>Ga0182027_10013086_pt1 | contig 11604 bp, 7 predicted proteins | sample 712E1DmetaG_FD_121300 | JGI IMG/M metagenome (GOLD analysis project Ga0182027, IMG submission 121300) | Permafrost microbial communities from Stordalen Mire, Sweden - 712E1D metaG (Illumina Assembly) | ecosystem: Environmental > Terrestrial > Soil > Wetlands > Permafrost | place: Sweden...
CATGTGCCTGCTCACCGGCGCGGTCGAACTGCTGCTGGTCTTTATCGCGTTGGAAATCTCATCCATTTCCACTTACATTCTGGCCGGTTACCGCAAGAACACGGACCGCGGCCCGGAAGCGGCAATCAAGTATTTTCTCCTTGGGTCCTTCGCCACAGCGTTCCTGCTCTACGGCATCGCGCTGATCTTTGGCGCTACCGGCACTACGCAGATCTACGAGATCGCACGGCTGGCGCCTTCCGCGCCCAATCATTTGTTTGTTCTGGCAGGCCTGGCGCTGATGCTAGTGGGCATTCTGTTCAAGGTATCGGCCGCGCCCTTCCATGTGTGGACGCCCGACGTATATGAAGGCGCGCCTTCGCCGGTGGTGGCGCTGCTCTCTACCGCGCCCAAAGCCGCGGCCTTTGCGCTGCTTTTGCGCGTGGTTTACGAAATGCTGCCCTCACTGCACGCGCTCTGGGCGCCGCTGCTGTGGATTGTGGCCGTGCTCTCGATGACCGTGGGCAACCTGGCAGCGCTGCGCCAGGAAAACGTGAAGCGCATGCTGGCTTACTCTTCCATCGCCCATGCCGGTTACCTGTTGGCGGCCTTCGCCGGGCTCGGATCGAGCGGCATTGCCGCGGCAAGCTTCTATACCGCAGCATACGCAGCCATGAACGTGGGCATCTTTGCCGTGATTACGCTGGTGAGCGGATACGACGATAAGCTGCCCATGATCGAGGATTATCGCGGGCTGATCTATCGCTCGCCACTGCTGGGCAGCCTGCTGATCTTCTTCCTGGTTTCGCTGGTCGGAATTCCCTTTACCGGCGGATTTTTCGGCAAGTTTTATACTTTTTCGGCGGCGGTTGACGGCGGCGCAATTTGGTTGGCCATTATCGGCCTGCTGAACTCGGGGTTGGCGGCCGCCTACTATCTGCGGCTGGCGCTGGCGACGGCGCAACGCGGAGCCGGCAAGAATGCAGAAGCCGCGGCACCTGCGCCGCAAGTCGGCGTAGCAGTGGGCGCGGCCTTGCTGCTGGCGGTTGCCGCAACGCTGATCCTGGGCATTGTGCCCAGCGAAGTGCTGCGCGCTGCCCAGGCAGGAGCGCACACGCTGGGAGCGCCTTCTCTCGTGACCGGTAGTCCGGTAATCAGTGTTGCGCGGGAACCAAGGCCCTAGCGGGACTGGTCTGGTCCCGTTCCGCAGCCGGCATTAGCATGCTTTTGTAAAGCGCCGTGACCAGCCCCAGGATTCGTTCAATCGAATAGTGTTCAACGACCCATGCGCGCGCCGCCTGGCCCATGCGGCTGCGGAGTTCTGGATTGCGCAGCAGCCTGAGCACCGCCTCGCTGATCGCTTCAGGGTAGCCGGGCGGGATGAGCAGCCCGGTCACCTCGGGCACCACGGAGTCGCGGGAGCCTGTGCACAGCGTGGTAATGACGGGGATGCCGGTTGCCGCAGCCTCCAGCACGACGTTGGGAAAGCCTTCACGCCAGGTAGGCAGGACCATCAGATCCATGGCGCGGTAGTAAGGCGCCGTATCGGCCACAAACCCTGTGCAATGAATGCGCGGATGGCTCAGGATGCGGGCGCGCAGAGCGGTGCTGAGCGCATCTTCAGCGGCATCGAACCAGCCAACCAACAGCAAATGAGCTTCCGGTTCCGTCTTTAGAATTGTGTCGAATGCTTCGATCAGCTCAGGCAGGCCTTTGTCGCGGGTCAATCGCCCTACAAAACCCACCACTGGGGCTTCTTGAGGAAGGCCAAGGCGGTTTCGCACATCGCTCGGGCCCGGCGCGAAACGCTTCACGTTGACCCCGTTCGAGCTGCCCTCTCCGAGCAGATGCAGTTTGGCCTCGGGCGCCACACCCAGTGCAAGCGCTTCAGCCCGCATACTGTTGCTGTTGCAGAGCACAACCTGCGCGCAGGCCGCGGCCAAACGCTCCGATGCCAGCAGAATGAGGCGCTTGAATCCGGTGGAGGTTTCGAGCTTGAGTCCGCGCAGCATGTAGACTCGTCGGGGAACACCGCAGAGCATGGCTGCGAGGGTTCCCAGCAGTCCGGCCTTGGGGGTGCTGAATTCAGTCATATCCGGCCTTAGCCGAAGAAGCAGCCGGCAAAGCCGCGCCAGCGACACCAGATCCGCGACCAGGGCGATCTCCCGTCGCATTGGGATGGCGATGAACTCGACCCCTTCGCGCGCCGCCGTGCTGTCAAGCAATTCGCCGGGGCTGGAGACGAGGGTGACGCGAAAGCCTGCTTCGCGCAGAGCGCGCAGACGCCCTGTGAGAGTCAGGCAGGTTTGCGGATGGGTAATGCCCACGACGATATGGGGCTGTGGTTGGGCTGAACGAGGCTGCCGCTCAATGATGAACGGAGGTGCTTCAAAAGCGAACATGGGAGGGCGTACACTCCTGCAATTTCCTGACGAATCTGGAACTTGTCAAGAAATCAGCGTTCAACGCAGAGGTATAGGCCCGTCATGGTTTTCGCCATGAGAAAAGTCAAATTAAATCAAAAAAGAAGCTTTGCTCCTGAAGCCTGCACTCCAGGATTTCATTTGAAGTCATGTTGCATGAAGTTAAAGTGAGCAAAGATACTGTACCAGTTTTGCACAGTTTTGCAATGTGATAACGCCAACACCAAGGAAATATGTACCTGACTTATACTCGCCTTGCCTCAAAAAATGGTTCTCACATGCCCATGAATCAGCGTCCCAAAGTTCTTCTGCTCATCCCGCATCTTGGCGGCGGCGGGGCGGAGCACGTGACCGCCTTGCTGGCGGAGGGCCTCTCCAGCCAGAAGTACGAGCTGCACCTGGGACTGATTACGCAGGCGGATGCCGGCCCGGAACGCCTGGCGACGCAGGTGACCGTGCACGATTTGGGCGCCAAGAGGGTGCGCACTGGAGCCGTTCGGTTGCTCAGGCTGGTCCGGCGGCTCAAGCCGGATCTGATCCTCTCAGGAATGGCGCACCTCAACTTTCTTGTCCTGCTGCTGCGCCCCTTTTTCCCGTCAGAAACGCGCGTCCTGGTGCGGCAGAATGGGACCGTTTCGGCTGCCCTGACATTTGGAGGCCTGCCTGGCTATACGCGCATGCTTTACCGGCTGCTCTACCGCCATGCGGACCGCGTGATCTGCCAGACAGCGGCGATGGCCAAAGACATTGCGGCAGAGATTGGAATTCCAGAGATGCGGCTGGCGGTGCTGCCAAATCCTGTGGATGTGGATGGGATTCGCGATGCACTCGGTGAAAATTCAGACCTATGGACTGGTCCCGGGCCGCATCTGCTGGCGGTGGGCAGGCTCTCCAGGGAAAAGGGCTTCGACCTGTTACTGCGGGCGCTGGTCTCTGTGCGGGAACGGTTCCCCGGCGCCGATCTGGTAATCGCCGGGACCGGGCCGGAAGAAGCGGCATTGAAGGACGAGTGCCGTGATCTGGGTCTGGAAACAACCGTTCGTTTTGCGGGCTACGTTGAGCATCCTTCAGCGTACTTTTCGGGCGCGCCGGTATTTGTGCTTTCGTCGAGGCACGAGGGTTTGCCCAACGCACTGCTGGAAGCGGCCGCTGGCGGCTTGCCTATTGTGGCGCTGCCCGCCTCGCAGGGCATGGTGGAGCTGCTGCGCGGACAGCCTGGTACGTGGCTGGCGGCAGAGAGTTCCTCCGCGGCGCTTGCGGCCAGCCTGCTCGCAGCACTCGAAGTCCTGCGGCCTGGTGAACGGTTCGCGCACACATTTATCGATGAGTACAGAATCGACCGCGCGGTGCACGCCTATGAAGATCTGATCGACGCAGTTCTCAAGCGGAGGCAAGCGTGAGCCACGTTGCCCTGATCATTCCCGGCCTCGACCGGATAGGCGGCGCTGAGCGGCAGGTGATCCTACTGGCCAAGGGGCTCTGCCGGCGCGGCTGGCGAGTGAGCGTGGTGGCGCTCTCAGGCAGTGGAGGCGATGCAGCAGCCGAGTTGGTCGGCGCGGGAGCCGGATTCCTGAGCCTGGAGATGCGCAAAGGGCTAGCCGACCCGCGCGGGTGGATTCGCTTGCACCGCTGGCTCAGGCAGCAGAAGCCGGAGGTGGTCCACGCTCACCTGCCCCACGCGGCATGGCTGGCTCGCTGGTCCCGGCTAGCCGCACCGGTCAGGGTGCTGGTGGATACGCTGCACAGCTCCTCGACAGGCTCTCTGGGCAGGAGGCTGGGCTATCGCTGGAGCGGCTGGCTCGCCGACAAGGTCACTGCTGTAAGCCAAGCCGTGGCTGCGGCACACCTCCTGGCCGGAATGGCCTCAGCGGACCAACTCGTCGTGCTGCCCAACGGTGTGGATGTGGAGGCGTGGCGGCCGGATGCGGTTGCCCGGAGCACCATGCGCCGCGAGTTGGGCCTGGAGGACGAGTTCTTGTGGTTTGCCGCAGGCCGGCTTGAACCGGTGAAAAACTATGCCTCGCTTCTCTCGGCCATGGTCCAGGCGCCGAAGACAGCAAGGCTGGTGATTGCCGGTCGCGGGCCATTGGAAAACGAACTGCGCAGTATGGCAAAAAAGTTCGGCCCGGAGCACAGGGTCCACTTTCTTGGTTTTGAGCCGGATGTGCGCCGCTGGATGCAGGCCGCGGATGGATTCATTCTCTCTTCCCGCTGGGAAGGACTGCCTATGGGTCTTCTGGAAGCCGCAGCCTGCGCTTTGCCTGCTCTGGCAACCGATGTTCCCGGTACCCGCGAGGTCATTGTCGATGGGCAGACAGGCTGGCTGGCCCCTGTCGGTGATTCTCCTGCTCTGGGAATGGCAATGACGCGGATGATGAGGACTCCGCCGGAAGAGCACCGCGCGATGGGCGAGCGGGCACGGCAGCGTGTGATGGAGCAATTCAGCCTGGAGGTTGTTCTTGACCGGTGGGAGGCGTTCTACGCGGGGTTGCTTGAGCGGAATCCCAAGCCAATCCGTTGCGGCAGAGCGGATTGAGGCGCTTGGATTGAATCCGTGCTCGATCCGGCGAAATGGGATCCCAGCAGACGCGTTTCAAGAGGAAGTCGAGGGGGCTTCAACCTTAATGCGGTACTTGAGAATATGCACAATATCTATAGGTAAATAAAAGATTTAACAATTTTATTATCTTCTAAATCTGCGTGAGCGCATCTTCCTCATCCTGGATAGCCGGGCGCGACCTATTGCGAATGCTTCGTAGAGCCATTCGGGAGGGCCCAGCCTCGCAGGCCGGAGTTCGGCCAACACGCGGTCCACGGAGGTGAACTGCGCTGCATGCTGGCCGAGGAAGGCACGTAACTGATCGACCTGAGAAACTCTAAAGGTATTGCTGTGCACGCAGATGGTCCAAAGGCCCTTGGGCTTGTCCACCGGCTCCCAGAGCTGCTGCGGAATCCAGGTGAGGCCGCCACGGTTAAAAGGCAGACGGGCGAAACCATCAGAGAGCAGGTTGATTCCCTCGTGCCTGAGAGCCCGGAGAGTGCTGCGATCAAAGCCGTGGCGCGGCGCAACCCATATTCGCGGATTGAGACCGTGGCCGCGGAGAACCTTGAGCCCGGTGTGAATCCACTGGCGCTGGGTTTCCTCGGGAACGCCGGCGAACTCACTATGGCGGTGCAACGGCACCAGGCTCCTGCCTTTGCTACTGCAGAGGTGGTTGTAGCCGTGCAGGGCGATCGTTGCCCCGTCAGCTTCCATCCGGCGCATCTGATCCCAGAACTCAGGGTCCGGCTGCGAATGACTCAGATTATCGTCTTGATTGTCTGGGACCACGGCGAGAATGGGCTGGATTGCAAACTCTTCAATCAGCGGCAATACACGCTGCCATCGGACGCGAGAGACAGTGGGACAGAGGTCGTCGAAGCGAAGTAGATATTGAGCCGGTCTTGGAATCATGCCGCTGCCTCGCTGGAGGAAGCGTCAGGAAGCAGCTTCCAGGTCCAATACCAAAGGAAGAAAAACGTGCTCACGGTCCAGAGCGACGTGGCCAGCGCGATTCCGGCTACGCCGAACCAGTGCATCAAAATGAGATTTAGAACGACGTCCAAAATGAGATTGAGGATACCGCAATAGAGAATCAGATCGGTACGGCGCATGGCAACAAGAAAACGGTAAAAGACCCGGCTGGATACGAAGAAAGGAATCTGAATGGCATACATGGCCAGCACCGGCGTGACGATAGCGGTGTCACGCGGGCCAAAGGCGCCGTGCTGGTAGGCGGTGCGTACAAGGAGGTGCGAGCCGGCGATCAGCGCCACCGCGATGGGCGCAGAAACCAGCGCTGTAAGGCGGACCCAGGTGCGCAGGGTGTGCCGGCATGCGGCACAGTCCCGATGCGCAATCATGCGGGAGAAGTGAGGCACCACCGCTGTCGAAACCGCCCCCGCAACCAGGGTGAGTACGACGCTTACAAAGCGGTTGGCATAGGCCAGCGCCGAGACGCTCCCCGAGGGCAGCATGGCAGCCATGGACTGGTCCACGAGCAGGCCGCCAGAGGCCACCACGCCGCTGAGCAGCACTGTTCCATACTGATGCGCCACCTCACGAGTGGCCTCGGTCGCTCCGTGCCACCAAAGGCGGAAGCGGTACCCGTGACGATCCATCATCCCCGCCACCACAGCCGCCTGGACCAGCGCGCCGACCAAGCTGGCGTACACCATAGCCCAGACGCCCATGCGGCCGCCCAGCAGCAACGCGCCAACAATGATGGCGGCTGGGGTTGCCACCGGCGCCAGCGCGGGCAGGGCAAAACGGTCAAAGGTATTAAGAACAGCCGTGCAGTTGCTGGCGATGCCGGTGACCAGCACCAGCGGCAGCAGGACGTAGAAAAGCCGGATCGAAAGGTCCAGTTTGGCGGCCGGAAAGTGCGAGGCGATCAGCGGGAAGAAACCGCGCGCAGCCAGAGCCATGATCACCGAGGCCGCACCCAGCAGCAAGCACGTCCACAGCATGGCGCTCGACAGCAGTTGCTGGGCGCGTTCGTGGCCTTCCTGTTCCCTCACCCGCACCAGCGTAGGCACCAGCGCCTGGTTCATGGACTCGGAGATCAGGTTAATCAGCAAGCCGGGAATCAGCATGGCCGCGACGAATGCATCCATGGCATCGGAGCGGCCATAGACACCGGCAACGGTAAACTCCTTGAAGGTGGCGACGGTCTTGACCAAAATTCCCGCGGCGGTGACCGAAGCCGCGGCGCGGAAGATGCGGCGATTGACGCTGCCGCCTTTGAATAGCTGCTCGATTTGGGGAACGGGAAACATGAGGTCGAAGATACCGGACAGTCTAACAGTCTATCGGGCAGGCTCGGGAGCCAGTGCTAACTCGGCAGTGTGAAGGCGGTCTGGGAAACAGGCGACAACGGCCTCCGGCTCTTCCACGGCAAGCCGTCCGGCTAGCACAATCAGGGCCAGTAGAAGCCAGGTGGTGCGGTTCTCCTCGACTGTGGCAACAATCGAAGTGACGATCCAGACCAGTAGCGTAGTAGCCAGCGCCAGACGCAGAGGTCCATGGGTTTGCAGAATCGACCATGTAGTCACTGCAACAATGGCCACCGCCAGAAAGAATGCGCACAATCCTCCGCTGACCAGGATGGAAAGCGCTGTATTGTGAGCCGTATCGAGGGGGTTCAGTCCGGCGGCACCGACAAAGGAGCCGGCCCCCGTACCGACGAGCGGGGCCTGGACAAAGGCATGCCAGCCGGCAGTCCAGATGTTTAACCGCTGGTTCAGATTGCCGCCGTGAAGCTGCTCGGGAATGGTGGCCAAGCGCTCAAAGGTCGCATGAGGAACGGTGAACCAGAGAGCGGCGGCAATGGCCGGCAACGCCAGGGTTCCGGCGAGTACGCCCCTGGCGTGACTGCGAAAGAGCAGAATGCCGCAACCCGCCAGCGCCACCAGAGCGGCCAGAAGCCCTCCGCGCGAGGCTGTGAGCAGCACGGCAACCAGGCCCAGAGGCAGATAGCACAGCGAGAGCAGTCGGGCAGGCCAGCGCCGCTCGCAGTTCACGAGCAAAGCTGCGAGGGGAAGACCCAGATCGAGAAAGCGGGCTACGTCGTTGGGATCCTGTCCGGTGGCGACAAACCGGATTTGGCCGGAGGCGATGGCTTCAGGCGAAGCGAGGTTGGCCACGGTGAGCGCGGCCAGCACGCACGAGCCGGCCACGTAGGCGCGCAGCAGCGCACGCAGGTCGCGGGGGCTCTCGGCAAACTCCCAGACTAGCCAGACGATCATCATCTCCTGGAAGTAGGAACGCATCTTCTCCAGGGTTTGCAGCGGATCGATGGTCCAGAAATAGGAGCAGCAAAACCAGAGGTAGAAGGCCAGCACCAGCCACTGCAATGGCCCCGGTGTGCGCAAACGCCCGGCCTGCAGAACAGCCGGAATGGCAACCAGAATCAGCAGCAAACCCATAATGCGGGCGATGTTGCCCAGCGGTTCGCCCAAGTCAAGGGAATACTCCCACGGAATCGCAAAGGCGAAGAGCAGCAACAATACCCGGGCAATGCGGCGCATGAAATGAGGCCTCTCGGAATCTTTTCAGGAACTTCTCCAAAAAATCTGGCAGGAAGGATGTGCGCGGACTGAACAGCCTTCAAATTTAAGAGAAAGATTCAGTTCAATCTCCGGCTATTTTTTCTTGCTGGAACTGGTGTCGGTGGTCGTCTGCTTCGGCACAAACCACTGCGAGTAGACCAAGCCGCCATAGATGGAGACGCCTATCGCCGATTGAATGGCAGACTCGATGGCTCTGTTCATCAAATTTTTGGCCATCGAGTCGGGCACGTAGAGAATGTCGCGGTCACGGACCGGCTGGTCGGGCTCCTGGCCGTGAAGCATGCGATTCAGATTGAGGGTGGTCATGGTGCGGCCGCCGTTCTGCTCGCGAATGAGCAGAGCCTTGCCAACAGCGGCGTTCTGGCTCGGCCCCCAGGCCATTGAAAGCGCCTGCACCACGGTTAGACCTTGCGCGGGATCGACCGGAAATCCCCCTGGGCGGATGACATCGCCAACCACGTACACCAGCCCTGCGCGGCTCACCTGAACCGTGTCGCCGGGGGTCAGTTCCGGGTTGTGATCGGCACCGGTATCGGTTCCGCCGGGGTCGAGCACCACCGGGTGCGGCGTCTTGGGGTCGTTGCGGTGATAGATGTTCACCAGGCGGCCGGCACTGGGCGCCAACCCGGAGGCAGCGGAGATGACGTCGAGCAAGCGATGGTGGAGTGTGTAGGGATAGACTCCGGGGTGGGCTACCTCGCCCAGCACGCTCACGTCCTGCCCGGCGTATGCCGTCACCAGCACCGAGACCTGTGGATGGAGGAGCATGCCCTTGGCCACCAGCGCCGCTTCAACGGCGTGTGCGGCGGACTGTTCGTCCAGCCCGCCATGCTGCACCTCGTTGACCATGGGCAGTGTCACTGTGCCTGCCGGGGAGACGCGCACCGCTGAATGAAACTCTGGAGTGTGAAACTCGGAAATGTCCAGAAAATCTCCGGGAGCGATGGGCGCAGGCATGGGAGAAGCAGACTGGGATCCGGCCAGCGGCGGCAGCCCGGCCTGGTTTGCGCCTCCGGGGCTGTTCCACACCGCGGGAGAATCCTTGGGATTGGGCAGGGTTTTCGTATCCTGCGAATAAGGAAGACGGGCTACGCCGGTGGGCAGACCATCGAGGGCGGGGGTGGGCGCCTGCGCAAATCCAGCGGCACCGGTCAGAAGGACCGCAAGCAGGGCCACAGCCTTCCGGGCGACAGAGTTATCAAGCGATTCGAGCAACAGCGCGCCTCCCACTGCGAGCCAGAGTCCGGCAAAGAGCGTGATGGCCATATAAAGGGGCAGATCCGGAGCCACGGGCTTGACCGGCTGCCGGGCAGGGTCCACCACACTGATATTCGAGCTGCGAACGCCGGCGGAGAATCCGGCCTCTTCCACCTTTTCCAGCACCCGCAGATACAGCTCGTGGCTTCGGTCGGCCTCTTGCCGCATATCCTCGTATTCGTTGGAGGCTTGGTTCTGCTTCATGCCCGCGGCGGTTTGTTCGTCAAGGCGGGTCCGCACCAGTTCCTCACGATCGGCAGCCGTCTGCCATGCGCTTTTGAACTGATTCACCAGTTTGGCGTCTTCGGCAGCGACCTGGCGATCGAGATCCTGCAACTGGCCGCGAATCTCCACCACGCGGGGGAAGTTGGGGCCGTGCTCGATGCTCAACTGCGCCTGCTCCTGATTCAGCCCGCTTTGGCGGGCATGGAGCTGCTGGAGCAAAGCAGTGGCAAAGTTGCCGTTCTCGGTCAGCAGATGGGGATCGGAGGCAATTACTAACTCGGGATTGCCCTGCGATGCGGCACGGTATTCCGCCTCGCGGAGAATACGGTCGCTGGTGACGGCCACCAACTGCCGGCTCAACTCGTCGATCTCGAGCAACGCCGAGGTATGCTGGGTCTCGCCCTGCTGGCCGCTGGCCAGCATCTCAGGGGCGGTGAGGATGCCGTGCTGGCCCTGAAAAGCCGCGAGCCGCTGCTGGTCCTGCTCAACGCGGGCCTTGAGGTCCCTGAGCTGGCCAGACAGCCAGCCAGAGGCCTGGGCGGTCACCTCCACACGGGCCTCGCTGTCCTGCTCTCCATAAGCGCGAATCAGGCCGTTCACTACGGCGGCCGAGAGCGCTGCGTCGCGGGAGCGAAAGCGAATCTGGATCAGCAGCGTGCGCGGCAGGGTCTCGACGTGAAGCCGCCTCTGAAATCTCTCCAGCAGCCAGGCCTGGGCCCCGGCGTCGGCGGCATTGCCAGCTGGCGCATCGGGGCGAAAGTTGGGATAGCGGCGCGCAAAATCGCCCATGAAGCCCGGCGCTTGATAGAGCTTGAGTTCAGTGATCACCCTCCAGGCAAGCTGGTCGCTGCGAAACACATTGGACAGTGTTTCCAATTGCAGAGGGGTGGAGAGCATTGAAACCGCAACAGAGGACTCTCCAGCGTCAAGGCTGAGCGCGGAAGCAGGCGACGTACGCAAAGCCACGCTGGCGCTGGCTTCGTACTGATTGGGAGCAACCAGGCAATAAAGAAGGCACAGCAGCAGCAAGCCCCCCACCACAAATGCAATCATGCGGCGGCGGCGGGCCAATACCTCCCACAGCGCGCGCAGGGAGGTGGAGGAATCGTGCCGGCTAAGGTCCGTTTGGGACCGCGCATCGGGCTGCTGGGGCGAATCGTGCTGGAGAACGGGGGCGTCCTGCAAGGGGTGGGAACCTCAATTCCATGAGCCCTCACGCAGGGCTATCCCTGCTGTTCAAGACGAAAACCCGTTGCGGAGGAAATCTTCGACATTGTGCTTTATTGGAAGCTAATAGTCAATAGATTCGGTCACTGAAGAAAAGGGGATGTGGAAAAAAGTCACATCCCGCCTGACCGAGGGTTCGCCTAGTCTCCTCTGCCTCCGGCACGGTACCACTCTACGATGTGGCACGAATAGCGAAATCAGCGGGTTCATCGTGCGGAGCAAGAGTGGGAATTGCACCGCACCTCAGTGGTGGTGCTTGGCCGAACTCGCCTGGGCTGCGTCAATTTGGTATTGGACGATGCGCGTGTCCCAGACGCAGGGCGTGGCGTCGTTCGACCATTGTTGCGTCGTCCACAACCTGCTGCCATCAAGAGGATCGAGC
>Ga0182027_10013087_pt1 | contig 11604 bp, 9 predicted proteins | sample 712E1DmetaG_FD_121300 | JGI IMG/M metagenome (GOLD analysis project Ga0182027, IMG submission 121300) | Permafrost microbial communities from Stordalen Mire, Sweden - 712E1D metaG (Illumina Assembly) | ecosystem: Environmental > Terrestrial > Soil > Wetlands > Permafrost | place: Sweden...
GGCCGTGGACCGGACAAGCCCGACAACGTGGTCGTGGTTGGAGACGACGACCAGTCGATCTACCGCTTCCGAGGCGCGAGCTACGCGGCCTTCTCCCAGTTCAAGGACCGCTTCAGCGAGCCGCCTGCATGGGCGCCCGAGCGAGGTAGTGGCGAGGTTGGCTCGCTGCCGCTTCTCGAGAACCGCCGATCGAGCGCGAACATCCTCGCGGCGGCGAACACCCTTATCGGGCACAACGAGGTCCGACTCAAGACCGGCCGGCCGCTCCGGCCCATGAAGGGCGACGGCGCCCCGGTCGAACTCGTGTACGCCCGGGACGAGGCGGACGAGGCCGACGTGATCGTCGAGCGCCTTCGCTCCGCCTTCGAGGCCCTGCCGGCCCGGCTTCCGAACCGCCGCGGCACCGAACGGCCCAAACGCTGGAGCGATCTTGCCGTCCTGTACCGGCGCCACCGGCACCGCGAGGCGATTGCCGCGCGCCTGCGGCGGGCCGACATCCCCTACACGGTCGTCGGCGGGATGGGGCTCTTCTCGCAACCCGAGATCCGCGATCTCGAGGCGGCCCTTCGCGTCTGCGCCAACCCGAACGACTCGGTGTCCTTCACACGGCTGCTGACGGCCGGACCATGGCGATTTGACGCGCCGGAGATCCTGCGGCTCACCCGCGACGCAGCCTGGGACGGCCGGCCGGTCTACGAAGCCGCGGAGGCCCTCCGCGGGGCGGGGGGACCGAGCGCCGACTCCCCGGCCGCGCCGGAACCCTCCCGTCCCGACCTCCCACAGCCGGCGTTGCGGGCGAAGCTCGACATGCTGTTCGGCTGCATCGAGGACCTCGTTCCGCGCGGCCCTCGCGATGGACCGTTCACGATCCTCGACGAGTACCTGGTCCGGACCAAGCTTCTGGCCGACTTCCTCGCGCTCGAGACACCGGAGGCGCAGCGGACGCTCCTGGCCGTCGCCCGGCTGATGCGCTTCACGGCCGACTGGCAGCGCGAGCATCCAGAGCGGAGCCTGCTCGACTTCGTCGCCTATCTCGACCTTTACGAGGAGGCGGGTGGCGATCTGGAGGCGGACCGAGCGCGCGACCTGGAGGCCGACGGCGTGCAGCTCATGACCGTCTACCAGGCCAAGGGCCTCGAGTACGAGGTCGTCGTCGTCCCGCGTCTGGTCGAGGGCCAGTTCCCCGATACCCGCGAGGAAGCCCTCCTCATCCCGATCGAGCTGTTGCGACAGCTCCCGCCCGCCGAGTTCGCGATTGCGGAGGAGCGCCGCCTCTGCTTCGTGGCGATGACGCGAGCCCGCAGCCGCCTTCTGCTGACCTCGATCGATTCTCCGGCGGCCAGAGCACAGCCGAGCCGATTCACCGGCGAGATAGCGAAAGACGGGGGCGTCCTCGTCGAGCGGCGCGACGGCTCTTCCGGACCCGCGCCGGAAGCCGAGGACGAGGAAGCCCTCACTGCCAGCGACGTCGCAGTCGCCACCACTCCCTCGTTCGAGCGGCTCATGCCCGTGCCCGAGGCGTTCGAGCGCCGGTATGCGCTGCGGCGCCGGGCGGTCGAGCTCATCGGCGCCCTGGAGGCGACCGGCGGCAGCGATCCCGAGGCTGCCGCCGCCCTGACGTCCGAACTGGTCGCCGTGGCCGGCGACGCGGCCGGCCTCGCCGACGAGGCACGGCTCGCCGGTCTGGATCCGATCACGCTGCGGGTCGTGAGCCGCCACTCGCCGGCCGGCTCGAGCCTGTTGGAGGTCGCCTCCCTGCCGCGGGCCTTCAGTCATTCGCAGTTCCGCGCATACACCGAGTGCCCGCTCGCCTACGCGTTCGGGAACCTCTACCGGATACCAACCGAAGAGCGAAAGGGCTTCTTCGAGTTCGGCACCGCGATCCACGCGGCGTTCGAGACGTTCACGGTCGCCCGCCGCGAAGCCCGGGCGGCCGGGCTGCCCGATCCGGGCTTCGAAGCGCTGGAGACTGGCTTCGCCAGGGTATTCGAGCCGGCGGCGTTCCCCGACGCGCAGGCAGCCGAGCACTACCGCGTCCGGTCCGGACCCACGTTGCAGCGGTTCTTCGAACGCGAGCTCGTGTCAACGAGCGAGGCGCTCCTCTTCGAAACGCACTTTCTCCTCGAACTCAACCCTGGCAACGGAGGTGAGCCGATCCGCGTGGCCGGAGTCATCGACCGGATCGATCGGCGGCCCGACGGCTCGATCGAGGTCATCGACTACAAGACCGGCGGGAAGAAGAGCCAGCGCGAGGTGGACGAGGACGAACAGCTTTCGATGTACGCGCTCGCCCTCCGCGAAGGCTCCGTCACCGACCCCGTTACCGGCGAGCCGCTGCCGGCGCCGTCGCGCCTGACCCTCTATTTCGCCGAGTTTGACCTCGCACTATCGACGACCCGAACCGACGAGCAGCTCGACGCGTACCGGGCTCATGTCATCGAGCTCGCCGGTCGGATCCGATCGGGCGACTTCGTCGCCAACCCCGACTACCGCCGCTGCTCCTGGTGCGACTGGCGCCGCATCTGTCCGAGCCGCTGGGGCGAGGCGTAGGCAGCAGACCCCGGCGAACGCTATCTGGCGTTTCACTGTCGCAGCCATCCTCCGCTTGGCACATGCCCACTGGAAGCCGTGACCGGGGCAGCCGCCGCGCTCGCGTTCGCGTCGGGAGTTGCAGCCTCAGGCGCTTTCGCCAGATTGGTGGCTTTCCAGCTCTCCTCGTCGGTGGAGATCGACACGCTTAGCAGTTCACATGTCGGATTGGGCTCCGAAATCCACTCGGGAGGTACGACTTCACCGAGCGGCCCACGCATCGAGATCTCACCGCCTCCGGCGCCAATTAGGGCAATGTCTTGAAGAGTCTCGCGCCCGGGGCCGTCCCACCGCACAGGCGGAGCTCGTTCGGGGCGATGGGCCGCATCGAGCCGTGGAGCGTCGAGTGAACGCGGCTTCTAGAACCGTGGGCGGATTCCGTTCGAGGCTACCCGGCGGCCCTCTCCAGTGCCACCAGAGCCTCCTCATCCCAGATCTTCACCCCTCGACGATCCGCGAGAAGGCGCGCTTCGGCCGTCACTCCGCTCCGCGCCGCCAAGACCGCTTGCGTCGGTTGTGTCACCGGGAGTATGCCGATGAGCTCTCGGACAACCTCCACGCCAACGGGGCGAGCGTGGTCCTTGCATTGGACGTACACGGTCTGTTCTAGCCCAACCTCGTCGACTCGACTCGCGATGAGATCGACGCCCCCGTCATGGCTGTGCGGAGTCCTCTGGACTCGCCATCCCCGAGCCTCGAGCACGCGGGCGCAACGGTCTTCGAAATCGATCCCTGTCGATCGCGCGGTTGCCTCCGTATGCCCGGCCGGAACCGGACGGGTGAGCCCAAATAGCCCGAACAGCTCATCGGAGGTTAGCCGGGAGGCGACATCCAGACTGACGTCGTCGATGATCTCGTCGAAAAGCTGCTGCTTGGAGGCGAGAATCGCCTGGATGCGCTCTTCGATTGTCCCCTCGCACGTGTATTTGAAGACCGTGACGGGGAACAGTTGGCCCATGCGGTGGCTCCGGTCCTCCGCCTGACGCTCCACGGCTGGATTCCACCATCGATCGATGTGGAACACGTATGAAGCCTCCTGAAGGTTGAGGCCCACGCCGCCCGCCTTGAGAGACAGAACCAGGATCTTGTGGAGCGGGTTCTCCTTGAATTCCCGGATCGCCTCGTCCCTTGCCGCTCCGCTCATGCCGCCGGTGAACGTCAACGGACGGAACTCGCCAAGCTCTCGCGCAATAGCGGCGACTCCGAATGTGTCGTCCGTGTACTGCGAGAACAACAGGGCGCGGTGCCCCTCCTCGTCCAGTACCCGAAGCCGCTCGCGCACGTCGGCAAGCTTCGCGGATTCGTCCGAAGCCGGATCGATGTTGCAGATCTGTTTGAGTCGCGTGATTAGCTCGAGAACGTGTTGGACCAGGATCGTTTCGCCTCTGGCCTTCAGTTCGACGATGCCTTCCCGCTCAGCCCTCGTATAGCTCTCCTGCTGCCGCGCGAGCAGGGGCAGAGTGATTTGGATCACCTGCTTGGGGGGAAGCTGCGTCAGGACATCCGACTTGCGGCGACGAAGCTGTAGCTGCGCGTGGCGAGCAAGCAGCACCGGGCCCGGGGCATAGTGCAACGGCGGCGCGCCCTCACTTTGGTCGACGAACTCAAGGATGGAGGCGAGATCCTCAACCTTGTTCTCGAGAGGGGTGCCCGTCATCGCCCACGATCGCCGTCTTCGAAGACCTTTCGCCTCTCGACTGACCTCGACGTCCCGGTTCTTGATCTTCTGGGCCTCATCGAGGATGACAAGGTCCCAAACCCGCCTTCGAGGAGGCGAGTCTGGGTTGTCGGTGAAGTCGGTCCGCAGCGTCTCGTAGCTCACGATCGTCACGTGAGCCTCCGCCCGCCATTGCCATGCCCGTTCGGTTGAGGCTCCGCGAATGGGCATCTGGCGCAATTCTGGAGCCCATTTGTCGATCTCACGACGCCACTGGTTGATCAGGCTTGCCGGCACTACGAGCAGCGCGTGGGTGACCTGCCGGCGAAGGCAGAGGATCCGCATCGCCGCAATCGCCTGGACTGTCTTGCCAAGGCCCATGTCATCGGCGAGGAGCATTCGGTCCCGCTCGAGTAGGGCCCTCACCCCATCAAGCTGGTATGGGAGCAGCTCGGCTGGCCACTCGAGGATGGCGGCCGGACCCGGCAGAAGGCTCTCTAGGGGCGGCTGAAGGACGAGCCTCAGGCGGTCCGCCAGCGAGAGACCGGCGTCTCCTGCTGACTCCCGAGCAGCAACATCCGGCGTGAGACTGGTGCGGGTGGTGGCCGCACGACGCGATACCACCGCCTCCGTCACTGGCCGAGCGGCGACCCGAACCGTAGAGCCGGCAACATCCGTGGCCTGCTGGAGCCGCATGAGCCAGGCGACATCCGTCGGATCCGGCGGAGCGACGGGTCGTGCGCGGGCAACCGACGGCGTGGCTTGAAGCACTGCCCAGCGCAGTGCGGGCTCCGGCGCGGCGCGGCGCCTGCGGTGCCACCAGGTCGACCGCCTGGGTGGCTTCCGGTCGCGCCACCAGTCGCTCACGTCGATGCGTACGCCTCCTGGAGACCGAGCGCCGCTCGTTCGAACGGCTCCGCCAGCCCCTGTCGCGCGACCAAGGCGTCGAGCAGGCCGCGGGCGCTCGACTCCGGCCCCGGAGGCGGGCCTGCCCAGAAGAGATGCTGAGCCCCCGGGATTTCCTCCAGCGACTCCGTCGAGCCATATGCGAGCGCGGTCTGTCCGGCGAGTCGGCACAATGGGACCGCGACGGCGAGGTCATCGGTAAAGACTGTGGCCGGCACCTCTTCCGCAAGCGCAATGAGCAAATGGGGGACGTGGGTCGCCGCTGTGAACAGGGTTCGGCTCAAAGCGACCACGGCCTGCCGCCGCGATTCTCCGGGACGCCACAGAAAGGAAGCATGCACGTCAATGCGCGCGAAGCTGAAGTCCATCGGCTCCCCACGACTATTGACAAGGAATAGAGCACCTCGCACCCCTCGGCCCCCATCCTCGTCTACAAACCTGAGATAGCCGATCAAGCCCTGGGGCGCCTCGTCCCTAAGGTCGCGAAACGGAACGCTCAGGGCTCACCTCCCGCATTGGGCGCTACCTCGCCCGTGTCGGACGGCGCATCCTCGAGTGCGAGATCCTCTTCGTAGGAGGGCCGCAACTCCCGCTCTTCGGTGCTGACTGTCGCCCCTGGGTACAGACGTTTCAGGTCCCATTCGTTGATCCAACGGCGGACGTGGGAGCGCATTGCTCGCGACGTGGCAAGGTCGGCGGATCCGATGGCTGGAGGATCCCAATCGTAAGCACTGCCATGGATTCGTTTCAGCCCCTCGTAGGTAAGGAGGAGCGTTTCCTTGGTGGGCGGCCGGAGAGCCACCGCCTCGCGCTCGATGATCCTCATCCCTGCCTCGGCTCGCGCGGCGAGCGCGAGGTACTCGTCCGTCCCTCGATCGCGCAGCTTGGCACCAACATAGTCACGGTCGCCCTTCTGCCGTAGAACGGCTAGAGCGAAGTCGTCCGTCACCGCCGCCACCGTGGTGATTCCGGGTGAGCGAAGGCCCTCGATCCTGCCCAGCCAACGGGCAAGCTCAGCGTAGGACTTCCCACGCTGGATGAGACTGTAACGACCGATGAGCTCTACCTCGTCGATGAGGAGGACCCAACCTTGGTAGCCGGCCCCCTTGATGAGGCGTGCCACGAAAGAGAACCGCTGCTCGTTAAGATCTCTGGCCTTGACAGCCTTCAACGAGAAGGCCGCGGCCTCGCCTATCTGGCGAAGTCCTTCACGCACCTTTGCGATCGGGAGCGGGTCGCCCGCCCAGAAGTTACGGATCAACTCTGCGAGTTCGGGATCGTTGTTCAATCGCTCGTGCAGCATCAGAGTCCCTGGGAAGATGGCCGCAACGTTCGAGTCCGAACGATTCGCCCATCTGTACAGCTCGGCATACGGGTGACTGTCCTGACGAAGCCCAATGGCGATCTCACTGATCGCCATGCCGGTTCGACCCGGGACACTGGCTGACGCGACGGCCGCCCGGAACAACTTCGCGGGGTCGTAGAGCGGAGTCTCCTTGCTGATGACCACCTGGCTGACGACGAAGTTCTGCGTTAGCGCGAGGTGCTGGAAGTACTCCAGGAGGTGGGACTTGCCACTGCCAAACCCACCCGAAACAAGCAGTCCGGGGACCTGAGTCTCGCCATCCGTGGCCGCCGCCACGGCTGCCAGCTGCTCGGTGAATCGCGATTCGACGTCGGGTTGGTTGCAGCCCATTACCCGCACCGCGTCGCGGTTCGGAACTCCATTGCGGAGGGCCTCAATGGCGCGCCGATCTGGAACGGTCGCCGGATCGCGAATCATTGGGCCACCCCTTCAAGCCCCGTCAGCCGAACGAGCGAGGCCATTGGGTTGACCAGACTGCGATCCCGCACCTCGTCGTAGACACGGAACTTGAGTGCCTCATATGCGCCGATCCCGCGCCCGAGGACGTCCTCGTCGAGGAAGTCAGGGTTTGGCAAGACGATAATCAGGCAGTTATCCAGACGATCCGTCGCATCGATGAACTGCCGCAGCAACTCGAGGGCATCCAACACGCCGGCTTTGGTGTAGTGCAACCGCTCATCCCTGGGATTCCGCACGACCGAGATGCGGCCTATGTCCATGGTGAACGCCAGACCTGTGTACCCAGCGAAGGCAAGCCAGGCCAGGAGCGATTCGAAGAGGAATCGGGCATTGGTACGCGTGATCCGAGTGAAGATGTGATAAGGCTTGACGGCACTCACTGACCGATTGCGCCCGCACAGCCAATCGGTTATTGCGCCGTAGACCGTTGTGGCCTCCTCAGCCCCCACGAGCTCGGCGTTCGCGAGTTGCGTCATGGCGACACGGAAGTCCTTCGCTAGACGCTTGTTGCCGAAGACTTGCGCTTGGATCTTTCGACGGAGATCAGACAAGAGTAGATCGGCATCGAGCCCATTCGCATTGGCCAGGCGACGAAACAACGGCTCGTCACCTGGTTGCGGCGGTGCGTACCTTTCGGCCTCGGCCAACCGCTCCACGACCCGTTGAACCGTCTCGCGCCAAGGGATCTGCTCGGCGACCGAGAAGAACAGCTGCTCGACCATGTGAACCCGCGTGGTTCCGGAGTCAACATGGGCGACGACATAGCCAAGTCGCCTTGCCCGTGCCTCGATTTCGAACGCAAGCGTCGCTGCAACGCCGTCTTCGAGAGCCACCGCGAACTTGATCGCCGAGCCGCCGTCTCTGACGAAGCTGTCGAGATACTCCGACTCCAGGAAATCCAGCCATTCGCTGGAGTTCATCGAGAGAGTCATCAGGCTGGCCCAAACCTAAGGCCGTAGTAGGTGATCAACTCACCCTCGGGTGACACGAAGGTGAGCGTTCCTCTTGAGCTCTTGGTACCGGTGCTCGCCGGTAGCGAGAAAACAGCACCGGTCTTCGTACGCGTGATCCCGCTCCGGTCCAGCAGGAAGAGGTCACGGGCGAAGTCACCCTGCCCGTAGTCTGCCGCCGAACCCGGGAGGAGCGTAAACGCCCCATAGATGGCCGCCAGCCCCTGAGTCGATCCCAAGCCGTCGGATCCCGCAATCAAGAGATAGGCGCGGAAGAGGGATTCAATGAACTTCTCTGGCGCGAACTTAGGCTTCTTCGTCTGGTTCGCCTTGAGGGCGGCGATCACGTGCGAGGGACGAATCGCCACGACCCTCTTCTTGTCGATCTTCAGCGACCGATCGCCAGGGACCACCTGGACGATGGAAGGGAATGCCAGAAGCCGGCCGTCCCGCTGATCGATCCGGAGCCCAGCGGTCTTCGCTGCCATCATCAACTCGGTCTCGTACTCATCTCTAAGGTACGTCGCCTCAACGTCCTCTGCGAACGGCCACGAGCCTCGGGCATTCGCGACCTCTTGACGTACCGCGTCCAGAGCCGAGGCGAGCCGCTCCGACGACCTACGAATCGCGGCTATGTCACCGTCGCGGGCGGCCTTCCTGAACTGCTTCGCCGCCGCCACGAGGCTACCCACAGCCCTAGCCGCCGCGTCGGCGGCGCGTTCCGTCTCCTCAAAGCCCTGCTCGAAGGTGGTCAACGGCGTTTCCTCCATGTGGACCCGTGCACGAACAAGCCATGGGGAGCAAGGCCAACGTTACACGGCGCGCGAGGCCCGTGAGGGACGATTCCGCGCTCTCGCATGCATGGGAGCCGACAACGGCCCGCTGGACGACTGCCAGCTAGGATCAAAGCCGACGCTCAACGCGCCGCTTCGTGTCGTGGCTCTCTATGCTTGGTACTTGCGGGCCCTGGCGAGGGCCACGCCCGGTCCATGCAATCGAGCAGTCCTGAGCGCACACCGACGCCGTGACATCGGCGAAGGAGGCGGGGTCATGCCCCTGTTCGGACCACCCAACGTTCGAGACCTCGCGGCCAGGAAGGACGTTGCAGGACTCCGCAAGGCCCTGGGGTATCAGCGGGACTATCGGGTCCGCACCGCTGCTGCCGCGGCGCTTTCGCAGATGGACCCGCCCGACCTGGGGCCTCTCATCGCACTGCTCGGTGATCGTGATCGAGACGCACGGAAAGCGGCCGCGGAGGCCCTCGGGCGAGTCCACTGGCGGCCGGCCGGCCCTCTCGCCGCTGAGACCGCCATCGCGCGCGGCGAGCCCGAGCGCGGCGGGCAGATCGAGTCGATGGTCGAGTCTTTGATCGCCCTTCTTGGTGACCGGGATCGCGATGTCCGTTCGGCCGCGGCGACGGCGCTGGGGCGGATCGGCGACAGGCGCGCCGTCGACCCACTCATCGCCGCCCTGGCAGACCAGGACGACAGCTTGACCAACGCCGCGGCAACCGCCCTGGGGCGGATCGGAGACGCGCGCGCGGTTGATCCCCTGATCGGCATCCTCGCCGACTCGACGCAGGGAGCCGGCCACCGATCGCTTCGCGCCCAGGCAGCCGACTCGCTCGGTCGCATCGGAGATCCTCGGGCCGTAGAGCCGCTGATTGCCGCCCTCCGGGACGGTGACTTCATAGTTCGCGAGCGGGCCGCCGAGGCACTCGGCCGCATCGGCGACGCGCGAGCCCTGGAACCGCTCACCGCGGCGCTCAAGGGAGGCGACTGGAACATGCGCGAAGTTGCCGCGGCGGCGCTCGATCAGTTAGGCCATCACTCACGCCCCTGAGTCCCGGGCCGGCCGGAGGTTCCTGCCTGCGCCGTCCGAAGCCGGGATGCGAGTGGCCGCCATCTGCCATCGGCCGAGTCTCCCGCGGGACCGCGACGTGGTGGAGGGCGGGCCTATAGCCCAACCTCGAGCCGGATGTCTGGCGAGGGACGCTCGGTCCTGATCCTGACGGGCCGCCCCAGAACCATGGCCAGCAGGTCGGCGAACAGTCCCACGCTGGAGATCTTCGGCAAAGCCCGCTTGAGTGCACGGACCTGGTCGTCGGACAGTGGCTCGCGGGTGAACACGTGGAGACGGAGATTGCGCCATTCGAAAGTCACGGCGCTCACATGAGCTGCGACGCCGGGAACCGTCTGACTCAGATCGACCATGCGAGCTCCACCTGGTCGACCCAGAGTAAACAGCGCGCCTTACGGCAGACATTGCCGTCAACGGCCGCGGCGGCTGAGCCTCAGCGCCTGACGGCCAGCTCGAAGCGCGCAGCCTCGGCGGTAAGTCGCTCCATCTCCGCCCCACTGAGCTCCAGGTCCGCCGCGGCGACGTTCTCTTCGAGTTGAGCGACCGTGCGTGCGCCCGGTATGGCGACGACATTGCCGTGCCCGACGAGCCAGGCCAGGGCCACCTGCGCCGGCGTAGCGGCGCGGGCAGCTGCCGTCTCGCGGAGCGCGGCGTGGAGGGACTCGGCGAGGCGCAGCGCCCGTGGCCGGAACAGCCCGCTGCGCCCGCGCACGTCGTCGGGCGCAGGGTCGGCCACGTTGTGGCCTCCGCCCAGGAGACCTTGCCCCAGCGGGCTGTAGGCGATGATCACCCGGTCCTCCTCCCTCGCGTAGGGGACGAGCTCCCAGTGCGGCAGAGGGGCGGCCAAGCTGAAGCGGACCTGGTTGGTCAGGACGGGATGACCCAGACTACGCTCCGCAGCCCGCCAGCGCCCGAGCGAGTAGTTGCTGACGCCGACGTGGCGAACGAGCCCATCCTCGAGAATGGCCCGCAGGGGCGCCATGGTCGATCGAGCCGAGACGAACGGGTTCGGAAAGTGCAGCTGGTACAGGTCGATCTCATCCACGCCGAGGCGCCTCAGGCTGCCTCGCACCTGCCAGCGGACGACCGCAGGCAGCGGCATGGCCGGCACGAGCTTCGAGGCGATGATGAGGTCGTCCCGCCGGCCGGCAATTGCCTCGCCGACAATTCGCTCGGAGCGCCCGCGGCCGTAGATCTCGGCAGTGTCGATCAGGGTCACTCCGAGCTCGATCGCCCGGTGCACGATGGCGGGCGCCGTGTCGCGCGCGTAGGTCTCGCCGTAGCGCCACTCGCGCGACCCGAACTGCCAGGTCCCGAGGCCAATCGCCGAGAGCCGCAGGCCTCCGGCTTCCACGTAGCGCATGAAGTCATCCTCCTGGTGAGGTGGCAAATCGCGATAAGTCGAACGCCCCCGCAGGTCGAACTCGTTTCGGCCGGCCGTCGCGATGGCGCCTCGGGGACGCACGGGAATTAGAGGGCACCGGCATTGTAAGTCGCTCGGCACAGCAGGCGATCGTGGCACTCCGGCCATGCCGTCGGCTCGAACGAGGACGCGGTCCTCAGCGGATGGTGTCGCCCGGCTCCCAGGCGTGGACCGTGGCCGTCAGCTTTCGCGCCTCGAGCGCTTCGCGGAGCTGCCCGGGTGTCCCGGCGAGCAGGGGAAAAGTCCCCCAGTGGATCGGGAGGATGTCGCGGACGCCCAGGAGGTCGACCGCGACCGCGGCGGCGCGCGGGTCCATCGTGAAGTGGCCCCCGATCGAGAGCATGGCCAGCTCCGGGGCGTAGAGCTCGCGAATGAGCCGCATGTCGCCGAAGAC
>Ga0182027_10013088_pt1 | contig 11604 bp, 10 predicted proteins | sample 712E1DmetaG_FD_121300 | JGI IMG/M metagenome (GOLD analysis project Ga0182027, IMG submission 121300) | Permafrost microbial communities from Stordalen Mire, Sweden - 712E1D metaG (Illumina Assembly) | ecosystem: Environmental > Terrestrial > Soil > Wetlands > Permafrost | place: Sweden...
AATTTTATTATATGTTTTTGACCACTTGCCAGCATGATCGGAAAGTAAGAAATCCTTTCTTACAGTTTGCTGAGCTTTTTGGGCTATTTGATTACGCACATCTGGGTATGATATTAGAGTTCGTAAGCACTCTATCCATTCCTGATCGGATGACGCCAAGAATCCATTCTCGCCATGCTTTATAACCTCTTCGAATGGTTTTACCTTACTATAAACTCCTGGAACACCAAGTGTGCTATATTCTAAAAATTTCAAATTGCTCTTGGATTGTGTAAATAAATTGTCTTCTAAAGGGGCAATAAAGATATCAATATCTTGACTACCAAAAGTTGCTGCATATTCTTGGTAGCTCGCGACTGGGGGTTGCCATTCAACCTTAAAATGGCCTGAGAGAACCTCGGGGGGTTCCAGGCCCCAAAATTTAAAACTCACCTTTTGTCCAAATTGTTGCCCAATTTCCATCAAGGCAGTCATTATCATTGTAATATCTGGAGCATGAGTATGCCCTCCAATATATCCAATTACTACATGATCCTCTTGTTTTTTAATTTCTTTTATAGGGAAAAAATTCCAGTAATTGTCGATGAGATAATTTGAGAGAACTTGAACATTCGAATTGAATGATCGGAGAAAATTTGCTAGTGGTTCAGTCGAGGCAGTTATTAAATCAGCCTTACATATAGCAGTAAGCATCGGCATCAGTCTACTGGAATAACAGCCAGTTTGTTCCAGCGGATGATTTTCAGGCAGATTGAAAAGGAGATCATCAATTTCATAGATGAGTGGTATCTTATATTTCTTTGTTTCTTCAAGGATATGAAAAAAAAGGTCGATATATCGGGGAAAATCTCTTTGTAACACAACATAGTCTACACCCGCCAAGTCCTCTACTAACGGTTTTTGGTAATCATTCCCTTGGATAACCTGAAAACCGGCAGCTTCTAAAGGGGCCTTTAGACGTACTTCACACAATGCACTTGACCATATATCATTTGAGAAACAAACAACCTTTTTAGTTAATCGTGATTGTCTATCATCGATTCGATCAGATTTATTAATTCCCATATAAATGGTTCTCCTTATGCCTGTAAATTATACATTTATGAGTTGATATCAGGGAAATGAAAAGTGGTTTTTTGCAAAGGTAATTCTTTGTGCTCAACTTGCAAGAATGTACATCTGCTCTGTGGATTTTGCGTAGAATTTGGAGAGCGTTTCTAACCAACAACTGGTGATAATATTCCCAGAATTGCTTCAGAAAATCATCCAGCAATTTGCGATGTAACGTAATCACAGGCATTAACTTCTTGTAGTGTCTGCCATCGTGTACCCAGCATAACATCATTTCCCGACCCAACCAGTTGAACTGAGGCGTATCATCACAAACCAATGTACGTACCACCGGATATGACGCACTGGATCAAAGGATTGCTAAAACCAAAGCCAAGAAAGACAGTTTGCTACTGGTATTGCAATATCCCGAATTACCCTTACATAACAACGCCTCGGAACTTGGAGTACGGCAGCGAGTACGAAAAAGGGATGTCAGTTTCGGACCACGTACTGATGATGGGGTGAAGTCCTGGGATACCTTTGAGACCTTGGCAGAAACTGCAAAAAAGCTGGGCGTACGTTTCTACCACTATCTTATTGACCGTATTTCCGGCACAAACCAAATCCAACCTTTAGCAGATCTGGTTTCGTCACGGGCTATTGATCTCAAGTTGGGTTGGTCTTTCCCGTTATCTTAGCTCTACCCTATTTATTGAGATGATACTTATTCCGGGTGCTGTTAGCACTCTGATCAGGAATAATTTTCATAAAATGCCCAACTTCATATACCTCGCCAAACAATCTCATAGGGCCAAACATTTTTTTTATACGCACAGGACTAAGAATTTGGATGGCCGCTTGGTAGACTTCATTATCAGTGGAAAAATGTTGAGTACGTATATCATTACCTAGCAAACGAAACATGAAGACCATGAACGGTCTTTCTACGGGAACGCCATAAACTATTTGTCCGCCAGGCTTTAAGACACGATGAATTTCCTTAAATGCTTGGTTTTGATCATTAGGTTGTAGATGTTCAAGAATGCTGATTAATAAGATTGAATCAAAAGCATTATCCTGATAAGGCAAATTAAGGATATTCCCGTTTTTCAAATGGGTATCGATGTTTTTAGCGCTGAAGAATTTAGTAATCATTTCAGTGTTAGCTGTCAAATCCAACCCGTAAATTTCATAATTTAACTTGTGAAGATTTAAAAAAGAAACACCTGAACCAAAACCAATCTCGAGGATTTTTCCTCCTCCTCGTAATTCTTCCAAACAGAGCTCAATACGTCGTTGGTACATTCGTCCAATTACTGGCAAATTGTAGAATTTTATTGGGTCGTACTCATCTACCCCTGCATACTCGGTCAAGGGAAGCAACTTCAGGCGTATTTTTTGATCTATTAAATTAGACAAATTTTATCCTCCCGGCGGCAAAAAGAACCATCTTCAATAATACCACTCCATGCTTCCAGCGTGATATGTTGGTAGCGCCATATGTTCGTTCGCGGTAACGTATGGGTAGGTCAACAATTTTGAGGTTAAGCTTTGCCGCGCCAAAGATTAAGTCATAATCTCCGAAGGGGTCAAAATCACCAAACCAAGACCGATTGGTGGCAATCAGCCCATAATCTTTGTGCCAGAGAACTTTTGTACCACATAACGTATCTTTGATGGATTGACCCAATAGCCATGTAAATGCCAAACTAAATAATTTATTACCAATTAAGTTCAAGGTACGCATTGCATCTTCTTCCATGGGATAGACAAGACGCACACCATTAATGAACTCACCTTTGCCTGAGACGATGGCGTTGTAAAAGGGCAATAGGTCTTCGGGTGGGACAGTTAAATCTGCATCAAGAATCATTAGGATATCGCCCGAAGCTTTATCGAAACCGAGCCGAATCGCATCTGCTTTGCCAATACCAGGTTGACGGAAGAGCAAACTAGGGGTCGATGGATAAAGAAGCATTTCCTTTTCAATGGTTTCATAAGTGTTATCGCATGAATGTCCTTCAACGAAAATAATTTCTGTTCTGCTACCCATCTTTGGTACACGTTCAAAAATTGATTTAATATTACCAGCTTCATTTCGCGCAGCAATTACAACAGAGACACTGGGCCGTTTTAATGAAGATTGCGGGGCTGGACGGGCTATTATAAAGTTGGAAAAACCGAATGCACGGAAAGGCCAAAGTTTAACGAGATAGCGATTCGCAAAACCGCCAAAAGGAAACGGCCATAAGACTTCTTGTGTAGAGCGAATGGCCTCAAAACCAGAAAGATATAGCATATTGTTAATGTCTTCAAGGGTCAACCAATTTTGATTGAGCACTGGCGTGGCAAGGTTAAGATGTTGTGCAATTATTAGTGGTAATTGCCAAAGGTGGCTGTAGAAATTTATAATGATACGAGTATGCGGCATGCACAGTTTATGTACTTGATCAAATGCCAATTGCACATCCCATAGGTCGTTAACAATGTCTGAAAGGATAATGATATCAAATTCACCCTTAATACTGGTAAGGTTATGTGCATCCATTTGGTAAAACTCTACTTCCGGGTGGTTTAGTTTCGCTCTAGCAATCATTTCAGGTGAAAAATCAATACCGACGCCACGTGAAGGCTGAACACTTGAAATTAAATTTCCTAAACCGCAACCAATCTCAAGCACACGCTGATTTGGACTGACTAGAAAGCGATATATCTCAATTAGGCGTCTGTGATACCAAAGGCCTATGCCACGCCAATGGTCGTGGTTTTGAGCAATGGTATCCCAGTGAAATTTACGGGATTTGTAAAAACTTTCCATTAATTTCCTCTTTTTGCCTCTCTTAACAATTGGCTACTCCACAAATTTCTCTTATAAGACTTTTCATCCTCTGCTATAAGCTTGCCAAGATGTCTTTTTTACTTTTGTGAGCTATGCAATGTAATATCGTAATATCAGAGTTCTGATTGTAATGCTTAATACAATAAATAAATAAACTACAACAAGGATGCTTTTCCAACTTTTCGATGTAGGAAAAATATTATTAAGTGAGAGTGGTAAAAGAACTGGCCCAATTGGAATTAGGTATCTACCTTGCATTCCTTCCAAAGTTTTATACCCGACCGGTGTCCACGTCAGATATAGAGATAAAAATATTGCATAAAATACAGCGCCTGCGATCAAAAATGATATTAGTTTTTGCCAAGGTGCGAAAAATAATTGTTTCTTTTGGTCGATTAAGGAAACTAAAAGAATAATAAATGGATAAGTAAAATAAATATATTTAGGTAAAACAGTATCCAGCCAACCCAATCGTCCAATATAGCTCGATAAATAAAACTTCCAAAAGAGTCGTAAAGATCGAACAATAATATTCGGAAATTCTAATGGATTATTTAGTAGATAATGCACCTGGCTCATGAAATCTACAGCTACTTTTGAATTTGTGTTTGATACATCATTTTTTAAATAACTTATCGAAAAGAGAAAAATTATGAAACTGATTGAAAATAATAGAGCGGCAGTGCGTCGGTATTGTTGATGTGAGCCAAAATTTTGTCGTGGAATCATAAAAAAAATGCCAAGAAGGAGGCAATAGGGTGGCTTCATTAATGAAAGCAATGCTGCGATTAATATCAATAAGAATTTGTATTTGGAGCTTATTTCGTTTCTTTTTACTGAGGAGCAGTAAAGGCATAAACTAAACCACAGGAATGATATAGAATTCGTAATTGCATCTGCTGAATAGGAACTTGCAATTGATAAAGACATAGGAGAAAGAATAAAAAGTAAAAAGACCCACTTAAACTCGGGTAGGAGCCTTAATGCCAAATAACTAATAAGAATCCAAACACAAAGTTGAAAGATTCTCCCAAAAAAGAAGAAAGCTAAGGTATTTAGATTTAAAAGTTTCTCGATTTCAAACCCAATAACAGTGGGTAAATATGGAACAGGATTTACTTTTGCAACACCCTGATAAAATGAAGGAGACAAATCGGTAAGGTTTATTGGGACATTGATAAAATTCGACAATTTTCTAAATGAAATCCTTGCTGTAGTATCGAAGGGTAAGTTATTTGTTGCTGTCATCAGATCATTAATCGAATGGGGTATTACAGACCTGTAACCATCAAATTTTCCAATTGAAATAGCGTAAGCATAACTAAAGTGCTGAGTTTCATCCGCCACTTGAAAAGGTGGTGTAATAAAAACAAACAATAATCCAAAAAAGATAGCAAGGATTAAAAATGCAGTTTCTGGTTTAATTAAATCCTTTGTTTGTGGAAAATTCCGAGTCTGTTCCGTCGATTGTTTTGCCCCTGTTATAAACCAAACACTGGCAATAAAAACTATGAAGGACAAAGTCAAAATAGCTGCCATTAAAATAGTAAAATTTAATAATGGTGATGATACAATAGGCAAAACAATCGTTTTTGAGGTGGTATTAGCTGAATATAAATCAACTACCTTTTCATTATCATCCAGAAGTATGCGTACTTGACCAGACCAGGGATGACTCCCAAAGGTAAGTGTTAAATCACCATTAATAAAACCAATGTATTCAATAATTGCAGGTTGTTCTTTATATGAAAGTAGAGTACTATCTCTATATTCCCAACCTTGACTCAAAGATAAATTTGCTCTATTTAATTCTAATCCGTTTCCAGTCTGTATTGAATAAAGCCAAACTTCACTCCCCTTTGCCTGTGGGTTATGCTGACCGGTGGCAACAACCTTAAGAGTGTGGAAAGAAGGACTTGTCGTATTTATTGGGATTACAAATAACAAACATATACCAATCACTATACAACATAAAATCCAAAGCACCTTGGTAATGAGAGAATATCTTGAAATTCTAGGCAGAATTTTACCTAATAGCCAATGAATCATCATGAATAAAAACACTGCAAAAAAGGTCATTAGGAGAAAAAGCTGAGCTGGAGAAAAGTTTATGAACTGCATAAGGAAATTTGATAGGCTAATAGACAACACCATTCCCAATGATATCGAAACAGGCAAAAACCTATTTATTTTTGATTTGAATATCGAATTAAACAAATATGATGGCTTCATAATATGTTCCAAAAATAATAATATGAACTAACAAACTGATTGTAAATGTGAAACACAAAATAACGCCCAGATTAAACGAAGCGTACCAACATTATTTTTTAAAAAATCCCAATATCCATCTCATTTTTCTGATATTCTACAATTCATGTACTAACTAATTTGGATATGCATACAATATTGAATTGACTTGAACAAATTGTCTTATTGATGCAAAAGTACCATAAATCTCAAACGTTTAATATTTTTATAGATTTTATAAATAAAACATGAAAAACGCTTTAACCAATTAATTTGTCTGACGTGAGAATAAATAATATCCATCGGTTCTGGAGAAGTCGTATTCGAGGAAATAATAGAATTATTGAATGACGAAGAAAGTAACCTTTGATAATAAGTAACTACACTCTGATTCGCTAATTGCCGTGTAACCGAATTATAATTGCCTTGATTTTTATCCAACACTCTTTGGAAATAAGCTTCTAAACGATCGATCGATGGTTCCCATTGCCATTTTTTTGCAGTTATAAGACCATTTGCAATCAGCTTACTCCTCAATTCATTATCATAGATAAGTTTTGCGACCGCTGAACTAGCTGCAGTAATATCTCCAGCATCAACCACAAGTGCATTATAACCATCTTCAATGTACTCGTCATAACCAGTTACTTTACCTACAACTACAGTCCCTCCACAAGCCATCATCTCCAAAGGGGGGCCAAAAAATCCTTCAACGCGACTAAGCTTTAATAAGACATCACAACTCGAATATATTTTCCTCATCCGGGAAATGGGTACTTCACTAAAGAAACGGTCACACCTCCATTTGGGTTTGGGATTTCCAAGAGAACTCACACACCAAACCTCTACATCAAGGTTAGAGACAGCACTAAACGCCTCCGCCATACCTTTATATGGTAAATCGATAGCGCCTTCCAGTAAAACCCTTTTCCTTTTCGCTTTGGCCACTAAGGGCTTTGACGGGAAAAATATCTCACTATCCAAACCATTTGGTATTAATTCAGAATCATGATCAAAGTCAGTACTTAACCATTTTTGAATCCAGCGAGCCTCGGTAAAATAGTTAAAATTAAATAAATATGATAATGCAGTTATCCCTTGGAAATCACTGCCTTCAGGATGAAATCTGGTCTCGTCAGACTGAACAAAATAAAATTTTCTTTTCGCAGGCAAATTTACAATTGTAAAAGAAGTAGACCATCCAGTAGCTATTAATATATCTACATCTTCTGGATATTCATTAATATTGATAACTGGTACTTTCTGCTCTGGGAACCAATCAATTCTTGGTTGGTTAATCTCGGTAACTAAATAAACCTGATGCCCTCTTTTTAATAACCGGTTGGCATGTTGACAAATAACAGCAATACCACCTGAAACACCAACACCAGGAATAAAATAAACTATTTTCATTTTTTACCCTCTAAATAACTATCATAAGCAAATATGTTTTTAAAATGTCAAACACTTATAAAGTAAAAGAAGAATAATATCGCTATAATGGTTGGATGTTCCTAATAATATGAGTTTGGAGATTACTCTTTCACTACATATTATTAGATCAATTATTATTTTCCTAATTTATATTTTTTAACCGATTAACCATTATTTTTATTAGTTTACAAATCTCCAAATAAATTTCCATTGAAAATTGACTTTGTTTTGTAGAAAATCTAGGGTATCTTTCTTGGATAATTCCTTCAATAAGATTAGTAAAATTACATTTGCTGCACAATAAATTGTTAATCTTATCAAATCCATTAGATGCGATACTCTGCCGTTCACCATCACAATTTAAGTAATATGTAACAGCATCAAACATTTCGTGTTGATTGGATATTTCAACAAAGTCCAATCCTGGACAAAGATATTTATTTGGTGTAATTTTTTCACTGATTACAAAAGCACCGCATGCAAGCAACATTTGTAATCTAGGTTCCCAGGATACCTCATTTTCTGCATGAACGTTTAGACAAATACGTGATGAATTAATATACTTGACTAGACCTTCTCCCCATATTCCGTGAGCAATGTGAAGAAAATTATAATAATGTTTCAAAGGACTAAAAAAAGCTTCTCGATGCGTAGTACTCCTACCAATAAAAAACAAATCCCATTGTTTTAATATGTTCTCCGGCTTGTATATACTTGTCGCGACAGGAAAAGCAAAATCACCTGATAGCAGTAAACCGTCTGATTTCATAAACGATAAAGAAGATGCATCGTAATGGAATACATAATCATATCTTTTGTTTCTGATTGTCCTAAAAGTAAAATATCTTTCTATTGAATCTGCTGTGAATTCCTTTTTCCCTTCAATTATTCGAGGAAATGGTTCGCTAGATAAATTTACCTTTATTCCATTTAATTGCTCGAGCACTTCATTTGGTACAAATTCACCACGAAAAAAGAAGTTGATGGTTGCATCAAATGCCAATAATTCGGAAAAATCCTTATGTGACATCGGGTAAATAAACTTGAATTCCATTGTTTCAGCAAAGTCATTTAATTCTTGTTCATACATAAATCGAAAATATTCGGGCTGTGAAATAAACGCAATTTTTATCCGCATAGTGAAGTAATCCCAAATCTGTATTCTATTACTTTCTTTTTTTGAAAATATTTTTATTCTTTAATTTTTCGTCTGAAAGGATAAATAGACTGGTTGAATTGAGCAATCTCGTGATCTCAGCAAATTTTTTTCCTTTTCGTCAAGCAATCCACCTCTTTTTTGACAATATTTAATAAAATGGAAGGGAGAGTTAATTCAAACGGTTTTATATGAGGATACGTAATGAATTAATAATTTACACCAAAAAAATTTGCTGGATTTCTTCCTTCTTTCCACCTTTGTTCATAAATCATTATTGGATCAATATCCGCATAGCGTACATCCGGCTATTTTGTAGGTAATATGCAGAATTTAATAAGCCATTTCTTATAATAAAATATTCATTCAATTGCTTAAACATTTCTCTTCCACCTGTGATATCAGCTCAAAAACATCAAGATCTCCATCATCCTGAATGTCCATTACATTATCTTACACCGATTTTCCGTTAAGTTCTTTCGATCCGCTTGCCACCAATTCATCTCGACCAACAACAATTCGTTTACCAAGTTCATTTTTATCTGAAAAAGATTTTTTTAATATGCACAATGAATTTATAAATTCCACCGAATGGAGCGTTGATAAATCAAACTCTGAAAACTCAATATCATATTCCTCCGAAAACCTAGACAATAAATTCCCTCTTAATTTATTATTCCGCCAATGTTCGTAATTACTGATATCGACAAGGCGCTTAAAGAACGAAATCGACGAAAGTGGGTTATAAAGGCCCCCTTCATAAACTCCCCAATAACTACAATGAAGATCTTCAACTAAATAAATGCCATTTTTTGTTAAATAGGGGAAATAATGCGCAAATGAACGTACAACGTCACTAGATTTATGCGAGCCATCATCGATGATAATATCGAATGTTTGCGACTGTTGAAGTATTTTTTTCACTATCATCTGAATTTACATCACCTATAACGATCTTAATTCGAGGGTCAGCGAATTGAAGTCGCCCGCAATTCTGATCTATATCACAGCCCACAATTTTCTCTGCTTTTAAAAAATACTTTGCCCAAATTTCAAGTGGTCCCCCATTTTGAACACCAATTTCTAATAATCGGATTTGTTGATCTCGGTAAACGGAAAACAATCAGTCCCACTCATCCAAATATAAAGCCCATTTATCCGAAGTCTTGCCTTTGTGTTTCTCATACGTTTGTTTAAGCGCAATATTCATATTCCTATCTCTCACTCGTATCTCATTAACAACTGCAAACATTCATCCCAGTCAGGAAATTGCATCCAGAAGGTATTCCTATATTTTTCAATCGACAGCCCAGTATTAATTGGCCTGATCGCTGACATCGGAAATTCACTTGATTTGGTGGGTAATAATTGCTTTGCTATCTGTTCTTCTTTTTTCAGATCCAGTTCAAGAATAGCTTTTGCCCATTCAAATCGACTACACGTACCAGAACCAGCCAGATGATACAGGCCTGCCTTTTCCTCAATAAACTCCAATGGCTTCCCCAACCCTTGCGCAAACACCTGAGCTGTGGCTTCAGCCAGCATACGCGCCCAGGTTGGGCTGCCAATCTGGTCATCGACAATTCGCAATATCTCTTGATTGCGCGCCCACTGCAACACCTTGGTTACAAAACCACCCTGCCGTAAACTGTAGACCCAACTGGTGCGAAAGATCAAGAACGCGCCGCCAACTCCTTGAACTTTCTGCTCCCCTTCCAGTTTGGTCTTGCCATAAACATTTAGCGGATTTGGTAGATCTGTTTCAACATAAGGAGATCCTTTTTTGCCGTCAAACACGTAATCGGTTGAATAATGGATAAAAGCTGCACCCAGGCGTTTAGCCTCCTCAGCCATCACACCGGGCGCCTCGGCATTCACGCTCTGGGCCAGCTCAGGTTCGCTCTCGGCTTTATCCACGTTGGTATAAGCTGCCGCATTGATAATCAATTGCGGAGAAACATTCCGAATCACTTTACGCAGACTTTCAGGTTTTGCCAGGTCAATTTCCGGATAATCCAAAGCGACGACTTCACCCAGGGTCGCCAAAGTCCGTTGCAGTTCCCAGCCCAGTTGACCGGTTTTTCCAATGAGCAAAAGACGCTGCATTATTGATTCCTTGCCAGCCGTGCGAGATATTCTCCATAGGCATTGGAACTGAAAGATTTTGCCAAGGTTAACAATTGTTTATGGTCAATGTACTCCATTATGTAAGCAATCTCTTCTACGCATGAGATCATTAATCCTTGCCGTTCTTGCACCGCCTGGATAAAATTTGCCGCTTGCAACAGCGATTCATGCGTGCCAGCATCCAACCAGGCCACACCCCTGCCTAAAATTGAAACTTGTAATTCCCCTTGGTCGAGGTAAATTCGATTCAAATCAGTAATCTCAATTTCTCCGCGCGGTGAGGGTTTGAGGGATTTCGCAAATTCTACGACTCTCTCATCATAAAAATATACACCTGGAACTGCATAATTTGATTTGGGGTGTTTTGGCTTTTCTTCAAGGCTAATTGCTTTTCCGTTCGCATCGAACTCTATCACGCCGTAGCGTTCAGGGTCGCGGACTTCATAGGCAAACACTCGTGCACCCTTTTGGAGCGCTGCAGATTGTTGTAACTGGGAGACCAAACCAGTACCAAAGAAAATATTATCGCCTAAGATCAGACAGACAGGTTCACCAGCAATAAATTTATTACCCACAATGAAGGCATCGGCCAACCCCCGAGGTTGATCCTGCCGAGCATAACCAAAATGGATTCCCCACTGCGAGCCATCTTTCAGTAAACGTTGGAAAGAGGGTAAGTCTTCTGGGGTACTGATGATTAAAATATCTTTTATCCCGGCCAACATTAACATTGAAAGGGGATAAT
>Ga0182027_10013090_pt1 | contig 11604 bp, 10 predicted proteins | sample 712E1DmetaG_FD_121300 | JGI IMG/M metagenome (GOLD analysis project Ga0182027, IMG submission 121300) | Permafrost microbial communities from Stordalen Mire, Sweden - 712E1D metaG (Illumina Assembly) | ecosystem: Environmental > Terrestrial > Soil > Wetlands > Permafrost | place: Sweden...
CTCTTAATAAACCCCAGATCCTTTAAACCTAACAAAACAGAAGCGCGGTCAAGCAACCGCATCACCACATTCTCACCGTGCACCATAGGGAATGTCGATACCCTGATATCTAAATCTTTATTCTCCAACTTCATACTAATCTTACCATCCTGCGGCCGGCGGCTTTCAGCAATATCCATATCCGCCAAAATCTTAATTCTGGAGATAATCGCATTTTGTAGTTTTTTAGGTAAAAGATGCTCTTCATGTAAAATGCCGTCGATACGGTAACGTATGCGTAAAGCTTCCGCTTCCGGCTCAATATGGATATCGCTTACCCGGTCTTTAACAGCATCCATAACTAAAATGTTCACCAGCTTAATCACCGGCGCCTCTTCAGCAGTTTCACCTAAACCCTCTTTTCTACCGCTTAATGACTTAGTTTCGATTAACTTAACAATCTCATCAACTGAATTACCCCCTTCGTAATAAGTATCCAGAACCTGTTCAATACTTTTAGCAGAAACCAATACCGGGTCAACATTATTAACCTTGGCGATCCGGCGAATATTATCTAACGCCTCAATATCTTGAGGGTCAACCATGGCTACGGTCAAGGTATCCATGATTTTAAAAAGAGGAACCGCCTTATATTTATTGGCAACACTTTCAGGGATAAGTTTAATCAGAGTCACATCAATCACATAATCTTCTAAATTCATGTAAGGCACCCCGGAAGCATCAGCTCTGGCCTTGGCAATCTCCTCCTGATTAATGAAGCCTAATTTCTCCAATGCTTTTTCCAGCTTCATCCCGGTACGTTTAGCTTCTTCCTTAGCCTTCTGAACCTGTTCAGCCGTCACCAATGATTGACTTAAAAGCAGATCAATAATTTCCATATTATTCAATCAACTCCTTAATTTTAGCTAAAAGTATGGCCGGCTCAAACGGCTTAGTCAAATAGGCATTTGCGCCCACTTCTTCGCCTAGCCTAACATCAGACTCCTGAGCGCGAGCCGTAAATAAAATAACCGGTATTTGCTTAAATTTCTCATCGAATTTTAACATCCGGCATACTTTATATCCATCCATCTTCGGTAGCATCAGGTCTAAAATAATTAAATCCGGCTTTTCTTTTCTAGCCTTCTCCAGCCCCTCCTGGCCGTCACTGGCCGTAATTACTTCATAATCATTAGCCTCAAGCCTTAGCGTGAGCATCTCCACCAAATCTGCTTCATCATCCACCACGAGCACCCTTTTTTTATTCATAGTTTAATCCTTATTTTTATTTTTTTTAATTTTCTTCTGCGCCATATCTAATGCCGTCCTTAAAACCCCCTGTATATTCAAAGAATCATCATGCATTTTGGGGACAAAAAAACTCACCCCCAGCTCAGCCGCGCCCTGGATATTTTTTATATCCGGATGCGCAGTAAACATAATTACCGGCAAATCCCAGCTGAGTTTTCTTATTTCCTTTAAAACTGTAATTCCGCTCATCTCCGGCATCATATAATCCAGAATTATGATATCCGGATTTTCTTGATCAATTTTGACCAAAGCTTCTTTTCCGGCTTGCGCTAAGATTACTTCATAACCCCAGTATTCAATATATTCTTTCATCAAAGTTAAATAATCAACCTCATCATCAACAATCAGCACCTTGGTCTTATTCATTTAATCTCCCCCTTAAACTCTCAATTTAAGTTAACCTGGATTTATCGATTAACTCCTGATAATTACTTGCCTCCTCCGGATAAACCGCACAACCAAAAACTACTCTTACGTCGTTATTAAAGTTAATACCGGACAAATAAGTTCGCAAGGCTTGCTCAATTCTACCTTGCGTGATCAAAGCGCTGTTTTTATTACAATCCCGTAAAATAATTATAAACTCATTTTGGTATCTTAAAACCTGGTCCTTATTTTTCCGCAACTGCGCGCGGATATTTTCCTCAAGCGCCAACAATATTCCTGAAGGAACACCTGCCTTTAGCTTATCAGAATAGTTAAGAGTTGCAATAATTAAAGCTAAATTTGTATTCGCTTTAATCACATCATTAATCGCGTCCTCCACATGTTCCCGGGCATTCTGGTCCGCAGAATATTTAGGTAAAGAAAAGATAAACTTTGTGCCTTTGGCTAATTCGCTTTCTACTCGGATCTGTCCCCGATGCAGTTCAATCAAACTTCTAGCTATAGAAAGACCCAGGCCCGTTCCTTTTTCACCGGAACCACCGGCAGAGCGCCCAAATTGTAGAAATTTGCTAAATACATTGGGTAAGTCATCTGCGGCGATGCCAATACCGGTGTCGCTAATTATAAACTCCAGCTCATTTTTCTTTTGTACCAACGAGATACTTACCGAACCTTTTTCAGTAAATTTAATCGCATTACCGATTAAATTAGTAAAAACCTGGATTATCCTATCTTCATCAATAAATAAATTCGGCTCCTGGTCTTGAGGCAAATCCACTTTAAGCTCTAGGCCTTTTTCTTTGGCCTGAGATTCAAACGCCGAAACTACATTTTTTATCAACACTTCTAGATTAACATTCTTTTTATTAAGCTCTATTCTACCGGATTCGATTTTAGAAATATCCAAGAGGCTATTGATTATCCTGGCCAGGCGGTCAATATTATTCTTAGAAGTAGTTAGAATTTTATTCTGCTTAGGATTAATACTGCCGGTTACTCCATCTAAAACTAAATTGATCCCTTCCTTAGTTATCGAAAGCGGAGTACGTAATTCATGCGAAACAATAGAAACAAAATCTGATTTCAACTGATCCAGCTTTTCCAGCTCGATATTTTTCTGTTTTAACTCTTCGAGCATCTCCTTGCGTTCCGTAATATCTTCTCTAATCGCAATAAAATTAACAATTTTGCCTTCATCATTGCGTATCGGAGATATCGATGCTCCTTCCCAATAAAGCTGGCCATTCTTTTTCTTATTATGAAATTCCCCGCGCCATTCTCTACCGGCGATAATCGTTTCCCAGAGATTTTTATAAAATTCAGATGAATGCTCTCCGGATTTTAATATCCGGGGATTCTGCCCCAAAGCTTCTTGGATACTATAGCCAGTGACCTGAACAAACTTGGGATTAACATATTGCATTTCTCCATCTTTATCAGTAATCACTACGGAGGCCGGACTTTGCTGAACCGCAATTGATAATTCACGTAATTCTTGTTCAATCTTATAACGCTCGGTAACATCTCGAAAGACTAAAACCACCCCCATAACTTCTTGGTTATCTAGGCCCCGAATTGGAGCTGCACTATCATCAATAGCGCAGCGGGAGCCATCTTTAGCTACCAAAACAGTACTATGGGCTAACTTGAATATCTGGCCATTGCTTAAAACCTTTAAAACAGGATTCTCGGCTTTTTGATCGGTAGATGCTTTTTTGATGACGAATACTTCATCAATATGCCTGCCGATGGCTTCGGCTTTTGACCAACCGGTAAGCTTTTGAGCCACCGGATTAATAAAAGTTATCTTGGCCGCAAGGTCAATTGTAATTACCGCATCCCCGATACTATTTAAAGTTGTCGAAAACCATATCTGGCTTTTCTCCAAAGCCAACTGCGCACTTTTCTGTTCAGTAACATCGCGCACCGTAGCTTGCAACAATACCTTTTTATCAAGCTCAAATTTCGAGAATAAAACCGTAGCCTCAAAATCTTCGCTATCCAACCTGCGAAAGGTCCATTCAAACTTGTGAGCGCCATTGGCGATCGCCAACATAATCATCTGTTGTGCCAAATCCGCAGACTTTGATCCATCCGGCTGGTATTCCGGGGATAAATTTGCGGTATTCATCGAACGAAAATCTTTTTCACTCTTACACCTGAATAACTTGACCGCCGCCGGGTTTCCGGAAAGAAAACCTCGCTCAGGCGACAATACTAAAACTGCATCCCTTGATTCAGTATATAAAATCCGGTACCGCTCTTCACTTTTATTTAACACTTCTTCCATTTTTCTACGTAAAGAGATTTCCTGTTTAAGGTCATCTATAGAAGTGGTGCTCTTTTGTAAATTTACCGCCATATCATCAAAGATCCTGGAAAGCTGCCCGATTTCATCTTTAACGTTCGTCCCCACTTTATGCTTGAGATCGCCTTTTCCGATTATCTCCATTCCCCGGCACAGATTATCAATGGGTTTAACGATAATTGCCGCAAAATACTTACCCAATAAATATGCCAGAGACGGCACGAATAATAATATAAATATAAAAATTAAACGGATCTGAGCCAATGGCGCCAGAGCTTCTTTTTCATCAATCTCCGACAAAACACACCATTGCATTTCGGGTATATAAGCATGCGCACCCAACACCCTTTGCCCCCGATAATTTAATGCAATATCCGGACGCTCTTGACGATTATCATACTCAACAGTTTGATGCCGATGAAGCAAGCAATCCCTAAAATTATCAGTATCCACTCTTTGCTTAAGAAAAGAATTTTTTAAAAATCTGGAAGGAGTAATCATGTAACCATACTTATTCACAATATAAAGTTCCCTAGACTTGCTTCGATTAGTGGAACCTTCGGTAATATTATTTAATCCTACCATTCTAATCCGCGCCGCCAAAACTCCCAAAAATTCATTGGTATCGCTATTTAAAACCGGGCCCGATACAGTAATTAAATTCTTTTTTGCCACTTCAGAATAATAAGCATCCTTAATAAAAATGCTATTTTGCCCCCCGATAAAAAAAGCATCGGCCGACCGGTCTAAGCCAACACTCTCCTTATTCGAAGAAGCAATTACCCGGCCATCTACATCTAAAAGCATAAACTCATAGACTTCAGAATTAGCTTCCTTGGTCCGGATTAATCTCTTCATCGCCACATCAAAAGCAGTTTGGCGGGCTTGTGGATTTTCTTTCCCAGCTTTAAGGAAGGCTTCCAAAACTACACTCTTGGAAAGCTGAGCAATTGAAACTTTTAATAATTCTAGATATGTTTCAATATGCCTAGAATTTTCTTCAACATCAGCTTCTAATTGCCCATAAATGGCATTGCGCAGGTTATCTTTAGCCACCAGGTAAAAAACCGAAGAGGCAATCACAATCAGTAAAGTTGTAAAAATTAGAAAAACCAGGGAAATCTTATTGGATATTTTCATAGATTTTTTGAATTAATTCCGTATCGACAGCCGCTACCGAGTCAGGCAACTTAGTAATTCTGCCGTTATCAAATTTAAGCTTGGCAATCAAATCAAAAATCTTCTTCCATGTTCCGGTTCTGGCTGAACCAACTTGTTCTTGATAACCAATCCATTGCAAGCATTTAACATTCTGGCGGTAAGTTTCAGGAGTGACATTATAATATTTCGCAATAATTTGGCTGGATAAATCAGGATTATTTTGATAGTATTTGACCGCCCGGAACCATCCCCGCATTAAAGCCTTTACGGCTTGAGGATTATTTCTTAAGAAATCTTCTCTGACATTAAGCGTATCGACAATTATCCCTGGCTCATCACGAGTAGAGACTAAAATATGCGCACCCGGTAAGGCTAAAGCCCTGGTGACCCACGGTTCCCAGGTAACTGCAGCATCTGCCTCTTTGGCTAAAAAAGCATCTGCCACCTTCTCAGGACTGCGGGAAATAATCGAAATATCTTTTAAAGATAGGCCTTTTTTATCAAAAAGGTAGGAAATAAATGTCTCGTTGACATCATCGCGGGAAAAAACTACTCTTTTACCGATTAAATCCTCTAAACTCCTAATCTGACTATCGGCAACTATGGCCTCACCGCCAAAAGAGTGATCCAATTCTAAAACTGCTACAACGGGTACACCAAAAGATCTTTTGGAAACCAACAAATCAATTGTCCCGGCCTCGCAATCCAATATACCTTCTTTAAAGGCATCGCGGCGGCTATAGTCCAATTGCTCATCAACAAAAAATAACTCAATCCCTTCTTGGGCAAAAAAACCTTTTTCCTGTGCTAAATATAATGGGCCATAACCTACCCATTGCTGAAAAGCGATATTAATCTTAATTAGTTTTTTAGGTGGCGCGGAACAACCAAACAACCCAAAAATTAAAGCTATTCCTAAAATAATAGCGCTTAACTTTTTCATCACAATTATTCTACATTAATAGATTAATATTGCAAGGTTTTTTATGCAACTCGTGGATTGGCATGGACATACTACATAATTTTGTCCAGACAAATAAGCTGGGGCTTCCTACTTGGAAGGTAAATAATCATTACTTTAAACGCGGGCAGCTGTATAGATATATTTTAGTAAATTCCGGCCGGTATTAGTAACATTATGCGGGGTTTGAGCGGGAATAAAAACAAAAGAGTTATTTTTTACCGTGACTATATTCTTTTTACCATAGCAAACTGATCCTGAACCACTAATTATAAAAATTACTTCTTCGCTTGAGCCAGTGTTATGCTCACCAATAGATTCTTTAGATTTTAAAACCACATATCCGCTGCGCAATCCTTTTAACTTATCAGAATCTCCTATCAAGCGCAAAAACCTTTGCCTGCCTTTAACTTGTAAACAAAATGCTTTTTCGTTATTTATAGTTTTTCTTTTAATCTTTTCTGACATACAAATGCCCCCAATTTCTCTCTACTGTTTATCATCAAGATGATGCTCCACATGCAGATGCGGATGAACATGTACCCCATCTTTATGCTGATGACGATGAATATGGATCAGGTTATTCTCCTGAAGCAGTGCCTGATCACTTAAAATAATGTCCGCAGAGCCGGACTTAACAATTGACTTCTGCTGTCCAAAAACATAAACCACATCCGAAATTTCCTTAACAATATGTAGATCATGGGTAGCAGTAATAATCGTTTTACCAGAAATATTCTCTTGAATAAGCAAATCAATAATACTCCTGGTGGTTAGCGGATCAAGACCGGCAGTGGGTTCATCCAAGATCAAAACTTCTGGTTCAATAATCAAAGTAGTGGCGATAGCAACTTTACGCTTCTCCCCAATACTTAATTGATGGCAAGAGCGATCCAACAATCCTTTAAGATTTAAAGAATCCGTAAGTTTTTCCAGGCGTTTCTGAATTTGGCTTTTAGCAAAACCCAACTGCAGCGGGCCAAAAACAATATCTTCTTTAACCGTAGGGCAAAATAACTGTACATCAGAATTTTGAAAAATAAATCCAACTTTGCGCCGGAATTCCTGGGAAAATTTTGCATCGTTAAAAACTTTTTCGCTTAATGGCTGCCCACAGAAATTTACGGCCCCCTGATCGGCAAATACCAGGCCATCAAGCATCTGCAAAAAAGTAGATTTGCCTGAACCATTGGCTCCGATAATGCTGATTTTCTGTCCAGGTTTAATCCTGATATTTACACCGCATAAAGCAGGAAATCTCCCCAGATAAGAAAAGAAAACCTCTTTACATTCAAAAACTAGATTATCCATATAATTATCACCACCAAAAATAACCACAAATAATCCCGGGCTCTGATTTTAAAATCATTCCAGGCTAAAGCCTCCCCCTGGTATCCCCGGGAAAGCATGGCTTTATATACTGCTTCATTTAACCCTAGAGACCTCTCCCATAAAGAAGAAATATTCCAGGCCACGATATCCTGGCCTTTTTGATATTGCACTACGCTACCCACGCGGCTTTTAATCGCTAAATAGGTATTCTGAATTATTCCCACAAAAAGATAAACATACCGATAACACATCCCTAAAATCATAATAAAAAGCTGAGGTATTTTAAAAATCCGTAAAACCTTTAGCAGCTCAAAATGCCTGGTTGTAATATTTAAAAGAACAACCAATGACACACAGGTAATCACGCGCAACACAAAAATCATTGCGGCGGCTAAGCCCTGATGTGTAATCGAGAATTCAATTCCCAGAATCTGCCAGCTCAGCAGCACATCGCCAGCCCCAAACATCGCCGGAAGAGCGATAAACAAAGAAAACAACGGGATAAAAATCCAGGTCCGCTTTAGAAAAAATCCTAAATTTACCCTGGAAATTAATACTAGGAATAAGCAAAATACGTAAAACAAAAACAAATCTATCCGACTATTGGTAAATAGCGCCTGAAGAATAAACAAACAAAAACTTACTATTTTAACGCGCGGATCCAATGATTGCAGGAATCCATTTTGCAGAGCCTGGTCTTGGGCAAATAATGAATCCTTCAAAAACGTCAGAGCCCCGAGAATCGAGCGCTCGATAAAATTATTGCTTCTCATTTTTTTCCACAAAAAAATTCATCCTTGCTTCCGTTCTAATGTATCTGGGCCTTTGTTACCTTGTGTCTTTGTGACCTTGAGACCTTGTGTCTTTGTGAAACTTCTACTCTAAGCCTTTAGGGGATATTTCCCACAACGAAACTTCTCCCCCTCCGGACAATAACCTAGCGACTCACATTTGGCACCGGCACCTCGGAAAACTGCCGGTAATTTTTCGCTACAAATCTCCAACATCTTATTGGCCAGATAGCGAATCTCCCATTGCGCCCGCGCACAACAGCGATGTTGGAAAAAATGCAGTAACTCCCGACAATTCATAGTTACAACAATTTTAGTTTCTGCTGCCTGCGGCAGAGCAAAACGCGCGTCCTGATTTGCCGTTTCTCCATTAATATTATCCTGGCCCAAAAACACAAGCAACTTAGTATAACTTTGCTGGATCACAGACATCAATTTCTCGAATTCGTCCTTGGCCGCGGCATTACGCTGGATGGCCGGCGGGATAATATAATCAAAATCTTTTTCTTTAACGTAGCGCTGGCTTTGCTGGCTAAATGAGGCGATCCTGTGTCTAACCAGCTGATGCGTCAACGCCCGAGAAACCCCTTCGATAGCAAAACTGAATTTAACATGCTCAAGCGGACTCATATGCCCGGAGGCAACAATATTTTTTACAAACTCCTCTTGTTTTTTTAAATCCACCAGATTATCGGAAAAAACATCGCCGGCAAATTTCTCGGAATAGCATTGCCGGCAGGCGACATAAATGAGCGTAATCGCATTCTGGCTCATCTCTAATAATTTAACGTTCATGATAACTTTAGCCATTATTAATCCCCCATATTAAACTCTAAACACTAAACTCGAAATACTAAACAAATCCTAAATCCAAAACTCAAAGTATTAGAATTAAAATTTTGGATTTGTAATTTCGAGTTTGTTTAGAGTTTCGTGTTTCGGATTTAGAGTTTATCATATTTTCTAAGATAAATATTCAGCTGCCAGATATGAACTACGCACATACGGACCGCTTTCAATATGTAAAAATCCCAACTGCTTAGCTTTTGCTTTATAATCTGCAAATTGCGCCGGGCTGATAAAATCTTTAACCGGATAATGCTTTGAACTTGGCGCCAGATACTGGCCAATACTTAATAAATCACATTTAGCAGAACGCAAATCATGCATTACTGTCAAAATCTCCTCGGTTTTTTCCCCTAACCCCAACATTAACCCGGACTTAGTAATCAGTTGCGGCGCGATTTCTTTTAGCTGACGCAATAAAACAAGTGAACGCGCATAATCCGCACCCTGCCGCACATATCTATACAGTGAAGGAACTGTTTCCACATTGTGCGCAATAATCTGCGGGCCAGCTGCCACCACGGTTTTTAAGGAATCCGGAGAAAATCCGAAATCTGGAATTAAAAGCTCAACTGTTACTTTAGGCATCTTGCGGTGAATGCGATTAACCGTATCCGCGAAAATTCCCGCCCCTCCATCGATAATGTCATCCCTGGTAACGCCAGTAATTACAACATGGTTTAAACCCAGTTGATAAACTGCCTGCGCCACCCTTTCCGGCTCATCCACATCTATCGGTAAAGGCTGAGCTTTTTGAACATTACAAAAACTGCAGTTTCGCGTACAATTCTTCCCTAATATCAAAAAAGTAGCTACCTTGGCCGAAAAACATTCCCCGATATTCGGGCACATCGCCTGCTCGCAAACAGTATCCAGGTGCAATGTGCGCAGAATCTGCTTCATGCCCGAACAATCCTTAAGGCTGATTTTTTTATTTAACCAAGCCGGTTTCATTAGGTCGTCATTGCGATGAGAATGAAGCTTGCCTAAGCAATCTCGTCATACAGATTGCTTAGGCACTTCGTGCCTCGCAATTACTATAATTTAAAAATTTAACGTTAAATGTATATGCAAATGCGTCTATTAGCTTTTGCTCTAAAATATCTTTTTCAGGAACTGACTTTAACTCATCCGCTAGCGTGGTCACGCTAGCCGATAAACCATCCGGCATATCCAAAAGGTATTTACGCATAAAATCCCAATTTATTCTGCAAGGAATTACACCATGTTGAAATACAGTTTGCCGATTTCTTTTTTGAGCATTCCCGCCGATTTTTTTAGTACCAATCACCAGGTCATATTTTTCATGCGCCGCGCTGCAAAGCTCATGCGGAGCGCATCTGTCCTTAAAACCCGCCACTTCCAGGGAAAAATCCACTTTTAAACCTAATGATTCATAAAAACGTTTAAGAAAACTGCAAACATTCCGATAATCAACAAATACTCCGGGCGGCTCTCCCAAATCAGATTTACTACAAACAAAACTATAAGTTATTTCATCATTATGAAAAAGTATTCCTCCGCCGGTAATTCTCTTAACGACTTCCACCCCATCCGCAGCACAAGCCACCAAATCAAGATGATCTTGCGGATTCTGCGCAAATCCATAAGTAAAAGAAGGTTTCTGCCAGCGGTACAGGCGCAATACGCCAACCCCATCCTCTAAATAACCTTTATAGATTTCTTCATCCAGCGCCATATTTTTAGTAGCGCTTGAGGCGCCGGATCGGATAAGTCGAAATAATTTCATCGGATTTTTTAGTTTATGGTTTCCAGCGCAAATCCGGCTGGCGCGCTGCTTTTACTTCATCCAGGCGGGTGATCGGCATATTCTTAGGCGACTGCGTAACCACAGAAGGATTATTTTTTGCTAAGTCAGCGATCTTAATCATTACCTCGATAAAAGCATCTAATGTCTCTTTAGATTCTGTTTCTGTCGGCTCAATCATCAATGCTTCTTTAACAATCAGAGGGAAATATATCGTCGGAGGATGATACCCTTGATCAATCAAGTACTTAGCGATATCCAAAGCGTGTACTCCGTTTTTGGCCTGCCGCGCTGCGGAAAATACGCATTCGTGCATACAGGTTCTATCAAAAGGTAAATCATAATACTTTTTAAGCCCGGCCAAGCAATAATTAGCGTTAAGCACTGCAATCTCCGCAGCCTTAATTAACCCCTCTTTACCTAAAGCTAAAATATAGGCGTAAGCTTTAAGGATTACTCCAAAATTTCCGTAAAAAGGCGCAATGTAACCGATAGATTTAGGACGATTATAATCAAGTGCAAAAGTTGCATCACTGCGTCGAATAACCCGCGAAATGGGCAAGAAATCAACTAATTTTTGACTAACCCCAACCGGACCGGCGCCTGGGCCTCCTCCGCCATGCGGAGTAGCAAAAGTTTTATGTAAATTTAGATGTACCACATCAAAACCAAGATCTCCGGGACGCGCTTTTCCCAACATCGCATTCAGATTAGCTCCGTCATAGTACATCAAGGCTCCCACCGCATGCGCCAGATCCGC
>Ga0182027_10013091_pt1 | contig 11603 bp, 5 predicted proteins | sample 712E1DmetaG_FD_121300 | JGI IMG/M metagenome (GOLD analysis project Ga0182027, IMG submission 121300) | Permafrost microbial communities from Stordalen Mire, Sweden - 712E1D metaG (Illumina Assembly) | ecosystem: Environmental > Terrestrial > Soil > Wetlands > Permafrost | place: Sweden...
CTGGCTCGCGACTACGAAAGACTCCCCGCCACCCTTGGCGCCTTCCATTTCCTCGCCTTTGCCTGCCTCATGATCGCTCAACTCTTCAGGCTCCTCGCGTGAAGTTAATAACAGGCTCTAGAGAGTCATAAGTGGAACCGTTGACCAGATAAATGTCGAGCCAGTCTTCCTTGTCGTATTCCAGCAGGCACACGCCCGGCCCCTTGACCCCCAGAATCAGGCACCTTGCGCGAGGCCTGCTTTGTGATGCCATGTGGTAAGCCCGGCAGCCGCAGCAACACGCTGAAACACGATTGGGCCGGTCTTGACGAAGTCCCCGGCGGTGATTGGCCGGTGCAGGCTGTCGAAATCGGCCGTTTGAGGACCGGCATTCGCCATCCCGCCGTGGGACCGTTGCATCTGGTTCTCCGAGGGTGCGGCGCTCGATTGCGAGGACGCATTACTCATGACCGGCGGCTCTTGCGCGCATAATCCGGATGATGCGGTCAAGGCAAGAACCAAAAGAAGAACGATCATTCGGAATGGTCCTTGTCATTCCACATACGGCCAGCCATCGGAGGTAAATCCCAGGCGGCTGATGCCCAGCGTGGGCGTTCCATTGTTGTTGCCGTCGTAATAGTGGTAGACGATCGTGGGCAGAGACTTGGAGCCGTCGCTGCCGGTGTCTGTAAACACGCTGGCGCCGCCCGGTCCATACACGTTGCTGTGCGAACTGAGCAGAATGGTGCCGCCGCCGGAGGTCATCGCCACGCCGCCGCGGTCGACAAAAGGTCCATTTGGCGAGGTCGAGCGGCCGACAATTTCGCGGTAGGTGCTGGAGGTTCCCACGCAGCAAACGTTGATGGGCGCGAAGTAGTAGTAGTACTGTGTGCCGTTGACCACCCAGGGATAGATGAAGGGACCCTCTTCGCCAGCCGAGCGATAAGCGACTTTGGTCCAGGTGCTGCTGTTGTTGGAGACCGGAAGGCCGATCGTGGCGTTGGAACTTGCGGTTGACGGGGTCTCAAGTTGCAACACGCGAATGCCGTCAGACCAGGAGCCAAAGACCAGCCACCAGTTGCCATCGGCATCCTCGAAGGGAGCCGGGTCGATGGCGTTCCAGGTGGTGCTTGCGGTGAAGCCCCAGGGGTTGGGTGACGGGACGGAACGGGTGGCTGCAGTCCAGGAAGTAACAACGTAGCCGTCATCCGTCCAGGGGCCCGTGGGGGAATTGCTGGTAGCCAGGCCGATCACCGCTTCGGCTCCGGTAGAAGGCTCGTAGGGAATTGCGTAGTACTGGTAATAAGTGCCGTTCGCGAAGAGCAAGCTGGGCGCCCAAACGTCAATATTCTTTCCGTTATTGTCAGAAGGCGGAGTTTGCAGGCCGCTCCAGGAAGAGAAGTCAGGCCCGATGATGGGGCAGCGGTTGTCGTTGGTCAGCCAGTAGGTTCCCTCGGCCTGGGTGCAGGCCCCGTAGGCGGTGGAAAGAGTGGTATAGGTGAAGGTGCTGAGGTCGGTCGAGTAGGCCATCGTCTGGTGCGTGCCATAGAGCCAGTAGATGTGTGTCGATGGGTCCTGCAACATGTAAGGATCGTGCACGTAGATCCCGGTTCCGGAGACCGGCATCGGCGCGGGGTAGGCCGCTGTGCCGGTCGAAGTCAGCTTCCATTCCTGGCAGGTGCATCCGGTTCCGGTTGTAGCTCGTGCGCCCTGGTCGATGGTGGCCGACGACGATGCGCCGGAGTTGGCATCTTCAAGGTAGTAGCTGCTGTTGACGTTCTTGATGAGATAGTTGCCATCGCCGAGCAGATAGAACTCCCACAGGTGGTCGTTGGTGCCGTTGTCGGCATATTGCAGCACCTGCGCGCCTGCGGAGGTTGAAGCATTGCTCACGCCCATGACTTGATGGGTGAGCATGTTCTCCACGTTGTACTCGTTATTGTTCATGGGCATGAAGTGCCAATCGATGTCAGCCGTGGTCGTGCTGGTGGACTCCTGCACAACATACGTGCCGGCGGTCTGGCTTTGCCCGGAGATGCCCAGCACCATGCCGCTGGCGTCATTGGTCAGCGTGTACTGGTTGGTGTCGCTCACTGCGGTCAGCGTGCCCATGTCGGGCGTTGTTGAGCCGCCGCCCCCGCCACCGCCGCCTCCGCCCGAATTCGATCCGCCGCCACAGCCGCTGAACGCGACTCCAGCCGCAAGCACAAATCCCAACCAGGCGCGGCCGCGCACAGCCGCTGCGCGATCAAGAGTGCGATTCAGCCGGTTGATGATAGGAGTCACCTGGATTCCTCTGTGGTTCCCAGCGCCGCATGTGGCCAACCGTTCTCCCAGGTCAGAGTTGAGATTTGCAGTGCCGGCTTGCCGGTGATGGCGTCGTAGGCGTGGAAGACGATAATGTCGCCTTCAGGCCTCTGCAGGATCGACTCTCCACCGGGGCCGAGCCACCGGCCGTTGGCCGCCAACAGCTGCGTGCCGCCTCCTTCGAGCATGGGCTTGCCGGCGGCATCCACATACGGCCCCGTGACTTGGCGCGACCGTCCGATCATGGTTCGATAGCTGCTCTTCGTGCCGCGGCAACACAGATCGAAAGACACAAACAGATAGTAGTATTCCCCATGGTGCACGACAAACGGCGCCTCGATCGCCTGCCAGTCCGCCGGCAGACCCGGTTTCGGCGGGTCGGGCAGCGCAGGCATGGCGCGCGCCGCGAGAGAGTAAAGCATCGGATCTGCAGCGGACGGCTTGCCGGTCACAGGATCGATCCGGCGCATCTTGATCCCTCCCCAGAAGCTGCCGAAACTTAGCCACGGCTGGCCCGTCTCGTCGAGAACGATATTTGGATCGATGGCGTTGAAGTTGTCATCGCGGGTCGACTTGAGGACCAGGCCTTCATCTTGCCAGTGGTATTTCGGGCTCTGGGGGTCCAGCGTCTCGTTGGTTGCCAAAGCAATGCCGGAGGTATTTACGCCGAAAGCCGAGTAGGCGTAGTACAGGTGATATTTTCCCTGAAAGTAGGAAATGTCGGGTGCCCACAACTCCCTTGTGGAGGGGCTCGCCTCATGAATCCAGGCAGGAATGCTGGGAAAGACGTAGCCGCACAGCTTCCACTCCAGCAGATCGTGAGAGCAGCGTATGGGCATCTGGCCCTCGGCTGCGTTGGAGGTTGTGGCGAAGACGTAGTAAGTGTTGCCCTCGCGGGCTATGGAGGGATCGTGAGTGACGGGATAGTCTCCGCTAAGAGGCAGCGCCTGGGGCTCCTGGCAATCGAGCTGCGGCGCTGGGATCATGATGAGCGCGGCGAGTAGTAGAAAGGTAGGACGCACAAGGACTCTCTCTCTGTGGTGAAGGGACTTGCGTCCCGGACTTTCGATCGATGCGATGGACCGGAAAGGCGCGGCGCCCGAAATGCTGCCGGGGGCCGCGCCAAGTTAATCAAATAGATCCTCGGACGATAAATGCGCGCCCGAAGAGCCGAAGTTAGTAAGTGACCCTCAACTCGAACTGCACATTTCTCGGCCCGAGTTGCAAACCGCCGATCTGGCCGACGTTGTTCGTGCCGGAGTTGAGATTGGAGACTGGCCGGGTGAAGATATGGCGGTTAAAGGCATCGAACATCTGGCCGCGGAAATCCACCTTGATTCGCTCGTTGATGGGAAACAGCTTTGAGATGCCGAAGTCTTCCGTGTTGTAGCCGGACCATCGGATGTCGGCCGAATTGCGGGGCATGGTGCCGAATTGCCACGGATTGCCTTCGCCCGAGGCCCCGACGCCGTTGGGATCGCGGTTGGTGAACAGGTTGGGATCGTAAAACCCAGCGCAGTTGAAGTAGCCCGTCGCGCAGGCCGTAGCGTTGGAGGTGGAGTTGAAGTTCAGCGGGTTGGTGTAGTTCTTGTTCTTCACCGACTGCCCGGCTACGCGATTGAAGCGAACGCTGGAATTCTTGCCGGGAATGCCGGTGGCGCCGAAGATGCTGATGGGCTGACCGCCCTGGTAGTGCTGAATGCCGCTCACGCTCCAGTGAGAGATCAATGCACTCACAAGGCCGGTCGCGCTGCCGGCGAAGTGCTTCCCATTGCCGACGGGCAGTTCATAGATGTAGCTGACAACGAAGTTGTTGGGAACGTCCTCACTGCTGACAGCCTTTTCAGCACGGAGGTTTTCGGGGTCCTGCACTGCGCCGCCGTTCTGCAGCGTGCTCCAGTAAGGCTGGATCACGTCGGCGTCGGTGAGCGTCTTGGAGAAGGTGTACGAGGCCAGAATGTTCAGGCCGTTGTGGAAGCGCTGCTCCACCTTGGCTTCCAGCGCCTCGTAAGTGGATTGCCCCAGGTTCTGCAGGTAGCTGTCCATGTTGATGTATTGAATCTGCGGGAAGGGGCGCAGGGCTTGCGAAATTGGCTCGTTGATTGGCCATGTGCAGCCCGCGGCGCAACTGAAGTTGGCGTAGGGCTCAATCGAGTTCACACCGAATCCGCCTTCGGCGTTGGGGGGGTAATAGGCCCACCAGTTCAGCCAATCGCCCAGCACCATGTCCTTGTCCGGCATGTCATTCATGAAGTTGAGCATGGCGTGCAGGTGGGTGGCGTGCATGCCCAGATAACCCAGTGTGGCGAAGAGATGGGGGCCGATTTGATATTGCGTTTCAAGCGCCCAGTTCTCGACCATTCCAGGGCGTCCGTTGCTTTTGGCCACGTAATCCGCACTGATGGTGGTGCCATCCAGTTGATTGGGGTTGAGGTCGGGCGTAGTGGACAATTTGGCCAGGCCGCTGTCGAGCGGCACGCCGTCCAACGGATCGGCCGTGAACAGATTTCCCTGCACCGTGAATCCCTGCACTGTTCCCTGACCGTAGTCGGCATAGACCAGCGGACCGTAGTAGATTCCGCTGCTGCCGCGAATCACCAACTTGCTGGAAAAGATGCCGGGCTCCCAGGCGAAGCCGACGCGCGGTTCAAAGTTCTTCTTGTAGACCGTGCCCCAGGTTTCGTTCAGGCTTCCGTTGCGTCCCGAGCCCTTGCCGCCGAAAACGAGCGCGCCCAATGCCTGGGGAAGTGCGCCGGCCTGGGTCGCCGCGTCGATTAGGGTGGGATCCCAAACCGCGGTGTCGCCGGCCGCTTCACGACGCGGTGTGTCGTAGCTCCAGCGCAGGCCGATATTCGCCGTCAGGTTCGGCTTGATTTTCCATGTGTCTCCACCAAAGATAGCCCCATAGTGCGTGACCCAGCGCGGGGCATGCAGGTCGTTGAGGTTGCTCGCCGCCCCGGTTTCGCCGATCAGAAAGGCGCCGAAGGCGTTGCCGTCCTGTCCCCAGAAGTCCTCGTCCGAGGCCGTCTGGTTGGGCCAGAATTGCATACAACCGGCGTTGCCTTCGCAGGTGCCGCCGATTTTGCTGACCCACGAGTATTGGTGATACTGCGCCTCGCCGCCGAGCGTGAAGCTGTGCGCGCCGCGCTGCCAGTGCAGAATGTCGTTGAGCGCGACTACATTGTCGACGTCCGTGGAGTCTTCCTGTTGGCCCAGGCTCGGGAAGGTGTTGCTGTAAAACTCGAAGACCGGGAAGTCGTTGCTGAAGCCGTTGACGATGCCCAGCTTCTGGTCCCAATTCGTTCCCAATTGCGAGGCTTTGGATTTGTTGATGTTATTGGAACGGTTTCCGCCCACAGTCAGTGAATTGACCAACGTCGGGGTGATAATCCAGTCCCAGCCTGCACGGGAGAGTTTCCCTAACTGATTGACTGTCCCGCAGCAGGTCTGGATCGGCACCGGCATGTTGGAGTTGCCGCCCGAGTCAGTGTTTTCGCGCGAGTTGTAGAATGCCCAGATCTTGTGCTTGGCGCCAAGATTCTGGTCGAGGCGGATACTGTACGCGGTGTTAGCGATGGTGCCTATGCTGCGATAGGCAAAGTTGTAGGAGCTGCTTCCCGATACCTCCTGGTTCGCCAGCGGCATCAGATATGTGCTCACAATGTTCTTGGCGACCGCGCTGGCGCGACCGATTGGGATCTTGTTGGTCGGGGAGCCTGAGACCGAATAGTTCCCCGGAGTGCCGGTGACGGTTTGCCCGAACCCTGCATAACGGCACGGAACCGTCGTGTTGTCGTACTGCGGGTCCATGATCTCGCCCGGATACACCGTTTCGCCGCAAGGAGACGTTCCGAGTGGGGTTGATCCAAGCAGAGCCGAGAAGTCGAAATACTGGCCGCCGGCTCCGAGTTCGGCCGGCGTCGGAAGCTGGCTGGTGATGGTGCCGCCGTAGGTCTGGCGCCACTGCTCCCAGTTGAAGAAGAAGAAACTCTTGTTCCTGCCGTTATAAAGGCCTGGAATGCGAATGGGGCCACCAAGGTTGCCGCCGAAGTCGTTCTTGGTATCGGCCGGACGCTTATATTGTTGCTGTGCGGCTTTTGTGTCTTGCTGCTGGGCGATATAGCCATTGTCGAACCAACTGTTGGCGTCGAATCCAGCGTTCTTGTAGAACTCGTAAACCGAGCCGTGGTAGTCGTTGGTGCCGCCCTTGGTGTTGAAGTTAGCCAGGCCGCCGGTGGTCCTGCCTTCATCGATGGGCAGGCTGGCAATACTCACTTGGAATTCATTCACTGCATCCACTGACGGCGATAGAATGCCAAAACCTCCGGAGCCGTTCTCCTGCCGGTTGGTGGTAATGCCGTCGACAAGGAAGTCGGTTCCCATCTCCTGACCGCCATCAATCTTGATCGGATCAGTGCCGGAGGTGGCAACGCCCACGGACACAATACCCGGCACCAGGGTTTCCAGGGTTTCCAGCGAACGCCAACCACCGACCGTCAGGGGGAGCTGATTCACCTGCTCGGGCTGAATGGAATCGTCGATGGTCGACGTATCCGCTTCGAGGGTTTGGGCGCTGGCCGCCACGCTCACAGTTTCAGATGTCGCGCCGATCGCGAGGGTTATGTCTTGCGCGGTGTTGGCGCCGACCGAAACCACAACTCCGTGGCGAACCACCGTCTTGAATCCCATCGCGACGACCGAAAGGTCATATCTTCCGGTGTGAACGGAAGGGAAGATGTAATACCCGGTGGATGAGCTGAGCGTCGAGTAGGCGGTTCCCGTATCTACGCCGCTTATGCTCACGTTTGCCCCCGGAACCACCTTGCCGACTGGATCAAGGATGGTTCCGGCGATGGCGCCCGTATCGAGCTGGGCCAGGGCGGGAGCGGTGAATCCGAGGAGCATGACGAAAGATGCCAGCCATACTCCCAAAGATGCGAATCGGCGCCTCAGTGCCCAGGGACGCTCCGCTGTAAAGCGCATTGAAGTTGTCGTCATATCTGCCTCCTTAGCAAACGACCTCTGTTTTTTGCGCGTTTCCTGTAATTGCCGTTCTGCAAACGCCGCTCTTTCACCGCCCACTTACCGAGCGGTCTGGACCCGGCGCGGGCGGCTACTGCGCCAGGCAAAAAATCATTTGGCTCCCTGCTCATCCGAAATCCCGATCTTCTCCGGATCAGCCACTGGGAGCTCTGTCCGCTTGCGGACAACTTGCGCTTGATAGCTGTCTTGCTGCTCCTTACTTTGGGCTCTCATGCGCAGGAAGTTCTGCATCGCAGCCTGCGCATTCTGCGTTTCGTGCAGCTTGCGATAGAGCTGCGCCAGCTTGTAATAGGCGCTCATAGCACCGTTGCTCGTCGGGTCGGCGGCAGTCGCCAGCACGAATTCGTGAATCGCATCCTGATCCTGGCCGAGATCCATGAGCCCGGTGGCCAGGTAGTAATGTGCGTCGCTCAGCGAAGGGTCGGTCCGCAGAGCGTCGCGCAGAAGCTTCACGCCCTCGGCCGGGTTCTGGTGCAGCACTAGCAGACTGCCCAGCTTGTACATGGAGGTGCCCGCGTACGGATCGATGCGCAGCTCCTCCCGGTAGGCGTCGACGGCCTTGTCGAATTGCGACATGATCCAGTACTGATCGGCCAGTTCTTCATGCAGCCCCGGCTGGTGGGGCGCCATCTTCACCGTATCTTCGAACTCGAAGATCGCCTCTTGGTTGCGATAGGCTTGCGCATAGGCTTCGCCCAGAACCTGATGCACGCGCACGGAATCGGGATCGAGCTTGAACATGGCAGCATAAGAGGCGTTGGCCACCAGAAAATAGGCGTGCCCACGGTGATAGAGGATGTCCGCATCGGAAGGATCGAGCGCGTAGGCTTTATCCAGCGGACCGATCGCGCCTTGCGCATCGTTCTCAGCCAGGCGGCAAAGGCCCAGCCACATGAACGCTTTGGCGTTGCGCGGGTCTAGACGAGTTTCACTGAGCAGATGGTCTCCGGCTTCCTTGAAGCGATTCTGACGATAGGCGATGATGCCCAGAAACAGGTTGGCGCCGCGCAGGCCAGGCTTGAGACGCAGCGCCTTTTCGAGCGCGGCTCGTGCGTCGTCCAACTGGCCCGCCTGCTCGAGAGCCAGGCCAAGATTGAAGTACCCCTCGGCAAAATCAGGCATTTCCTGCGTGACCGTGGCGTAGGCCGTCACCGCTGCGCTGAAGTTACCCGCAGTCATCGCTTCTGATCCTTGCCGCATCGCGTCCCGGGTTGCCTCAGTTGGCGTCGGCGCCTGTGCCGGTGCAGGCAACCCTCCCAGAACGCCAGCCAACAGCCCGCACGAGACCAGCCAGCCGCAGAGGCATGCTCGAAGAGCGTTCTCCGCTTTAGGTAGCCGTGCCTTGCATCGAGTCTGGGATCTGAGAGGATCCATGCTCTGTCGCGGCATTTCTCCGGTAAACGTTTGCTCAACGAGTGGCCAAAATACGACCGTTGTCGAAATCGGCAAGCTGGCGACCCCCTGCGTTGAGCTCATCGCGTTGCCCGCTTGAAAAGCGTGCCTATTCCAACACCAAGAATCGTGAACGTGCAATGCTATTAACGGTTTGCTCAAACACATAAATCGATAACATGTTATTTTACTTCTAGTTAGGACGAGAGGCCATCGCGATTTCCGGCCGTTTTGAGGCCCCGTTTGCTGGGGAGATATAGGTGCTATAGTGGTTTACCAAAGGAAATCTGAGTGCCTCATGCCCACAGCCGATGCATCTTGGGAGCCGGAAGTACTCAGTCCAGAGCAGATCGGTTTAGTACGTCATCATCTTAAGGAAGTCATAGCAAGCCACGCATTCGCAGGAAGCAAGCGAACCCAGGATTTTCTTCACCTGATCGTAGAGCACGCTCTGGAGGGGAAAGTCGATAGCCTGAGGGAGCGGATGATCGGCGCTGAGATGTTCGGACGCCCGGTCGACTACGACACTGGAAACGACTCCGTCGTCCGCGTCAAAGCCACTGAGGTTCGAAAAAAACTGGCAGAGTACTACCTTGAGACGGGCAGAAAGTCGGATGTCCGCATCGAACTTCCGCGCGGATCCTACGTGCCTAAATTCGTCTTCGATCCGTTGGGGACAACGGCCGATCCGCATAGCGGAATTGCTCCTCTGGCATCCGTGGAGCAAACCGTTGGCCAGGGTGAAAAGTTGTCGGCTGCGAGCGCTGCGGGGCAAGCAACCGCACTCCCAGTGTCCGGGCGCAAACGGTCTCGATTGCCGCGCGTTTTGGCCAGCGTCGGACTTGGATTAGCCCTTATCGCGACGATCGGCTACCTGGGCTTGAAAAGGTGGTATGGCGAATCAAATGCGCAGCCGGAGATTCGTTCCGTGGCCATCCTTCCGCTCAAGAATCTCTCCGCAGATCCGAATCAGGAGTATTTCGCTGACGGAATGACGGAAGAGCTGATCAACGACCTGGGCCAGGTTTCCACGCTGCGCGTCATTTCCCTCACCTCGGCCATGAGCTACAAAGGCACAAAGAAGAATCTGCCCGAAATTGCCCATGAGCTATCGGTACAAGCAGTGGTGGAAGGTGGCGTGCTGCGCGATGGCAACGAAGTACGAATAAGCGTCCAGCTCATCGATGTCAGGAACGATCGGCCCATCTGGGCGCACAGCTATGTCCGGGACCTCACCAGCGATCTTGCCTGGCAGGGAGAGGTGGCACGGGCAATTGCTGACCAGATCAGCATCAACGTGACGCCGCAGGAGCAAGCGCGCCTTGCTCGCAAACGCCCCATCGACCCGGATGCCCAGGACTTGTACCTGCGCGGCATTCTCCAGTTGGACGCGGACGATTGCATGAGCGCCATTGAGTATTTTGATAAAGCTGTCGAGAAGAACCCAAACTATGCGCAGGCGCATGCGGCATTGGCGAATTGCTACGGCCGGATGGGCGAATCTGGCCACATGGCTTACAAGGAGGCGTTCTCGAAGCAACGGGCCGAAGCAACCAGGGCCATCGAACTGGATGATTCGCTGCCTGAAGGCCATGTCGAGTTCGCCAATACGGCGATGACTCTGGACTGGGACTGGGCAACCGCTGCGACGGAATTCCAACGCGCCCTCGAACTCAATCCGAATTCCGCATCCATCCATGAGAAGTACGCGTTTTACTTGGTGCGGACCGGCCGGCTCCCCGAAGCTCTTGCTGAGGTGCAGCGAGGTGTGGACCTCGATCCTGTTTCCTGGCATTCATTCCACGCAGAGGGATTCATCTATTACTTTTCCCATCAATATGACCAGGCGCTTTCGCTCATCAAGAGAGTCCGCGCACTCGACATCAATCCCCCCGATTGGAGTTTTCTTTTGGGCGATGTCTACACTGAGAAGGGTCGATACGCGGAAGCGATCGAAGAGTATCTCAAATCAGGCAACGGACCGGATTCCCTCGGCCATTTGGGCAATGCTTATGCCCGCGCAGGACAAGTGGGCGCGGCGCGAAGAACCATTGCTGAATTGCAAGAACATGTGCAAGAAAATGGCGTAGGGAGATACGAAATCGCTCTTGTCTATGCCGGAATGGGTAACACACAGGAGGCATTTAAATGGCTTGAAGAGGCCTACAATGCACATGACGTGGGGCTTTTATATCTCAAGATAGATCCCTGTCTCGACCCGTTGCGTTCCGACCCTCGCTTTGATGACTTAGTGCGGCGCGTCGGCTTCACGAAATCGATGTGAGATTGAAGGCCGATAATACCGGCATCCTGAAACGACCAGCGCGCCAGGACGTGAGCTCGTTTTTACGTCCTCATGCCCTCGTCGCAGTGTCAGATATGTCCCCGGTTCAAAATGTCAGCTATGTCCCCGGTCCGTACCGGGTTCACCCCAGTTTTTCGTCAAGCCCCTGGTCGGCTCCCCTCCACCGCAACCCGCTGAAAACAAATCGAAGATTGTCTCTGCCAAATTTGCAGATTATTTTCGCCTACGCTCTACACTTGTCTTAGCTGGACCAACTCGCTATTTTGCTGTTCACGACCCCGGTCTAGGGATCAATGTCCACTGCTCACTGACTTGCCTCTTTCGAAAGGGAGAAGAATAATTAATTATTCTTTTGATACCCCCAGGGTATGTTTTCTGCCGTAACTCCTTTGGAATTGAGGTGCCGTCCTCAAAGAACTCGGCTAAAACGGCCGCAATGACCGTTAATTATTTGGCAAGATTATTCACTTGACAAAGGGTAACAACTTTGATAAGATGGCCTCATGTTGATCGTTACTCATTTCCTTTCTTTGACTTCTGCTCTTCTTTTGGAAGTGGGATGCGGCGCAAATCTCGC
>Ga0182027_10013092_pt1 | contig 11602 bp, 18 predicted proteins | sample 712E1DmetaG_FD_121300 | JGI IMG/M metagenome (GOLD analysis project Ga0182027, IMG submission 121300) | Permafrost microbial communities from Stordalen Mire, Sweden - 712E1D metaG (Illumina Assembly) | ecosystem: Environmental > Terrestrial > Soil > Wetlands > Permafrost | place: Sweden...
GTAGTCAGCCGACTTGACGATCGAGCCGAGGAAGTAGGCCACGAACGGAGTGGCGTCATACGGGGGATCGTACGCCTGCCCGATCGCCTCGCGGATGGCAGCGAAGTAGGCTGGGCGGTCGAGATCGAGTTGGGCGTCGAGCGAGACGAGGCCGTTCAGGGCATAGCCGGCGCGCACCAGGATCAGCCGAGAAACCGCTCGAGCCGTCCTGCCGTTCCCGTCGTTGAATGGGTGGATGGCAACAAGCTCGAGATGGGCAAGCGCAGCGACAACGGGCGCAGGGTGCTTGCCCGATGCCGCGCCCAGCCAGGACCCGAAGCCGCGCATGAGTTCGGGTACATCGCCCGATGGCGGCGTACTGAAGATGGAATTCCCCGACGCATCGACCACGCGGTTCTCGCCCTTGCGGTATTCCCCAGGCGTCAGGATCGGGCTCTGGTTCCACAGGACACGCTTGTGGATCTCGCGGACGACAGATTCGTCGGGGACGACCTGCTCGGCCGCCAGACGATCGGCCAGGGAAAGCGCCTCGCGCGTTCCGATGATCTCCCGCGCTTCCTTCTGGCTGATGCCGGCCGCGCCTTCGCCTGCCAGCAGCGCCTCGACCTCAATGTCGGAGAGGGTGTTTCCCTCGATCCGTGTCGTGCCGTGAATAGTGCGGATCCAGGCACGCTGACGAAGCCATTCTTCGTGGGTCGGGTCGATGGGCAGATTGTTGAACAGCCGGCACCGCTGATCGAGATCATCGAGAGGCTTGGCGAGGGACTCCGCTCTCAACCGATACTGCACGTCCGCCTCCGGTAATAGCCATCAGTATTACCGCTGGCGGTAATACGTCAAGGTATTGCCAAGGCAGATTGGCACCCTGGCCGCCAGTCTCGCGGTCAGCTTTCTGTGAGCCACAACGCGATGTCGCCGGCCGAGGGGATGCGACCGTAGCTCCGGATCACGCCATCGATGATGAGACCCGGCGTCGAGAGAATGCCGTGTGCTGCTATCTCGCGGTAGTCGGTGACATGAACGATTTGAGCCTCCACGCCCGCCATCACCACGGCCTCTCGAGCGTTGGCCTCGACGCGTTTGCAATTGGCGCAGCCGGGACCGAGGACTTCGATTGTTCGCATTCTTTGCTCCTTCTGTGTCACCGCAGGTTCTGTCAGGCCGGCCGTACCCGCTCCATGACCGCCCCAAGCCGTGCTCGGTATTGCTCGAGAATGGCCGGCTCGAAGTCGGCGAGGGGGTGCACAGCCACAAGATCCATGACCTCGGCCGGCGCGAGCGCCGAGTTCATGGTCTCGACCGCGCCCAGGGCCATCTGCTCGACCGCAGTCGTCGCCGCCTCGTCGGACAGCCCGAATGAACACGCTAGATCGCGCAGCTCATACAGCTGGAACCACAGGTATGTCGGGCCCATCGCCGCGGTGATGGCGTAAGCCTCGAGGGTCATTTCCTCCACGACCGGGGAGGCGCCAAGGGGCGACAGAAGGCCGAGGACCCCGTCTCGTTCCGAGTCGCCGAGCGCCGGACCGAACGCCACCGGGTTGAAGCCCGAACCCATCACCGAGGGTGCGTTGGGGATGACTCTGGCAATTCGGTCGAAACCGCCGAGAAGGCTCGAGAGACGGGCGATCGTCACCTTGGGTGCGAGCGAAACGACGATGGCGTCTGGCCGTAACGAGCTCGCGAGGCTCGGGAGCGAGTCGGCGAATGCGGGCGGATGGAGTCCCAGGAAGACGAGCTGCTCTCCTGCGGCGGCGCAGTTGTCGCCGAGGCAGACATCGATCGAGGGAAAGCGCGACTTGAGCGCGTCAAGGCTTGCCCCGTTGGGGTCGCTGACGACGAGCCGGGCCGGCATGGCGCCGGCACGCTGCCAGCCCTCGAGCATGATCCGGGCGACACGCCCGCCTCCGACGAAACCTATGGACTCGATCGACATGTAGTTCCTCCCGCGCTGGGTGTGGTTGGTTGGGCGCGGATGGGCCGCGAGATCAGCTCACGAGCACGTTGAACAGGTAGCCGACGCCGAGGATTCCGACGGTCACCACGGTCGCGAAGACGGCGATGAGCTGCCAGCGAATGACGCGGCGCAGAATGATGAACTCGGGCAGGCTGATGGCAGTGATCGACATCATGAAAGCGAGCGTCGTGCCAAGCGGCATGCCTTTGCCCAGCAGGGCCTGCACGATCGGGATGGTGCCGGCGGCATTGGAGTAGAGCGGGATCGCGATCAGCACGACGATGGGCACGGCGAGCGGATTGGAGCGACCGCCGATCGCGGCAACGAGCTCGGTCGGCGCGTAGCCGTGGATCAACGCGCCGATACCGATGCCGACCAGGAGGTATGGCGTGATCTTGCGAACGAGATCGCGCGTGTAGCGCCAGGCGTCGCCCAGGCGTTGCTCCGCAGTGAGCTTGATCTCGATGCTGGGGCCGGCTGTGCCCTGCATCGCCCAGACGTAGTCCTCGACGTAGCGTTCGAGCCCCAGCCGGCCGATGACCAGGCCACCGACGATCGCGACGACGAGTCCGCAGGCCATGTAGAGAAGCGCGATCCACGGTCCGAACAGGCCCCAGAGCAGGACGAGCGCGACCTCGTTCACCATCGGCGAGCTGATCAGGAAGGCGAAGGTCACCCCGAGCGGGATGCCGGCCTCGACGAAGCCAATGAACAGCGGCACCGCCGAGCAGGAGCAGAACGGCGTGACGATGCCGAAAGACGCGGCGGTCACGGTCCCGGCCATGAGTCCACGCCCGACGAGAGCGGCGCGCACCCGCTCGGGCGAGAAGAACCCGCGGATCAGCGTCACCACGGTCACGATGCCGAGCAGAAGCAGTAGGACCTTTGGGACGTCGAGCAGGAAGAAGGCCACCGCTTCGCCGAGTTGCGAGCCATGCTCGAGGCGGAGCAGATCAAAGCTGATCCAGCCGGCAAGCGGCGCTTCGACGAGCCAGGCGACGAGCCAGGCCGTCACGGCCACAGTGAGAAGTAGAGGCAACGGCAGATGCGGTCGCCGGCCCCGGACGAGCGCGAGAGTCGTCATCGGGATTGAGCCAGCAGGGCGCCGAATTGTGCCAACGCCGCTGCGCACGCAGTCTCGTCGCGCTCGTAGTAGACGCGGCGGGCGTCGGCCTCGATCAGGGTTCGCCGGATCAGGCCCGCATCGCGTAGACGAGCGAGGTGCATCGAGAGGTTGTTCTGGCGCTCATGAAGCGCGGCTGAGATCTCACAGACGCAGTGGGGTCCATCATGCAGCATCGCGAGGACCGCAGACCTGGTCGGATCGGCGAGAAGGGCCGCCGCCGAGACCGCTTCCGTCACGTCCGGGGCAGCAAGGTCCAGCCTCAAGCAGGGTACCTCGGCGACTTCGATCGATCCGGAGAGCGCGGCCGCGGCCAGGGTGTGCGTCATCGGTCCCTTTCGTTCCTCGCCTGTCGCCCGGCTACTCGCTGAATGTCGCCGGATCGTTTCAGTCCAAACTGTCTCAATGTGGACTGATACAACGCAGGGGAGATGAGACCCTTCCTCAGGAGCCGAATGGCCCTCAGTGCGCGGGAACTGGCTCCCGACGCGCCTTTCGGGCGAGCTCGACGAACGGTCGTTGCCGGACCGCGACCTCAGTACGCGTGCGGCGGAAAGACTCCAGCTTGTCCTCTTCGATGGCTTCTACCCCTGCCGGACCGTCCAGGCCCCAGTGCAACGAGTTGTGGTCACCCGGGAAGACCGGGCAGATCTGACGAGCACGGTCGCAGACCTGGACCCGAGTGCTCACCTATGCAATCGCGCAGGTCGCCGGCGCTCTTGCTGGCGCGCTGGCACTACGCGCGATACTTGGACCGGGTGTGTCGCTCGGCGTGACCAAGCCAGCCGGGACCGACCTCCAGTCGCTCGCGATGGAGGCGGTTCTGACGTTCTTCTTGATGCTCGTGATAACTGCGGTAGCCGCTGACACTCGCGCCGTCGGGGAAGCGGCCGCCGTCGCGATCGGAGGTTGTGTGGCACTTGGGGCGCTGGTGGGCGTCCCGGTAAGCGGCGCTTCGATGAACCCGGCTCGGTCGCTCGGGCCGGCCCTGGTGTCTGGGGACCTGTCCCACATCTGGGTCTACTTGGCCGGGCCGCTCCTGGGCTCCGTGGTAGCCGCCGCTCTCTACCGGTGGCTGAGGACCGGACAAGAAGAGCCCCTTCCGGCTTGAGGCCGTGGCTCGCGGCGAGTGATGCGAGACCGCCGTAGCCCCGGTCGGCCACGATCGCCCGTAGGCCGGGCAGGGCCGGGTGCCTCGGGTCGAGCTGCTGGTTGTGCCATTCGACCCGCATGATCGGGCCCGACAGATCTATTCGCACTTTCGCATATGACCAATCATCCGAACCGTGGATGAGGTCTACAGACTCCAGGCTGACGTCCTGAAGACGCTCTCCAACCCGAAGCGGTTGGAGATTGTTCACCTGCTCGCGAATGGCCCCTGCGAGGTGAGCAAGCTGGCCGAAGATCTGGGCATCACCCAGCCCAACGTCTCGCAGCACCTGGCCGTAATGCGAGCCGCGGGCGTCGTCGAGGCCGAGCGGGATGGACGCGAGGTCCGCTACCGCCTCAGCGACCCCGAGATCATCGTCGCCTGCGAGACCATGCGGGGCGTGCTGGTTCGCCGCCTGTCGCGGATATCCAAGGCAGCCAGCCGGACTCCGGCCGACGTCGTCGCTGCGCGGGCCTCGGCCTCAGGTTCGACAACCCCTCCAACGCACCGTAGCTGAGGCCGCCCTTCCATGGACGAGACCATTTCGATCGTGCTCTTCTCCGGCACCGACGACAAGCTCACTGCCGCAGCAACACTCGCGGCAGGCGCCGCCGCCCTCGGCCGGCCGGTGAAGATCTTTCTCCAGTATTGGGGTCTCGATGCCTTCCGAGCGGATCGGGTGACCGCCGACCATGGTCTCGCGCCCGAAGCGGGAGAGGCCGGCAGAGCTGCGGTTGATGCGGCTGCGAAGGCTGGCCAGGCCCACTGGATCGAGACTCTGCGGATGGCCAAGGAACTTGGCGAAGTCGACATCCAGGCCTGTTCGGCCTCGATGGACATCCTGAAGATCAAGCATGCGGATCTCGACCCGATCGTTGACGGAGTCGCGGGGGTCGCAGCGTTCTACATCAACGCGGGCGAAGGTCAAATCATCTTCATATAGACCGGCCGGGCCGGAAGCCAGAAGGGAACAATCGATGGACATCAAGCTCAAGGTGGACGCCAGCGGCCTCTCCTGCCCGTTGCCGATCCTGAAGGCGACCCAGGGAATGAAGACGATCCAGCCCGGCGAGCTCATGGAGATCGTGGCGACCGATCCAGGGTCCGTGAAGGACATGGCCGCCTGGGCGAGTTCCACAGGTCACATGCTCGTCGAGCAGGACTCCGCCAACGGCAAGTTCCGCTTCGTGCTCCGCCACAAGTAGGCCACTCGGGGAGCGTTGCACGCTCTCGCCGTCAACAAGAAAGGATCCGAAATGACCGCAGAGGTCGCCAGCAAGCGGAAGAGCATCTGCATCATCGCCTACAGCGGCGAGCTCGAGCCGACCTGGGCAAGCATGATCATCGCCTCGACCGCGGCCGCCATGGACATGGAGGTCTCGATCTTCGTCACGTTCTGGGGCTTCGGCGCCCTCGTGAAGGACAGCAAGCGCCTGCCGGGCAAGAACCTGATGCAGCGAATGCTGTCCGTGATGCAGAGGCCGGGGATCAGCCACCGCAAGCTCAGCAAGATGAACTTCATGGGCATGGGGCCGTGGATGATGTTCCAGCTGGCCAAGAAGTACAACGTCTCCAAGCCCAAGGATCTGCTCGGGATGTGCCAGGAGCTCGGGGTCAAGATCTATCCGTGCCAGATGACGATGGATCTCTTCGGGCTCAACAAGGAGGACCTGATCGACGGCCTCGAGGACCCGGTCGGCGCCGCGACGATGCTGCAGCTGGCGACTGAGGCGGACTCGACGCTCTTCATCTAGCGGAGAACTGGATACTCCCTGGTTGTTGGGCGCCTTTGGCTAGATCTAGCCGGGTGAATCGCGACGCTCAACGCAATACGAGGATGCTGGTCAGGAGTATCAGTAACACTGCCGTTGTGATCGCCGTGTAGAGGCGATCGCCTTCCAATGCGAAACCCACGACCGACGCGGCGACACGCGCCACGGGGGTGGCGAGCAGAGTGACCAGGCCGAGTTGGGCGATCGCCGCCGGCTCGAGCGTGGCCAGACGGCCGGGCAGGTTCGAGAAGTCTGTTGTCGCCGACGTCGCAGTCGCGGCTCCCAGCAGCGAGCCCTGCCAACCGACCGCTAACGCTGCCACGAACCCCACGGCGATGAACGCCGCGCTCACGACGACGCCGACGATGAGGACGCCACTCACCATCTCTCGGAACCGCTCGGGAGTCATATTCCGAACCCCAGGCCGCGGCCGATTGTCTCGACCCCTACCGCGATCAGCACCGGCAGGAAGATCAGCCGCACGGAGCGGTTCGAGATGTGCTGCAGGAAGCGCGCACCGATGAGCGCGCCCGTCAGGACGCCGAGCGCGACCGGAGCGGCAATCTGCGGATCCACGTCGCCGCGACCCAGGTATATGCCGGCGGACGCGGCCGCGGTCACGCCGATCATGAAGTTGCTGGTCGCTGAACTCACCTTCATCGGCAGCCGCATTGCCCCGTCCATCGCGATGACTTTGAGCACGCCCGAGCCGATGCCGAGCAGCCCCGAGACAACTCCAGCGATCCACATGAGGGCGAACCCCAGCGGGATGCGCTGAGCCGAGTAGGGGACTTCGCGTCCGAGCTTGCGGTCCGGGTATGAGGACGCGAGGCGCAGGCGAGTGGCCAGACCCGACGTCGAAACCGTGGGCGGCGTTTCCTCGCCCATTCGCGATACCTGGATGCCGGCGGAGCCGAGCAGGACCACTCCGAGCAGCACATAGAGGAATGCGGGCGCCACGACGGCCGCGAGGAGGGCGCCGCACACTGCGCCCGTAGTCGTCGCGAGCTCAAGGAACATACCGACGCGCACGTCGGTCATGCGATCGCGGACGTAGGCGGCAGCGGCCCCGGAGCTTGTGGCGATGACCGACACGATGCTTGCCCCGATAGCCAGGTGGATGTCCACGCCGAAGCCGATCGTCAAGGCCGGGATCACCAGAATCCCGCCGCCGACGCCGGCGAGGGCACCGATCAACCCGGCCGCGACGCTGATCGCGAATATCCCGAGATCGGCCTGGGGTGTCATTCGGGCAGGGTCATCGGCGCCTGGTCTCCTACTCTGCTACTTGCGCAATAATGCAAGTGCTGTTATCTTCGCACATGTCCGGCGGGACCGTCGGAGATGGCGAGAGGACACCCGTGAAAGATAAGGGCTATCGAGATCCGGAGCGGTATCGCCTCCACGCGGAGGTCTGCCGAGTCCTTACCGATCCCAAGAGGCTGATGCTCCTTGACGTCCTGCGCGAGGGCGAGCACTCGGTCGGTGACCTGGCCGAAGAGCTCGGCTGCAGCCTTGCCAACGCGAGCCAGCACCTGGCCGTGCTGCGGTCAGCCGGTCTGGTAGACACGCGCCGGGCCGGCACGACGATCCTCTACGCCCTCGCCGAGCCCGAGCTCGTGGAAGCCTGCGATGTGATCCATCGGATTGTCGGTCGCCGATTGGCCAGCCGATCGGCCGGGGCGGTCGCGGCCGGGGTCGCCGCCGAAAGCACGCCCGCCGCGAGAGGCGCGTTCGCCGCGGAACAAGCCAGTTCACCAGTGGAGTAGAAATGCACTTGTTCTCACGTCTTAGCACTCCCGAAATCAGTGTCGACGAGCTCGACGCTCTTCTCCGGAATGGCACAGTCCGCGTCCTCGACGTCCGCGAGGATTGGGAGTTCAGCCGCGGCCGCGTGCCCGGAGCGATTAATGTGCCACTCCAGAAACTCCCTGTGCGGGCCGGGCAACTCAAGCGCGACAAGCCATACGCGGTGATCTGTGAGAGTGGCAGTCGCAGCCGTAGCGCCACCGACTTTCTACTTGGTCAAGGTTTCGAGGGTGCGGTCTCCGTCAAAGGCGGGACCAGTGCCTGGGCGCGGACCGACCGACCTCTGGTGAGGGCGTAGTCGTGGCAGCAGATCAGCGTCGACTCGATTGGGACGAACGGCACAAGGGCGGGGATTTCGAGGGCGATGGCCCGAACCCGACGCTCGTTGCGGGGACGGCCGGGCTGAAGCCAGGCACAGCCCTCGAGCTGGCTTCAGGCAGCGGCACCAACGCGGTCTGGCTGGCGCAGCAAGGCTGGCGGACGACTGCGGTCGACTGGTCGCCGGTAGGGCTCGCCAACGGCAAGGCCAAGGCGGACGCCGCCGGCGTAACCGTCGATTGGCTGGAGCGGGATCTCTTCGGGTGGACGCCTCCGGCTCGGGCGTTCGATCTCGTGGTCCTTGTCTATCTCCACCTACCGGTCGATGAGCGGGTGCCCGTCTACGCCCGCGCCGCCGCGGCCGTGGCGCCCGGCGGGCGACTCCTGATCGTGGGACACGACCGCCTGCATTGCGCCGAAGGCCATGGTGGGCCCGATCCAGATCGCCTGTTTACGGCCGATGAGATCGCCGCGGCCCTCCAGGCCTCAGACCCCACGTTGGTCGCGGAGCGCGCCGAGGTCGTGCGCCGGGTGCCGGCGCCCGGCCAGGGTCCAATCGATGCCCTCCTCGTCCTCCGCCGACCATACCTCCAGGAGTTGCCCCAGTGACCGTCAAGACAACCACAGCCCGATACGACGGGCCCGGCCTCCGTTTCACCGCCCGGACAGGCTCCGGCCACGAAATCGTGCTCGACGATTCGGGCGGCAACGCCGGTCCGCGTCCCGTCGAGATGCTCCTGGTCGGCCAGGCTGGCTGCACGGGGATGGATGTGATGTCCATCCTGCAGAAGAAGCGGCAGGTCGTCACGAGCTACGAAGTCTCCGTCTCTGCCGAGCAACGTGATAGTCAGCCCGCCATCTACACCCGAGCCGACGTCGTGCACATCGTTCAAGGGCCGGCGGTCGATGAGGCGGCGGTGCGCCGCGCCATCGAGCTCTCGGCGACGAAATACTGTTCGGTCGCGGCGATGTTATCGGCCGGAACGGTGGAGATCCATCACCGCTACCGCATCGTCGGACCGGACAGCGCAGCCCCGATCGAGGGCGAGGTGATGGTCAGCGGACCTCACGCCGACCCGGACGCGACGGGGAAGCCGCAGCCGGCCGGCGTTTCGGCGTAGTGGCTGCGTCGCGGCTTCCCGACCTCGGTCGTCGCGGAGAGGGTTGGTTCCTCCTGCAGGTCTTTCTCTTCGCAGCGATCGCCGTCTCGGGAGCGGCCGGGCCAGCCTGGGGCGGCTGGCCCAGACAGGGCGCGATTTGCCTCGGCGCTGTGCTCATCGGCTGTGGCGGAGTCCTGTCGCTGCGCGGGGTGTTCGACCTTCGGGATAACCTGACTCCATTTCCCAAGCCGCTCCCCGGCGCCCGGCTTGTAGAGTCCGGTTCCTACGGACTCGTCCGCCATCCCATCTACGGCGGCCTGATACTCGGCGCGATTGGCTGGGGGCTGTTTACGGCCTCGCCGCTCGCACTGCTCGGCGCGCTGGGCCTGACCGCTTTCTTCGACCTCAAGTCACGCCGCGAGGAGATCTGGCTTTCCGACCAGTTCGAGGGATACGGGGCCTACCGGAGCCGAACCCGACGCCTGCTGCCCTGGATCTACTAACGGTTCTTTTTGACCAGAGTCCTGCCCGACGATTGCCAGGCGTTCATGCCGCCGTCCAGATTCCATACGTTCGTGTAGCCAAGGCTCAAGAGGGTCTGGGCGGCCTGCTTGCTTTCGACGCCGCTCCAGCAGTAGACGAGGATCTTGGCCGATTTGTCCGCAGGCAACTGACTCGCCTGGGCCGACAGCTGATCGTAGGGAATGTAGAGGTCGGTCCCGTCGATCTCGCCGACGTAGGGCGTCTTGACGTTTAGGAGCGTGAAGTCCTTGTGCGTCAGCATCTCCGCGAGCCGGTCAGGGGTCACGTTGGTCCAGTGACCACCCTGGCCCTGCACGATGGTTTCACCCGAGGCAAGGCTGGGTGCGGCCTTGGAACCAACGCCTCCCAAAACCACGAAGCCGATCGCTATCACGGCCAACAGCGCCAGAACGCCACCGGCGATGGCCAGATAGAGCTTGTTTCGGTTCGGGGTTACGGGGGCAGGCGTCGACCGACGGTTTGGCGTGCCTGACCTGTATCCCGCACCTTTGGGCGTCTTCTTGCGGGCCATGATCGACTCCCCTCCGCGCCTACTCAGTTGTCGTGATGGTGCCCGTCGCCGCCGCAGGAACCGGAGCCTGAGCAGCCATTGTCCGCGCCCGCGATCAGCAGAGAGCCGCTTCGGAAGGCTGCGACCGCCGAGGCGACGTCGGGGCCGTCGTGAACGTAGACGGGCACTCCCGCCTCAGCCATCCGATTGATAGCGCCGCGCCCGATCCCCTGGCACACCACGGCATCGAAGCTGTTGGGGCCGAGAATGTCGGCAGCCGGCACGCACTCGCCATGGCCGTGGGATACAGACGGGTTGGCCACGGTGACCACTGCCCGGTCTCGGTGTCGGCTACTGCGTAGTAGGGGGCACGTCCGAAGTGGCCGGACATCTGGGCGCTGGCGCCGTTGGTGTCGGTGGTCGGGATGAGCAGGCGCATTCGGTCTCCTGGACTGGTGATCCTTCGCCCGTGCTTTCCGGGCGAGCGGTGTATTGCGTCAGCAGAGCTTACGTCCCTGCCCGGTCAGAGCGATGGCTCCTGGAGCGTGTCAACCACGCAACCTGATGGCGAAGAGCGCGACCGGCCGATAGAGAACGTGGGCGAACTTGCCAAATGGGACGAGCAGGACCAGCGCCATCGCGACGCCGACGTGGACGAGGAACATCGGGTAGCCCCATGACGGAGCGGAGGGCAGGTAAAGCCCAAGCTCGAGGAAGAAGCCCGTGACGCCGGCGATCCAGAGCATGCTCAGGAAGGTCCAGTCCGAGGTCGTCGAATGGAGGCTCGAGCGATCGCTCTTGCGCAACCGCCGCACGATCATGACCGTGGTCCCGTAGATCAGGGCTGCGCCGGCGAGGGTGCCCAGCAACCGGACCGGATACCAGATTGGCACAGGGGTCCCGGTCGCCTTCAGACCCAGCAGCTCCAACCCGTAGTCGAGCATCGTGGCGCCGAGCAGGCCAAGGAAGCCCCACATCGTGGCGAAGTGGATGAACCAACGCTGCGAATACCACGGCCGCGTTTCGACGGCTTCGTCGCAGTCCTCGCGGAATCGAGTTTGGGCGAGAGACTCGGTGCCGACTGCGTATACGGCAGCGCCGGCAACCTTGCGGACCGTTGCTTTGGCCGCGCCCTGTTTGGGCCCTCGCAGCACGCGCCGGACCATCTCGATCACGCCGATGAGCGCGGCCACTCCCATGACGGCCATAGCCACGACGCCCATCGTGTGGACGACGTCGCTCGGGACGAAGTCGAAGAAGGCGAGCGTCGAGCCGTCGACCGGCTTGTGGACGGAGTACATGAACGCGGCCAGCAGGCCGACCAGCGCGATCACGAAGAC
>Ga0182027_10013093_pt1 | contig 11601 bp, 11 predicted proteins | sample 712E1DmetaG_FD_121300 | JGI IMG/M metagenome (GOLD analysis project Ga0182027, IMG submission 121300) | Permafrost microbial communities from Stordalen Mire, Sweden - 712E1D metaG (Illumina Assembly) | ecosystem: Environmental > Terrestrial > Soil > Wetlands > Permafrost | place: Sweden...
AGGAGATAATACACGATAGCGTATTTCAATAGGTTTTATGCCGGCGGGATGAACGTGAGAGCCGGAGGCCTGAAAATGTCACGTATCTTTTCGTGTCAATTTTTTTATTGTATGATAATTTTTTATATGTAAAATTAAACGTCCCGTCTCTCGTGTTAATTCATACGTGAGAGGGTACTTTGAAGAACGAGGAAATTAACTAAACACTGAGAATTAATATTATGCGAGAGGACTATGAAAACCGTTAAACGTATTGCATTGGTAGCACACGACAACCGGAAGAAGGATCTGACCGAATGGGTTGAATGGAATTGGAATGCTCTATTGAACCACAAACTGATCTGCACGGGAACTACAGGTACTATGGTCGAAGCTGTATTGAAGAGAAAATTGGACAAAGATCAAAAAAAGAAGATTGATATCAGGAAACTCAAATCCGGACCGCTCGGGGGTGACCAACAGCTCGGCGCACTTATAGCAGAAGGAGAGGTCGATATGATCATCTTTCTGTGGGACCCGATGGAACCGCAGCCGCATGATGTCGATGTCAAAGCGCTACTCAGGATAGCCGTGCTTTATAATGTGCCGACCGCTTGCAATCGCTCGACTGCCGATTTCCTGATCTCTTCATCTCTGTTCACCTCGGAGTACACCCCCGCTCTTGTAGATTTTTCTGGGTATATTCGCAGAGAAATAGAATTTTGAGGCCGACCGGGCTGGCAGTATGGAAGTGAAAGCCGGAGGCCTAAAAATGCTGCGAATCTATTCGTGTCAATTTGGAAGAAATCCGACTGCAATAGAATGAGGATTGATGCTGAAGGAATGACGATCAGCAGCGGCGAAATGCCATCTGACAACGGCGAAAAGTAGTTTGATGCTGACGGGAAGCAATCTGACAACGACGCGGAGTCATCTGACATAGACGCGAAGCTACCTGGCGATGCCGCGGAGTAGTTTGTCGATGTCGCGGAGCAGTTTGACGATTACGCGAAGCAGTTTGACAATCGTGCGGAGTACTTTGACATAGACGCAATGTCAGGTTACAATGACGCGAAGTCAGTTTACACCGCTGCGGAGCTCTCTGACGTTGTAATAATTTCAAATCGCACTCGCGAAAAGCAGTTTGACGGTTGCGAAAAGTACTTTTGCGATTACGCGAAGTAGTTTGACGATGCCGCGGAGCAGTTTGACGATCACGCAAAGCAGTTCGTTGAAAAAGAAATGCCGAATACGGTAAGAAAATGGCTGTTTACATAAGTGGCATATTGTCTTGGTAGAGACGTTCAATTGAACGTCTCTACTTGATTCTCACGCGATAACTCGCTACCATTTTTTGCGAGAAGCGTGTTGGGGAAACATCGCTTACCAACCGCTGTCGTCAGATTTCAAATCAGATTCTTAAAATTGGTTTTAGCGCGATTCCATTTCTAAGTCGATGCACAAAGAGTGTCGGTGTGTTTATTGGATTTTATGTCAGCGGGATGAATGTGAGGAAGAAGGAAATCGATCCTGTTGCTTGTCATCGGTTAGATGTTGGAGTAAACCTTGCACTCCCTTAATAAATACTCTACATTAATCCCAAGAGGTTGTTACGCTGGTATCCATCGACTATAGCTCAACCTGAATTGTACTTCCGAACAAGGATACACTCGATTATCCAAGTGCAATTGTCCGATAACATACTTACAGAAAAACAAATAAAGAAAACAGATTGAAAAGAGCATACTACTCAGATACAATTTCACAATTTCTCCTTACATCGCCCCATGAAATATTAGGGAAACTCGCGGAAGCCAATAAATTTTCATCAGAACCTTCACAGAACGATTCCTGGCTTAAAGAAATATCCATTCTTAAAGATGTTCTTCCTCATCATCATGGATCGATATATTTTGAATATGCTATTCCACGAATGGGAAAGCGCATTGATGTCCTTCTGTTAATTGGCCCTGCGATATTTGTTCTTGAATTTAAAGTCGGAGAGAAAGAATATGCATCTTATGCAATCGATCAGGTGATGGATTATGCATTAGACCTGAAAAACTTTCACGAAACAAGTCATGAACAATTTATTGCTCCAATCCTTATTGCGACGAAAGCCAAAATAAATACTCTTTCCATTACTGCAACACCACAGAACGACAAAATTCTATTTCCTATTAGATGTAACGTTGATTTACTTAGGGATGCTCTTTCAGGCGTGCTAAATTTTGTTGATGGGGGAGTGATCAATGCAAGAGAATGGGAAGCTGGAAGATATTGCCCAACGCCGACAATCATAGAGGCAGCAATGGCTTTGTATGCGGGTCATTCAGTAGAAGAAATATCTCGTAGTGATGCTAGCGCGACTAATCTCAAACACACTTCAGATGCGATATCGAAAATTATTTTTTCTTCAAAAGAAAATTCAAAAAAGTCCATTTGTTTTGTTACGGGAGTGCCCGGTGCAGGTAAAACATTAATTGGTCTTAATATTGCAAATAAACACATTGACAAAACAAGTGAACTTTACAGCGTGTTTCTCTCGGGAAACGGGCCTCTGGTTGCAATATTACGCGAAGCTCTTACAAGAGATAAGGTCAGTAAGGAAAGAATGCTGGGAAACAAACGAAAAAAAGGCGAGGTAATGAGTGAAGTGAAATTGTTCATTCAAAATGTACATAATTTTCGAGACGAATGTCTTATAGATTCAGAAAAGGCGCCTCTTGAACATGTTGTACTCTTTGATGAAGCTCAACGTGCATGGAATGTTGAGCAAACATCTAATTTCATGCGGAGGAAAAAGAATAAACCTGATTTTGCATTCTCCGAACCGGAATTTCTAATTTCTTGTCTGGATAGGCATAAGGATTGGGCGGTTATCGTCTGTCTGGTTGGTGGCGGTCAAGAAATAAATACTGGAGAGGCTGGAATAAGTGAATGGATAGAATCACTCAATCGATCATTTCCTCAATGGGATATACATATTTCTTCTCAATTAACAGATAGTGAATATGGAGCAGGAAAGATATTAGAAAATATAAGAACACGAACCAATGTTATAACAAATGATGAATTGCATCTCTCAGTTTCGATGCGATCCTTCCGAGCTGAAAATGTTTCGTTGTTAATAAAACAATTACTCGATATAGAAAAAGAAAAAGCGCAAAAAACTCTCTCAAAGGTAAGTAATAATTATCCTGTTGTTATTACAAGAGATTTATCGAAAGCGAAAAAATGGCTAAGGGATAATGCTCGTGGCTCTGAGCGATATGGAATTATTGTATCCTCTCAGGCGGAAAGACTTAAACCACATGCAATTGACGTTAAATCACCAATGGACCCAATTCATTGGTTCCTTGATAGAAAAGAAGATGTTCGTTCATCATATTATTTAGAAGATGTAGCAACGGAATTTGACGTTCAGGGGCTTGAGCTGGATTGGGCTTGTGTAACATGGGATGGAGATTTTAGATATTCTGAAGACGAATGGGAATATAAATCATTTTGTGGCACTCGGTGGAATAATATTAAGAAACTGGAGCGCCAAAATTATCTCAAGAATGCCTACCGTGTTCTACTCACACGCGCCCGGCAAGGCATGGTGATCGTTGTGCCAAAGGGTGATCCAAAAGATCCAACACGGAACCCTAAGTTCTACGATCCAACATATGAATATTTACAAGAAATTGGATTTAAAGTGCTAAGCTAATCGTTTTCTTCTATCTTCCCGAATTCTCTCGGCTGATCTTTCTTCTGATAATATCAGTGTAAGTGCCTTTTTTGAACGCTTTGATTTAACTATGTGTCTTCTTATACCTTTTTTGTTAGAAGCATTTATTTTCGTTATTTTCATAAGTATGTAAATTTACAGGATATTCTTTTTGTTTACAAACCAACTCACTATTCGAATGGCCATTCATGAATAATCCGGCTGCAGGAATATCGGTTATCTGAATAACACTCACATGAAAAACAAATAATGTGGATACAAAGATCATGAAAGAATATTCTTACGGCGGGGCGCACGCGTTGATTGCTTTGCACGAACAGCACATGCGCTCGTTTTTGGAAACATGGCGAAAGGCAAAAAAGGCAGACATCACTTTGCCTCAAACGACCGATCCGTCATACAAATCCATGGAAACTCTTTTACGCCACCCGCTCAAATCGTCGCGAGGGTATATTATCTGGATATGTCGGAAACTTGAACTGCCCGATCCGGGAATTGATCCTTTGCCGGAATTGGAGCACATAGAACAATCTGCAGAAGCATTTCTCGAACATTTGCTGGAACGATGGGATTTGCTTTTGCGCGATGTTCCCGAAGAGCGTTTCTTCGACCGTACGTATGCGTCAAACTGGGATGTGGAATACTGCATTGAAGCGATGCTCGAACATGCCGTTATGCACCCCATCCGCCATGAATTTCAACTCGTTAACCTGATGAAGTCACTCGAGGTGATTTCGCAACTGTGATCGATGATCACAGAGTGCGGGAACTGGCGTTATCCTCTCAATTTGTCATTTCGAAGGCGCGCAGTCCCGCTTTGCGGGAAGAAATCTTGGTTAGCAAGGATAAGATTTTTCACCCTGTTTCGCAGGATTCGGAATGACAGACCACTCTGTGCGGCGGATATTACACGATGCTCTGTGTTGTTTTGTACCTTTCTCACTGTTCAAACTACCATTTATGAATAATCCGGCTGCGGACGAGATACACAACAATGCCCGCCGCTACAATTTTAATATTCATGAATTATGATAACCGGTGGACATAGGTTGAATAAGGCGTAGAAATTGCGTATCTTATTATAACACATCAACGAACCAGTGATATTCAACACGGAGTAACAGCATGACAAAGCCTATTACGCATTTCTTACTCACACCTCAACAGGCTCAGGAAAAGGCATTAATAGTAGAACAGATGCGGGCGAACCCTCGCGGCCCGTGGGTAAACGGCAAGCTGACGCGCCTGCCCAAGCAAAAAAGAACAACACTCGGCAACAAAAAAAAGGATTAAAATTCTTTTTTATTGCTGCTAAGAACTTCCTAATGATGCTCAACCCAGCGCTTGTGATTCTTCCGGTTTAAAAGTAACACTCAAGGGCGATTCATGAATCGCCCCTACATGCTGCAAACATCATCACTGTTCAAATGGCCATTCATGAATAATCCGGCTGCGGACGAGATACACAACAATGCCCGCCGCAACAACGCTGCCGCCGGCAGTCATAAACGCAGTGCCTGTCGAATAAAATATTGCCCCCCACGTTACAAACGCCAGCAGAGCGGGAAGAGGATAGAGCCACATCTTGAACGGCAATCGCTCCGGCGGCCACCGACGACGCAACAACATCACGCCGACTGCCTGACCCATGAACTGCACAAGTATCCGCATTGCCAGGATTGCCTTGATCACATCGGTGAGTTTAAACATCAAACTGAACACGAACGCCAAGCTTCCCAGTATGAGCAGAGAAACATGAGGAAAATGTTTTGTCGGATGGAGGCGGGCGAACGGCGAGAAAAATGCACCATCTGCTGCAGCCGCATAGGGAACGCGGGAATATCCGAGCAGCGCCGAGAACAATGATGCGAATGCAATCCAGAGGATCAGCACGGTTGCGACAGTTGCGGCATGTCCGCCGTAGATACGCTCGACAAACGTACTGACAATAAAAGGAGACTCTGCAATTTCCTTCCATGGAACAACACCGAAGATGCTCAGCTGCATGGCGAGATACAGTATGGCAATCCCCAGTATGGAAATAAAAATACTTCGCGGAATATTTTTTTCGGGCGCTTTCACTTCTCCGCCGAGGTGGCACACATTATAGTAGCCAAGATATGTATAAATGGTCTGGACCGTCGCCTGACCCAGTCCCGCAAAAAACAACCATGAGAAATTCCACGCGCCTACCGGAAAGTCAAAAGCCAACCGGCGATCGAAGTGAGTTGCGCCTCCCCATATCAGCCAGATGAACGTAAGCACTACGCCTGTCCACAATAAAAGCGACAGCCTGCCAATTGTAGTGATGCGCCTGTATAGAAGAACCACAAGGATGATGACGAGAGCGCCTGAGATTGCCTTTTGCTCCAGCCCCGTGAGTGGTACGAGATACGTAAAGTATTGGGCGAAACCGATAGCACCGGAAGCGATAACAAGCGGGGCCTGAAACATCGTCTGCCATATCAGGAGAAACGACATCGCTTTGCCCCAGCGCGCAGGACCGTACGATTCGCGCAGGAAGAAATAACTGCCACCGGCTTTGGGCATTGCGGCGCCAAGTTCCGACCAGACGAATCCGTCCATCAATGCGAGTAATGCACCTGCGACCCAAGCGATCATTGCCTGGGGGCCACCCATGGTTTTTACAACGAAGGGAATAACAATGAACGGGCCGATCCCCACCATGTCGATCATGTTGAGCGCGGTGGCTTCCTTGAGGCCGAGCCCGCGATCGAGATGCGAAGAAGTGTTATCGGATGACGATGTAGACATCAGAGTTTATTTTGCGTACGAATTACGAGTTATGGGCAGACGTTTTGCGCAAAACCTGTGGTGATGATTTTTATTTCAGTTCATTTGTTTCAACGTACTAATTCAAAAAAGCAGAAGCAATAAAGACGTAACCACCCTTTTAGTCCCCTCCTTAGTAAGGAGGGGATATAGGGGAGGTCGAAGACCGGGGGATTCATCTTGGGAGCGTAGTGGATTGAAGCTCTGGTTCAAATCATCAGACAGCACAAGGAGTTCCTACGTAGAGCTTAGGAACGAGATTTGAACAGTTACAGGTATCCGGCTGCCGAATCACCTACATGGAATTATTGTATTGAACGATACCGTAGGGGCGATTCATGAATCGCCCCTACAAATGACCGCCGGAAAATTTGCATCCAACAGAAATTACGCCGGACGCGGTGACGAGATCGCCAGCTTGTATCCATCCGGATCCTTCAACCGGAACATGCGCACGCCCCAGGGCATGTCGGCAGGCTCGGTGTCGAGAACACCGCCAAGCTCTTTGATCCGGCTTGCGATTTTATCGATATTCTGCTCTGTCGTGAAGTTCAGCGAGAATCCTTCTCCTTTGATCCGGGTCCATCCTTTGGCTCCGTCATCCTGGTTGATCGAGATTCGCGCGATCCCGGCTCTGAGCGCTACCGATCTTAATTTTCCCTCACGTTCAATCTTTCGGTCGATGGTGAATCCCAGCACATTGTTATACCACGCTAGACTTGTGCTGAGATCTTTCACGGTCAGCGAGATCGAGAGCGTGTTGGCATTGAAGGACTCATCCTCAGCGCGCTTGCCGGAGTTATCAGGTGTTGGTGAATTGGTGTTCATAGGATATCCCTTTATGTGGTTTATAAGCGTTTCATTTAGTTTCAACTTACTAATTCAGAAGAGCAGAAGCAATATTCCACCTATGACCTGCTCTATCAACATTGTGATGACGATTTTTTAGAAATGTAACTCAGTTTTTCAACACAAGAGCAAAAACAAAAAAACGTGTGTTTCCCGATTTCTATCGGGAGTACTGAAGGCGGAATAATTATTTTTTGGAGAGATCAAAAAGATTCTGCCGTGCGTCATCCTGCTGGCATTTCTCGCGCAGGCTTTTCGGCTGCATCTCTAAGATGCGGCGCAGGGAGGTGGCAGCTTGCGCTGTATCTCCCATCGCTTGATAGGTCAGATAGAGTTCGTAGTACGCGAATGAATTGGCCGGGTCGTAGCGTAGCGCCAATTTCAGATTCTGCACCGATGCCTCCAGCGTTCCGGAAACGTTTTCGCCGAACACTACACGGACAACACCTTTCTCGATCCAGCTGAGTTTGGATCCTTCCCGTTCGAAGATAGCGCGAATGACATACGGATAGGAAAATGTAGAATCACGCTCCAGCGAGTTTTGCACATGCTGCTTTACTTCTTTTCCGATAGCAATCTTCTTCCAAACTCCGACGAAGGGCAAAAGGCTTCCTTTGGCAAGAGCGCTCCAGAATTGTGTCGCTGCGCTGTCGGGGTAATAATACGCAAGCGAATCGGCATACATGAGAGCTGTGCGGTATTCCGATTCCGAAACTGTGTTGTGCTTCAGATGAATCTTTCCATTGTCGTTATAGATGTGTACCATCCGGATCAGAGTATTATAATCTGTCGGGGATTCTTTGTATGCCTGTTTGTATTCTATCAATGCTTTGTTGTTGTCGAGAGCAAGATAGTATTCATCCCCGCGTGCCAGATGATTTTCACTTGGCGGATGAGCGAAGAACAAAATGAGGGCGATGTATGGAGCGAACATAAATAAGTCACGTTGTGTGCTGTATCAAGATAACCAATTCCGTCTTCAATTAAAACATATACTTAGCCGTCCGTTTTTGCAGAAATATGATTCGTCAGGTTGGTGTTCTTCATTTGAAGAGTTCGCAAAAAAACCGGGCCCTGTTTTCTTCATGAGTCTTCGCAGCAAGTTTCGCTTCAAATATATAATTGCAAACATATAAATAGTTCCTTGCCTCTATATTGCCGCTGAAGTATATTTATAAAAAGTGGTTGTTGTATTTTTTCGCAAGGCAATTCCCCGGGAAATTATGAACATCAATTTATTGATCACGTTTTTAATAGGAATGATAGTACTTGCAGCTACTCCAGGTCCCGGTGTATTCGGGTCGATGGCAAAAGCGGCAGCCGAGGGTTTTAAAATGTCGCTGTTCTTTATCGGGGGACTGGTTATAGGAGATAGTATCTTACTTGTTCTTGCATTGCTCGGATTGTCGGCGATCGCAAAACTGATGGGAGGCATGTTTCTAGCAATCAGGATTGCCGGTGGACTATATCTGGTATACCTCGGTATCAAGATGTTTAGAAGCAGCAGTATAAGTGTGTCCGCAAAAAAGGATAAGGAAGAAAATAAGTGGCAGACATGCTTAAGCGGTATGCTCCTGTCGCTCGGCAATCCCAAACCGATATTATTTTATGCAAGCGTGCTTCCCGCCATTATCAATTTTAACGAAGTAAGATTGATAGATGCTTTACTGATGATGGCGCTCATTGCTCTCGTGTCGTTCAGCGTGGTGGGAACGTATAGTTATATCGCAAGCTTATCACATAAAATACAAATGAGCGAGAAAATGCAAATAAGAACAAATCAGGCAGCCGGGTTTGTCATGGCAACTGTCGGGATATTTGTAATGATACATTAAGGTCGGCTAATCGGCCATCTTGCTGTAAGGAATGTCGTAAGGCGGCACATGGCAGACAAACCCGCCAACTAACCCGTTTGCGTTTGCTAAATGCCATCTGGCGAAACCATCAGTTTGTGAATTTTTTGGTTAATGTGAATTCTTCTACACCAAAGGATAACTGCTTTTATTCTTGAATTATTATTGGAATTTCGCTTGACTTTTTTTGTTCTTCTGGTTAATATACATCAGTTCTGATATAGAGAATAATTAGTTCCTTTGTATAACAGGTCATAATCAGAAGGAGAAGAATACAATGAAAAAGCCCTTCGCTCTCATTTTAATTGGAAGCGCGATGGTGGCGGGTTCATTCGTTGGCTGCAGCAATAAACCTTCGGAAGAAGAAATGAAGCAGTTAAACGATTTGAAAGCAGAAGTAACGTCGCTTGAAAAAGGAATTGCAACGCAAGAGTCCGAGAAAGCCGCTTTGTTGAAGACAATTGCGGATAAGGATGCACAACTAACACAGTGCGCCAAAGACAAAGAAGCGCTTCAACAGCGTCTTAAAAGCGGGCAATAAACGGATAGCACAACAAGGAGAATGAAAAAAATGAAATATATAGTTCGTTTTACTATCATTGCCGCGATTGTGAGTGCATTCGTTTTCAGCTCGTTCGCGCAGGATCAAATGACAAAGGAAGAATGGCAGAAACAAATTACTGAGATGACTACCAAGCGGAATGATTTGAAAAATCAATTCGCTGGTTTACAAAAAGAAGTAGCCGATCTGCAAAAACAGGATGCTGACAAGGCACAGGCATTAAAGCAATGTCAGGATGCTCTAGTATCATTGCAAGGTGAACAGGAAGCTCCTTTGCTTGCGAAGCTCGATGCAATTGATGCACGCCTGAATGAACTATCACGTCTTTCCAATCAGGATCTCTGGGCGCGCAAGGCAGAGTTAGACACAGTCCAAAGTTGGATTAACGAAGCAGGAAAAAATCCGATGAGTGCAATTCAAAAGTACCAAGAACGTTTGCAAGGTCAACAAAACCGTCTTGATGCTTTGAAGAAAACTCTGGCTAATATTATTGCGACTGGTGAAGTAATGCCGACCTACACTGTAGGAACTTGGGCAAGAGATCGCGACTGCTTGTGGAATATTGCAAAGAAGCCAAAGATTTATGATAACCCGTTCTTGTGGCCAAAGATTTGGCAGGGTAATCGTGATCAGATTAAAAATCCTGATGTGATTCACAAAGGTCAGAAGCTGAAAATTCCACCGAAGGCGGATTTGACGAAGGAAGAAAAATCAGCCGTGCGTAAGTACTGGTCTAAGAAAAACGCACAAGCGGCGGCAGCAAAGCCATAACGAGATTGAATTACGCGCAGTCTTGCGTGGTTATACGGAATTTGAAAACAAACGCCCTCACGGTATTTTTATTACCGGAGGGCGTTTGTTTTTCTCTCTTTACTAAAGGAGTCGATAGAAGTTGACTGAAAAAAAAATACCGCTTGCAGGTGTAGATGTTGTACAATTATTAGGTTTCAACGATGCAAATCTTCAGATGCTTGAAGAACGATTCGATGCGAACTTGACAGTGCGCGGCGATCAATTAACGATTCAAGGATCGCAATTTGAAATTGGGAAGATAGAAAAGGTTGTAAGTGAACTCATTTACATGCTGAACAAAAACGGTACTCTTAATCCCAACGACATAGATACCGTCATTGATCTTGTTTCGGTTAATGGCTTCACACCAGATCTTCCTTCAGAGACAAAGTTAGAGGATAGCGATACTGCAATATTGTACACAAAGGCCGGCATCATCAAGCCGAGAACACAGGGCCAAAAACAATACATTCAACAGATCAGGAAGAACGATATCGTTTTTGCGATTGGACCTGCAGGCACAGGTAAAACTTATTTGGCAGTTGCAATGGCAGTTGCCGCATTGAAGAACCGAGATGTAACGCGCATTATTCTGGCACGGCCAGCAGTGGAAGCGGGAGAAAGTTTAGGGTTTTTGCCCGGCGATTTCCGTGAAAAAATTGATCCATACCTGCGTCCGTTATATGATGCATTGGATGATATGCTTTCGGCAGAAAAGCTGCGCGGGTATATTGAAAAACGAATTATTGAAATTGTACCGCTGGCATATATGCGCGGAAGAACGCTTCACAACGCTTTTGTGATTTTAGATGAAGCACAGAATGCTACGGCGATGCAAATGAAAATGTTTCTGACGCGCCTCGGCACAAATTCCCGCGCTATCATTACAGGTGATGTTACACAAATCGATTTGCCGACAAAGACAACATCGGGACTTGTTCAAATACAGGAGATTCTAAAAAAGATTCAGGGTGTTACATTCTGCTATTTTGACAAAAATGATGTAGTGCGGCATCGTCTTGTGAAGGATATCATCGATG
>Ga0182027_10013095_pt1 | contig 11601 bp, 14 predicted proteins | sample 712E1DmetaG_FD_121300 | JGI IMG/M metagenome (GOLD analysis project Ga0182027, IMG submission 121300) | Permafrost microbial communities from Stordalen Mire, Sweden - 712E1D metaG (Illumina Assembly) | ecosystem: Environmental > Terrestrial > Soil > Wetlands > Permafrost | place: Sweden...
AAGCTCGGATGGATCAATTATGGTGCAGGAAACGATGACGTTTGCCAGAATATCAACCCTTGGAAGCTTCTGGTAGGCTCTGAAAACGGTGATTCTGACTGTTCCGCCGGTGGCGCTGAGCGCCTGGAGTGCATTCATGATTTTTCCTTTCGGGAACTTCTAACGATTCCCTCTGTTTTTCAATACAAAAAAATGGGGAAGGGTTGAGTAATTCAATTATTATGCCAGACGGGGAGGGCTTGAATGGGGGAAATTAAGAGGGGAGGAATGAGAATTTTGGCAGGAAAGGTATCAATTTGATGAGGAAAAGGGGATCAAAATGATGGTGCCTGTCAGCGGACAGGCGATTGAATAATATTCGCTATTAGCGAATTTATTTCTTGCAGCATGACAAACATTTTCGTATATTGATATCATCAGATGGGAACCGGATTCTCACGAATCTATGTTTTCAGGGGGCAATAAAATGCCTGGGGAGCTCAGGAGTTCTTGAGTTCCAAAGTTCTGGGGGCTGCATGGCGATTCGGATTGTGTATCAAATATGCCATATTGTAGCCGTCATCGGTTTTGCATCACCCGCGTGAGTCGTGTGATGCAAAGAAAAAATAGGAGGTGACAAGCGGCAGATGACCGGACCTTTCCGCGTGAGCGAACTTTCGTATGTGGAATTAACCATATACAAACAGAGTTCGGGAAAGGATGTTTTTGTGAATCGCCCATCTGCACGTCGCCGCGTTGTTCGAGGTCGTTTGAGTAGATTCTTTTGGAGTCACCGCAAGGCATTAGTTTGGTGCCTGCTGACGCTAATTAAGCTTCTTCAGACGATAAAGAGTAACTAGACTTCCTATCTTCTTTATCAAACAAAATGAATACCGAAAACAAAAACATCAATGAGGCATTACGCCTTCTCAGAGTCTTTAGTGACACCAAGTCTAAGGACATGGCCAAAGCACTTGATATTTCGCCAAGCTATTTGTCCGAAATCGAGTCTGGAAAAAAAGAGCCCACCTTGGCAATAATCGAAAAATATGCAAAGCAGTTCAAAACCGCTCCCTCAGCGCTCCTTTTCTTTGCAGAGTCTCTTAGCTCGCAAAAAAACAGAATTACAATCAAACAGCTTTTTGTAAATAAAATCATAGGCTTTTTGCAGAGCGTTGAAAGTGACAATGCAGAAAAGTTACCAGCTTGAAAATAGCCCACTTTACCGACTTCAGAATAAGCAAAAGCTTTCTGATCTGCTTGCCGTTTCCGTCAAAGAACTAAAATCGCTTTGTCTCTGCGGATTCTATAAAGTTTGGATCAAAAAGACAGAAAATAAAGATAGAGAAATACAAGAACCGATAGGAATCCGCAAAAAAGTTCATCTGCGAATACATATCCTCCTTTCCCGCATCATTAAGCCGAACTATCTTTATTCCGGAAAGAAAGGGGTTTCATGCATACATAATGCAGCATTCCATGTTGACAACCACTATTTTCTTTGCACAGATATTTCACATTATTATACTAATTGCAAGCGCGAATTCATATTCAGATTCTTCCACAACAAAATGCAAATGAGCGCGGATTTGGCATGGATCATGACCGACATGGTTTCCTACAATGGGCACCTTCCGACTGGAAGTCATTTGAGCCAAGATCTTTCATTCTTGATTCACAGTGATGTTTTTGATACCATCCATAAAATAGCTACTGAAAAAGGAATAGCATTTTCTCTTTATGTTGACGATTTGACATTTTCATCTACCTCGGTGATACCCAAGACGACACACCTACTAATTAATCATCATCTAAAGAAGGTTGGGCTGTTTCTTAAAAGGAAAAAAACTAAATACTATAGCAAGAAACATCATAAAAGCATAACCGGAGTAATTATCAGCCCTAACAACAAACTCCTTATTCCTAATAGACACATGAAGTACATAAAAGACACCGTTGACAAGTATCAAACACCAATAGCCATTCCTGAAAAAGAAAAAGCAACATTGTTGGGAAAATTGCGGTATGTTCGCCAGATTAAGAATAACTTTTTTGACAATGTATATAGGCTGGCCAGAGATTCCTCGAAACAAACATCTTCGCAAGGAGTTTCTTGCGAAAAGGAAATAGTCGCCCCGTAAGGCAAAGTGAATGAGCTAAAAACGGGGGTACCATGCAGGGAAGCCGGTAGATAGTATGCAGAAGGAGTAAGTGGACCAAACTAACCGAAGTGACAACTACACTTGGTCAAGTGCTATAGAACACCAGCAAGAGGAGAGGATAAAAATGAAATATCGTTTAACATTCTTGGTAGGATTTGCCTTAGTAGGGTGCGTTCTGATTTCCGGATGCACAAAAGATAAGGCTGAAGCAATTATGGCTGTATCTGGACAATTCAGAGACGAAGCGTCCATTGCGCTTCACCAAATAAGAACCTTAATAACTATGAGTCTGGAAATGCCGGCAAACGATCCAAGCAAGATGGTGGAAGACCTGGAGGAATTAAAGACTTTTTCGGATAAGGAATTAACCTTTCTTATCAATGAATCCAAACCCGACACCTCGGGAAGCAATGCCATTAACGGAGAGCTGGCATCAATTGAAAAGCAATACGATACCTTTGCTTCTATGTTTTCTTCGCTTTCCAAAGGGTTCCTGTTTTCGGTCAGATCTGTCCAGAAAGCTCAAGAATATGCAATAAGACTAACAATCCAAATGATCAATCTGGCAAACGAATTACAAACCGGGAAAATCAGGGTACGATGCAATGCAAAACGCATAATTTTGGTTGAACAAGTAAATCTTGATAAGGCCATCAAAGATTCAACAATTCGCAAAGAGCGTCTCCTTGCCGATGTCCGGCTAATAAATGAATTGGGACAACAGGAAGAAAGCTTGAAAAAGCAGGCATTGCTACAATGTTTCAAGGTTGCTGAAATTGGAAGGCAAGTTGCCGAACTCATTCGAAATTATGACAAGCTTAGCATCCATGAAATTCTGGCTATGGGACAGCAAGCTCTTAGTTTGGGTTCACAATTAACGGGACAACCCTTGGATTTGGTTAGGATGTTGGATAAATATAAATCCATTGAGACTTCTATCCGTAACGACAGCTATTGGAGTCAAATTCTAAGCAAACCCGTAACACCCTAATCTGGAGGACCTATGGAAAAAGACAATGACGCTATTATGCTTGAAACGCTTGGAACCGCCATTACTCAATTGCAAGTAAAATACCGTTCATGCGGTCTTTTGGACCGAATGGCCATGAAGCCGGCACTTGACGAACTGACAAATGATTATAGCAATTACCAATTGCGGCTTTTAAAAGAGGGTGTCATCTGCTCCAATGATGATCTTAAGGCTATGGAAGCTATCAAAGGTGAAATTGACAATGCCGCTGAAGCGCAAGAGCTTGTCGGTGCTATCGCAAAAACGATTGCGTTTATTGCGGCTAAAGCGTGAAGGTGCAAGTTCCAGATTACAGGTAAAATGGGGAGTTAACTATGGGTTTGGGCGAATGGTTCATTTCGCAAGACGGTTACAATAACTTCTCAAAATGGCTTGAGAATTCCTTACCTTCTTAGAATGGAGGATGTGTAATGGCTTTCTTTAATCGTGAAGAGCTGAAATCCAAAGGTACGCGGAAATTCGCTTCGTACAATGAAGTTACCGCGTCACTCATTTTGGAAGATTCAAATAAGGCACATGAGACATTTGACATCTTCCTTTCACATCCATATCTGGACAAAGACGAAGTCCTTAACCTTAAAGACGAGATCGAGGCCATGGGCTACACGCTCTATGTTGATTGGATAGTAGACAAAGAGCTCAATAGAAAGAACGTGACAAAGAGGAATGCAGACATTCTAAGAGATAGAATGGTTAAATCCAGCAGTCTAATCTATATCGTTACCGAAAACAGTAGTGAATCAAGGTGGATGCCATGGGAACTTGGGTTCTATGACGGATATGATGGGAAAGGAACAAATTCAGGTAAGGTTGCCATAATGCCAATCAAGGATAAACCGGATTCTTCTGATTCATACAACGGGACTGAATATCTTGGACTGTACCCGTATATCGTCAAAGCTAAAATGAAAGACAATGGGATGGCTCTTTGGGTTCACCGTGACGCAGAGAACTATGTCACATTCAAGTCATGGTTGCAGGGGGAGAAACCCTGAAAATCGCACCTGCCTGGTAAATGTTAACACGTCGCATAAATGCGGCGAAGAAAAAGAACGAATCAACCGATTAGCTGTTAGCGCTAGAAGGAGCAGTAACAGCCATTATGTAATAAATAAGGGAGGACAAAATGGCAAATTCGAAGAGACGAGTCTTTTTCAGTTTCCACTACAAGCCTGATGTAGTCCGTGCGTCACAGGTCCGCCAAATTGGTGCGATAGAAGGAAACAAGTCGGCAACAGACAACGAATGGGAAAAAATCACTGGTGGAAAAGACGAGGCGGCAAAAGACTACGCAATCAAAAAATGGATAGCAGACCAAATGGAAGGACGTACATGCACTGTTGTCCTCGTAGGGCAAGATACTGCAAATCGAAAATGGATAAACCACGAGATAGTAAAATCTTGGAATGATGGAATAGGAGTTGTTGGTATATGCATACACGGATTAAAGAACTTTGAAGGCAACATTGCGACAAAAGGAGAAAATCCTTTTGATTATATAACCCTTGGCGCGAATAAGAAGAAGCTATCTTCCATAGTTAAGTACTACAACCCAGCTGGCAGTGATAGCAAAGAACGATATGCATGGATAGAACAACACTTGGCAAACGCTATTGAAGAGGCCATAAAGATACGGGAAGACAACTGACACTGCAATAGAAAAGAGGGTAGAATGGCATATCGACTTCCACTTCTTGGGATCAGAATTCACCTCTCAGGCTCAGTCCCAGAAGAGGCCTCGCACGATCAGGCAAACGCAATTCGGTCGTTTGTTCAGAAACTTGCCCAAGAGGTGTTCCGGGAGGGAGGAACACTCATTCACGGCAGTCACCCAAGCCTCCAACAGCCATTGGAAACTGCCGCCAGGCAGTTTGTTCAAGCCGGCGGCCAGAAAGATGCGCTCGCGTTCGTGCGCGCCCAGAAATATGCAGGCACGCCCGAGCAACTGGCCGAAATCGAAGCCCAGCGCGAATACGCAGTGGTTCAGATTGTCCCATCGATCCCCGGCAACCCAAACGAAAGTCTAGTCCCTATGAGGGAGTGGATGGGAGAACGATGTGATGTAGTCGTCGCAGTGGGCGGAAAGTGGTATGGGACCAATAAACCGCGCGCCGGTGTTCCGGCGGAGTTGGAAGAGACTCTACTGCGCGGAAAGCCAGGTTTTGCTGTCGCAGGTTTTGGCGGGGCCGTCGAGGGCTACGTTAGAGACAACCCGACTGTGTTCTGCCGCTTGCGAAACGGTCTTTCTGAATCGCAGAATCGATCTTTCGCAGCAGAGACCGTTATTGACGATATAGTTTTCAAAATTGTCTCGCAGATCAAGTTGCTGCCGTTAGGTCGAGAGTGTATCTCAAGAGGACGTCTGTTTCGGATTCTGGCTCTGGATGGCGGCGGCCTCCGTGGCACCTTCACTGCCGCAGTCCTCGCTAAGTGGGATGACATGATCAGTATCGGTGGTGGAAACCACTTAGTGAACCATTTCGATCTTGTTGCGGGTACATCCACAGGCGCCATTCTCGCAATAGGTCTCGGTCTTGGTCTTACGCCGGCTGAAATGCTCTCGTTTTATCGAACGCAAGGGCCAAAGATATTCCCCAAGAACCGCAAACTGCGTCATTGGTTGAAATCCAAGCATGAGTCTCAAACTTTGAGAGCGACCCTTCAATCCGTGTTTGGAGATCGCAAACTGACGCAGGATTCTCTCTGTAGGCTTGTGCTCCCAACTGTGAGGGCTGTTCATGGCGAGGCAGAATCTATTGTGACTGCTCACAGCCCCGACCGCACTGCCTTTGCATCAATATCTGCGGTAGATGCAGCTTTGGCATCTTCTGCGGCACCAACGTACTTCGATGAGGCTACGGTTGATAATGCAATTGCGGTTGAAAACTATCTAGATGGCGGAATCTGGGCGAACAATCCTGTATTGCCCGCGATCGCTGAAGCGGTTCGTCACCTCAAAATACCGCTCGATCGAATTGATGTCTTAAGCGTCGGCACGATGGGCAATGAAACCGATTTTACTAAGTCCCTCGGCAAAGGAATGGCCGGGTGGGCACCGACAAGTGCCGATCTCTTTTTTTCCGCTCAGGAGCACGCAGCTGCCGAACTCGCCGACAGCTTTTTGAGCCCAGCTCGACATCTGCGGGTCAATCAACAGACGCCTTGCGAAATCAAACTTGACGACGTGGAAGCGATTGAAGACATGGCCCAACGTGGGGCAAATGTTGGAAAGGATTCCTTTATTGCAGTACGCTCACGATTCCTTGATGGATTTCACACTCCCGACTGGCGAGGCGACAGGCGGTAGCCTGCACCTATAACCAACAACGGAGAGTACCTAAGATTACCGCAAGCAAATGCGCTAAGTTTAGTTTGAAAGGTACCAAACATTTATGTCAGACTACCCAAAACTGTATTGGCACTGTTATGTCAAAATAAATAGTAAGACAAGTTATAGTGTTGAGAATGATCTCGCATTCGAGCAACTTCAAACTCGCATACTTATTCCCTGGCATCAATCAGCCCCTTTTACTATCGATGGGAAAATTATTACAAAAAACACTTCGATCGAAGAAATAAAGGTAACTCATACAAATGAACCACAGCATGTTTGGGCAGAGAGACACAATGCGGACCGACAAGCCAATGGGATATGTGATTTAGCTACCGATAGATACCTCTTGCCTATCCACTATGGACAGGACTTCACCTTCGAACTCCTTTTTGCAGGCAAGAAGGAGTCTGCCAAGCACGAAGAAGTTGATTTGATAGAGTTGGTCTGTAGGCGCATCTCGAACGCCGCACGCATCCTTCTCAATCGATCCCGTAAGGGAAAACAAGCTTACGAAATTGGGGATGAATATGATGTTCAAGACCTTCTTCATGCGATCCTCCGTGCATACTTAAAATATTCGGTGCAGGAGGACCCACTTCCCAAAGTTGCATCAGCAAAATCTGGGAAGGTCGATATATCAGTTGAAGAAATTGGTGTGCTTATTGAGGTCAAGTTTGTGCGAACCCCGGATGACCAAAAGAGAATATTCGAGGAATTCTCTCAAGATTTGGTACTCTATTCCTCCTGGAAACCTCTGAAGACCTTGTTCTTTTTGATTTACAATTCTGGAGATTTGAGGGACCCTGAGGCGTTTGAAAAACTCTCTGGGGCAAAAGAAATAGGTGGAAAGAAGTTTGATGCACGGATTATTCTATCGTGAGAACTGCAGTGCGGCCCCATGTCGCCAATGCGGTAACTTCTTGCATTTGTTAAACGTTCAATGCAGTGTTTAGAGAATTTCGCCCCCTCAAATCAGAAACTTCTCGTCCTCATAAGCGACACGATATCCAACCCGATCGGCGTGACGTGAAATTCCGGAAACTTCAACAGAAAAACCATGTTGGGCAGGTTCATGATCTCTGAGGGTAAAACAACCCGCTCGTTCATGGTTTGCAGCGATGTTGTAGTAGATGGCCCCTGGCCTCCGGGGTTGATGGGCTCGGACACATTGGTCTGCCGGACCTCCCGGTCGCCGATCTTCCTGCTGCTGCAAACGCAAATTTTAAGCTCCCCATGCTCCCTAGGCCGAAAATATTTCATTCTACGCGGCATATTTGAACGCCTACAGGCATTCCTTTCGGCCTGCAGCGATCTGGGCCGGTATCCAGGCGTCTGGATCCGCTGATAGTTGGCTGGAAAAGAATCTGATGGGTGATCAGCGACAACTATTTCTTACGTCAGCGACAATTATAATTTTGGTATGAGTAATATACGATCTTCCTCTGCAATGAGGAAGGATGGCTCGGTTCAATCACGTTTCTCTGAGACTGCCCAAAGTCCCATGGCTGTACCGGGACATACCTGAGAAGTGTCGCGGAGCGTAGCCCGTCCCCGAGCGACAGCGAGGGGCTGCCGTAGGCAGAGGGCGAAGCGGAGCGACGCTTCTCAGGACGACGACAAAAAATCCTCCTTTCGATCATGCGTAAAATGATTCCCCTGGATAATGGCCCGTTCGGCCATGGGTCAAACAATCCTCGGCCATAATTTTTGCGACCACTGACCGTGATGGTATCGGTTGCACTTCCAGTTCATTCAGTCTTCTGCGGACGGCATCCGGTCCGCATGGCACTCCTTGGTTGTACAACTCTAATCGAACGAAGGTGACGCATTCTCTGAGTTCCGCTCTGGTCCGTAGTTGCGATAACGCAAGAACATTACTATTTGTCATTATCATCCTCCTTGGTTTTCGGGGTTGATCGTTTCTGCGCCTGTTCCATACGGTAGCTGGCGGTGTTGAGCTCCAGGATAACGCTGTGGTGCACAAGGCGGTCGATTGCGGCGGCCGTTGTCATGGGGTCTTTGAAAATGCTCTCCCACTTGGAGAACGGAAGATTGCTGGTGAGCAACACGCTTCCGGATTCATAGCGAGCGGAAAGCAGCGTAAAGAGTACTTCCATTTCTTCCCGGTTCTGCTGCACGTAACCGATGTCATCTATGATGAGCGCATCAAAGCCGGAGAGCTTCTTGAGGTACCTATCGAGTTGCAGCGCAGCCTTGACCCGCAGGAGTTCCTGCACAAGCAGGCTACAGGTTACAAATACTACCCGATGTCCTTGCTGGATCAACTCGTTTCCGAGAGCGGCCAACAGGTGGGTTTTTCCCGACCCCGGTTTACCGAATGCAAGAACATTTTCCCGGCGCTTCAAGAACGAGCCTTCCCGCAGGACATCGAGCTGGCGGGTCAGTTTGCGATCAAGGCGGCCCATCTCGAAAGTCGCGAATGTTTTCTCAAGAGGAAGCTTGGATTCATGAAGTCTTCGCTGGATGCTCTTCTGACGTCGTGCCGCGCACTCGATCTCAAGGACCTCCCGTAAGTAGCCTTCCGGTGAGATCCCCTGCGCAACGGCTTCCTGCGCTTTTTGAGCGAAGCATTCTCGCGCTGCCGGAAGATGCAGTTCCTTAAGCAGCTCAACAAGGCGTTTTTGATCATGTGCCATGCTCACAGTGCCACCTCCTTGCTTGTCAAGAGCTGGTCATACTCTTCCAGCTCTACGGGTTCAACTCCGCCCAATGGCGGCAGGGGTGCTTGCTGTTGCATCAACCACAGCACGAGTTGTTCGACTTCGAGGTGACTGTCGAGCGTTCCTTTTGCGATAAGCTGTTCGAGCGCTTTGCCGGTCAAATCCTCCGAATGACGTGCGGCGCAATACAGAATTTTTACGTATTCCCGCTCCGCATGGCGAGCGTCGTGCTCGCGAAGCATGTCATACGCGATGCGAAAATTGCTCGTGGGGAAGAGGTCGGTCTGGTAGCGATAATTCGCAAACGCTCCCGGCTTACGAACCAGCCAGTCGATAATATGGCGATAGTTAATCCGGTGAGCGCCTCTTCCGGATACCCGTGGTAATCGATCGACAAACGTGCGGTTATAGTATACGTCAATATGATCGGCATGCACGTGCGCATCAATATGTTCACCGATCAGACGGCTGTGAACGGAATACACGTTATGGCGGACGCGGATCGTGCTGGCCCCGGAAACCGGAATGCCGCGCAGCTCTGCGTACACCGGCAGTCGCATCCCCGGAAGCGCGTGAAGGTAAGGTGATTCTTCCGCAAGCCGCTGCCGGCGACCACGATTTACTCTCTCGAACAACGCCGACAGGAAACCCTCATAATCGGCTCGGCTCTCAAAATCTCTGCTTCCACGCAGCAGCAACGATTGGTCAACCGCTCGCTTGAACCGGTAGTTACGCTGCTCTATATCGCCGTTTTCATTGCCGCTGTCCGGGTTGGTATGCTGCCCGTTCATTGCGTAATGATTGAGCAACCCCAGATAGCGCGCTGTAAACTCCCGCACATCTTTGAGGTTATTGACCGCAGCAGTAAGGCAATCCGTTCGGTGTTTGGCAGGAACTCCGCCGAGCCTCCATACAGCATTCTGTAATCCTTCTGCCAGACTCTCATAACTCTCGGCAAAACAAATCGTCCCGTCTTCCCAGTTGGAGTACGTCAACACAAAATGATACAGAAGGTGCTTGAGTGGCTTGCCTTGAATCGTGACAGACAGCGAGCTCATCTCCGTAAAATCCGATGCCCCAAGTTCTCCCGGACGATGAACCTGCGGAAAAAACACCTCCTGCGCTTCTCCATGGAGCGCTCGCCACTTCCGGAATCGACGCTGCATGGTCCGTAACTGTCCGTCGCTAAACCGTTCCGGATACCGTTCCTGAAGGTTCTCAAACAGCGTCTTCGCCTCAAGACCAGGATTATCTGTGAGAAAAGGTTCAATATCCTGATCCCATATATCACCAAAGGGATCAAGGCGGGTCCGCCAGTCGTGCGGTGGTCGAATCTGACTCGGTAATCGCCCCACCTTGCGGTATTTGCGTGCGGTGGGCTCACTCATGCCGCTTTTCATGGCGGCGGTGCTTAACGGGCTTCCTGACAACATAAATTTCATGAGTCCTTTCACTTGTGCGTCCTTGACCATCAAGCCTCCTTTCAAGGGAGGTTCAAGATAATCCGGGCGCTTAATGGACCCGAAAATTATAATTGTCGTTGGCGCTTTAACCCGAAAGTTTTAATTGTCGCTCATCAGATGGGGGAACATCGAGATTTCAACGGGCTTCCTCGCGCGAAAGATTTCCTGTGCGGCCGTCTTTTTGGGTCAGACGTTCAGCCCCATGCTTGGCTGGTTGGCGGCGATATAAAGGCGAGGAGCGTCCAGGAAATGCTGTTTTGTTGAACTTCCAACATAATCGTCTAGGCTAAGCATGGAACAGATTTTCCGCAAACGCAACCCATTGCTTTTCGAGATTATCCTCATTCTAGGAATTATTCTGTCCGCCCCGCGCTTCATTAGGCTGCTTGTTTCACAATCGATAACTGAAGGTTCTACTTGTCAAGGGTTTGCCGGACATGTGCGATGAGCTTACGTGTAAACCCTGGCACCTTCTCGATAACATGATACCGTGTTTGGTCCGCAAGCTGCGAAGGGTCGCCCGTGATGATGACCGCCTCGATCTCCGGATGATGGTTTTCGATCTCTGCAAGCAGTTCCAGACCGTTCAAGCCCGGCATATTAAAATCGGTGATTATGATCGCGGGACGGGTGTTCCGTTTGATCTCTTCAAGTGCAACAAGCGGGTCCTCATAGGACACGATGTTGGTGTAGCCGGCGAGGCCTAGCGTCTCCTCGACGATTTGCCTCGTTTCGGACATGTCGTCGACGAGGATGATGCGGTCTGAAACTTTCTGAATCAATAGAACCTCCTTCGCTGTTGGAATACCGAAGAAGCGAAGGTACGCCGACACGAAGGATGATGCGAAAAGCGGGCGGCGCGTGCCTTATGTGGATGCCTGTACAAGAGCGAACGCAAGGATGCGGAACGGACTAGGGGAATATATTGATTTACATTTAAGAAGCGGGGGGG
>Ga0182027_10013097_pt1 | contig 11599 bp, 9 predicted proteins | sample 712E1DmetaG_FD_121300 | JGI IMG/M metagenome (GOLD analysis project Ga0182027, IMG submission 121300) | Permafrost microbial communities from Stordalen Mire, Sweden - 712E1D metaG (Illumina Assembly) | ecosystem: Environmental > Terrestrial > Soil > Wetlands > Permafrost | place: Sweden...
ATGCGCGGACGGTGCTTTCGCGCGGCGAGGCGATTGTGGACGGCGGCCAGTTTTTGGGGAAGGCCGGGCGCGGCCATTATCTGAAGCGCGCGGCGCGCGGCGGAATATAGGGTTTACTCAGACATCCGCCAACTGGTTGATTCTGTTCGGCTTCTAGCTGCTATTAACTAAAGGTTACGCCTGCTTTGAAAACCAAATGCAACCTAGCTTGCATCAGCATCTTGTTGAATGATAGGGGCGGAGAATCCGTTGAATCTGGTGTTTGAAAGGGCCCATTCATGAGAACCCTGGTAACGGGAGGTTGCGGTTTTGTTGGCCGTCACCTCATTCGAAGGCTCATATCGCTGGGCCATGACGTATGGGTTGTGGATGATCTCAGCGCCGGCCTGCATCCGGAATGTTGGCTCGATGGCATTACCGAACGCCATGTAGAAGATTGGGGGCAGCGCTACTCGCTTGGCGACCATTCGTTCACATTCATCCACGAGGACGTAACGGTTACCCTGCTCCGGCAGTTAGGCCGGATCCCCAACGGCACGGGCGTCGCACTCCCCGAGTTCGATTTCATTTACGCTCTGGCCTCGGTGGTCGGCGGGCGAACCAAGATCGATGGCGACCCCATCGGCGTTGGAATCGACCTGGCGATTGACGCCAGCTTCTTTCTGTGGCTGGTACGGAACAGGGCCAAGATCGGCAAAGTGCTCTACGCCAGCTCCAGCGCGGCCTATCCAATCAACCTGCAGAAGAGCGAAGGCCACGTCGCCCTAAACGAAGCCATGATCGACTTCACCACGGGGGAACTGGGCCAGCCTGACATGACCTATGGCTGGAGCAAGCTTACGGGCGAATACCTCAGCCGCCTGGCGGCATCGCACTATGGCGTCCACATCGCCTGCGTGCGGCCGTTTTCGGGTTACGGAGAGGACCAGGACCTCAGCTACCCTGTGCCCGCAATCGCCTTCCGCGTGGCGCGCGGAGACGACCCGATTACAGTTTGGGGCACCGGCGAACAGGGCCGCGACTTTGTCCATATCGAGGATTGCATCACCGCCATGCTTGCCACCAGCGAACGCATTCACGATGGATCGGGCATAAACATTGGCACCGGCAAGTTGACCACGTTCCTGGAGGTGGCCGCCAAATTCCTCCAACTAGCCGGCCGCAGTGCGGCCATTCGCCCGATGATCGGCCAGCCCGTAGGTGTGCAATCCCGGTACTGCGATCCCACGCGCATGGAACAACTGCTCGCCTGGAAGCCGGAAATCTCGATTGAAGATGGCTTCAGCCGCGTGCTCCAAGCGGCCTGTCGCCGCGTCCGTACTTTGGGACCACAAGCACTCAATTGACAGGTTTACAACGCCATGAAAACTACTCTTGTCACGACGACGATTAACGTTCCGGTGCTGCTGCGGAACTACGCACAAAACGCCAGGCGTTACGGCCATACGGATCTCGATATCATTGTCATCGGCGACCGCAAGAGCCCGCCGGAAACCGCCGATTTCTGTGAGACCGTCAATCCGCTCTGTCCCTGCACTTATGTCGACATCATCTCGCAAGCGGACTACCTCGCGGGCTTCCCGGAGTTGTGGCGCCACATCCGGTTCGACTGCATACAGCGCCGCAACATCGGCATGCTGATGGCGTACCGAAACGGCGCCGATGTCGTGATTACCATCGATGACGATAACTTCGTAACCAACCAGGATTTTGTCGGCCTGCACGGAATTGCTGGAATCAGGCGGAAGGTCGATGTGTACGCTTCTACGTCCGGCTGGCTGGACGTCTGCGCCTTTCTCGAAACGGATGACGGCGCGCGCTTTTACCATCGCGGCTATCCGCAAAAAATGCGCTGGACGGAACGCGAGCACTTCGTCACCACCCAGCGCGCCACGCGCCGCATCGCGGTGAACGCAGGCTTCTGGCTCGACAATCCCGACATCGACGCCCTGACTCGCATGGAGCGGCAGCCGGTGGTGCGCGGATTCAAGCCGTCCTGGACGGGCAACATCGCGCTGGAAGCGGGCACCTGGTCGCCGTTCAACTCCCAGAACACGGCTCTCATGAGGGACGCGCTCCCCGCGTATTTCCTGAGCCCCTATATCGGACGGTACGACGACATTTGGGCGAGCTACATCATCAACCGGATCGCCGAACATATGGGCGATGCGATCTCATTCGGAGATCCACTGGTGCGTCAGCAGCGCAATCCGCACGATCTCTGGACCGATCTCGACGTCGAGCGCAATGGCATGATCCTGACCGACGATTTCTGCGCGGCCCTGCGCTCTATTCCGCTCACCGGCGCCACCTACCACCGATGTTTCGGCCAGATCGCTATTGGCTTGCAGCAGGCTTGGCCCGAGGGGCCAAAATGGACGGCATCGCAAAAGGAGTGGCGCTCCAAGCTGCTGGAAGGTATGCGCATCTGGCACGCGGCTTTTGAGGAGTTGGGCGCCGGCGACACAGTCGCCAGTGATTCGATGGAATGGGAAGAGGCTTGCGTGTAATGACTTCGGCGATGCCGCGGGCACCCGCCATAAGCGGCATAAGCGCACGGAAAACGCTCACGGCGGAAACCGGGCTGGTGGCCCTAGCCACGGCGGCCGTTCTGCTCTTCATGTTGGTAGGGATCGGGCGGCCCATCTGGCAGGATGACGCCAATGCGGCGCTCATGTCCCGCAATGACTTTCACGGCCTGCTCGAGGCCCTCCGGCAGGACAATAATCTGCCCGTATACTACGTTCTGCTCTCTCTCTGGATGCGGTTGTTTGGGGAGTCCGAACCGGCCTTGCGCTCGCTTTCCATGGTCTTCTACCTGGCTGGGACGGGCATGGTGTTCCTCCTCGGATCCGCCATCTACAAAAGCCGCCGGACGGCTTTCTACGCATGCCTTTTGTACCTCGCCAGCGCACAGTTGATCCACCAGGCGCAGTCGGTCCGCATGTACACGTTGCTGGGTTTCTTATCCGCGACTTCGCTGCTGCTGTTTGTTCGCGTCTTCGTCGAGGAGGGCCGTTCACGGCGGCTGGCTTCGGTCTATGCGATCGTCAACACCGTCGGCATGCTGACACAAGTCTGGTTCTTCTTCATGCTCTTCGGCCAGTTTCTCTGTCTGGCCCTCTGGTTGCGCCGCGGGGTGAAGAAGTTCATTGCCTTTACGGCGCTCTCCGGCGCGACCTTCTTCGCGTTGTGGGGATCGGCGTTTGTTAGCCAATTGCATAACGGCTCGACCAGTTGGATTCCGCGCTTCCACCCGATTTTCGTGCTGGATATTCTGACTGAATTCTATGGCAACCAGAGCATGGGCATGGGCTTGTTCATCCTGCTGGCATGCGCCGCTCCCCTGGTGTTGGCGGCCAGGCCGGTGCGGCGCGCATTCTTGCGCGAGGATGCCTCGCGAATCGTCCTCACCACGGTTCTGGCGTGCACCCTGGTTCCGCTGGCGGTTTCGGTGATGAAGCCGATCTATTACCCGGCGCGCTACAGCACGGTCTGTCTGCCGGTGCTGGCCCTGCTGCTGGGCGCGATCCTGACGCGACTCGCCCCACGGCCCTATGCCGTGGCCCTCTGCTACGGAATTCTGATCGCGTCCATGACATGGCACATACGCGACCGCAACGTCGTGGGAAATGGCGGCCTGCCTCCAGGACAATCCGACCGCACCACCGCCGAGTACATCCTGCGACACGCGGCGCCAGGGGATTACATCGTGTTTACCAATTTGACGCGCGCAGCAGCCGACTACTATTTTCGCCGCGCCGGTACGGCGGTACGGTTCGTGGAGACCAGCTTCCCGGAGGGGTTGGATGGCCATGCCGGCTGGCTGGACCGGGCCGCCATGCTGCGCCACCCCGATACGCTGGCCGCCGAAGCTGGCCGTACGACCGAGCGCCTGGCGGCCGCTGCTCGAACGGGAAAGCGCATCTGGTTATACGATGGTCTTCCCGGCGTCTCGGAGTTTCTAAGATCGAATCTCGATAGGAACCTGGCGCTGGCCGAGCGGCATGATCTGCGTGGCCCGTTTCATGGGGAATTGCTGGTGTATACGGCGCGCCCGGAAACCGGGACGAGGGCGGATGCGCACATTCGGTGACGGATGAAGACACCCAAACCCAGCATTGCAGCCCTCCTCGCAATCGAGTTCTATCTGATCGTCTCAGCGGCTTGCGTGGCGAGTCTGCTGATGCGCACGAACGGGCAGTTCATTTACCCCCTGGATGACACTTACATTTCCATGGCCATGGCCAAAAACCTGGCGCAGCACGGCATCATGGGTCTTACCCGTTATGAGTTCTCCGCATCGTCCTCCTGTCCACTGTGGACTCTGTTGATCGCGGCGGCATACCGCCTGACGGGCGTGACGTGGTGGGTACCGCTGGTACTGGGGTTCCTTGCCGGTTTCGCCGTGCTGCTGGCCGGTTACCGCATTCTCCTCTCATACACGGAGAATGCGCTCGTCATCGGAAGCTTCCTGGCGGCGCTCTGTTTTCTGACACCACTGCCCGCGCTCGCGCTAAGCGGAATGGAGCATGCGTTCCATATTGCGCTGGTCTTGTTGTTTGCCGCCGCTGCGTGCCGCTACCTGGGGAAAGACTCCTCGTTTTCAACGGCCGATCTGTGCCGAATTCTGGCGCTTATCGCGGTGATGGTGATGGTGCGGTATGAGAGTCTGTTCCTGGCGGCGATTTTCTCCGCCCTGGCCCTATTGCGCCGCAAATGGCTTCCTGCATGTCTGGCGATGATCGCTGCGACAGCGCCGGTTCTGCTTTTCGGGGCGATCTCCGTCTCGCAAGGCTGGGGATGGTTGCCCAATTCCGTGATGCTCAAGGGAAGCATGCCGCAGCTTTCCTCGGCTCAAGGCATTCTGATGTTCTTAGGTCTCAGGAGCCTCAAAATGCTGTTCTTCACGCCGCATTTGCTGGGCCTCACCGGTCTATTGGCGGCCGCGTGGTGGATCGGGAAGGCGCGCCACGGCGTCGCGTTCTGGGCGCCCACGCAGTTGATGCCGTTCATGGCGGTTGCAGCCCTGATGCTGCACTTGCAGTTCGCCTCCGTGGGCTGGTTTTACCGCTATGAGGCCTACCTGGTGGCCCTGGGAGTGATGGCGCTGGCCTGCAGTCGCTTCGATAGGACGCTGCGTGAGATCTTCTCGCCGGCCGCCTGGCGGCGTACGCCGCTGGTGAGCACGGTCGCGGTCCTCGCCTTACTTTTGGCGATTCTGCCGATGGCGAGCCGCGCCAGCGGAGCGCTGGCAGGCTTCCGGATTGCGGCCTACAACGTGTTCGAGCAGCAGTATCAGATGGCCGGATTCCTGAACCGATACTACAACGGCGCATCCATCGCCGCCAACGATGTGGGCGCCATCAACTATTTTAACGACCTCCACTGTCTCGATCTGGTGGGTTTGTGCAACCGCAACGTTTTTGGTCTAAAGCGCCGCCAGGCGTACAACACGCACGCGCTGGATGCGCTGACCGCGGCAGCCCACGTTCGAGTGGCGCTGGTTTACGCGACCTGGTTCGACGGCAAAGCCGGCCCGGCGATTCCAGCCAAGTGGACGCCGGCCGGGCAGTGGCGCGTCACGGACAACGGCTTTCTAGGCGGTGACACCGTCACGTTTTATGCGGTTCAGCCGCAGGAAACGGATTATCTGGTCCGCTCTCTGCGCGAGTTCTCATCGAGACTGCCAGCCAGCGTGATCCAGACCATGCCAGCGCTGCGGCCAGCCGCCGCCCCGGAACCTTGGTTGTAACAGGCGCGGCGCGTCTCGCGAGATCCGCAAGAAGATACCCTCCGGCTAAAAGCGAGATCCACAAGATTGGTGTGCGAAAACGCGGGTCCGACTGGACCAGGTAGTAGATGAGGGGGTAGATAGACAAGGCGCCGGCGAAGAACACAACTATGGGGTCGCGGCGACGGGCAAGAAGGAGCAGTCCCATGACGGCGGAGATGGTGACAAACGCGATGGAGCGCGCGTACCAGGGCGAGCCATCGGCATCCGGGAACCAGAACATGCGGCAACGCGCGGCCGTGAGAGCCCCGAAACGCGCCGGGTGGAGGCGGATCCAATCGAATGCCGCGGCTCCGCGGCGGCGATAGTACTCGGTTTCGCCCAGAACCTGGCATTCGCGGCCTTCGGCGTCCGAGGAATTAGGATGCACCCGGCGATAACATCCGTTGGCTTGATTGAGGGCGAAGCTGGCTTCGGCAAAATCGTTATTGGAGACGTAGAGTTCCAGGCCGAGGTTATCGCGGACGAAGAAGAGGCGGTGAAAATCGCGATAGTTGCGCCAGGTCCAGGGTGCGAGGGTGGCTGCCGCCGCCAGGGCGGCGCAGCCAGCGAAACGCGCGGCGTGAGAGGGGCGGCGGCGCCAAAGGAGCCAGGCGACCCACAAAACAGCCACCGTGATCGCGGCCGGGTTGAGAAGCGCAAGCAGACCGGCTCCAATGCCGCTGGCGAGCGCGGGTGCGATCCCGTCGCGAAGCGCGAGGCGGCTGGTGGCCAGGCAGAAAAGCATCAAGCCCGTCGCGACCCACATGATTTCGTACTGTGGAAACAAGAAGAACACCGGAAGGACGATCGTCACGGCGGCAGCCCAGATGCCGGGGCGGCGATCCCGAAAGAAGAGCATTGAAACCGCCGGCAGCAGCGCGGCGTGCAGGGCATGGACAGCCATCGCGACGACATCGGCCGCCAGAGCGAAGGACACGGAGTCTCCGAATATCCAAATCAGCAGGGCAAGGAATGCGGGATAGATGGGAGCCGAATGTGCTGTCGGACCGGTGAGACGCGGGCTGAGGGGATTGGCAAATTGCCCGTGTGCGGCGAGATTCCGGGCGATCGCGAGAGTTTCGAAGCCGGTTCCCAGGCGGACCGCCGGATATTGAAACGACGTCGCGATGAAAGCCGCGATGAAAAGCAGTACCGGAATCAGACCGCTCCTGGACACCCTAGGGCTCATGATACGGGACCGAGGCAGTACGGATACCGATGACTTTGGGCAGTATGCGAACCCTGCCAGACGAAATAGGCAGGCCGCGGCTGCGCAACGAGAATTTGCTGGAACGGATGAAACCTCGTGGACCGCCGATAAACTCTGAGATAATGTAATGGTGCGGGTTGTAATTGAGGAAAACCGACATCAAATGAAGAGTTTCCGTGAATCATGACGGTTACGGCCATTCTCCCCGTCACCGATGAGACCGCATCGCTCCGGAAGACCGTCGAGGTCTTGCTGGCGGAGAACCGGCGGGAGATTTCGGAAATCCTGATCGTCGCGTGCCGGAGGACGACGCCGGCGGCATGGGCAGTCGCGGAAGAGCTTGGCCGCGAACATGCGGGGTTGATACAGGTGCGTTTGCAGCAACGCCCGTTTCTCGGGGGCGCCATGCGCGACGCATTTGAATGGGCATCGGGCAGCCACGTACTGATGATGGCAAGCGACCTCGAGACCGATCCGGCCACCGTGAAAGAGCTGATTGCCAAGGCCAAGGATGGCTATGATATTGTGACCGCGACACGGTGGAAAAGCGGGGGCGGGTTTCGCGGATACAATCCGCTCAAGCGATTCTTGAACGCAATCTTCCAAGTGATTTTCCGCATTCTCTATGGCACAACCCTCTCCGACCTGACTTACGGATTCCGGATTTTCAAGAGGGAGTGGGTGAAGACCATCGCGTGGGAGGAACTGCGGCACCCCTTTCTGCTCGAGACCATGCTGAAGCCGCTGCGGCTGGGGGCCCGAGTGATCGAGATTCCGAGTACCTGGCGGGCGCGCACGGAAGGCGAATCGCACAATCCCTTTTGGGGGAACTTCGTGTATTTTCGCGTCGCGTTCAAGACGCGCTTCAGCAACAAGCGGAGATTGCTGCGGACCGATTCATGAATCCATGAAGACCACCATCGTAACCACAACCATCAACGTCCCGATGATTCTGCTGCAATACGCCGAGAATGCCCAGCGCTATGGGCATAAGGACCTCGACTTGGTGGTGATCGGGGATCGAAGGAGCCCGCCCGAGACCGCCGATTTCTGTAAGTCCGTCCCGCACTACCCGTGCGCGTACCTGGATATTCCGGCCCAGCAGGAGTACCTGAGCCGGTTTCCGGAACTGTGGTCGCACCTGCGGTTCGATTCGATTCAGAGGCGCAACATCGGCATGCTGCTGGCATATGAAAACGGAGCCGATGTCGTAATCACGATCGACGACGATAACTTCGTAATGGACCAGGACTTCGTGGGGTTCCACGGGGTGGCCGGCTCGGTGCGCGAGTTGCCCACCTACCGCTCGACTTCCGGCTGGTTCAATGTCTGTTCTTTTCTGGAAGCGGACCACGGGGTGGAGTTTTATCACCGCGGATACCCGCGGAAGATGCGCTGGGCGGAAGATGACGACTCAGTGACTTGTTCCCAGGGCGCCCGGCGGGTGGTTGCGAACGCCGGGCTCTGGGTGGACGACCCGGATATCGATGCCCTGACCCGCATGGAGCGGCAGTTGGTGGTCCGCGGTTTCAACCGGAAGTGGCCGGGGGGCAACATGGCGCTCCACCCGGGCACATGGTCGCCGTTCGATTCCCAGAATACGGCGTTGATGCGCGGCGCCGTACCGGCGTACTTCCTCAGCCCCTACACGGGGCGCTACGACGATATCTGGGGCAGTTACATCCTGACCCGCATCGCCGAACATTTCGAAGACGTGGTGAGCTATGGCGAGCCGGTTGTCCGCCAGGAGCGCAATCCTCACGACCTGTGGAAGGACTTGGACGTGGAGCGCAACGGGATGATCCTGACGGATGATTTCTGCGCCGCGCTGCGCTCGGTACCTCTGGCGGGCGCGACGTATCACGCGTGTTTCGGGGAGATTGCGGCAGCGTTGCCGCGGGCCTGGGCCGAGGGGCCGAGCTGGACCGGCTCGCAGAAGGAATGGCGCTCGAAGCTGATTGAGGGGATGGCCATCTGGCACTCGGTTTTCGAAGAACTGGGGGCGGATTGAAAACGTTGCGGGCGCCTGTAAAGGAAACCGGGATCACGACCGATAAGGAGGTCAGTGTGGCGTGTCGCTGGTGCCCGGGAGTGGTTCGGATCAGCGGCTCACTCCGCCAGAGAGGGTACTACGCGATGACTTTCTTGCTGTTCCTGATTTCCCTGGCTGTTCTGGAATACATCGTCCGGCGCCCCGAGGCGGCCCCCAAAACAGGCTGGCAACCGCTTGCCAAACAGCGGGCTGAAGACCGGCCGGCGGATTCGGCGCCGGCCCTTACCCCGGGGTTGCTCGCGCTCGGCCAGGCTCTCGATCAGCGTGGACGGGGGCAAACGCCTGGTACTACGGCAAAGACCCCGGAAGTACCCCGTCCTCAAGCGGATAGAGTATGATACTTGCATGCCCGAACGGACCGTAATCAAGCTGCGCCGTTGGCATGCGGTGGACTATCCGGAGGGGGCGGAAGCCGGTTGGGAGGGGCGCTGAAGCCTGGGGATGCGGTGGTAAACTCCTGATGCTGGCCGCGGTTGTGCTTGCCGTCGCTTCCGCCGTGGTTTTTTACATAATTGTGGGCTACCCCATTCTGCTGGCGTTCTTTACGCGGCGCGCGGCTCCCGCAGTGCAAAAGGACAGAGGTTTTCGCGCCACGGTTTCGGTGCTGCTGGCGGTTCGCAATGGAGAGGAGTTCATCCGCGGGAAGCTGGAATGTCTGCTGGGGCTCGATTACCCGGCGCAGTTGATGGAGATTCTGGTGGTATCGGATGGCTCGACGGATGCCACCGAGGCGATCGCCGAATCGTTCGCCGACCGCGGCGTACGGCTGATCCGCGCGCCGCGCGCGGGAAAGGCGGCGGCGATCAATGCGGCGCTGCGGCAAGCAAACGGTGAGATCCTGTTTTTCACGGATGTCCGGCAAGCGCTGGATGCGGGCGCCCTTTCCCACCTGGTGGCGAATTTCGCGGATCCCTCCGTCGGCGCCGCGACCGGCGAGCTGCGCTATCTCGATCCGGAGAGGACGGGCGAAGAGGCGGACATGGAATTGTACTGGCGGTATGAACTGTTCGCGCGCCGCCGCCATTCGCGAATCGACTCGACCTTCAGCGCCACGGGTTGCATCTACGCGATTCGCCGCAGCCTGACCGCGCCGATTCCCCCCGACACGCTGTCCGACGACGTCGTAATTCCCCTGCGAGCGTTCTTCCGCGGTTACCGGGTGATCTTCGATCCGGAAGCCATCGCTTTCGATCACGCCACGTCCAAAGGCGGGGAGTTCCGGCGCAAGCTGAGGACCCTGGCGGGCATTTGGCAGGTGCACGCGCGCCTGCCCGAGCTGTTCACCGGCGCCAATCGGATGCGGCTCGATTTCCTGTCGCACCGGTTTGCCCGGCTGGCGCTGCCTTGGGCCATTCTGGCGGTGTGGGCCGCGACGCTGGCGCTCCCAGCCTCGCCGTTTCGCCGCTTTCTGCTGATCGACGAACTGGCCCTGGTGGCTCTGGCGGGGGTGGATTACCTGGTGCCCGAGGGCTTTTTCCTGAAGCGCGTTTCGTCTCCGGCCAGAACCTTCCTGGCCATGAACCTGGCGTCGCTGCTGGCGGTCGCGGTGTTCGTGGTAGCACCCGAGACATTGTGGCGGCCCACGCGTGTGAAAGTGCGGCGGCGATGATCCGCATCCTCTGCGTTTTCGGAACGCGCCCGGAGGGCATCAAGCTTTGTCCGCTGGTTCACCGGTTGCGCGCGCAACCGGATGAATTCGCGGTAAAAGTCTGCGTGACGGCGCAGCACCGCGACATGCTGGACCAGGTGCTGGCGGCCTTTTCCGTCACCCCCGACTACGATCTGGACCTGATGCAGCCGGGCCAGACGCTGGCCGGCCTCACGGCGCACATTCTGGGCGCGATCGAACCGGTCCTGGAAACCGAGCATCCGGACCTGGTGGTGGTGCAAGGCGACACCACCACTACGCTGGCGGGCGCGGTGGGGGCTTTCTACAAACAGATTGCGGTGGCGCATGTCGAGGCTGGGTTGCGAACCGGCGACATGCGGCAGCCCTTCCCGGAGGAAATGAATCGCGTGCTGACTTCACGAATCGCGACGTGGCACTTCGCGCCCACGGCCGGGGCGGAGGCGGCGCTCGCCGGCGAGGGTGTCGCCCGTGAAAGAATTTTCGTCACGGGGAACACCGGCATCGATGCCGTGTTGTGGGTTCGCGATGCGCTGGACCGGGGCGCCCTGCGCGCGCCCGAATGGCCCTGGATGGATGCGGGCAAACGGCTGGTGCTGGTCACCAGCCATCGCCGCGAGAATTTCGGACCGGGCTTCGACCGGGTGCTGCGCGCGCTGTCGGTGGTGGCCGCGCGCCCCGACGTACAGATGGTCTACCCGGTCCACCGGAACCCCAACGTGCTGGGCCCAGCGCACCGAATGCTGGCGGGCCTGTCGAACGTGGTGCTGCTCGAGCCCGTGCCATACACGGCGTTTGTGGATCTGATGCGGCGTTGCCGGCTGATCGTTACGGACTCCGGCGGCATCCAGGAAGAAGCGCCCTCGCTGGGCAAGCCGGTGCTGGTGTTGCGTGAAAAGACCGAACGGCCCGAGGCGGTGGAGGCCGGCACAG
>Ga0182027_10013098_pt1 | contig 11599 bp, 7 predicted proteins | sample 712E1DmetaG_FD_121300 | JGI IMG/M metagenome (GOLD analysis project Ga0182027, IMG submission 121300) | Permafrost microbial communities from Stordalen Mire, Sweden - 712E1D metaG (Illumina Assembly) | ecosystem: Environmental > Terrestrial > Soil > Wetlands > Permafrost | place: Sweden...
GTCCTGTAATTTCCGGTGTTTATGAAAAACGGGGTCTTTCGCCCGCTCTTGGTGGTAAAATCTCCGAATGTCAAGACACCCGATTGTACCATGAATGTGATGAATTCCTGTTTGTATGGTTCCATAAATTCCTTGTAACTTTTGCGCCCCCCGAATCCCCCGAATATAGGGGGACTTTTATAGATGTTGATTTGTTTTTTGTAGGGGTTGGCCATGGCCAACCCCTACAAAAATTATTCCCCCTGCGGGGGATTCAAGGGGGCGCAGACTTCTATTTGTAATCCATCATACGAAAATTCCATCCAGTCGTCCAGTTTTTTCCCATCGAGCTCATAGTGTATATCGTGTGACATGTGTATAAAATAACATCGCGCGGGCGCGATGTCCCGCGCGAACCGCAGGCTTTCTTCAAGTATGAAGTGCGATGAATGTTCCCGGCCGTCCCGCAAACAATCCAGGATAAGGCAATCAAGCTTTTCCAGATTGTTTTTTGTTTCCTCCGAGACCGCCTTGATATCGGGAATATAGGCGATATTGTTGATGCGATATCCCAGGCAGCCCGTCAGGTTCCCGTGGGCGACGGGCAGCGGGGTGACGAGATCGTCAAAAAGATAAAACGGCGCGTCCACCGGATGAAGGGCAAGGCGGGGAACGCCGCCGCCTATGAACGTGTTCGATGAAAATATATACTGAAAAGATGCCTTGATGGCGTCCATGCTTTCGGCTGAACCGTAAAAATCAATTTCGCGGGGGGCGGGGCCGTTGTACGAACGGATGTCGGGAATGCCGTAGATATGGTCCGCATGGGAATGGGTGATGAGCACGGCGTCAATTTTCGGGACGCGCTCGCGCAAGGCCTGCTGCCTGAAATCCGCCGATACGTCAATGAGGATGTGTTTGCCGTTATGTTCAAGGATAATTGATGAACGCGTCCTGTTGTGCTTGGGATCGGTGAGGGAAAGCCGGCACACGTTCTTTTTGCAGTGCTCAAAATTGTTGAGCATGCAATCGATCGACGGCACGCCGTGCGAGGTGCCGGTACCTAAAAACGTGATTTTTATTTTAGACATTCATTCCTAAAATAATTTTTGCAGCAGCTTTTTTTCATTGTTTAATACGAATTTGCTTTTAAAGTAACATTGCAGGGGTTCAAAATTTTGAACCCTTACGGTTGTAGAATAAGATCATCTTGATTGCAAATCAGTATAAGATTATTTTGTTTACATAATGTACCGACTTTTTATAGCCATCGATTTTCCCGACGAAGTCAAAGACCATATCGCCAACATTTGCTTCGGCGTGCCCGGCGCGAAATGGGTGCCCAAAGACCAGTCGCACCTGACGCTGCGCTTCATCGGGGAGGTTGAAGATTTTTACTATTCTCAAATATCCGATGGTCTTTCCGGGATCACGGCCCCGCGCTTCGACCTGTCGCTTAAGGGCGTTGGGTATTTTCCGCCTCGCAATAAACCCAAGGTTTTGTGGGTGGGGGTTGAAAAAAACGAAGCGATTCTGAATTTAAGGGATGCGATTGAAAAAGAACTGAAAGCGGCCGGTATCGCGCCCGAAGAGCGGAAATTTTCCGCGCACATTACCGTGGCTCGCTTAGGTCTTCAAACTCCGCTCAATAAAGTCACGGAGTTTTTATCGGCAAACGGCCTGTTTAAAATTGAATCAATTCCGATTGAAGAGTTTCATTTGTATTCAAGTGTCCTCACGCCCAGCGGGGCAGTGCATCGGAAAGAAGCGACGTTTGGATTATTATAAAACTTTTGCGCCCCCTAAATCCCCCGCAGGGGGACAATTTTTGTAGGGGTTTGCCATGGCAAACCCCTACAGTTAATCAATTTATTAAAATCAAATCTTAATAAACTCTTTCTTAATCTTCCTCCGCTCTTCCACAAACCCGAAAGCTCCCTCGGCCGTGGCATTGACAATAAGCTCGCGCGGGAACTTTGCCTGCTCCAGGAGCGGCAGTACCGAACTGTCAAGACCTATCTCCTGAAAAGCGTGCGCGTCGGAATCGACGGCCACGCGGCATCCCGCTTTTTTGCACGCCTCGATGAGCGCGACGGTCTCCTTCACCTGAAACCTTTTATATAGCGCCTTTGAGTTGTTGATTTCCAGGGCAATCCCGTGGTCGCGGGCATAGTCCGCAAGCTGCCCCAGGTCCAGCGGAAACGCGGGGTCTTCGGGGTGCGTGACGATGTCAACGAAGGGGTTTTTTTCGAGCGCGCGCAGCATGAGCGACGTATAGCGCTCGCGCGACAGACCGGGCGCGTTGCCCGGATGCAGACCCAAAAGGACGATGTCGGCGAACTTTAAATGCGGGAGGGGAAAATCGATTTCGCCGTCATCGTTCTTTATGTTGCATTCCATGCCTTTGAGCATGGTAATGCCGTCAAGGGGCTGGCCGAGCCGGTCGAAAAAGGTGCTCGGCGTGCTTCCCTTGAGCATCGGCCCGTGGTCGGTTATGGCAAGGCCTTTAAGCCCCGCACGCTTTGCGTGGGTAAGCATTTCGATTACGGAATGCAGCCCGCATCTGCTGAACAGCGTATGGGAGTGGAAATCGACTTCGCGCATTGATGGAACCCTTAATAAATAATAGTGTTTTACAAAAGTGTATAATGTAGGGGTTCGCTATGGCGAACCCTTACTATGTAAAGATAATAAAATGTATCACGAATTTTAAAAACATTTGTAGGGGCGTTCAATTGAACGCCCCTACCTAAAATCCTCGCAATCCCGGAAAACAGTTCATTAGTGCCGCGGGATTATTACGAATGTATGAACAAATTTTAAACAGCGCACTTTCATCACGAATGATGTGATCGAAAAAACTCCGTTGCCATTTGAATTGGGGAAATCCGTTTTCGTTGCACCATCGTTTGACTGTGGATTTGTATTGGTTGATTATCGTTCCTAGGGATTTAGGGATAATGTGTTGATATTGGTTTTGCTGTAGGGGGGCGCGATGGCCAGATGGTGAATGAATTAGCATGTGCATTTTTTGTAAGGGTTCGCCATGGCGAACCCCTACATTGTCACAATCATTATTATCCCGAATAATCAATATCCCATGAAAATGTTCCGGCATCACAACAAATTCATCAATTTCCACATTCGGATAATGAATAGGAATTTCCATCCAATATTTTTTTGCAATTTCGCCGATCGGTGACAATTGCAATTGGCCATTGTTCCACGCCGCCAACATGCACCTGATATTATCCAAGTTTATCGTTACGAAATAATATCCAGTGCGTGAATAATCGTATCCGTGCAAACGGGTCGATTTACGGTGGTGGATTTCGGGGTTGAATATGGACATAATGCCATTTATATGAATTTGATATGGGTTCAAAATTTTGAACCCATATGGTTTTTAGTAAACGATAAAATATGCAATACGGAATTTAATATATTTGTAAGGGTTCGCCATGGCGAACCCCTACATTAAAAAACGCCCGATCACTGGAAAAAAGGCGGAGACTTTCGTCACCGCCTTTTCTCCTGACAAATTAACGTGGTAATTACCTCTTCTTCGAAGCAGCCTTTTTTACAGGTTTCTTAGCGACCTTCTTGGCGGCTCCTTTAGCAGGGGCCTTTTTAGCTGCGGGCTTTCTTACTGGCGACTTTGCCTTGACCGTCTTTGAGGCCTGCGCCATTTCCACCGCTACCTGCGCCGCCGCGAGGCAGGCGATGGGCACGCGGAACGGCGAGCAGCTCACGTAATTCATGCCGGCCTTCGCGAAGAACTTGACGGATTCTGGATCTCCGCCGTGTTCGCCGCACACGCCGATCTTGAGGTTCGGCCTGACCGAGCGGCCCTTAGTGATGCCGATCTTAACGAGCTCGCCGACGCCTTCCTGGTCGATTGAGGCGAACGGGTCTTCGGCAAGGATTTTTTTCTTCAGGTATTCGGGCAGGAAGGAGCCGATATCGTCGCGGCTGAAACCAAAGCCCATCTGCGTGAGGTCGTTGGTACCGAATGAGAAGAATTCGGCCTCGGCCGCTATTTTATCGGCGGTTATGGCCGCGCGCGGGATCTCGATCATGGTCCCGTACATATAGGGGACTTTTTTAATAGTAAACTTCGCGCATACTTCCTTGTGCACGTTTTCAACGAGAACACGCTGGTCCTTGAGTTCCTCGACCGTGCAAACGACGGGGATCATGATTTCCGGGAGCGCTTTCTTGCCTTCGGCGATGAGCTCGGCGGCGGCCTCCAATATGGCCCGGACCTGCATTTCGGTCACTTCCGGATAGGTGATGCCCAAACGCACGCCGCGGTGCCCCATCATGGGGTTGCTCTCGCTCAGCGCGTCGGCGCGCTTGTTGAATTCTTCACTGGAAATTCCGAGGCTCTCGGCGAGTTTCCGGCGTTCATCGGCATTGTGGGGAACGAATTCGTGCAATGGCGGGTCCAGCGTGCGGATGGTGACCGGATAACCGTCCATCGCGGCAAGGGTCTTCTTGATGTCCTCTTTTGCAAAGGGGAACAGCTCGTTAAGCGCGACCTTGCGTTCTTCGGCCGTTTTGGAGGCGATCATTTTCCTCAGCAGGAAAAGCGGCTGTTCCGAGTTCTTGCCATAGAACATGTGCTCGGTGCGGAACAGCCCGATGCCTTCGGCGCTGAACGACCGCGCGCGCGCGGCGTCGTCCGGGGTTTCGGCATTGGTGCGCACGCCGATTTTTTTTATCGCCTGGCAGAGGTTCATGAATTCCATAAAATCGGGATTGTCCTCGGCGGCCTTCTTCATGGGGAGCTGTCCGAGGTACACGTACCCTTTCGTGCCGTTGAGCGTCACCCAGTCGCCTTCCTTCATGATCTCCTGACCGTCAAGCATGATTTTCTTCGTGTGGTAGTCGATATGGAGGACGCCCGCGCCCACGATGCAGCATTTTCCCCAGCCGCGCGCGACGAGCGCGGCGTGGCTCGTCATGCCTCCGCGCGCCGTGAGGATGGCCTCGGCCGCGCGCATGCCTTCGATGTCTTCGGGGTTGGTTTCCTCGCGCGCCAGAATCACTTTCTTTCCGGCCTTGGCCCATGCGACGGCGTCGGAGGCGGAAAACACGATCTGGCCTGAGGCGCCGCCGGGACCGGCGGGAAGGCCCTTGGCTATTGCCTTCGCCGTTTTTTCCGCGGCCGGGTCGATGATGGGGTGCAGCAGTTCGTCGAACTGCGCGGGGGCCACGCGGCAGACGGCCTCTTCCCTGGAGATCAATTTTTCTTTATACATGTCAAGGGCCATTTTTACCGCGGCGGGGCCGTTGCGTTTTCCAACGCGGCACTGCAGCATCCACAGGCGGCCGTCCTGGATGGTGAACTCGATGTCGAGCATGTCATGGTAATGTTTTTCGAGCCTGCGCTCAATATCGTAAAGCTGTTTGTAAACAATGGGCATGGCGATTTCAAGCGAAACGAGGTCTTTGCTGTGCTCCGTCTTGGTGGATTCGTTGATCGGGCTCGGCGTGCGGATGCCGGCCACGACGTCTTCACCCTGGGCATTGACAAGCCATTCGCCGTAAAAATGGTTGTCGCCGGTCGAAGGGCTGCGCGTAAACGCGACGCCGGTGGCGGATGAATCGCCCATGTTGCCGAATACCATTACCTGCACGTTGACGGCGGTGCCCCATTCCTCCGGTATGCCTTCGATCCTGCGGTAGGAGATCGCGCGTTTGCCCATCCAGCTCTGGAAAACGGCGCCCACCGCGCCCCACAGCTGTTCCATGGGGTCTTCGGGAAAGGGCTTGCCGAGGACTTCATTGACTTTTACCTTATAAATTTCAATGAGTTCCTTGAGGTCGTCGGCGGTGAGCTCGGTGTCGAGCTTGACTCCGCGGGTATTTTTCATTTTTTGCATTTCGCGTTCGAGCTGTTGACGGATGCCCATGCCTTCTTCTATTTCAAGGCCCGCGGCCTTTTCCATGACCACGTCGGAGTACATTTGGATGAGCCGTCGCTGGGAATCGTACACGAACCGCGGATTACCGGTCTTTTTGATCAGGCCTTCACGCGTGATGTTGTTGAGACCGACGTTCAGCACGGTTTCCATCATGCCGGGCATGGATTTACGCGCGCCGCTGCGGACCGAAAACAGGAGCGGATTGACCTTGTCGCCGAAGGCCATGCCCGTTTCTTTTTCAACGTACTTAATGGCCTTTTCAACGTCGCTTTTCAGCTGGGGAGGATATTTCCGCTTGTTTTCGTAATATACTGTGCACATTTCGGTGGTGATGGTGAATCCGGGAGGAACAGGAATCCCAAGGCTTCCCATTTCCGCAAGGTTCGCGCCTTTACCCCCGAGCAGATTTTTCATGCCTGCATTACCTTCATTTTTCTTACCGCCAAACAAATAGACATATTTTGCCATGAGATCCTCCTGGTGATAATGTAAATATTCGGGAACGCGTCAATATTTAAAGAGACTAAAAATAAATAGTCTCGGGAAGGTTTATCAAGGAAAACCCGTTAAAATATCCATGCTCCCGGCTTTTGCTTTTTTAAGATTCATTAAAACCGGCAAAAAGCATTGATTTTCAGCATGTTTTGTGGGATAATATAAACGGCTTTTGTTTGTAACGGTTTTCTTTTTTCAATACTAGAAGAACTATGGAAGATACACCGATTTCACCAGAACCCGACGATGTTTCCGACAAACTGGACCTTTTTTCGTTTAAGCGATTACGCAACGCGGTTATCCTTCCGGATGGAACTAAGCCCGTGCCGCTGGGCTCCGGGGTCATAACATCCCTGCTTGGTACGGGGGGAATGTCTAATGTTTATGAAATCTGGAATTCCCACCTGGAAATGAGCAGGGCGGTAAAACTATTGCATCCCAACTATACGCTGGAATCGAAGCAACGGTTTGAAACCGAAGTAAGGATCACGGCCAAACTCAACCATCCCAATATCGTTGAAATCCACGCGGTTGGCGATTGGAACAATCTTCCCTACATTGAAATGGAAAAAATCGACGGGTTCACTCTGGAGAAACTGGTTGTTGACAGGGGAGGATTGCCCATTGAAGTATGCACGTCAATCGGGATCATGGTCTGCAGGGCGCTGAGTTTTGCTCACAGTCATGAGTACACGCTCTATGGAAAAGAATACCGCGGCATTATTCATCGCGATTTAAAGCCGAACAATATCATGGTGACAAAGAATGGGCTTGTCAAGCTCATGGATTTCGGCATCGCAAAACCCATTGACGCCTCCATCCATACCACCGACGCCACCTCGGTGATGGGAACGATACAGTACCTGTCGCCGGAACAGCTCGAAGGGAAAAACGTTGACATACGCTCCGACATCTATTCGCTGGGCACGGTCCTGTATGAACTGGTCACCGGAGTGCGCGCCTTTCCCGAAACCAATATATCAAAACTGATGATTTCAAAGGCAAAAAACGATTTCAAAACGCTGGATTCCTTTGCCGTACGGGTGCCGCCGAGGTTCAAAAGGACGGTACATCGGTGCATGAACCACGATCGCAGAAGGCGGGTGCAGACCGCGACGCAGCTGCAGGCCATACTCACCGAAATCCATAAGACCATAACGGCCTATTCGCCCGAACAGGTCATGAAGCAATTTGTCAATGCGGAAGACGCGGAAAAGGCGGTCATTACCCTGCGCAGCCGGCTTCCGCGCCGCGTTGGCCTGGCGGGGGCCGGCGTGGCCGTCCTTGTGGCGGGCACTGTCGCGGTACGGCAGTCCGGGGTGTTCACGGCCCGCGCCCCGCAACCGGCGCGAACGGTTTATGTCACCGTGCCGCAGCAAGAAAAAGTCGATTCCCTGCAATCATTCATTAAAACCATGGGCGCAAAAAATGTTTCCGCCGCCAGGCCCAAAATCAAGAGCATGCAAAACAAACCCTTATCACCCGCGTTGGCTCCGGCCCAAGTTCCCGGCCCTGAAGAACGGATGATTGAGGAATTGAAAAATCAATATGCCACGAGCGACCTCGTCGCAATTTTCGAAAATGAAGTCAAAGCCGGACAGTATCCGCGGGCGCAGCGGATTTTTTCCCTGCTTTCCGCCGACCAGGCCCGGACAAAAACCGCGGCCATTTTTCATCTTCGGCTTTTGAAAGGTCTGAATGACCGCAATGAATTAAAGAAAACGCTCCTGGAAACCCCCGTGGAAGACGGCGAATTCTATATGGAGAAGGCGCGGTTTTATTTGAGCGGCCGCGATGTGGCGCAATGTCTGGCCAACCTTGATTTCAGCGCGAAAACACCAGCGGCATTTTTTGACCAGGCTGCACTCCGTCAAGAAATCCTTTACGCCAGGGCGCAGTGCTATTCGGCTGAATTTGACCAAAAACCCTCGCAAGCGGCGCTTAAAAAAGCGATGGACGCCTGGTTTGAAGTAAAGTCCCAGTTTCGCTTATCGCCCGATCATGCGTATTTCCAAAAGGCGGTGTTCGAAATGCAGAGGCTGGGTGAAGAGTCGGGAAAGATAAAAGGATAGAAAAGGTAAACAGCCATGAACCATAAAATTATATATTGCGCGACAATATTCACCGCGGCGATTTCGCTGGCGACGGGCGCGGAATTTGCCACGCTGTCGGGCGATTTGCCTAAAGAGATAATTGCCCGCAACGGACCGTATCTCGTGACCGGCGATATTTACGTTCCGGCGGGAAAAACAACGGCCATCGGGTCGGGCACGGTATTTCTTTTTAAAAACTTTACGGGCCTTCATGTCCAGGGGACGCTGGATGTCAAGGGCACGACCGATTGGCCGGTCATATTCACTTCCGAATGCGACTCAACCTTTAATCCCGGCAGCACGCTGCGCGCAAACCCCTACGATTGGAACGGCATCTATATACATTCCGACGCGATCGGGACGACCATGGAGCATTTCGAGGTGCTGTATTCGGTCTATGGCGTCAACTCGCAAACCAGGTTCATCCGGTTGACGGCGGGGACTTTCCGCTTTAACGGGAGAGGAAACCTTACCATTGAAGGACAGGAACATCCGGTGGGCAATGAGCCGTATTCCTACACGCTCTCGGTAAAAGACGCCAAGGTTGACGGGGTGCCGGTCAAAATCCTCTCCGACCCCATGGCCGGGAAGCGCTCAATTCTCAGGTATTCGGGAATGTGCCTGTTTTTGGGCGGAGGCATTTTGGGTATCCTGGAAAACGGTCAATATATCCAGGACGTTAAACATGTTAATGAAATTAAAGGCGATTTATTCAATAATTTGAGCCCCGATTATCAAAACGCACTTTCAAAAAGGAACAATTCGGTTCTGTTAATGGGGCTTGGATATTTCTTGTGCATCGCCGGAGCTTGCGGATTTTCATGGACATTTACTTTTTAGAAACTCTTTCTGAAGGATGCACGCGTTTCGCGTGGATAATTCAGAATTAGAGTATCTTACCTGCTGTCCTGCCTGCGTTGCCGCTTCGGCAGGCAGGCGTTAAGCAGGACAGCAGGTTGAAATATGCACTTATGAAACTGTCAATCAACAATACTGCCTCCCCGCTGGTGTGGGTTTGTACGGCACTGTTTTTCTTTTGTTCCAAGGACTACAACCCCTTTACCGACCCGTCGAACGCCCGCGCCGTGGTGAAATACAAGAGTTTCCGTGACATTGACACTATCGGGATATTCAAGACCGAGACGCTCCAGGTTGAAGTCACGGCGCGGAACCTCGTCGATTCGTTTTCAGTCGAGACGTCGAATAACCGTTTGTTCGGCGACTCCACGGTACGGGCGAGTCCTTCGCCCGTCATTCCGGCGGTGGTGTTCGCATTTTACCTTTCTTTTGTCGACACCGGGTGGCAGAAGGTGACGGTCAATACGTTCAGGAAAAACGGCGATAAGGCCTCGGTGGACTATTTACTCTTCTGCACCTCGCCGCTGCGCCAGGATTCCATAGGCGGCGACTATGGCGACAGCATCCTGCTGAAAACGCAACCGGTTTCCGACGGGGACGTCGTCTATCACTGGGACTTCGGCGAGGGCACGGTTTTTGAAAAGACCGTACCGACCGTGAAGGCTTTTATTACTTCATATCTTTCGGGAACATCGGGTTTTTTGTGGGTATCGGACAATTCGGAGAAGAACAATTCGCCGAAAACGCGCTTTTCATTTTCATTCAAAGACACCACCGGGCCGGTCATTGTCTGTATTAATAATTATGTCAAGAATGATACCATACAAACAGGAGACTCCACATTCACGTTCCTTGCGCGGATCATTTCCCTGCAGAACATCAACGTGGTTTCTGCCAGCGTCAACGGGCAGCCGTTTGGTTTTGTCGATGCCAGTCAAGAGGTCTACGAAAAGACTTTGTTGGGGTTGGCCGGCCATACGTCGTCCGCGGGGGCGCTGGTCTTGTACGTCAAGGCGACCGATATTTTCAACAATGTTTCCGAAAAGGTTTTTTATGTCGTGTATAATGCGGCCGCCGGCCCCAGCAGCGGCATTGTGCTGTCCGTCGTCAGTCCGGTCCTGGACATGAACAATACGGGGACGGTCGCGTCTTCCCCGGGACTCATTGCCGGAAACATCACGAATTATTCGACGCAACCGCTCAGCGTTTTCATGCGTTTGCGCGTGAACGGGGCGCTTTCGCCGGTCGTCGACACGCTGGCGCTGACGGCGGCCCAGTCGGTGGCGTGGACTTTCCTGACCGCACTCAACATAGGGCCCAATCCGGCGACCGTTACCGCCTACAAGCTGACCGGGGACTCCTGCGCCGGTGAAAGTTTTTCCGTGATGTACGATTCGACAATGTCGAAGACCGACACGCTGCATCCGAAGATACTTGATATAAGCGCGGGAGGCACGCATAATTTTTACACCACGAAAGACAGCCTCGCGCTGCGGATCATCGCGGTTGGCGAAGGCAGAGGCATTCTGAGCCTGAGTGTTAACGGCGTTTCCTTAGCGTCAAGCCCGGAAGCAAAAGGATATATATGGTACGATACGGTTAAAACATTTCACAGCAGGACGGCGGGCCTGATGAAGATAACGGCGACCGACAGCGGCAACCGTTCAAGCGATACGTCCATATATATCTTTAAAAACCACCTTCCGATCATCGTCACGCCGCCCAACCCGCCGCATCCTCTGTTTGTGGGCACGACGTATCGCGACTCCATCGTGGCCATAGACCCGGACAACGATACGGTGGTCGTGGGGAAAGTTTCGGGGCCTGCCGCCATGACCGTTTCGTTAAATGGCTATATACAGTGGACGCCTTTGGCGATAGATACGGGCCAGCAAATGGTCACGCTCAGTCTTTTCGACGGCTATCAGACAATAACGTACAGTTGCACGCTTTCCGTGGCTGCTCCGGTAATTATATCGGAGCAGCCCGTGCGGTTTGTCACCACGGTGCAGGCATTTCCGGCATATCTTGAGGTGGGGAAGGACTCGCTTCTGGTGACTTTACAGACAGTAAACGGGACGGCGCCGCTGGTGTTTGGCGCCATAATCCGCGCGACCAATACGGCGTTGTCCGTTCAGGGAAATGTCGTTGAGTGGAAGCCCGCGCTTACGGACACGGGTTCGGTCGGGCTTATTGTCACGGTATCGGACGCGATGAAAAAGGCTGATACGCTGCTGCCGTCGA
>Ga0182027_10013099_pt1 | contig 11599 bp, 8 predicted proteins | sample 712E1DmetaG_FD_121300 | JGI IMG/M metagenome (GOLD analysis project Ga0182027, IMG submission 121300) | Permafrost microbial communities from Stordalen Mire, Sweden - 712E1D metaG (Illumina Assembly) | ecosystem: Environmental > Terrestrial > Soil > Wetlands > Permafrost | place: Sweden...
AATCCGTTCCCACATGCTATCCGACAGTTCCCAACTCGCTACATCTGCATATCGTGTTTTCTTCGTTTTGTCCATTCCTCTATTTTACTGCCCAAATCTTAGGTTTAGAGATAGGTTCTTAGTAACTTCAAGGGTAAATATTACAGGCGGCATGAAGTAGCAATGATCTTAGGTGCATACAGTCATCATAAGGAAGGCGAACCAATCCGAAGTTTAATCGGTGCCGGAAATGGCTATGCTAAAGTCCGTTCGTGGTGGGACGCCAGCGAGCTTGTTTCACTAGATGCCAATTATTTTCAAAACAAATTAGGCGGTTTAGGACAATACTATCTCACTGCCATGCAGGCAATGGGTATTATTGGAATTAATGAGCGACCTTCCTGGGTTTTCCCGTTAACCCATCGTGGTGAGAATCTGGCGAATGCTTATGGCGATTCTATTGCTAAATCGTCGTATGCAAAAAAGCTCGAAGAAGATGGTCAGCTGGATGAGCTCAGTCACAAAGATGCCACCAGCTATGGCAAAGTGGGATGCATTTGTCAGGAAGCTCTTGCCCAAGGGAGAGACTTGCCCTTGTTACGCGATGCTTTCTTCCGTTTTGACCAAACGAAAGAAGATAACCCCCATGTCCGCAGGCGGCTGGCTCTTGCCGTGACCTTGGATTTGGTCCGGGGAGCAAAAGGTAAATTTGAACGCTACATGGTTCGTCCTGCATTATATCTGGGTGAGTTTGCTGCCAAATCAACCTATCAACCATCTCCCAAATTGGAGGATTGGGTTTTTCGCTGGAAGATGGTTGCCGTACGCCATCACTATACTTTTGGTTTGCAAGCCTTATGGGGGTCGTTTATCCTTCAATTACGAGCGCAAACGAATGGAATAGCTTTGTCTGATTTTATGAGTTGGATAAAGAAGACTTTGGGTACTAATAAATTTGATGCCTCTCTCGGAAATTATCTGGATAATTGTTGTGAGTCAGTTGGGCTGAGCGGGAGCTGGCAAAAATCCCACGTGGATTTTGCCAAGGCCTGTTTGCAATCGTCGGAACTGGACGAATATTCTCTCTTTTTGCAAGCGAACCAAAATCCGACAGACTCAGATCTCTTACTCAGAGTAGGAGTACAAACCTTAGCGCACCATTATTTGCGATTTCTAAATTTGCATCAAAATCCGCGCCCTGAATGGCGTGAGATGGCGAAGCGGGAACGCCTTCCTATTAGTTCATTCTATAAGTTTATGGAAGACAACCTAGCTGCGAATGCTTCGCTAGGTCAGAGTTTGGAACTTCTTTATAAAGAATTCCTTCTTGGGCAGCATGAATTTATTGCCTTGGGTAAACTTCGCTTTCAAAATTACGACACTTTCAAGTTCTATTATCGTGATGGGAAATTCTATTGGCCGTTCACGCGGCCTGATTATTGGCAGGAACCAATCCGTTTGGCGGGAAATCGTTTGAGCAACGCGTTATCCATTGTGTCGGATTTGGGTTTAGTTACTGAAAAAGAAAGTCGGTTTTCACTGACAGAAGACGGCAAGAACTTTCTAGCTCGCTCAATAGAGATGAGAAACCATGGCAATTGATTTGCTGGATATTATTCGGGATGACAAAGCGATCAAATCTGGCGGATTTACATGCGCAATCTTCCTGACCTATACGCTTAATCTCACATTCTTTGAGCAAATTCTTGTCCCAGCACTTGATCAAGCAGGTTGTTCCAGCGTTTTGATCATGGCCGACCCGGATGGTTATCACCAGGCTTTGGAGATGGGGGCAAAGTCAATCAATGGTGTTGGATTGCAATATGTCTGCGTGCCAGTAATAAGAAAGGGACGGGGGGTTCAACATGCTAAAATGCTTTTCATGGTTGGACCAGGTTGTGGAAGACTCCTTATCGGTAGTGGAAACCTGACTTTTCACGGTTATAGCCGCAATCTTGAACTTTACTCGCACTTTGAATTTGATTCATCAGATCCGGTGGCGGATAACTCTCCCTTCGTTCAAGCTTGGGCTTTGGTACAAGAATTGGCTGGCGATGGTTATCTATCCATCGCTGCACATCAACAGATCATGGCAATTCAAGAAAATGTGGTTTGGCTTCGAAATCCTTCCTCTATTTCGGAAACAAATGTTTGGCATAATTTTCGCCGTCCACTTTTGGATCAATTGGTCGAATGGAGAAATTTACATGGGTTTAAAGAGCCTGCCCTAAAAGTAAGTGCTATTTCGCCTTATTACGATCACAATCTTTCTGCCGTAAAACAATTAGCTAATAACTTCGCACCAACCCAGTTACAAATCTATTTAGATCCTGCAATGACCAACTTAGATGGCAAGGAGGCCAAAAAGATTTGGCGTGGCATAACCCCAAAACTAACCACCTATGCAATCGGCCCAAGCGAAGAGCAAGTTTCAGCGCGCCATGTCCACGCAAAGGCTATTGTTGGCCACGAGAAGAATGGCTCTTGGTGCATAACTGGAAGCGCAAATCTGTCTTATCCTGCTTTACAGGTAAGCTGGCAATCCGGGGGCAATTTGGAATTAGTCACAATCTTTGGGTCAGAAGACCCAAAGGCATTTGATTATCTGCTAAAAGACGAGATGGTTCAGACCTGGTCGATCGATCTATCGAGTGTGATTGTCACTGAATCAGAGCCATCCGAAAAAACAAACATCTCACAATTCGATATATTTCTGACTGACTTGAATTTGCACAGGGATTGGATTGAGGGAATTCTATCAAGCACATTGCCTGATCGAACTCAGGGTGCGAATCTTCACCTACAACGGAATAATATTGATATACCTGTTCAATTCCAAGATGAATTAGTGTTTCGCGCCAATCTAAAAGTGCAATTGGATGAACCGGAGTTAGCACGGCTTGAATCCGGAAATTTCAAAACTCCCTACCGTTGGATTGATCAACCAGAAGTTCTTACACGCCATGGAGCGCGTACATATCAGGTCCGTGTAAAGGGTAAGTTGGAAACTCTTCTCGGAGCAGAAAAGCTCTTTGAAGAACTAATGAACTTTCTATTGGAACGCATTGACTCAGAGGTTGAATCAGAAGATCAAGATCCTCGGATACAACGAAGACGACTACATCATATTAGTAATGACACAGGAGAATCTTCGAGCGATCCCTTGCCGCCAGGCCCAGAAGAGTTTATTACTGATGAGGAACTTGTTCATAGAATTCATTCGGGGCTTGATCATCCCTTGCCATACGACCGAAGCCTGTTGAGTTTGCGGGATCTATTGTCTCTTGTGCTTCTACGGTTAACGACCCAAACACAAACAATGGTTTCCGTTGACCGAGAACTACACGACGAGGAGCAAGATCAAAAAAAGCAGGCAGAACTAGAAGAATTGCAAACAAATATATTGCAAAGACTAAGCGATTATTTATTACGATATTGTCGTCGTTATTCCAACAAGTTGATTGAAGATGAATTCTTGCAAAAGATCTCTCCCGAAGTGATCTTTCAAAATCAATACACTCTCGGAAAGGTGTTACTTGATTTCTCCGACAAGGCAACTTCTGTCTTTACTCAAGAAGACTTTTTAAAATGTTTATGGTTAATTTGGGCTCCTTTGGTTTGGCCAGAAATTATTGGCCTGGATGGTAGTTCAACATTAAAAATCATTGGCAAAAAAATCCCGCTAGATCGAATTCGGCAACTCTGGTATAAGGATAACATGCCGAGCATTGCTACAGTCATGTTTAGCGAGACTCTAGGTCAGCCACCTAATTGGAATGCAGGGCTTAGTGGTACGGAAAAAGTAGAAACTTTTATCACGGCTCGAGAATGGATTAATCGTTCGAAACAAATCTTAGGAAATGATGCGTTTGAGTTTCAAGCTTCGAATATTGTGGATCCAATTGAGAGGCCAACAATTTCAGGCATTTTTTCGTCTACGATTATTGATGAGTCTTATATAGATTATTTGCGGACCAATTTCTCAAAAATTGAGAATTATCTTTCGCCCATTGAAGAAAAGTTCGCCCCACTAATTGAACTCGATACGTTAGAAAGGGTCGAGCCAAGCAATTGGAACAGAAAGCAGGTTCTAATCGAGCAGATCCTTGCTCAAGGACTAGAGAAACCTTACAAAGCCTATAAAAACAATTTGCGTCCAATTCTTGGTGCAAATGAAACTGATGAAGGAATATACTGTCCGAGGTGCGGAGCAAGTCAATCTAAGGTTGCACAGTACTCAATTGAACACGGGGAGCTCATGTTGTGTACGTATATTAAAGATGCATGGATTTTTTTGCGCCCAAATATCCCAAAACGAATCATATAAGATATGCCGATCCTTAATGAAAGGATCTTTGAGTATCGAAAAAGGGTTTTGTGGTTGCTTGCCTCTATGCTTGTCCGCTTACAAATTGCAGTTTTTGGCAAGCTGTAACGCCTCTTGCTCAATGAAGAGAAATCCTTGGGATTATCATCGAGCCGGATTAATCCGGCTTCCATAATTGATGCAGGGATTTATCCCGCCGCTGAATCTTCAAATCGGAATAAAACCTCCGATTAGAATAGACAAATTCGAGAAAATTTGGTACATTAAGGCCTTACCGCATATGGCGGGTTTATTGGTATTTACAATTCTTTGAGAATTTGGCTTTATTCTTGTGGCTGATACCCCTTGTTTTACGATGATGGATTGTCGTCGAGCAAGGGGGTACACGCGCCAGGCTATAGCGCGTTCGAGAGAATATTCAGGAGAGAGAGCGTATGCGACATTATATTATTGCCGGCGTGCTGGTGATCGTGTTGGCGGTGGCCACGTATGCCGGGCTGATGGCTGTGAAGTTAATGCCGGTACAGGCCAGCGCACAGGCGGTTCCCATAGATAATCTATGGAACTTTGAACTAGCCATTATTTCCTTTCTTTTCGCGCTGATCATCGTTCCGCTGGTTTACAGTCTGTTCGTGTTTCGCCGGCGAAAGGGGGATACCTCGGACGGCGAGCATATCGAAGGGAATAACACCCTTGAGATCACCTGGACAGTGATTCCCTTGATTATCGTTCTCATCCTGGCCTATATGGGCACCTATACCCTGGGGGATGTGTTGGCTGTGGATCCATCTGCCATGGAAGTCAACGTAACCGCCAGCCAATGGTCCTGGCGTTTTGTTTATCCGCAGGGCTTTACTGCCACCGAGTTGCATTTGGTGGTCAATCGCCAGGTGGTATTGAACATGCAATCCACGGATGTCATTCATTCCTTCTGGGTTCCCCAATTCCGAATTAAGCAGGATGTCTTGCCCGGCCGCATTACCAACTATCGCATTACGCCCACCCTGATCGGCACCTATACGGCGATGTGCGCACAGTTGTGCGGTTTGAAGCATTCGTATATGACGGCTCCCGTCGTGGTTTCTTCACAGGCCGATTACGATGCCTGGATTCAAGGGCAGGTTGCTGTCGCGGCCGTTGCGGCTCAGACTCCGGTGGGGCGCGGTCAGCAGTTAGTGACCCAGAATGGCTGCACCAGTTGTCATTCCATTGACGGCAGCAGTACCGGAATTGCCCCCACCTGGAAAGGGCTGTACCAATCCCAAGTCAAGCTCAGTATCGGCGCAACCGTCACAGCGGATGAGGCCTACCTGACCGAATCGATCCTCAGCCCAAGCGCCAAGATCGTGGCCGGCTTTCAGGACAACATCATGCCCAAGACTTTTGGGACGAACCTCACACAGGCGCAGATCAGCGACATTCTTGCCTATATCGAATCGTTGAAGTAGATGTTCGGAGAACTGAAATGAAAAAATTCTTTACCTCGGCTTTGATACGCGGTTTGCTTTGGCAGGCCATTGGCTGGCTCGTGGGCGTACTGTTCGTCACCGGCATCCGTGTATTGATGGGTTTGAATCCCTTCGTAACCAACGCGTACTTCTTTACCGAACCTGCCTGGGTGTTTGGCGCCTTGGTGGGCGCCATCTCGTATGTGGCCAGTACCGGCGCCATGAGCGATTGGTTCAAATGGGCAAAGGGCGAAGAAGTTCCCGAACATCGCGAAGATCCTCCCGGTTGGGAAAAGTATCTAAATGTTTCTCTCGACCATAAAGTGATCGGTGTCCAGTATACGGTAACGGCACTATTCCTGCTATGCGTGGGCGGCCTGTTCGCGCTCATATTCCGTACAGAACTGGCGCATTCTGGTTTGCAATTCCTTACACTCCAGGAATACAACACCTTCATGAGCTTGCATGGCATTGTGATGATCATCGGGATCTTGATCGGTGTTGCCGGTTTGATGAACTATCTCGCTCCCATGCTGATCGGCGCTCAGGATATGGCTTTCCCGCGTTTGAACGCCTTTTCCTTTTGGGTGGCTCCGCCCGCTGTGGTGTTGCTCCTTACGACTCTTGTGTTTGGCGGCTTCGATACCGGCTGGACGGGATATCCGCCCCTTTCCGAACGTGCGCCGCTTGGCATGCAGATGTTCTTCCTCGGTGTGGCGGTCGCAGGCTGGGCTTCCATTTTGGGAGGCTTGAACCTGATCGCCACCGTTTTGCGTATGCGCGCCAAAGGCATGACCGCCTTCCGGATGCCGATCTTTATTTGGGCTGCCATTGCAACTTCCCTTATTTCCACCACGGCCACCCAGTTGATCGGTCTTTCCTTCCAAATGGTGATGTTCCAGCGTTTGTTTGGGATGGGATTCTTTGACTCGGATAAAGGCGGCAATCCGATATTGTTCCAGCATCTCTTCTGGTTCTATTCTCATCCAGCGGTGTATGTATTTGTCCTGCCCGGCCTGGGCATTATTTCGGAATTGATACCGGTCTTTGTCCGCAAGCCGCTCTTTGGTTATAGGTTTGTGGCCATGTCGTCTCTGGGCATTGCGCTGGTGGGCTTCCTGGTCTGGGCGCATCACATGTTTGTTTCCGGCATGAATCCGTATTTGCGCATCCCGTTCATGTTCAGCACCCTGCTTGTCGCCGTCCCGACCGGGGTCAAGTTTTTCTCCTGGATCGCGACCATCTGGAAAGGCAAGATAGAGATGCCAACTCCCATGCTGTTTGTGGTCGGCGGCATCGTTGTCTTTCTTTTGGGCGGTCTTTCCGGCCCGCCTAATGCCACCGTCGCAACCGACCTGCACCTGCAAAATACATATTGGATCGTGGGGCACTTCCATGACACGATGTTCGGCGGTTATATCTTCCCGTTCTTCGCCGCGCTCTATTATTGGTTCCCCAAAGTGACGGCTCGCAAGCTGAATGAGACTCTCGGCAAGATACATTTCTGGCTGATGACGCCTTCGTTTTTAGTCCTGACGCTCCTGATGATGCGCGTCGGTTTGCTGGGGATGCGCCGCCGCGTGGCCGATTATGATCCGGCCCTCGGCTTCGATACCTATCACCTGATCATGACCATCGCGGCCTACCTGATCGCCTTTTCGGTTTTGATTTTCCTCATTAACCTCTTTATCAGCATCAGGCGCGGCGAAAAAGCGACCGGCAACGTTTGGAATTCGCGTTCCCCCGAATGGCAGGTTCCTTCACCGATGCCGGTGCATAACTACGACTACCCCTTCGAGGTGGTGGGTGAACCGTACGATTACGGCTTGCCCGGTTCAGTCTACGTTAAGTTTGAAGATGAGAAAAGCAAGAGTCACTAACTGATGTTACGCACCGTCGCGAAGGTTTTGGTAAAAAACCTGCTTGAATTGCGAAAGCCTTCGGGACGTTTTGTATAAAGTGAGTCACTAAAAGGAATTCTTTCCATGGAACATGAGAATAAATCGGACGTCCTGCGTCAGGGTGTGATCGTCTTTATTTTTCTTGCGGCTCTGACCGCGCTTGAGTTTTTCGTTGCCACTGAAATCGGTTCGACGGTTTTACTGGCGATGATCGCCTTCGTCAAGGTCGGCCTGGTGATGTACTACTATATGCACATCTACCGCTTGAATGTGCAGGATAGTGATCTGGATCGGCATAGCTACCAGTACAAGCTCGGCACCAGCCGCATCGGTCTGTGGCTCTTCCTACTTTCGGATTCGTTTATCTTTGGCGGACTCTTCATCAGCCGCTTTAACTTGCTGGGTTTGGGACCTTTGCCATTAAGTCCAGACAGTCAATTCATTGCAGTGACCATCACCTCAGTGTTGTTACTTTCGTCGTTCTTTATGAACCGCGCGGAAGTCTCCATGGAGCATGGTGACCGTCGGGGTTTTATTATCGGAATCTCGCTGACCATCCTGCTTGGTTTGGCCTTTTTGGTGGGCGTGGTGGTGGTGGAATGGCCTTCTGCGATCAGCGCCGGCGTTACTCCAGGATCGAACGCCGCGGGTGCGGTTTTCTTCATTATGACCGGCATGCACGCCTTCCATGTGTTGACCGGCGTGATCTTCCTCAGCATTGTTTTACGAAACGGCGTACGCGGCTTATATTCACCCGAAAAGCACTGGGCGGTTGAATCGGCGGCGGTTTACTGGCACTTTGTGGATGTGGTTTGGATTTTCTTCTACCCCGCCTTGTATTTGATCGGCAAACTAATCTGAAATTAAATAAGGTGATGTAAAATGAATGGGCGGCCATTTGGTTGCCCATTCATTTTGGGAAGTGGCTAATTTCGTGGGTTTCTGAATCATTCACCACGGAGCACACTAAGAACACAGAGTTTTTTCCTTTATTTTTCTCCGTGAGTTTTGTGATCTCTGTGGTGAAAGAAATAATTAGCCCACTATTTTATCCAGTCCCTCATTTTGTCAGAAAGAGAATATTCATGAATCGAAAGCTTATCTTGATTGGAACTGCAATATTGGCAGTTCTGATTCTTGCGGCTGGGGTTTTAGTCGCGACTCGCAAGCCCTCCTTTCGCGGAACGGTGATCAATCCACCCGCTCCCGCGGCTGAGATTAAACTGACCGATAGCAACGGAGCGCCTTTTCTGCTCAGCAGTCAGCGAGGGAAAGTGGTTTTGATTTATTTTGGGTATACCAATTGTCCTGACGAATGTCCGGCCACTATGGCGAAGCTTAAGTTGACGATGGGCATCCTGGGTAACCTTTCCCAAAAAGTACAAGTGGTCATGGTGACAACAGATCCCGCTCATGATGATCCTGCTCAATTGAAGAAATGGCTTACCGGATTCAATCCAACTTTCCTTGGTCTGACCGGGACACCTGATCAATTACAGTTAGCCTATAGCGCATATGGTGTTGCTGTGGAAAATGGCGGCGAGACGCATACTACCTACCTGTATGTCATTGATGCCAAAGGAAACCTGCGTCTCACCTTTGTGGGTCCCGATATGGATCCGCAGGATGTGGCGGATGATGTTCAAACGTTGTTGAAAGGATATTGATGCTCCGCAATCCGGTCCTAAGGCGCGTGCTCATCTTCCTGGTCATCGGATTGATCTTTGGCGCTTTACTCTCGGAGATAGCCTTTATGGTGATGCCTGGGATGGATACAAGGCCGCCTCAGCAAATAGTTCTCGTGATTCCGTCTGGCACGGCTCAGCGGGTGGCGCAGGGGCAGCAGTCTCCCTCCATTCCGCAAAACATGAGCTTTGTCGTCGGTGATACCTTGGTGGTTAAGAACGAAGATTCGGTGGAGCATCAACTCGGACCATTATGGATTCCAGCGGGTTCTTCTGCCAGCATGGCGCTCAATACCTCCCAAAAATATGCTTTTCAATGTTCCTTCGTCCCAACCAAAGTTTTTGGTTTGGAAGTCAATGAGTCCCTCACGTTGGGCACGCGCTTATGGGGAATATTTATAGGCGGTGTTCCGGTGGCGATCATTGTGGTCCTTTATAGTCTGTTGATATGGCCTCCCAAAAAAGAAGCTCGGTTATCCTGAGTATCCTCCAATTGATGTTCAGCCGCCGCTGGTGGCTGGCGACTTTGCTGGTATTCATTGCCTCGGCCGTATGCATCCGCTTGAGCATCTGGCAGGTGGCTCGTCTCCAGGAGACCCGCGCGTCCAATGCGCATGACCTGGCAGTGCGAAGCATGCCTCCTTTGGTTTTACCCGCCACAGGCGATTTAACGGCCATGGAGTATCGCGCCGCGACGGCCACGGGAACGTATAATTTTCAGGATCAGGTGGCCACGCGTGATCAATATAATGGCGTTCAACCCGGTTATCATTTGCTCACACCGCTTCGCCTTTCGGATGGGGAGGCGGTTCTGGTTGACCGTGGTTGGATTCCATCCGACGGCAATTCCACACCGGCCGCTTGGCATCAATATGATCAGCCGGGCACGGTGATCGTCAGCGGTGTAATTCGCCTCGGCCAATCCCAGCCCACTCCCGGTTCCGTTACCGATCCTACCCTGACGCCGGGTCAGACGCGTCTCGATTTTTGGATCTATGTGAATCTGGATCGCATCCGCCAGCAAGTTCCCTATCCGCTTTTGCCTGTCTATATTCAACTTACACCGGTTCCGAATCAGACCGATCCACCCATTCCGATTTTTGAGTCTTTGGATCCTTCGGATGGTTCCACGAATTTGAATTACGCCATTCAATGGTGCTTGTTTGCCGTTCTGTTCATCCTTGGCTATGGTTATTATCTCTGGAGAAAGGAATTAAGAAGGAAGTCATGAAGTACAGTTTCTCTTCATCTTTTACCCGCCTGGTTTGGCTGGTGATGTTTTTTGTCCTTTTGTTGACCGTCGCCGGGCGACTGGTGTTTGTCACGGGCGCCGCGCTGACCTGTTCTGGTTCGCCCTTTTGCATCCCAACCACCTCATTGGGTTGGCTTAAGTTCATCCATCTCGCCTTGGCGGGGATTTCCGGGTTATTGGTTGTTTGGCTTTTTCTTAAAGCCTGGCGTGAACAGCGTGACGAGCCGGTCTTGCTGCCTTTGACAACGATGACGGCTGTCCTGTTTTTCGGACAGGCCTTTGTCGGCGCTGTCCAAGTTGCGAAAAACTTCCCAACTCATTTGGTGGTCTTACATACCTTGACGGCCCTCTCGCTTTGGATTGCCCTGCTGGCTTTGGCTGTGATTTCCGGTTTGTCCGCGCAGGATGGAAAGCAATTTCCCAAGGTGGACTTTCGCCAGCGCGCGGGTGATTTCTTTATTCTCAGCAAACCCCTGATCGTGGCATTGCTCCTGTTCACAACCCTTGGCGGGTTGGTGGCCGGGGCCAAGGCTTGGCCGTCTCCCTGGCTTGCTTTCTGGACCTTACTCGGCGGTGCATTTGCAGCCGGTGGCTCCTCGGCCTTGAACCAATATATTGACCGCGAGCTGGATAAGAATATGCAAAGAACCTCCCAGCGTCCCCTCGCGGCCGGGCGCATGAACGCGGCCGAAGGCCTTTCGTTTGGTTTGGCTCTGTGCCTTGCGAGTTATTACCTCCTTGCCGGCTTTGTCAACTTGACAGCTGCCCTGCTTTCCCTTGCCGGTATTTTTTATTATGTTATATTTTACAGCCTGTGGTTGAAAAAGGCCACGGTTCAAAATATCGTCATCGGCGGCGGGGCGGGTGCGATCCCTCCCATGGTCGGCTGGGCCGCGGCCACCGGTCATCTCAGCCTAGCCGCCTGGATTCTGTTCCTCATCATTTTCATGTGGACGCCGCCGCATTTCTGGTCGCTGGCCATTGTGCGCGCCAAGGACTATGAGCGC
>Ga0182027_10013102_pt1 | contig 11598 bp, 8 predicted proteins | sample 712E1DmetaG_FD_121300 | JGI IMG/M metagenome (GOLD analysis project Ga0182027, IMG submission 121300) | Permafrost microbial communities from Stordalen Mire, Sweden - 712E1D metaG (Illumina Assembly) | ecosystem: Environmental > Terrestrial > Soil > Wetlands > Permafrost | place: Sweden...
AATGGCTCGTCCGCCCCCGATGGCGATCTCGGCCTCGAGCATGTCGCGGTATCCGGTTCTCTCCAAGATGGCGTCGATCAACTGATCAGGAGGGCGCGAGACGAGATCTCCGGAGCGGAGCTCGTCCAGCATCCTCAGAAACCCGCGTATCCCGACGAGGGCCTTGCCTGACGCGCCGGCCTGTTCCGCCTGCTCGAGCGCCCCGGCAAAACCGACCCCGCGTTCGTTGCCGAAAGCGATCAGGCGTCCCTCGGTCGTGTCGCCGATGCCTCGGCGCGGGGTGTTGAGGATGCGGCGCAGCGACACCTCGTCGGCTGGATTGGCGACTGCCCGCAGATAGGCGAGCACGTCGCGGACCTCGCGGCGGTCGAAAAACCGCGTCCCCCCGATGACGGCGTAGGCGATCCCACGGTCCGCGAGCGCAGTCTCGAGTGCCCTGCTCTGGGCGTTGGTCCGGTAGAAGACGGCGATCTCGCCGTAGCCGATGGCCTCGTCGCGGTTGAGCGCCGCGATCTCGCCGGTCACAAACGCGGCCTCGTCGCGGTCGTCGCCGGCCCGGTAGCGCCTGATCCGGTCACCTTTGCCGAGCGCGCTCCAGAGCTCTTTTTCCTGACGGAACAAGTTGTTGCCTATCACGGCGTTCGCGGCATCGAGGATCGTCTGGCTGGACCGGTAGTTCTGGTCGAGCACGATCATTCGGGCGTCGGGGAACGCCCGCTCGAACTCGAGCAGGTTGCGCATCTCGGCGCCCCGGAAGCGGTAGATGCTCTGATCGGTGTCGCCGACGACGCAGACGTTGCGACGTGTTGCGCCAAGCTGGATGACGAGCTCGTTCTGGGCCAGGTTCGTGTCCTGGTACTCGTCGACGAGCACGTGCTCGAATCGCTCCTGATACTGCTCGAGCACGTCGGGATGCTCGCGGAACATCCGCACAGTCCTGACCAAAAGGTCGTCGAAGTCCATCGCGTTCGCCGCCACGAGGCGCCTCTCGTACTCGGTGTAGGCCTGGGCGATCCGGCGCTCGTAGATGGTGCCGGCGCGCTCGTCGAAGCTCGGCGCGTCGACGAGGTCGGACTTGGCCGAGCTGATGACACCGAGCACTGCCCGAGGCGGGAAACGGCGCTGGTCGACGCCGAGATCGTCGAGGACGTGCTCGACGAGCCGGCGGCTGTCGCCGTCGTCGTAGATGGTGAACCCGGACCGGTAACCGATCCGCTCGGCGTTGCGGCGCAACATCCGTACGCACGCCGCGTGGAACGTGGAGACCCACATCCTGCTGGCGTCGGGGCCGACGAGCTCAACGACGCGGCGGCGCATCTCGTCCGCGGCCTTGTTGGTGAAGGTGATGGCGAGGATCCTCCACGGCGGCACGCCGGAAACCACAAGGCGCGCGATACGGCGCGTCAGCACGCGGGTCTTGCCGGACCCGGCACCGGCCACTACGACAAGAGGGCCGTCTCCGTGCAGAACCGCCTCAGCCTGGGCGGGGTTCAAGTCGGCGACGAGATCATCGATCGCGGCCTTGATCGACGCCTCGTCCGCCTCGGCGTCGAAAGGCGCGGGCCACAGCTCTGGGCCATCGATCCGGGGCCGGCCGCCGATCGGAGGCAGGTCCCCGAGTAGGTCCCACTCGTCGGCCCCCCATGTACCGGGGGCTCGCGGGCTCTGGTGCGACATCACACCCGACACTACTGGCGCGCCGGTCAGTTTCCGGAGTTGCAGCCCCGCAAGAGCGTGCGTCTCACTCCCACTCGATGGTCCCCGGTGGCTTGGAGGTCACGTCGTAGACGACGCGGTTGACGCCCCGCACCTCGTTGATGACGCGGCTCGAGATCCTCTCGAGCACGTCGTGGGGCAACCGGGCCCAGTCGGCGGTCATCGCGTCCTCGCTCGTGACAGCACGCACCACGATGGGATAGCCGTAGGTGCGCTCGTCACCCATCACTCCGACCGAGCGAATCGCCAACAGCACCGCGAACCACTGCCACAGCTCGGTATCCAGCCCCTCGCGCCCCAGCTCCTCGAGGACTATCTCATCGGCCGCTCGGAGGATCTCGACACGTTCAGGCGTCACCTCCCCCACCACCCGCACGGCGAGACCCGGCCCGGGAAACGGCTGGCGCCAAACGATCTCGGCCGGAAGGCCCAGCTCCTCGCCGATCGCCCGCACCTCGTCTTTGAACAAGAGCCGGAGCGGCTCGACGAGCTCGAGGTTCATGGTCTCGGGAAGCCCGCCGACGTTGTGGTGCGACTTGATCGTCGCAGCATCGGATGTGCCTGACTCGATCACGTCCGGGTACAAGGTGCCCTGCACTAGGAACTTGGCGTCTTTTGTCTCGAGGGCCACCTCCTCGAAGAGGCGGATGAACAACTGGCCGATCGCCTTGCGTTTGGCTTCGGGGTCGCTCACAGCTTTCAGGGCGTGAAAGAAACGGTCAGCGGCCTTGACATAAACGAGATCGACGGCGAATTCCTTGAGGAAAGTCTGCTCGACCTGCTCACCCTCGCCGGCGCGCATCAGCCCGGTGTCGATGAATACAGCCGTGAGCTGGTCGCCGATCGCCTTGTGAACCAAGGCCGCAGCGACCGCGGAGTCGACGCCTCCCGAGAGGGCACAAAGGACGTGACCGGATCGGACCTGTTCGCGAACCGCTTCGACCTGCGAATCGATCAGCGAGGCGTGGGTCCATGACGGGCGGCACCCGCAGACTCGGAACAGGAAGCGCCTGAGCAGGTCCTGGCCGCGACCGGTGTGTACGACTTCAGGGTGGAACTGGACCGCGAACAGACTTCTCGCCGGGTTCTCGAGGGCGGCGATAGTGCCAGGCGAACTCACCGCAGTCACCTCGAAGCCCTCGGGCGCTCTCACGATCGAGTCCGCGTGGCTCATCCAGACCTCCGCCGAGGAGTCCCAGTCGTCCATCAGCACCGACGCCTGCAGTGCGCCAAGGCGCGTGCGGCCGAACTCGCTCGTGCCGGTGCGTTCCACCTGTCCACCGAGAAGCTGGGTCATGAGCTGGGCGCCGTAACAGATGCCGAGCACGGGTAGTCCCGACTCGAGCAGTCCCGGGTCGAGGGAAGGAGCCGAGGATGCATAGACCGACTTCGGGCCGCCCGAGAGAATCACGCCACGCGGCTTACGGGCCAGCATCTCGCTCGCCGAACTCGAAGCAGGCACGATCTCGGAGTAGACGTGCTCTTGGCGGACACGGCGGGCGATGAGCTGTGCGTACTGAGCTCCGAAGTCGACCACGAGGACAGTGTCGTAGTCGGCCGTCATCTCTTGAAGCTAGCAGCGGCTCCAACCGCCTTCCGGGGCCGCGCGCCGGCTAAGGCTGTTGCAGGTCCCGTCAACTCCCCATGCCGATCGACTGGGCATGCTGCAAGTGCTTGCCCTCTGTCTGCAAGGCGGGCGCCACCATGACCTCGGCCTTGTGGAACTCGCGGATCGTCCCGTAACCACAGGTGGCCATCGAGGTGCGGAGCGCTCCGAACAGGTTCATGCGCCCGTCGTTGTCGTGCGCCGGGCCGAGAAGGACCTCGTGAAGGGTCCCGCGGCGCTCCACTTTCACCCGCGCTCCGCGCGGCAGGGTCGGATGAAAACTGGCCATCCCCCAGTGCCAGCCGCGGCCGGGCGCCTCTTTCGCCGCGGCGAGCGGCGATCCGATCATCACGGCGTCCGCCCCGCAAGCGATCGCCTTGGCGATGTCACCGCCGCGGCTCATGCCTCCATCTGCGATCACCTGCACGTAGACACCGGTCTCCTCCAGATGGCGCGACCTTGCACCTGCCGCGTCGGCGATTGCGGTCGCCTGCGGCACTCCGATTCCGAGCACCCCCCGTGTCGTGCAAGCGTTGCCAGGCCCGACGCCGACGAGCACTCCCGCCGCGCCGGTCCGCATCAGGTGCAGCGCCGCTTGGTACGAGGCGCAACCCCCGACGATGACAGGGATGTCGAGCTCACGGATGAACTTGTTCAAGTTGAGCGGCTCGCTGGTCTTCGAGACGTGCTCGGCCGAGACCACAGTGCCCTGGATCACGAGGAGATCGAGCTCGGCTTCGAGGAGCGCCGAGGCGAGCTGGCGCGCGCGCTGGGGGGTGACAGAACCGCATGCGGTTACGCCCGCGTCCTTGATCTCCCGGATGCGCCTGGTCACCAGGTCCGCCCTCAAGGGCTCCAGGTAGATCTGTTGCATGCGAGCCGTGGCCTTCTCCACTGGGAGCTCGGCGATCTCGGCCAGCCATGGTTCCGGGTCCTCGTAACGGGCCCACAGCCCTTCCAGGTTCAACACCCCCACGCCACCGAGCTGGCCGATCGCTACGGCCGTAGCGGGGCTCACGACGCCATCCATAGCTGAGGCCATCAAGGGCAGCTCGAAGCTGAAGGCGTCGATCTCCCAGGAGATGTTCACGTCCTCGGGATCGCGTGTGCGCCTCGACGGGACGATCGCGATGTCGTCGAGGCCGTAAGCCTGCCGTCCCGACTTCCCGATCCCGATCTCGATCTCCCCCACCTTCGGCCTCCGTTCCGCAGTGCCCGGTCTCTTAAAGCTAATGCCGAGCCCGTCGGCGGCCGATGCCCGGAGCGCCAAGGCGGCGAAGTTTCGAGCTCAGATCCCTCAACGGACCTTGCCGAGCGCGATGAGGCGGCAGCGAGCCCGCTCGAGCATCGAGGGGCTCGACACCTCGGACGGTCAGGTTGCCGAGGCGCCACCAAGCGTCGACTCTGCGCTGGAACCGCTGCTAGGACCACCATGCGATGCCCGATACTTGGGCGCCCGGTGGCCCGAGCGCCTTCGAGCGAGAGATTGGTCCGCTGCACCATGAGCTGAGCGGGCGATCACCGCAGGATCATGCGGGCGGCATAAGCGAAGGGCAGGGCTGCAAGAGCGAGGACGGCGATTCGAAGCCACATCGGTGAACCGACGTCCGCGAACAAGGCTTGATGCAATGCGGCGACCGGAAAGTTGGCAACTGTGCTGTTGCTCGCGAGAATCCGCGGCAGGAACACAGTTGCGATCAGGGCCGCGAGGCCCGCGAGCGGCGCCGCGACCAACGGGCCTGTCGCGACGACAGCCACGCCCGCAACAACAAGCGCCATGACAGCGACGCCTGCGGCAGCCCCGTGGGGCAGGTAGAAGAAGGCCGCGACACCGAGCGCGGCCACGAGCAAGCCGACCAGTTGGCGCATGCGCAGGGTCCCACGCGCACCAAGGACGAGAAGCAGTGCCGTGATACCGGGAACGACCACGCTGAGCACCGCTGTGATCCCGTTGACGACGCGCAACGGCACTCCGTGGCTGGCGGCCGAGTGGACGAGCGTGAGGCCTCCCGTGCCGACGATCCTCTGTGCGGTGTCGGAAAGAGACGTGGCAGCGCCGTAGAGATAGGCGAGCTTGCCGATTCCCACGGCAATGCCTGCAGCCACTCCCAAAAGGAGCCACATCCTGCCCTTGATCGGCCGCACACGATGCAAGCGCGCCACCTCCGATCGGAGCTTGCCGCGCGATTGTGCCAGGTCGCCCTCCGGTGTCTGTGTCATGGCCGTGCGAGCCATGAAAGTTGGCCTTGACGACAGAGGTTCTCGACCTTGGGCGACGAAGCTTCAAGCCAAACGGTCGTGATCGGCTCTATCGGCGGGCACGTGGTCACCGCGCCGGCACAACACCTTGGAACGCTGCTCAGGCTCTCCGCCAGCGGCCCTGAATGGATTCCCGCGCCGGAGCTGTCGGTCTGATCAACGAGACGGCTACCTTGGCCCCATCGGGTGTGATGCGCCCGTTATCGCTCGGCAAAGACCTGTACCCAAGCTGGGATCGACCCGATTCGAGCCAATGCACGATCGCGTGCGGCCCCGGCACGCCGGGGATAGGGTCGACGCGTCGTCGATACTCACCGTTGAGCGCGGCGGTGGCGAACCCCCGCGCCGCCAGGGAAGGTTGGTGCCGTGCCAGTCACTCGTTTTGGCTTACAGATCCCGTACTTCACGTTCCCCGACGTCGCGGACAACGAGCTGTTCAACCGCGTCGCAGACATCGCGGTGACAGCTGAGGAGTCGGGTTTCGACTCGGTGTGGGTGATGGACCACTTCTACCAAATCCAAAACGTCGGGCCGCGGACCGACCCGATGCTCGAGGCATACACCCTGCTTGGTGCGATCGCCGCCCGCACCAGCCGGGCAGGCCTGGGAACCATGGTGACAGGCGTCACCTATCGCAACCCCGCCCATCTGGCCAAGGTCGTGACGACCCTCGACGTCATCTCGGCGGGTCGGGCCATTCTCGGCATCGGCGCTGCCTGGAACACCGACGAGCACGCGGGCTACGGCTTCGAGTTTCCTCCGACCGCCGAGCGCATGGAACGGCTCCAAGAAGCGCTGCAGATCTGCCGCGCGATGTTCACGGAGCAAGCCCCGAGCTTCTCCGGCCGCCATTACTCGATCGATGGCGCGCTGAACTTTCCCCGGCCGATCCGCCCTGGCGGCATTCCGATCCTCATCGGCGGTAGCGGTGAACGCAAGACGCTGCGTCTCGTGGCGATGTACGCGGATGCCTGCAACATCTTCGGTGACGTGGCGACGGTCCGCCACAAGCTCGAGGTGCTGAACCGCCACTGCGAAGCCATCGGCCGGGACCCGGCTGAGATCACCAAGACGCGCCTTGGAGGGCTCCTGATCGCGGATAGCCAGTCACAGGCCGAACACAAGGCGACCCTGTTGGCCGAGGCCCGCGGTGTCGATCCCGCCCAGCTGCGCGACTACGTGGCCGTCGGCGGCCCCGACTCTGTATGCGAGCTCGTGGGCGAGTACCTGGAAGCAGGCCTCGACGGCATGATCTTCAACATGTTCGACGCCCAGGACCTCGATGTGGTGCGGCTGGCCGGAAAGACGCTCTCCAGGGCCTTCGCCTAGAGGTCCGATCTCGGACGGGACGCTCCTGGGCTTGGCCTACGGCCAGCTAGCCAACAATGGAAGGTCTCAACAGATCGTGGGCGGTGTCGCGCACCATGGCGCCGAGCTCCGCGGACGACAGTTCGGAGAACACTTCCCCCGACAGGAGCAGGCCTCCCATGATCGCTCCCACTGCGCACGCCATCCGCACGCGAGCGACAAGCGGGATCATCTGGTTCCCGAGGACCCGGCGGAAGAAGGCGTCCAGGTCGTCGTGCGCGTCCTCATGCCGCTCGCGATGCAGTTCCTCGAGGGCCGCCCGATTGCGGTCGTGGAGGATGAACAGCGCCCGGTGGGTAAGGATCTGGTCGATGAGCTGGTCCAAGAGGAGCACCCATTGCTCGACGGTCAGCTTCTCAGGGTCGACCGTGTTGAGCGCGTTGCGCCCGAACTCGTGCAGGCGGAGGTGGAGCGCCCCCAAGATGTCCTTCTTGCTGGCGAAGTGGTAATAGATCGCCGCCTTCGAGAAACCCAGTTGCTCGGCTATCTCGCGCAGGGAGGTCTTGTCGTAGCCCTGAGAGATGAACAGCTCGAGGGCGATGTCGAGAATTCGCTCGCGTGTGCTGGCCTGCTCTGAGAGCTCCGGGGCCGCCTGTGACTGCACCTCATGGGCACCGGGCTCCGACATGCTCTTGATCACGTCCTGATTCTACTTGACAACCGGTAAGTTTCTCACTTACCATCCGGCAAGTCAGAGTACTTCGCTCAAGGACCGGCTCAGACTGATGCCCACTGATTCGATGATCCAGGCCGAGGGGCTGAAAAAGCGCTACGGCGAGACCGTGGCTCTAGACGGAGTCGATCTCGATGTTCCTGCGGGCTCGATTCTCGGGATGCTCGGCCCGAACGGGGCGGGCAAGACCACCGCCGTCCGCGTGCTCACGACCTTGACCGTTCCCGACGCCGGGCATGCTCGCGTCGCCGGCTACGACGTGAGCACCCAAGCCGCCCAGGTCCGACGCAACATAGGGGTGACGGCACAGGACGCGACGCTCGACGAGATGCTGACGGGCCGGCAGAACCTCGTCATGATCGGGCGCTTGAGCGGACTGAAGCGTGCCGACGCACGTAACAGAAGCAGCGACCTGCTCGAACAGTTCGATCTCGCCGATGCCGCCAACCGGGTGCTCAAGACCTACTCGGGCGGGATGCGGAGACGGCTCGACCTCGCCGCGGGCCTGGTGACCCGGCCGCCGGTGCTGTTCCTCGACGAGCCGACGACGGGGCTCGACCCGACCAGCCGAGTCCGCATGTGGGGCATCATCCGAGAGCTCGTCGCCGACGGCGCGACGCTTCTGCTCACGACCCAGTACCTGGACGAGGCCGACGAGCTTGCCGACAAGATCGTGGTCGTCGACCACGGCCGCGTGATCGCGTCGGGCACCGCGCCTGAGCTCAAGACCAAGACCGGCGGGGCTCGCCTCGAGGTGACCCTCAACTCCCCCGACGGGCGTGCCACCGGTGTGCTCGAGCCTTTCGTAGCCGGCGCGATCCAGCTCAGCCACGACGGGCGTCGCCTACGCGCCCCTGTTCGCAGTGGCGACGGGCTCGCGACGACGATCGTGCGCGCTCTCGACCAGGCAGGCATCATCGTCGACGACGTGGTCCTGCACCAGCCCTCGCTCGACGACGTGTTCTTCGCTCTGACCGGCCATCCGCTCCAGGAGGCCACCGACGCGGAAGCTCGCGGCCCCGAGATGGAGGTCGCGCTCAGATGACGACAATCGCCGCCCGGCTCGCTCCTGCGGTCACGTCATCGCGGCATTCGCGCTTGTTGCGACAGCTCAGCAACGTCGGGGTGCTGACGGGTCGCAACCTCGTTCACATAGCGCGTGAGCCGCTCCAGCTGTCGGACGTGACGATTCAGCCTGTGCTGTTCACAGCCCTGTTCGTGTACGTGTTCGGCTCCGGCGTTGTCCTTCCCCACGGGGGCACCTACGCCAGCTTCGCGATCGCCGGCATGCTCGCTTTGAACCTGACGACCTCGTCGATGGGCACCGCCGTCGGGCTGAGCAACGACCTCAACGGCGGGATCATCGACCGCTTCCGCTCACTTCCCATGTGGCGACCGGCGGTACTCGTCGGACGCTCTCTCACCGACTTGTTGACCGCGGCGATCTGCGCCTTCTTCGTGTGTGTGACCGGATTGGCGGTCGGCTGGCGGCCCGAGGGGAGCGCCTGGTCGACCGTCGGCGCCTTGGCAATCTTCTTGTTGTTCAGCTACGCGCTGTCGTGGGGCTGCGCGTGCCTCGGCATCTTGAGCAAGGGGCCCGAGTCAGCTCAAGGAGTCGGGCTCGTCATCTTGTTCCCGCTCGCTGTCGTGTCCAACGCGTTGGTCCCTACCGCCCGCATGCCCGCGGCACTGCGATTTGTCGCCGACTGGAACCCGGTGAGCGCAGTGACAGCCGCATGTCGTCAACTTTTCGCCAACCCGAACCCATCGGCGCTGATGAACTCGTGGCCGATGCAGCACCCGATTGTCACCTCGTTGATGTGGTCCATCGGAATGCTCGTCATCTTCGCCCCATTGGCCGCCCACCTGTTCGCGCGGCGGACGCGCGGCTGAGAACGGTCAGCCCAGGACCGTCAAGGGCTCGTCACGCCCGAGCAAGCGGAGGAACAACCCGTAGAGCATGTGGGCCGTTGCACCCCATATCACGTCCTCGCCCAGGTCGAAAAAGTGCATCGTCAGTGCCTGCTCGCCGTCATGGTCCCAACGCTCTTGCCAGTAGCAGCCCTCCGCTGCCAGCTCCGCGAGCGGAACGACCAACAGGCAGTCGACCTCCTCGGGGTTGGCCTCGAGATCGAGGCGCCTTGATGCGGCGGCCACGAAGGCGAGGATGGGAGCCGAGCCTCGCGGGCGACCGAGGCTCGAGAGACGGCCGAGCACCTCGACGGCTTCCGCGTGGAGCGCCACCTCTTCGGCCGCCTCGCGCAACGCTGCGGCGAGCGGCTCCTCGCCATGCTCGATGCGGCCGCCTGGGAAGGCGATCTCACCTGGGTTCGCCCGAAGGTGCACCGCCCTGCGGATTAGCACCACCGAGCCCGGCGCGTCGTCCCCGCGCTCGTCCCCGGGCACGAGCACGATCAGGACCGCCGCCCGGGCTTGGTCGTCCGGCGCTCGGGTTCGGCTGTCGGGCCCACCGGAGACAAACGCTTCGCGCATCGCGCCCATGCTCAGCTCTGCAGCGGGATCATCAACGCCTAGTCCGGAGGCGGTCGGATCGATCCGCCTGTACCAAGCCGGCCGGGGAATCGACTGGCGCACTGTCCGGCCGGCAGATGAAAAGAGATCTGGGGGTGCACTGTCACCTGGAGCGTCCGAAAACTCAGGCGGTGTCACCCGCGCAGTGTAATCACGCGCGGTACTCGCCCTTTTTCCGACCTACTCGCATCGCGCTGGCCTCGCGCGCCTGCAGCGGGCTTCGCGCGCCGGCAGCCGGGCACGTGGCCCGGCTGCCGAAATCGCGTCTTTGAACAATAGGGAGGAGAGTTACATCATCCCCATGCCGCCGCCGGCACCTGCCATCGCCGCAGCTGCGGCGTTGGGGTCTGCCTTCTCCGGCTTGTCGGCGATGAGCGCCTCGGTGGTGAGCAGCAGGGCCGCAATCGACGCCGCGTTCTGCAGGGCCGAGCGCGTCACCTTGGCAGGGTCGATGATCCCGGCCTTGACGAGGTCCTCGAGCTCTCCGGTGAGAGCGTTGAGGCCAGTCGTGCCCTTTGCGTGCTCGACCTCTCGGACCATCACAGCGCCCTCGAAGCCAGCGTTGATGGCGATCCACTTGAGAGGCTCGGCGAGCGCACGAGCGACGATCGAGGCGCCCGTGGCCTCGTCACCGGTGAGACCGGCGATCGCCTTGTTGACCGCCGCGCGACTGCGCACGAGGGCGGTGCCGCCGCCGGCGACGATGCCTTCCTCGATTGCAGCACGGGTCGCGGACAGCGCGTCCTCGATACGGTGCTTCTTCTCCTTGAGCTCGATCTCGGTCGCTGCGCCGACCTTGACGACGGCGACGCCGCCGGCAAGCTTGGCCAGCCGCTCTTGGAGCTTCTCACGGTCCCAGTCCGAGTCTGTTTCCTCGATCTCCCGCTTGATCTGGGAGATCCGGCCCTTCACCTCGTCCTCGTCGCCTGCACCGTCGACGATCGTCGTGTCGTCCTTGGTGACCACGATGCGACGTGCCCGGCCCAGCAGGTCGAGCGAGGTGTTCTCGAGCTTCAGCCCGACCTCTTCTGAGATGAGCTGGCCGCCGGTCAAAACGGCGATATCGCCGAGCATGGCCTTGCGACGCTCGCCAAAACCTGGCGCCTTGACTGCGACGGACTGGAACAGACCACGGATCTTGTTCACCACGAGAGTGGCGAGAGCCTCGCCCTCGACGTCCTCGGAGATGATCAGGAGGGGCTTGCCGGTCTGCATGACCTTCTCCAGCACGGGGACGAGGTCATGGACAGAGGAGATCTTGCTGTTCACGATGAGCAGGTAGGCATCCTCCAAGACAGCCTCTTGGCGCTCGGGGTCGGTGACGAAGTACGGGGAGAGGAAGCCCTTGTCGAACTGCATGCCCTCGGTGAACTCGAGCTCGAGCCCGAAGGTGTTGGACTCCTCGACCGTGACGGTCCCGTCCTTGCCGACCTTGTCGATCGCG
>Ga0182027_10013103_pt1 | contig 11598 bp, 19 predicted proteins | sample 712E1DmetaG_FD_121300 | JGI IMG/M metagenome (GOLD analysis project Ga0182027, IMG submission 121300) | Permafrost microbial communities from Stordalen Mire, Sweden - 712E1D metaG (Illumina Assembly) | ecosystem: Environmental > Terrestrial > Soil > Wetlands > Permafrost | place: Sweden...
AATTTATGAAAAACCTACTCACAGCCCTATTTTTGACAGTGGCGATCACCTGCTTTGCCGGAGTTAATCCGGTATTGCAAAACCCATACACCACGAATAATCAGGCTGCTGCCGATGCTCACGTTACAGCCATCGCCGGAAATGGCGGTCTCTCCAACAACACCTATACCACCAGCAGCCAAACTGTGGCGGATAACTATGTGAAGAATCTGGTGGGAACATTAACCAACAGCAGCGGGGTCATCTTCACCAACATTCAGTTTCAGTTCACCAATAGGTTGAACGGAGGTGGTTTTCCAGTATATTATACAAATCATTGGGCAAGTTATATTCAGATTCAGGGACTGGTTGCCACACTTACTGGAAATGACTATAACAATGCGGGGATTGTTACTTATGGAGTAACCGGGCGATGGGCAAAAACTAATTCAGTTCAAGCTGCTGCAATTACAGGCGGAACGATTAACATTGATACCATACCCACTTTTGGCGTGTACACCAATGAGGTATTTTGGTTTGGGGCACCCAGTGGTGCTTATGGGGTAATTCAATATGCCGGTGAAATTCAGTGGGTGATTGGTGGAGGGGGTGGTGGCGGGAGCAGTTATGTTCTCACAACGAATGCACTGGCTGCACTTGCTCAACCTCTACCAGTCAACATCAGCGGCTCCGCAGCCACGGCAGGCTACGCCACCATCAGCGGCTCCGCAGCCACGGCGATGAGCCTTTCCAAAGTGTACTCTGGTATAAATGTGGCATTTGTGGATTGTATAAATGGAAGTAATTCAGTTGCGCAGCTTGGAAATGAAACATATCCGTTTAGAGATTTCTCGAACGCGGTGGCGGCAATTGCTTCTGGGGGTGTTGTTGTTTTGACACCAGGCCAGTCGAATTTGATTGGGAGCCTTGTGTCAATCTCCAATGACATCACGATAATTGGATGTGGAGCTTGGGTTGTCAACACAAACACGTCCAACTCATCAATTTTCGACGTGAAGGGATTCAATACAGTTTTTACAATTATTGGCGGGGCTTATATGTCTATGGGCGGAAATAGCTATGGAACTCAGTTAGGAGTCGATTCCACCAACGGTGACATTAAGCTTTACAATGCTAACTTTTTTGGGGTAACAGATGGAATGCAGTTCTATGGTCGGTCGAACCACGTTTATGCCGTTGGCTGTGATTGCGAATCTTATTGGGACACGTCGAATGGTGGAAATCCTACGGATAGTGGATTATTTCAAAGCTGTAAATTCCATTCAAAGGCGGACCCGGCTCACAGTAATCCCAATGGGACTGAACTAGACTGCGTTTCTCATTCTGGCGGTAGTTGGAAATATCAAGCCTGTGATTTTTGGTCGTCAAATGCCGTGACAATAAACTTTGGAATTTTGAATGGTGGGGCGACTATTGAATTAGACAACTGCTCGCTGGAAATTGGCAGCACGAACTCGGGGGCAGCAATCCTGTTGTTTTACTCCCCCCTCCCACCAGCCGGAGCGATAACCATATTTAATAATAGCACCGTCAACGGCCAACTCTACAACGGGACCTATGTCGATGGTTTCCTTACGAATACCGGGGTTCCCTCAATTCTGTCTCCGGTCATGTCTCCAAACGTGACTTCATTCGCCGGCACGTTTTATTCGTTGACTATATCTGGTTCAACCAACGCATCAGTCAACATCGCCCCCTATCTTCCGGGCCCTAGCTTTGGTCATCCAAATGTTTATGTTTGGACAAACTCGGCTGGAATATGCGTAGTTTCCAATGACCCTGGAGCCAGTGGCTTTTACATAGTGGAAAGAACAAACGATATTAACCAACAAACAGGGAACGTTTTACTGGTACCCACAATTCGGCAGGCGTCAACCCCTCCTTGGGGTAATTTGTCCGACTACACAGACGCAGCCAGTGACACCAATGTTTTTATTTTTCCCTCCGCTCTGCAATATATTCCGGCTTGTTCAGTCGGAACTAACTTCACCGGCAACGGCTCCGGGCTGACCAACATCACTTCACTGTCAACGGTTACGGGCATCCACTATGTATCCAGTTTGACGTTCAGCAACATCCTGACCGGCTACATGCTTGGGACAAATGCGCTTAACCAGCCGGTAATGTGGGCAGTTTCAACCAACATCATTACCTACTGATGAAACAGATCGTAACCATACTGTTTGTAGTTCTGTCTGGAATCGCATTCGGGCAGAATGTGACAAACCAGTTTGGAGGACAGCCATCATTTGCGGGTCAACTACTGTCCGCTGTGCCAAGCACCACGACTGTTTCTTATCCTTGCTTGATGGACTTCAATCCTGCCTTGGGCACTTTCTCTGATTTGGGAACTACGCCAGCAACCAATAATGGTGCCATTGCCCAGTGGAATGACCAGAGCGGTCATACGAATAATGTCATACAGCCTGTCGCAATTATCCAACCCCAATTGGTGCCTAACATAGTTAAAGGACTTCCGGTTGTTAGATTTACCGGGCAAGCAAACGATGTTTTGTACAATCTTACTGTCTCTAATGCTCAACCAATCGTGTTTTATGTTGTATTATCTAGTGCTGATTTTACGTCGAAACCATACGATATCTGTTACATGGGAACCAGTGGCGTATTGGGGTTATTTTTAACATCCTTTTCGGGTGGGGGTGATCTTATGGCATTAACTGAAAAGGTTGGAGGGATAGCAAGCAACACCACATCAAATAATGTTCATTTGGCCACCAGTGGGTTCAACATCGTTACCGCCATTTGGGACACTAATTCTCCCTACATCACACTCAGAACTAACGGGGTTACCGTTGGGATAGCGACTCCCGGTTCTGGCCCCGACTTTCCACCAGTGAATGTAAGGCCCATTGGTTTTACCCTGTCAATGTCTTTGTTCTATAACTGCGACATCGCCAGAGTGATTATCAGCACTAACGCCACACTGTCGTCTGTTACCAACATCGAGTACATGCTGAGGACTAATTACATTACTCCATGACCAACCACCATCAACTCTTTCGCGGACTCGGCCTTGCGACCATTGGCCTCGTCGCGGCTCTACTGGCTGGCTGCTCGACTCAGCAGCCGCTGACTGTGCCGCTGCCGCAGGCTGGCGCGCAGGCGATGGTTGTTCCGGCGACCAATATGGTGACTGTGCCGCAGAATCTTTCAGTGACAACTGTGGCTGGCCAGAATGTCCCGGTTTTCATCCGTTCAAGCAACGAGTGGTTCCAAGCGTCGGGTGATTTGAAGAATTGGGCAAACGTGTCCAGACTGACGGCGAACGTGACTTTTGGTTGGACTGCGGAGATTGGCGCGGAGAGCTACAACCTTTACCAAGGACAGTCCAGCGGCAGTTACGCAGACCCCATAAACACCTTAACCAATCATGTCACCGTGCCAGTCGTGGCGAACGTAACAAACTTCTTTGTCGTGACAGCGGTGGGGGCAGATGGAATCGAAAGTGTCTACTCGGCTGAACTGGCCTACGCGCCGCCGATAGTGGCGCCAAGGTTTATCATTCCATGACCATCATCCTCCAAACATTTTCACAGTTGCAAACGGAAATCAATGAAATGGAGAACCTCCGGCTTTATTACGAAAGCCGGATATTAGCAAAGCGCATTGCCATGGCTGAAATCGTTCACAGCGCACAATGTCAGCAAGACCAAATTGCCCGCGTTGACGACGCGCCCGCCGCCGCAGCATCGCCGGTCCCGGCCAAACGCCAGGCGAGCGAGGAAACCCGCCTCAAGATGAGTGAAGCCCACCTGAAGCGGTGGGAAAAGCGTAGGCTTCAACAAGCGAACCAAACTAACGGGGTGAATGGATAATATGAACAAAATAAATTGGACAGCGGTAGCAGCAAGCATTGCAACCGGCCTGCTTGGATTCTGTGTCGCCTTGCTGACCGTGCATTTAACTTTGGCCGGCACGCTGGCGTCCCTAGGTAACACCATAGCCCGCCATGACGTTCAAATTGGCGCACTGGCAGATGCACAAAGGAGCGAGGCGATAAACCGGGCTGCCGGGGATGATTTTGTATCCCGACAAATTTCAGATGACCGCGTTCACAACGACCGGGCTATAACCGAACTGGTCGAGTTGCAGGTAGCAACGGTTAAACACGCCGACGAATTGATTTCAATGTTGAAGCTGCAAAGACAATTCGACACAAAACCAAACTGAACTGATGAATCCAATTCTCGCCTCTTTTCTTGGCAGTCTCCTGCGTTACGCGCTGATGTTGCTCGTTCCCTATTTCGTCAAACACGGCATCTTCACGGAAAGCGTTGCTGAGGGATACGTCGAGGCCGCCGTTGCTGGCCTGCTCGCGCTTGGCTGGTCGTGGTGGAAGATTCACGGCAATCGGGTCAAGTTGCTCACGGCGCTCGCCCTGCCTGACGGCGCGACCGAGAACGACCTTAATGCTCACATGGCTTCTGGTGCAACTGCTCCGAGCGTCCTGACGCCGCCCAATGTCGTGCCGGTGTCAGTGCCAACATTTCAACCAACTCAACCAATTCAAAAAACACCATGAAAACCAAACTCAAACTCATAACGGCGATGGCAGTTCCGCTGGCCATCGGTTTTACAGCACAGGCACAGACCAACAATACCTTGCCGACAATCGGCGGCTTGACCAGCACGTTCAGCTTGTGGGTCAGCAGCTTCGATACGAACCTGTCCTACCAGGACTTCATTGTTTGGGACGGGCCGGTGTACCAGAAGAACGTCAACATTATGAACGAGTTCGGCGCGAGCTACGATGTATGGCGGCAGAAAATTAGCACGAACAACACCAGTCTTGCCAGTGTCGGCAACAAGCTCGGCGGGCAGTTGTTCCTCGCACCTGAAGGCAGGTTCCGGCAAGCGAACATCGCCGGGGACTGGGTGAGCATGGGTGGCGGTCTTGAGTTCGGCTGGATGAAGTACGACTTCCGCTCCGGCGCTTTCATTGACGGTGTTTACCTGAACAACCCGGAGGCGTTGGGCCGTCCGCATTCTGAGCGTGAGACAGCGGAGTTCGGACTGTTCGCTGACAAGATGCTGAATAAGGCGACGGCGGCTGGAATCTTCGTCAGTGACCAATTGCACCAGAGCGCGCCATTCTTCGGCGTGAATTTGAACGTGTCGTTCGGCAACGGCACAGGATTCCTCGGCCTGTTCTGATTTTGGGTTAGGGTTGGCCGGGGCGGGACGTTTCACCCGCTCCGGCTTTTCCTTCCGGCACTACATTTTAATCGAAGCAACCAAAGCCGCGCCCGCGCAGCCCAACAAGGTCCTATCATGAAGATTTTAATTTGGACGGCAGCGCCTTCCGATTTCGTCGAAGGGGCCATTGACTTTTTAACGCACGGCCCGGCGCATCATGTCGGGTTCTTGAGGTCAAACGGACTGGTGCATGAATTGTATCCGCCGAAGCTCCGCGACCGCGCCATTTCTGACGATGAAAAGAAGATCGTCCAGGTGTTCTCGCTGGCCGGGTTGCCGCCCGAACTGGAAGCCAAATTCGAGCGGCTGTTTGACTTGGACAATGAGGCCGGGATTAAATACAGCGATGCGGATTTGTTCCGGTTCCTGTTCAACGAGGAAATCCCATTCGACCTGTCCGGCTACTGCTCTTGGTACGTCATGCGCTGCATCAGCATGTGCGCTCCGATGTGCCTTCCGCTGGTCAGGTGTGAAATCGGTCAGGTCAGTCCCCGCGATCTTTACATTTCACCCCGGTTAATTGAGGAAGGCTGGCCATGCTGACATTTGCCATCGCTATTTTCCTGTTCTCAGCCTCGGCACTGATGCTGATTCTGGCCATGTTCTTTTTGAGGAAGTAATGGGGTGAACACCCCATAGCGTTGCGCCCGATTCGGGGCTAGGGTTGGCGCATGACATTGAATATTTGGTTTTGGATTATCTACGTTGTTTGCGTTTTGTTCAGTTTGTATTTCGGCTGGCCGGAAGGCCCGGCAAATCGAACCACCTTGCGACCACTCAGCAGCAATGTGATATTCTTCATCTTGGTTGGCATTCTCGGATGGCGGGTTTTCGGGCCTGCGATTCACGGATAAACCCGGTTTTAGGCAAAGTTGATGCTTTTGGGGGTCAAAACACCGCCAGCGAAGCCCAGGGCGTGAAAACCAGCCTTCTGGCGCGTCGGCAGATGGTCATTTTTCCTGCAACTCGCCAGACCCCTCCCCGCCGAGATCAACTCCCGCTCGCAACTTGTGCGCCCGGTCAGCCTCGACGCGGACTACCATTGCCGCTCCTGCTGCCATCGCTTCGATTACCACCTCCACTGGAACTTGCGAAGCGCACGCATGGGCAATGACGAACTTCACGGCGGCTGGCTTGAAATCGAATTTCATCTTTCTATCCTTACCGATACTGCGAGTCTCCAAACGCGAATTTGCTTTTGATGGATGCCGCTTTCTCTCCCGTAAAGATGGCCGAAATAGAACAGCGTTGGAATGTGTCCGCCAAACCAACCGACACGCACACGGCCGCCGATTTCAATTCCGGTTCTGGTGAAGCCGACTTCAAATGTATCTTCTAAAATTTTCATCAGAGTTTGTGGGTGGAAACCTCCCCCTTTAGGGGGACTTTTCGGGTTGTTGTTTTGGTGTTTGACATAAGTTAGACAAGATGTATTGTTGCCTTGTGAAAGTGCGCTACACATTCCGATGCTACCCGACAGACCGCCAAGCGCGGCAACTGGCGCGTGAGTTCGGCTGTGCGCGTCACGTCTATAACTTCGCCTTGCGACTCCGCACGGACAGCTTCAAGGACGGCAAGCCGGTCAATTACAACGCCAGCAGCGCGGCATTGACCAAGCATCGCGCTGACCCGGAGTTTGCTTGGCTGCGTGAATCGTCCAGCGTGCCGCAACAGCAATCTCTCCGGCATCTGCAAACGGCTTTCTCCAATTTCTTCGCCAAACGGACAAGCTACCCAGCATTCGCCAGCAAGCACGGGAAGCAATCTGCTGAATACACGGTCAATGGTTTCAAATGGGATGCGAATAATCGCAAACTCACAATTTCCAAAGTCGGTCGGCTTCACGTCAAGTGGAGTCGCGGTTTCACGAGTGAGCCAACTACCTGCACGATAACAAAGGGCAGGGACGGACGCTACTTCGTGAGTCTTTGTCTGGACGAGCCAGCCAAAGCCGCGCTCCCCAAGACTGGAAGCATGGTCGGGATTGACTTGGGAATCAGTCGGCTCGCAACCTTGAGTTCTGGCGAGCGGATTGCAAATCCACGCTACACTGCCCGCCACGCCGCAAGGCTGGCGCGATTGCAAAGGGTTCTCGCCCGTCGCGTCAAGGGCAGTGGCCGCTGGAACCATCAACGGTTGAAAGTGGCTCGTTTGCACGCCAAGATCGCTAACTGCCGGAAGGACACACTGGATAAGCTCACCACAGATTTGGTGCGCCGGTTCGACGTGTTGGCGATTGAGGACTTGAACGTGCGCGGCATGGTGAAGAATCACAAGCTCGCAAAGCATATCAGTTGCGCCAGCTTTGGACAGTTCCGGCAAATGCTGACTTACAAGTGCGCTTGGTATGGCCGCGAGTTGCGGGTGGCGGACAGGTTCTTTCCAAGTAGCAAGCGGTGTAATTCCTGTGGACACATCCACGCCAGCCTTGGATTGGAAACCAGAGAGTTCAAATGCGAAAACTGCGGCGAGCATTTGGACAGAGATCAGAACGCTGCTAAAAACATCCTGAATTTTGCGGTTGGACAAACCGTTAAAGGACGTGGAGAGATTACAAGTCCAAAGCGGGCTACGGCCCGCCGAGGCAAATCTCTGCGAAGCGTCAAACAACTTGGCTCTGCGAATGTTTAGCATTTGTATTCCTAGAATCCCCGCGCCTTTAGGCCGGGGAGTATGTCAACGTTTCCCTTTTTGTTTAAGTGCAGGATAAATAATAATTGTCACTCGCTCGTCTTGCAATGCCTTCAAAGTGGAATGACGGACTTTGATTGCGAGTATGGCGTGTCCGTCAAAATCAACTGGAGCGTCAGGACAAAAGGAGGCGGCTTGCCCCTCGACTCGGATAACGCCAGTCGCTGAAATTGATTGAACGAACTTGCTCATTTGAATTGATAGTTTCTTCGGTTCAGTCGGTTGCACACAGAAACCCCAAGGATTTCTGATGCTTTGAATCCTCGTTTTTCTCGGCAAGATCACGCCGCAGGTTTTTGATGTCGGTTGCGAGTTGGCCGCACCTCGTCACTTCGCGGCCAAGATTTGAGTGGGCGAGCGCGTAGTTCGCGGATTTTTCTATCAGTTCGCGCTCAAGTTCGCGGGCGTGCCGTGCAGGCACATATCCCGCGCCGCCGATGGCGCGAAGATTTTCTTCGGCCAGATCGGTTCGTGGTGTTTCAGTCACTTCATTGTGCCGGATTGCCCTGAACACTTCTTCGCGGATGATGGCTTCCCATGCTGGCCTGATTTCATTTTGCATCGTGTGGTCATTTATTATGCTCCACACTTCGCCAAGTTGTCCACGTTGGCGGATGTCGCGTGATATGCGCTGAAACGCTTGCATTTCTACCGTGAAGTCTTGTTCAAGACTTATGGCATTTCGACGGTCTTTATCTTGCCGAAGTTCCTTGCAGAGGTTTGCCAGCGGGATATTCCCGCGTGTCTCCGGGAATTGATACGTCAGATATTCCCAAAGCCCTTCCACTGTCGGTCTTGATCTGTAGTCATTTTCACTCATGGTTTTATTTTGGTTGATTTCAATTCGCCGTCTAATCCTTGTTACACGGCTTCAAGTTCGAGCGCTTCTTTATCCACGCGGTCTGCGGTGTCGCGCAGGCGTTGAGCGTATTTTCGCTTGAGTTCTGATTGTGTGTGACCGTGCATTTCCGCCAGCGCAGCTTCAAGCGTCAGCGCGTGGCCTGACTCGCACGAGTCGCGCGTCGGATAGACATACCACCATGCGTGCGGGTCGCCCCAGCTGGCCTCTTTTATTTCCATCCGCAGTTCGAGGCGCTCATTTCGGCCTTCGTTTGCGTCGCGGAATCGCATCCAGATTTGTTCAGCGATGGCTTGCGCGGATTTGAGTGTCGCGGATTCCTCCGCAGTTATTTCGATTTTGTTCAGCTTCGGTTTCATATTCTTGCTTTTCGTTTTACTCGCGGTTCATCGGTGTCATACCACAGGTGAGCATGACCGGCCATGCAGTCGTTGTATTCGTCTATGGCCATCTCGTGCTCGATTTGTTCCTGTCGCGTCCGGCTGGCGTGCTTTGCTCGCGTGCAGATCGGGTCGCAGGTGTTTGTCTTGGGGTTTTGATTGCGGACTTTTGCTCCACATATCACACAAAGCCGTCTAACAAATCGCTGGACACGAATGGCTAGTGTCCCGGCAGTTTGTTTGCTGGTTTTGCGCTCGGCCTTTTGATTGGCCTCGCTGTCTGGATTTTCTCGATACGACTTCATATTCTTGTCTTTCGGACGAGCCGTTTGCATTTTCAAGTCTCTCGGCACACGCCCCGACCGGGGGAAGCCTCTAGCTGTATCGCCAGCATGACTTACAGTTGTGAAACAGTGGTAAAAAGAACCGTTCCACTTTTTAAGCCTCCCGGTTTGGCTATCCAGAGGCCATGTTTGTCCAGCCGTGGACATGCTATTAAGTCCAGAGCCAGCGCGGTCAAACCCTTGTGAAATTACACCGCACACCTTGCGGAGTGCGGCGGGGACGGCAGTCGTTTGCACAAACACCCAACGGTACGCCGGGCAAGGTTTTGAGCCTTGAGGGAAACAACTGCCTAATCTGGCATCTCGTTTGTGCATTTTTACTGCCGACCCTTCCACGGGTCTGACGAGATAAATTTTGCACACTGTTCATGGCTTGTCAACCCTCTTTTCAAACTTCTCCACCACCCGCGCAAACCCCTCCTTGTCAGCCGGTGACAGCGCATAAAGCTCGTCCAGCATCAGCCGTGACCGCAGATTGGCGCAGGCCAGTTGACGGCAGGCCGCACGCAGTTCGCGCAGGGCTGCGGCTGTTTTGGGGAAGGGGGGCATCATATAATCTTTTTCAGGGTGATGATGGTTAATTCCGACTCAAGCGTTACCTGCGTCCATGCCGGAGCGCGGAAGCTGTTCAAGAGGGTTGCAAAATCCAACGGGCATTCGATTACGAATCCAGGATATTCGGCGTCGGCTTTTAGAAAGTCCAGACCCATGTCCGCAACGCGCTTCAATTCGAGTCCTTTTATCATCGCCTCAAATCTTTCTGTCGGCGTTTCAACCCAAACGGTTTTGCCAACTTTCAACCGCTTGAATTGAGCCTTTCCGCGAATGGTCGTGAACTCGTCTTTGGCCAGCTTGAAATAATTGTGTCTGAATTTTATCGGTTTCTCATTCATACCTGTTTAAATCGTTTTACAAACCACTCCTTCGCCGCCTCCGTTATGTTCCCGTCTTTCCACTGAATGAGCAACTTGCCGAGGCCGTTGTCGTCTAAAACCAGAACGGGGCTGGCATCTTCATCGCTGCGCCACTTGCCCGAAAGTTTATGGCTTTGGGCGTCGTGGCGGGAGATGAGCATGGCAGCGTATTTTGTCATAGGTTGACTGCGGTTAGGAATTCTTGGAATGAATAGACGCAAGCCCACTTGTGGCCCAGTGCGAGCAAACAATGCCGAGCTACATTCTGTTCCTTTGTCAGCTTTGCGCCCTTGCGTTTTACCTCAATCCAGAATGTTCTCCCATCCGGCGAAGCGCATATAAAATCTGGAACGCCTTTTAGTTGGGTCGTCCTGCAATCCATCCGACTGTGAACAAAATACCAGCGGCGGCGGATAAGCTCGGCAATGATTTTGTCATGCAGGTCTGATTCCTTACGAAAAGACGGCATTTCGTTTTCGCTACACTTCGGCGCAACCCTCGCCTCCATCTCCCTGAACTGTTCGGGCGTAATCATTAGCGTCGGTTCATTTCAATATACGACTGGCAGTCGCAGAAACACTGTTCGGAAGCCCGGCGGATGTCACAGATTTCAGGTAGCGATATGTGCCGGATTTTTCAGGGTCAGGCGTCGAGCCAGCGATATATCCGATTGCCATGTGGCAGCCGCCTTCGAGTTGTTTTGCTGTTGCCGTCATTGCAGCCAGTTCGTGTTCGAGTTTGCGACACAGATATAGAGCGCGGTTCGCATCTGTGCATTTTTGCTTGGTGTATTCCGGCGTCAGCTTCAGCAGCATTAGCAGTTCATCGGTGCGTGGGGTCGGGACTTCCGAACCAGTCGCTGATGCCAACGCCTTTACGCCCACAGTTTCGGGCATGGGAACGCAATGTGGATTGCCGCCGCCATCCGTCCAGGCGATGCCGCCGCTTGCGCCGGGGTCAACTGCGATTATTTTTTTCACTCGTCCCTCCCCTTGTTCTTCGCCATTATTTCGCGGCTGTCTCCGTGGTAGATGGTCACGGATGCGTCTTGGTAGTAGGGTTTGGGTTGGCCTGCTAACAAGACGCTGGAGACCAACGGCGGGTGCGTCTTGCGCTCCACCGTTGTCGGCTGTTCGGATGTTGCTTCTACGTTCATCGCGTCGTTTCCCCGCCGTGGCTCAGTTCGTCGTTAG
>Ga0182027_10013104_pt1 | contig 11597 bp, 9 predicted proteins | sample 712E1DmetaG_FD_121300 | JGI IMG/M metagenome (GOLD analysis project Ga0182027, IMG submission 121300) | Permafrost microbial communities from Stordalen Mire, Sweden - 712E1D metaG (Illumina Assembly) | ecosystem: Environmental > Terrestrial > Soil > Wetlands > Permafrost | place: Sweden...
CACGGCGGCAGGCTTGGCGACATCAGCATCTACGGCCAGGAGAGCAATGCCACCACCCGCCGCCTCGCCGTGATGAACCTCGCCCTGCGCGGTATCGAGGCCGACTTCGGCCCAGAGCACGCCGATACCTTCCGCCGCGACCTCCATCCCGACCTCCGCGCCGACTACGTGCTCGCCAACCCGCCTTTCAACGACTCCGACTGGTTCCGCAAGGACGACGATGTGCGCTGGCAGTATGGCGTCCCACCCAAGGGCAATGCCAACTTCGCCTGGGTGCAGCACTTCATCCACCACCTCGCGCCCAACGGCATGGCCGGCTTCGTCCTCGCCAACGGCAGCATGTCCTCAAACCAGTCCGGCGAAGGCGACATCCGGCAAAAACTCATCGAGGCCGACCTCGTGGATTGCATGGTCGCGATGCCCGGCCAGCTTTTCTACAGCACGCAAATCCCCGTCTGCCTCTGGTTCATTTGCCGCGACAAATCCGGCGGCAAACCCTCACCCGCCGCTGCGCGCCACCCTCTCCCAGTGGGAGAGGGCCGGGGTGAGGGGCGTTTGCGCGACCGCAGGAAGCAAACGCTGTTCATCGACGCACGAAAAATGGGTACGCTCATCGACCGCGTCCACCGCGAGTTGACCGACGCCGACCTAAACAGGATCACTTCCACGTATCATGCTTGGAGAGGTAGGGCGGATTGTCCCCAATCCGCCGCTTCGGAACGGTGCGTTAAGGATAACGCGCCCTACCAGGACGTCCCCGGCTTCTGCAAATTCGCCACGACCGCCGAAATCGCCGCTCACGGATTCGTCCTCACACCCGGCCGCTACGTCGGCGCCGAGGAAGTCGAAGACGACGGCGACCCCTTCGAGGAAAAGATGCCGCGCCTCGTCGCCGAACTGCACGCCCAGTTCGCGGAATCGGCCAAACTCGAAGCCGCCATTCGCGCCAATTTGAACGGACTCGGCTACAAATGAACGCGGACAAAGCATCGGTCATCAACTTGTCCCGCCGTAGCATCAGCGCGAAGGCGGAAGCAAACCTGCCTGCCCGCCATAGCGCGGAGCGCGACGGTGGGAGGGGGCTGGGTTATGGCGGGTAAATGGAAAAAGGAACGGCTTTCCGCGCTGTGTGCAGAGATTGCCGACTGCCCACACTCGACACCGCTTTGGACGGATAGCGGTGCGCTCGTTCTACGCAGCCAGAACATCAGAAACGGTCGCCTCGACCTCAGCGCCAAGAGCTACACCGACGAGGCACACTTTGAGCAAAGAAGCCGCCGCGCCCGACTGCGAGGCGGTGACCTCGTAATCACTCGGGAAGCTCCGATGGGCGAAGTCTGCCTCATTCCCGATGGTCTTCGCTGCTGTCTCGGCCAACGCATGGTCATGCTCCGCCCAGACCCGAAGAAATGCGACTCACGCTTCCTGCTTTATTCGATTCAGTCGCGTGCTGTTCAGGATGAAATCAAAGTCAACGAAGGCACCGGCTCGACCGTGAGCAATCTGCGAATTCCGCTGCTTGAGGCGCTGCCGATTTCCCACCCACCCCTCGCGGAGCAAAAAGCCATCGCGACGGTGCTTGGGGCGTTGGACGACAAGATCGAGTTGAACCGGCGAATAAACGCGACGCTGGAGACGCTGGCGCGGGCGCTGTTCCAGAGCTGGTTCACAGATTTCGACCCCGTCCGCGCCAAACTCGACGGCCGCAAACCTGTCGGCCTCGACGAAGCCACCGCCGCCCTGTTTTCTGCCACCTTCCAAGACTCCGAGGCCGATCACATTCCTATTGGTTGGACCATTAAGCCCGTCGGCGAGGTCGTCGATTGCGTCGGCGGCGGCACACCTAGCACCGCTGAGTCGAAGTATTGGGAGGGCGGCACGCACCACTGGACGACACCGAAGGACTTCTCCTCGCTCCAAGCCCCCATCCTCCTCGCCACCGCCCGCAAGCTTACCGACGCCGGCATCGCCAAGATTTCGTCAGGCCTGCTTCCCGCTGGAACGTTGCTGCTCTCGTCCCGCGCACCAGTCGGGTACCTCGCCATCGCCGCCATGCCCGTCGCCATCAATCAGGGCTTCATCGCGATGAAGTGCAATGAACGAGCCTCAAATTTCTTCATGCTGAACTGGTGTCAGACGAACATAGCCGAGATCGAAAGCCGCGCGACCGGCACCACTTTCGCAGAAATCAGCAAACAGAATTTCCGACCGATTTGGGTAGTGCTGCCGCCGAAGGAACTCATGACCGCCTTCACCGCCAAAGTCGCCCCGCTCTACTCCCAAATCACCGCCAATCTCCGCCAATCCCGCACCCTCGCCACCCTGCACGACACGCTGCTGCCGAAGCTGCTGAGCGGGGAGTTGAGCGTGGCGGGAGTGGGACAAACCGAAGGGAGGGACGCACAATGACCCCCAAGAAAAGGAAGCAGGCGGGACAGAGATCCGAACGGTCGATTCTACAGATGACCGCATCGCAGGCCCGGGCGTTTCTGCTGAAGCCTGAGAGCTACTGCGGAGTAGAACTGCCGGTTTATTTCACTTTCGCACGCGTGCTTTCAGCCGTCACCAAGGTGCTTTCTGGAAAGTCTCTGTCTTCAATGTCATCGAAACCGCGCGACTTCGAGGGCGTGAATTATGCGATGCTCTCGAACAAAGATGGTCGTCACGCATGGCGACCATTCCAACTGATTCATCCGGCGCTTTACGTTTCCCTCGTCCAGAAGATCACCGAGCCTGCCCAGTGGAAAGTGATTCGCGACCGGTTCAGAGAATTTCAGAAGCCAAAAAACTTCAAGTGCCTGAGCATTCCCATTGAGGCATCACCCACACGGAAGGACAAGGCGGCGCAGATCCTCAATTGGTGGCAAGGAATCGAGCAGGGGTCGATTGAGTTCGCTCTGGACTACAACTACGCATTTCACGCCGACATCACGGACTGCTATTCGGCGATCTACACACACTCGATTGCGTGGGCTGTTCACGGCAGAGCCAAAGCTAAAGCAGCACGAAACGACAAGACACTGATCGGGAACATCATCGACTGGCACATACAGGACATGCGAAATGGGCAGACAAACGGGATTCCGCAGGGCTCCACGCTCATGGATTTCATTTCCGAGCTTGTGCTGGGTTATGCCGATCTTGAGTTGAGCGACCGACTAAAGGCTGCCGGAATCACGGAGTTTCGCATCCTACGTTATCGCGACGACTATCGAATCTTCGTCCAGAGCCCGCAAATTGGTGAGGCCATCTTGAAATCTTTGACCGAGGTGCTGATCGATCTCGGCCTAAAGCTCAATTCATCGAAGACAACCGGTGCGCAGCTAGTTGTCAGCAATGCGATCAAGCCGGACAAGCAAGCTTGGTTCAGAGGGAGGCAGGGTGATGCAAACCTCCAAAAGCATCTGCTTGTCATCCACGCTCACGGGCACGATTTCCCGAATGCTGGCAGCCTCACGGTTGCCCTTATCCATTTTCATGAGCGGCTCAACCAGACGAAGCGTATCAGCAACTCCCTTGTGTTGGTCAGCATCGCAACTGACATCGCATACCACAGCCCGAAGGCTTTTCCCGTGTGTTCAGCCATCATCAGCAAGCTTCTAAGCGTGCTGCCGACCAAAGCGGCGCGAGTGGATGCGATACAGAAGATTCACGCCAAACTCTCGCAGCTTCCCAACACGGGTCATATGGAAGCGTGGCTCCAACGAATCAGCCATTCCTTCATCCCCAATCTCGGATACAAGGAAGCCCTTTGTCACTTGGTGAAAGGCAATCCCGTGGTCCTTTGGAACAATGACTGGATTACCTCCGCGACTCTCAAAGCGGTAATTGACCCTGCGAAGACCGTAAACAAGGCGAAACTCCGGTCACTCAAGCCAATCGTGAGACCCAAGGAAATCGAACTATTCGCTTCGGAGCGCTACTGACATGAGCCTCACGGAATCCATCGTCGAAGACGCGGCCCTGACATGGTTCGGGGAGCTGGACGATGTCCAAGGCGCCACATGCCACATCGCAGTGACGGCTGACACGATCACGGTTCGCAGTCCGGGTACGCCGCCGTCGCCCGTCAAATTGGAACAGCTTCAATCCTTCAACGCGCCGATGCTGAATCGGAATCCGAAACTGCAGTTCGCTTTCGGCGGAGCCAAGCTCGCCGAAGGCCGCGGACTCGGCATGAAGACCCTTGGTTCAGCCGCCGAGAAACACGGGCTCCCGCTGCCGAAATGCAGCTTCGACGGTGTGTATCTGACGCTGACGATCTATCGGCACGTCCAGGCGGCGGTGCGGGCGCTGGGAGCAGCGGTTTTGGGTAAACTCAGCAAATCGGAGCGGGCCGGATGGGAGTGGCTCGCATCGAAAGGTCGCGCCAAATCAAGCGAGTATGCAGCGAGGCTAGGGGTGGACGACCGAACTGCCCGTCGTCATCTGAATCAATTTCTCAGGCTGGGCCTCGTGCGCAAGACTGGGGCCAGTACTTCGACCGAATACCAAATCAAATTATGGAAGCTATCGTCATGAAGCAGCCCGGAATTCCTGGCCGGACATTTTGCCGGACATTTTGTCCGGGGAGCGCCGGGACCATCAAGACTTGGTTTCTACCCGGACATTTTGCCGGACATTTTGTCCGGATAGGTCGGAGCTTGATCCGGTCCGTCGTCGCAGCAGGTCAGGCCTTGCGACATTTCTCACGACAAAGTGTCGCGAACCCGGTCCCATGAGCCTCAACGAATCCATCGTCGAAGACGCCGCCCTCGGCTGGTTCGGGGAGCTGGGATATTCGGTCGGGTACGGGGCCCTCTTCGCCAAGCTTCGCCGCGCCAAGCCGCATTTCGCGCCCGGTGAACCGGCGGCGGAGCGGGAGTCGTTTGGCGAGGTAGTGCTAGTTGGGCACTTGCGCGAGGCCATCCGGCAGCTGACCCCGGCCATTTCATCCCGCACCCTCGCCATCCTGCGCGACACGCTGTTGCCGAAGCTGCTGAGCGGAGAGTCGCGCGGCGCCTCCGTAACTGCTGCCGCTTCTTAACCCGAGCCCCGCCATGCCCGACGTTATCAACCTCTACTGCGATGAAAGCTGCCACCTCGAAAACGACCGGCAGCCGGTGATGGTTCTCGGTACCATCTGGTGCGTGCAGGAGAAGGCGCGGGAAATCGCGGTGCGGTTGCGCGAAATCAAGGCGGCGCATGGTTTGCCAGCAAATTTCGAAATCAAGTGGACGAAGGTTTCACCTGCAAAACAGGATTTCTACCTCGCCGTATTGAACTATTTTTTCAACGAAGACGAACTGCACTTCCGCGCATGGGTAGCGCACAAGGCGGGATTGCGGCATGCCGACTTCGGCCAGAGCCACGACGACTGGTATTACAAAATGATGTTCGGCCTGCTGGAGCCAGTGCTGAAACCAGACGCCTGCTTCCGACTCTACCTCGACAAAAAGGATACGCGCAGCGCTGCCAAAGTGGTGAAATTGCACGAGGTGCTGTGCAACAATCTCTATGACTTCAACCGCGCGATCGTGGAGCGGGTGCAGGTCGTGGAGTCGCACGCGGTCGAACAGCTCCAGCTTGTCGATCTGCTGATCGGTGCCGTCGGCTACGCCAACCGGGCTTTGACGAGCAGCGCCGCGAAGAATGCCCTGGTGACTCGCATCCGCGAGCGAACCGGCTACACGCTGACGCGGCCCACGCTGCTGCGAGAATCCAAGTTCAACGTCTTTGTCTGGCAGGGGCAGTCGGGAGGACCGGCGGCATGAGCGACGGCTGGCTGCCACCGTTGGTATTGCTGGAGGATTCTGCCGGCGACTGGAACACGTATGAGAACGTGCTCTACAGTTGGTTCACAAGTGATTTTGTGAAGTCACGTCCGGCATGGCCCGGCAAACGGGTCGGCTTAAAACGCATGCCCTTAAGCAAGGGGAAAGAAGCGACCTTCTGGCATTTCATCTCTGAGGGCGAAAGCGAGGTCGACCGTCTGATGGACATTCGGCGCTGTGAGCGCATTCGCTGGCCGAGGCCAACGATGGAGAAGTTTATCGACCGGCGACCGATGGCGGGCGACTGCATCGTTTGGTGGAAGAACCAACGCCGGGGCGGTGAATGGCGATACTTACTCGCTGTGCCGGATTTCAGCTATTTGATGATTGTGGCTGACCGTGGCGAATTTGTTTTGCCTTGGACCCAATACCACGTCGACCACTCCCATCGGCGAGAAAAGTATCGCAAGGAATACCATGCTTACTGGGCTGCCAAAAAAAGCTGAAGCCGCCCCTTGTGGGACGGCCTCGATACTCCTTCAACACATGGTTGATGAGCTACGTGGAATATCGTCACACTGATCTGACAAATCAAGCCCCCGGTTCATAAGAAGTAGAAACCGCTGACATCCGATGCCTTCCGTAGATGAGTCCACCGTGGAAGCCGCCACCCTCGGCTGGTTCGAGGAGCTGGGCTACGCCATCGGCCACGGGCCGCACCTGGCGCCCGGTGAACCCGCAGCGGAACGGGATGGATTTGGCGATGTGGTGCTCGTGGGCCGACTACGGGCCGCAATTCATCGCCTCAATCCCAAGATTCCGGAAGACGCCCGGGAGGACGCGCTGCGCAAGGTGCTGCGGGTGGCCACGCCGTCGCTAGTCGGCACCAACCGGCAATTTCACGCGATGCTACGCGATGGTATTCCTGTTGAATTTCTTCAACAGGAACCCTCACCGCAGCCCTCTCCCAGCGGGAGAGGAAGCGGGCAATACCGGGGTGGATTCGAGTTTGCGGGATTGAAGCAGCAGGCTCGGGAACTCCGGGCCAAACAAACCGAGGCGGAGGGCTTCCTTTGGGAGCTTCTGCGGGATCGTCAGCTCGCGGGCGCAAAGTTTCGGCGGAACCATCAATTTGGGGATTACATCTGCGATTTTTTCAGCCCCGAAGCGATGCTGGTCGTAGAATGCGACGGCGAAGTTCACAACACACCCGAGCGGCAGGAGATCGATCGGAAGCGGGATGTTTACCTGAGATCGCAGGGCCTGACTGTGCTGCGTTTCGACAACGCTCATGTGCTCAATGACACGGAATCCGTGCTGAAGGAAATCGCGTCCCATCTCCCCTCTTCCTCTGGGAGAGGGGGCGTGGATGAGGGTTGGCGGCGCTGGGAGAACGTTCGTCTCATCGACTTCGAAAACCTCGCCGCCAATGACTGGTTTGCGGTCAACCAATTCACGGTCATCGAGGGCCAGATCAACCGCCGGCCGGACATCGTGGTTTTCGTGAACGGTCTGCCGCTCGGTGTGCTTGAGCTGAAGAACGCCGCCGAGGAAGACGCCACGACCTTCGACGCATTCAAAGATTTGCAGATCTACAAGGAGCAGATTCCGTCGCTGTTCCACTACAACGCGGTCGTCATCGCCTCGGACGGCGCCGATGCCCGCATCGGCACGATCAGCTCCGACTGGGAACGGATGATGCCATGGCGCACCATCGACGGCGAAGCCCTCGCGCCCGTCGCGTTGCCGCAGCTGGAGGTTCTGTTGCGGGGCGCCTTCGACCGGCGACGTTTTTTGGATCTCCTGCGCTACTTCATCGTGTTCGAGGAGGACCCGGAAGATGGCGCACTCATCAAGAAGGTCGCGGGCTATCACCAGTTCCATGCGGTCAACACTGCGCTCGCGGAAACGATTCGCGCGGCGGTGTACCTGGGCCCCGCCACGAGGGAGGAGGGCGGCTACTTCGCCAGGCCGCAGGCGGAGGGCGTCGCCGGCGACAAGCGCGTTGGCGTCGTCTGGCACACGCAGGGTTCAGGCAAGTCGCTCACGATGGTCTTCTACGCCGGGCGGCTCGTGCTGGAGCCGGCAATGGAAAACCCCACGCTAGTGGTGCTCACGGACCGCAACGATCTCGACGACCAGCTTTACGGCACCTTCCTTCGCTGCCACGAACTCTTGCGGCAGAAACCGCAGCAGGCCGAAAGCCGTGACCAGTTGAAGCAACTGCTGGCAGTTGTATCGGGCGGCGTGGTGTTCACGACGATCCAGAAATTCTTCCCGGAAGAAATTGGCGGCAAGCATCCGCTGCTCTCCGACCGCCGCAACATCGTCGTGATCGCCGATGAAGCGCACCGCAGCCAATACGATTTCATCGACGGGTTCGCGCGCCATATGCGCGATGCGCTGCCGAATGCGTCGTTCATCGGTTTCACCGGCACGCCCATCGAAAAGGCGGACGCCAACACGCGCGCGGTTTTCGGCGACTACATCTCGATCTACGACATCCAGCGCGCGGTCGAGGACAAGGCGACGGTCCCCATCTACTACGAAAGCCGTCTCGCCAAGCTGGAGCTGAAGCCCTCAGAGAAACCGAAGATCGATCCCGACTTCGAGGAGGCGACCGAAGGCGACGAGGCGTCGCACAAGGAGCGGCTCAAGACAAAGTGGGCGGCGCTGGAGGCCATTGTCGGCGCCGACAAACGCATCGGCCTGATCGCCGCCGACCTCGTAAAGCATTGGGAGGCGCGCCTGGAGGTGATGGACGGCAAGGCGATGATCGTGTGCATGAGCCGGCGCATTTGTTTCGAGCTCTACGAGGCGATCCGCAAACTGCGTCCGGAGTGGCACGGCGGCGATGACGACAAGGGTGCCATCAAAATCGTGATGACCGGCTCCAAGGCTGATCCGCTCGAATGGCAGCCGCACATTCGCAGCAAGGCGCGCCGCGAAGAACTCGCCAAGCGGTTCAAGAATCCAAAGGACCCGTTCAAGATCGTCATCGTGCGCGACATGTGGCTCACCGGTTTCGACGCGCCCTGCCTGCACACGATGTATCTCGACAAGCCGATGCGCAGCCACGGCCTCATGCAGGCTATCGCCCGCGTGAACCGGGTTTTCAAGGACAAGCCCGGCGGCCTCGTGGTCGATTATCTCGGCCTCGCGCACGAGTTGAAGCAGGCGCTCGCCGTTTACACCGAAAGCGGCGGCCACGGCGAAACGGCCATCGATCAGGAAGAGGCTGTCGTCGCAATGCTCACGCGGTATTCGATCTGCCGCACGTTCTTTCATCGCTTCGACTGGTCGAAATGGACCACCGGCACACCGGCGCAGAAGCTCTCGCTCCTCCCGGCCGGTCAGGAGCACGTCCTCGCGGCCGCGGCCAAGGACGCAAAGCCGGAGGAATACCGGCAGCGATTCCTTCAAGCCGTCACTGAGCTCTCGAAGACTTTTGCGCTAGCCGTGCCGCACGACAAGGCGCTCGCGATTCGCGACGATGTTGGCTTTTTCCAGGCGGTGCGTGCCGCCATGACCAAAGGCGGCGGTGAGAGGAAGAAGACCGGGGAAGAACGCGATGCCGCCATCCGCCAGATCATCTCGCGGGCCGTCGCCTCGGATGAGGTGGTGGACATCTTCGCCGCCGCGGGACTGAAGAAGCCCGACATCTCGATCCTCTCCGATCAGTTCCTCGCCGAAGTGCGCGGGATGCCGCAGAAGAATCTCGCCGTCGAACTCCTCCGCAAGCTGCTCAACGGCGAGATCAAACTCCGGTCGCGGAAGTTTCTCATCCAATCGAAGTCGTTTGCCGCGATGCTGGAGCAGGCGATCCGCAAATACCAGAACCGCGCAATCGAAGCCGCAGCGGTCATCGAAGAGCTGATCAAGATCGCGAAGGACATGCGCGAAGCCGACCAGCGCGGCGAAGCGCTGGGCCTCACGGATGAAGAGCGCGCGTTTTACGACGCCCTCGCCGACAACGAAAGCGCGGTGCAGGCGATGGGCAGTGCCGAACTCCGCGTCATCGCGACCGAACTTGTGACTCAAGTCCGCAAGAGTGTGACCATCGATTGGACCGTCCGCGAAAGCGCTCGGGCCAAGATCAAGGTGATGGTAAAGCGCATTCTGAAACGACACGGCTACCCGCCCGATTTGCAGGAGGAAGCAGTGAAGACCGTCCTAGCCCAAGCCGAACTCCTCTGCGCCGACTGGGCGGCATGATAGATTCCGAAGATTTCGGAGCCAGCCTCTTACCAGGCGAGCGGAGTTTACGAGTGAACGCGGATATTCGGCTTTGGCGACTTACGGGGCCGGAATCGCATCAACGAAAAAAGCCCGGCGTTGCGGCCGGGCTTTGGGGTTGGGGAAAAGGAGCTACTACCAGTGCGCGTAGTCGCCTTTCTCGAGCGACCGGGCGAACTCGACGAACAGCTTCACGCAGTTCTCCACGTCGGCGAGGTCCACGACTTCGCTTGGCGTGTGCATGTAGCGCAGCGGCACGCTGACCAGTCCCGTGGCCACACCGGCGCGGCCCATCTGGATCGCGCGCGCATCGGTGCCGGTGGGGCGCGGGTCCGCCTCGAGTTGATAGGGGATCTTCAGCTTTTTCGCACAGCGCACGAGCCGCTCGTACACCCGGGGATTGATGTTCGGCCCCCGGCAGATCATCGGGCCGCCGCCAAGCCTGGTCTCACCGAACTTGCGTTGGTCGCAATCCGGATGATCGGTCGCGTGGCCGACGTCGACCGCCACGGCGATGTGCGGGTTGACGGCATAAACCGCCGTGGTCGCGCCGCGCACGCCGATTTCCTCCTGGGTGGTCGCCACGCTCACGACTTTGGCGGCAAGTTTCTGCTTCTCCGTCGCGAGGCGGATCAGCGTTTCGCCGACGATGTAGGCGCCCGCCTTGTTGTCGAAGGCGCGGGCCGCGCCGATGGAGCCGTGGAGCAGCTCGAACTCGTGATCGTAGGTCGCCACATCGCCGATCGCGACGCGCGCCAGCGCCGCCTTCTTGGAGGACGCTCCGATGTCGATCCAGATCTCGTGCTTCTTCGGCACTTTCTTGCGATCCTCCTCGTCCATCAGGTGGACCGCGCGTTTGCCGGTGACCCCTTTCACGTTGCCTTGGGCGGTCTGGATGACCACGCGTCGCCCGGAGATGATGCTGAGATCGTGTCCGCCGATCGTGTCGAAATAGAGAAAGCCGTCCTTGTTGACGTAGGTGACGATGAGGCCGAGCTCATCCATGTGACCGGCGAACATCAGGACCGGGTCGCCGGCGGGATGGAGGGTCGCGAGGCGGTTGCCGAGCGCGTCGTGGTCATAACGATCGGCGTGGGGCTGGACGAAGCGGTCGTAAACCTTCTGCGCCTCGAACTCGTAACCGGAGGGCGAGCGCGCATGGAGCAGTTCGGTGAGGAAGGGCGGAGCCTGATAGGTTTTGGGCATAAATGAACAGTTGCTTTACCATGACGGCGGAATCGAAAATCGAAAATCTAAAATTGCATGACGATTTATCCGGCCATCGACATCAAAGGAGGACGCTGCGTGCGGCTGACGCAAGGCCGCGCCGACCAGGAGACGGTTTACGCCGAGAATCCCGCCGACGTGGCGGCGCAGTTCAAAGCCGCCGGCAGCGCGTGGGTGCATGTGGTCGATCTCGACGGTGCGTTTGCCGGTGAGCCGCGCAACCTCGACCGGGTCGCGGCCATCGTCGCGCTCGGGCTGCAAGTCCAGCTGGGCGGCGGGATGCGGACGCGGGCCACGGTGGAACAGGCGCTCGCGCTCGGGGTGCGCCGGGTGGTGATCGGCACGCGCGCGGCAGAGAGCGAGGCGTTCGTCGGCGAGCTC
>Ga0182027_10013105_pt1 | contig 11597 bp, 10 predicted proteins | sample 712E1DmetaG_FD_121300 | JGI IMG/M metagenome (GOLD analysis project Ga0182027, IMG submission 121300) | Permafrost microbial communities from Stordalen Mire, Sweden - 712E1D metaG (Illumina Assembly) | ecosystem: Environmental > Terrestrial > Soil > Wetlands > Permafrost | place: Sweden...
CCCCAGCGCGGTTCGCCAACTGCCCGCGCCACTGCCGATCGGTAAAGTGCCCATGCCCGCACCCTCGAGAAATGTCTTTGATCCCGCGACCAGCCGCACTGACGTGCAACATGCCGTCCAGCGCGTCGCGCCCACGCCTTCCCTTCCGTCAGCGTCCGTTCGCCCAGCGGTGACCGTCACACCCCAACCCGCGCCCCGACCAAGCGTGGCAACACCGATGCCGCGCAGTATGCCGCCCCCCAGTGCGCCGCGCAGTGAGGCACCCGTACGGGTCGCGCCCATGGCGCCGCGTAGCGAGGCTCCCATACGAGTCGCGCCGGTGGCACCACGGGTCGAGGCTCCCGCCGCGCCACGATCGGCTCCCAGTAACGTCTTCAGTGGCGGTTCGGCGGGCGCTACCCGTGCCCAAAGTGTCCGCGGTAATACATCAGTCCACCGATAAAACATGTTCACCTTTGACTACCGGCAACACTGGTAGTCTCGGAGATCACAAACGTACATCCCTTCACCTGCCCCCAGCCAATCAAGGAGAGTAACCATGCATCCTAGAACCCCTGGATTCATCACTGCGGCGCTCGCTTGTGCCATCGCCTTGACCCTCGCCGCCCTCCCCGGTTGCGACACTACCGCACCCAGGAACGCCGCCATCCGCCCCGCCGGTGAGCCAGGGGTGGGCCAGCAGCAGTTCGACACTGACGCCCAGGCTGCCGCTGCATTGGTTGCCGCCGCCAAGGCCCGCGACCATGACGCCCTCGACCACCTCTTCGGCCCATCCTCCACTGAGTTTGTCTCCGGCGACAAGGTGGAGGACGAGAAGGCCTTCGATCGCTTCACCAAGAACGCCGGCGAACACCTGGAACTGGAATCCAAGGACGCCAAAACCTCCTTCGTTGACATCGGCAAGGACAACTGGCCCTTCCCCATCCCCCTGACGCGCCTCTCCAACGGCAAGTGGTTCTTCGACACCGAGGCCGGCAAGCAGGAAATCCTCGCCCGCCGCATCGGCGCCAATGAACTGGAAACCATCAAAGTCTGCCGCGCCTATCTTGAAGCCCAGCGTGAATACGCCAGCGTCGACCGCGACGGTAGCGGTGTCCTCAAATACGCCCAGCACTTCATGAGCCACACCGGAAAGGACGGCCTCTACTGGGTCGCCGCCCCCAGCGAAGAAGAAAGCCCCTTCGGCCCGTTCGTCGCCCAGGCCACCTTGGAAGGCTATACCCCCGGCCAAAAGGAAGCCCCCGGACCCCAACCCTTCCACGGCTACGTTTTTCACATTCTCACCCGCCAAGGCCCCGCCGCGCCCGGTGGTAAATACGATTACGTCATCAACGGCAACATGATCGCCGGCTTCGGCCTAGCCGCCTGCCCCATCGAGTACGGCACCTCCGGTGTAATGACGTTCATCATCAGCCACCAAGGGAAGCTCTACCAAAAGGATCTGGGATCAAAAGCTCCAGACCTCGTGCGGAGCATGAAGGAATACAACCCGGACAGCAGTTGGACCTTGGTAACCGACTGATCAGAATGAAGCAACGAGTTCCGACTGCTTTTGTCAATGCCGGATTCACCGCCACTAAACGCGATTATTGCAAAGTTTGACGTGGCGATTGCTGTGGAAGAGGTTGGCTAGTTGCCGGCGAGTTGCTGCAACCGCCGACAGAGGGTATCGGATGAGGGGGGGCGAGATGTTTACTATTTTCTAGGGTGGGTTCGATTTAACATAATTGAAAGATGTCCACGGCGGTGTCCACACGAATGCCCACCTTCGACATGACCTGAAGCATTCATGGCGAGGGTGTTCGAACATGCCGCTCGATGCACTTGACCAATTCGCTCAGGACCACCGGTTTGGCCAGATAGAGGGTCGGCCCGCTAATCATCTCGTGTCCGCCGGTTTCCCGGTTCGAGGTGAGAGCGGTGAGGAAGACAATGGGGATGTCCTTGAGCGCCGCGTCTTCCCTCATTTGGCCTGCCACATCGCCGCCGTCCATTCCGGGCATCATCACGTCCAGCAGGATCAGATCGGGCCGGAAGTCGCGCGCTGCCGCCAGGGCATCCTCGGCACGATTCTCGGTTCGCACTTCGTAATCGACCGCTTCCAGGTTCAGCCTAATGCCCCGGGTGACGCTGGCTTCATCATCCACCACCAGAATTCGTGTCTTCGTCATGGCTACTATCCTTTCGTTTCAAGATTGAACTTCAAGGCGACTCTTGCTCCACCCTCGGGTCGGTTCCCGATGGAGATGATGCCGCCGTGGATCTGTACGATTTTCTGCACTATTGACAGCCCCAAGCCCGTCCCCTGGCCGGGCTGCTTGGTCGTAAAGAAGGGTTCAAATGCTCTTGTGAGATGCTCCTGGGGGATGCCGGGGCCGGTGTCGTCCACTTCTACAATCACGTGCGCCGACTTGCTGTCTTCGGGGGGCGGGGTGTGGGTGCGCACCGTAATCGTTCCGCCGTCGGGCATGGCCTGCATGGCGTTGGTGAAGAGGTTGAGGAAGGCATGTTGCATCCGGTTTCGGTCAAGGGAGAGCGCCGGGAGGTTGGGCTGCAAGTGCAGGACCACGGCAACATGCTGCTTGAGCAGTTGATGCCGCATGAGGTTGAGGGAATTTTCGATAATGCCGTTGATGTCTTCGCGGCTGCGCTCCAAGGGGCGCGGCTTGGAATAGTCCAACAGCAGATTGATGATGTTGCCGGCCCGCTGCACCGCATCCTTCATGTCCTGCAACAGTGCCGCCTCGTCGGCGCTTGCGGGGCCTCGCTGACAGAAATAATCCGTTGCCAAGCTCAGTGTCATCAAGGGGTTTTTGACCTCGTGGGCGATCCCGGTGGCCAGTCTGCCGATGGACTCCATCTTGGCGGCCTCAATAAGCTGCAACTGGGTTTTCTGGAGTGCGGCGTGCGATTGTTGCAGATCGGCCAGCGAACGCTGCAATTGTTCGCGAATCGCTGTTAATTCGGTGTTGGACTGCGTAAGTTGACCCTCCGCACGGCAGCGTTCGGCGATCTCGTTGCGCAGGTTCTCGGTGCGCTGAAGCACCGTCTGTTCTAGGTTTACGGTAGTCAGCTTGAGTGCCGCCAGAAGCAGCACGACCACCACAAACCACGAACCCATGATGGCGGTATTCCAGGCGGGCAGCCAGGGATTGGCAATGGCCGGCCGGTCCGCAATGTCCACGGTCAGCCACACCACGGTGCTGACCAACGCGATGGACCCGCCGGCGGCACGTCCCCCATACCAGGTACTCAACGCCACTGGGATGAGATAGAACAGTGAAACTGAAACGTCATAGCCCGTCAGATAATCAACTATGCCGACCACCGCAACCAATCCCAAGCTGGCCATGATGATCGAAGCCTTGGACCAGGCACTTGAGTTTTGGATATCCTCTTTCATCGCCGCCGTCCTCGGTTCGGTCAGCGTTTCCGCACGGATGGCTGACGCGAACAACATATGCCGCCGCGCAAGAAGTAGCCAACGGCTTTCGGCTTTATCACTTTGAAAACCGCTACCGTATTTGAGCCTCACCCAGCGACGGCGAAGGTTCCGACCAACTTCCGGAGTCCCTCAGCGACCATGGTGGGGCATTTCAACTTGGTCCTGATTTCGCCGGCCAGGTTAATCGCCATGTCCTGAACCAGCTTGTCGTGCGCTTCGTTGCCGGTCATCGGTCCGATGTCGATTTGAACTTGATATTGAGTGAAGGGCAGGTTGTCCTCCCCGTCATCTTCGAGACCGCAACGGCCAAATACCACCACGCGGGTACCCAGAACGTCCGTTTCATAAACGTCACCCATGTCCGTTTGAATGTGGTTGAACAATTTGCCGAGAATTTGGCCGAACTTCAAGGCAAAGGCTCGAACGCTCGCATTGGTCTTTACGAACACATTCATATAAGTAGACATAAAAGCTCCTATTTTTAGTGTGCCAGACTCCCCGGCATGTTGTATTACCTCAAGCGCGGCCCTCGTGGACGGAGACCATCGTGGCCTCACGAGGCGCATCGGCTGTTCATCCAAAATAGTTGTCTTCCGGTCCCACCAGTGGGTGGGCCGAAAGACCCTCGATGCCGCGCCGGACGGCCATTCGCAAGGTCTCGGGCGAGATGGGCTTGTGGAGGAAATCCACCGCGCCCCGCCGCGCGGATTCAACGGCGGCAGTGACCGAGCCGTGGGCGGTCAGTATCAAAATGGGCGGCAGGTAATCTTTACTGCGAACCAGCCGCAGTTCCTTTAGGACTTCCAGCCCATCAAGGAACGGCATGGACAGGTCCAGTATCGCAAGGTCGAATGATTGGTTCAAGATCGCTTCAATTGCCTTGCGCCCGTCTTCGGCACAGGCGACTTCGTAGCCTTCCGCCTCCAGCGTCGCCTGAACGGCGCTGCGTATCCCCGCATCGTCGTCGGCTATCAGTATGCGTGATGGAACATTTTTCATTTCTCAGCTCCTGTTTGGCTCGGCAAATCTGTGTCTGCCGGCATTACGACGCTGTTTGTGTTTACGAACATTCCTGGTACTTCTTCCACCTTGACAAGGGGGAGCGTGAACGAAAACGTAGTCCCCTGGCCCACAACCGATTCCACACCGACCCTGCCGCCGTGAGCTTCGACGATTTGTTTCACGAGAGCCAGACCCAATCCCGTGCCCGAATCGCTGCGCTGGCCCGGCACACGGAAGAATGTTTCGAAAATCCGAGGCAGGTGAACCGCATCTATGCCACAACCATTGTCCTTTACAGAGAAGGTCACCGTATCGTCGTAAACAACGGCCGATACGGCGACCTTTCCGGCGGAGGAGGAATACTGGAGCGCATTGCCGAGAAGATTGTTCAGGACAAGATCGATCTGAACCGGATCGCATCTCACCGGGGGAAGATCCCCGGGAACATCCGTGTATAGGGTCACTTGTCCTTGAGCATACGCCGTCTGCTGCGTGGCAACGGCTTTGGCAATCAGTTCGGCCGGAGTGACCGTTTTCATATTCATAGGCATCTTGCCGCTGGCCATGCGTCCAATGTCCAGGATGTTCTCCACAATGGCGCGCATGCGTTCGGTCGCGTTGCAGACAACTTTTAGCAGATCAACTTGTTTGTCATTGAGGCTGCCCACATTCTGCTCCAACAACAGCGGCAGGATGATCCGCATGCTGGTCAGGGGAGTCTTGAGCTCATGGCTCGCCATGGAAAGAAGCGAGTCCTTGAGTTCATCGAGCCGGCGAAAATCCGTGACATCGGTGAGAATGATCGTCGTCCCAATGGCACGATCTTCGCTGTTCCGCAGCGATACCGACTGGGGCAGAAAATACCGGTGCTTCGCACCATCATCGATGGTGATGCTGGAACCATAGCTGTCCAATGTCGGACTTGGCCGTTCGATGGCCTCCCGGAGCCACGCCGCGAAGTCTTGCAGATTCTCCTGGCCAGCGCGGATTCCGAACAGCCGCGTGGCGGTCTTGTTGGCCAATTCGACCTTCCCGTGTTCGTTGACCAAAATCACGCCGTCCGGCAGGCTGTCGATGGCCGTCTGCGTCGTCTGGTAGGAACGCTCGAGTTTGTCGGCATCCAGCGCCCGAAACCGCCGCAGTTCGGCGGCCATTTGATTGAAGACCCCAACAAACTGCCCAAACTCATCCCGGCCTGATACGGTCAGGCGCTGTTCAAGATCACCCGACGCCATCGCCTTGGCGGCCGCGGTCATGGCACGGAGAGAGGATGTCATGCGCCTCCCAAGGACGATGGAAAACCCCGCGGCGGCAATGAGCGCCAACAGGATCGTTCCACGTAGTTCCCACCGTACCCATTTAGCGTTGGAGCCCAGCTTGGCATGCCTCGCTTTCATGTTGTCTGCATTCAACTGGGAGAGTTGCGTAAGCAGTGGACGTAATCCTCGGATGGCCGGAATCAGCCGTCCCTGAATGACCGTGGTACGATCCTCGGCTGGAGCGTCTTTCACCATGCTGGTCACCCGAAGGATTTCGCCCCATTTCGTCTGAATATCTGCCGTTAGCTGTTGTTCACCGGGGAGTGTAACCCGCGAAAGTTGCACCGCCAGCGCTTGATCGAAGGACGAAGAGGACTCCTCAACCCAGGCCTCATCAAGAGTTTTTCCAGTACGCAGCGAATCCTGGGCGGCGTCGTAGAGCACGCCAACGGCATTGTGCATGTCGCGTGCGGCAATGACGCTGTCGAGATCGTCGACGCCCATGCGTTCGACGGCATCGGAGTAAGTGCTGAAGACCGTTGACGCAATCAGGAAGACCGCCAGCAGCAGCGCGATCATGGTTCCGAGTGCGATATTGAGTTTGCCGCGAATTCCAAGCATGATCATTCATCCGTTCCATGCGAACCGTGTCGCCGCACCGCGCTCCGAATGGGAGCCAGGCACAACCATAACCGGCCCGGCCGGAGTGAACCAGAATTACTTCCTCCGGCCGGACCTTGGTGGTGGATGGTTCCTCATAAAAGCGCTGACGAACGACCCAGAGACAGTCGGTTGCCGAGATCATCGAAGTCTCCATGACCCTGCCTGTCACCGGCCATGGCTTTATTCGTCTCGGCTACAACCTGGTCTATAGCGAAGGACGTGCCAGAACTCCGGGGAAACCGAAATACCGATCCTGTTCAACAAACGCATGGATTCCTTCCACCCCCATTTCAATCTGAAATCTCAATACAGCAACACCCTTCAAAATCGTGTCTGCACGGGCAGGCGACGGCCATCCTCGCCGTTCGTTTAGATTTGGAATTTTTTTCGCCGGCGCCAAAGCGTGACGCTGTCCATTCCGAGAATCGCGGACGCTTCTTCCAAGGATGACGTTGTCGCCAAAACGCCGCGAATGTGAAGTTCCTCAATCTTCTCCATGGACACATGGCTTCCAACGCCAACCTGTGTGGAGGCGTTCCCTCCGTTCTGATTGAGGCGAAGCAAATCTGGGCCAATCACCGATCCGCGAGCGAGAATGACGGCACGCTCGATCACGTTGCGCAGTTCGCGGATGTTGCCCGGCCAGGCGTGTTGCCGAATCGCGCCGAGCGCTTCTGCACTGAAAGTCACATGCGGTTTGTTCAGTACACGGCCAAAGTGGGGCAGTAGTTGCTCCGCGAGCCGTGCCGTGTCGTCCGGGCGCGAGCGCAGTGGCGGGATGCGAAGGTCAATGACGTTCAGCCGGTACAACAAATCCTCACGGAACCGACCGGCTTTCACCGCCTCCTCCAACGACGAGTTCGTGGCGGCGATGATCCGCACGTCCGCTTTGCGCGTGACGTGATCGCCCACGCGCTCGTACTCGCGATCCTGGATGAACCGCAACAACTTGGGTTGAAGCGCCACGGGCAATTCGCCGATCTCATCGAGGAAGATCGTCCCTCCATCGGATGCCGCAACCCGCCCGGGGTTGTCGCGAATCGCGTTTGTGAATGACCCTTTGATGTGTCCGAAGAGTTCACTCTCCAGAAGCTCGGCGGACAGCGAAGGGCAGGAGATCACACCGAAGGGCCGCGGGGCCCGTTTGCTCCAATGATGGATGGCCTTGGCCAGTTCCCCCTTGCCCGTGCCAGTTTCGCCCCGGATCAGCACCGTCGTGTCGGTGCCCGCGACCTCCCGCGCCAGTTCCACCACGCTGGCCATGGATGGATCTGTACTCGTGAAATCAACAGGTTGTTCCGATTGTGGCCGGTCGGCCAGTTGCTGCTCGATTTGGCGCTGTCGACCGGCTTCGCCGACCACCACGCGCAACTGCTCGGGAGTGAACGGCTTGGGCAGGAAATTGAACGCCCCGCGCTGGATCGCACTTACCGCCAGGTCAATTGACGCAAAGGCGGTCACCACCACAACTTTCAACCATGGAGCCTCGGCCAGCAGTGCCGCAAGCAAGTCAATGCCGTTTTCATCGCCGATCCTTACGTCCACAATGGCCACGTCGAAGGCCCTTCGCCGGCACGCCTCACGCGCCCCCGAACCGCTGGACACGGCCACCACGTTCGCCCCCGCTGTTTCAAGTGTCGCCACAATGGCCGTCCGAATCGACGGTTCATCGTCCACCACCAATATTCGAAGTTGAGCGAAGAGTTCGGTCATTTGCCAACAGGACCACCAACTTAAACGTGCAGGCCACATTATAGAGCGCCACGCTACCGTTGTATGCTGCTTTGCGAAAATTCAGGGAACAGCTTTTCCCAGGGCACGTAGCTTGGCGGACGACATGGTGACCACGCGGTGATCCGAAGTGATCCATGCTCACGGCTTCCGGGAAGCCATCTTGGTCATCGCCTCATCGCCCTGATTTTCTTGTGAATCCGTGGGTGCGACCTTTTTGTACAGGTCCAGATAGAATTCCAGCCAAACCTCTCCGGCGCAAGCTCGTTTGCGGCTAAATGTGAACCCCCGCTTCATCACCTCCATTGTCTCCTTCGAGGCTTCCACGTCGTGGAGGACAAACTTCACGCACCCATCCACCGTGGCGTTTTCGAGGGCCTTGCGCACCAGATCCTTGGCGATCTCCTGGCCTTCAAACTGCTCATGCACCCGGGGCTCGCAAATGTGCGCCGTTTCCTGGGAAACTTCCCACGTGACGACAAAGCCGACGATTCGTCCATCGGCATGTGCCATCCAAACCTGCGGATTGCCTTTGATATTCTCCGGAATCCGTGGTGGATGATCCGCCGAAAAATGACAGAACGAACGGTGGCAGCAGAGGCATCGAATATCCTCGGCAGTGAGACCTGAAACCGCCTCGACCTTGAGTTTGGCGTTCTGGGACACGGTTGTATCCTCCTTGCAGGTTGCCTGAGACCCAAAACCGCTGGTGGCGAGTTCCGGATTCATTTCTCAACATGCAATAGCGAACCGTGTGCCATTCTCGACCGCTCTTAATCCGCTGATTCTATTGCAAAATCAGCCTTGGTCGCCCATGCCGCCTTTCAAAGTGAAAGATTGCGCGCCGGGGACTTCGCGGTGATGCCGGAATTACCTACACCCGGCGCCGCCTCGGGTTTGACCAGAGCGCGGAAGTCGGCATCGGAGATGTCGCCGGACGATTTGGAGAATCGCATCACCGGTCGGTCAGTGTCTTGCCACGCCACCAAAAGCTGTTCCGTTGCGATTTCGTGGCCGAACTCCTTGAACTTTGCCATTCGCTTTGCCCCGCCATCCTGGTCGCTGCGCGACAGAAAATCGCCCGAACCGCCGCTGCCCATTCCCGGCAATGGCGGCGCAGGGCGGAAGATCTGGACAAATTCATCCGGGCTTATTTCCAAATGGCCGTACTCAAGGTGCTCCCGTCCACCAGTTGTATCCCACGCGTCCAATTCCTTCAGTAATTCCGGTGTGGCTTCGTAGAGAATCAAGCGCCCGCTTATGGTGGCCGTGCCCACGCTGGACACCTGCGCGCCCGGAAAGGACCATTGGTCATTCACGTCATTCTCACCGTCGTCATAGGCTAATAAGGCCACCTCGTAGTAAGCCGCTACGCCCTGCCGGTCAGCCAGGTTGTAAGTTAGTTCGACCTGTCTGTCGGCGAAGGCCCTGAGCTGAGCGCGGCTGGGCAGCACCATCGGCGTGGCCGGGTTCACGCGCGCATATTCCAGCAGGGCACCGACCGCCTCCGCAGTACCCGTGATGACTGGCCGCGTCTGCCCGGCGGGTATCAGGCCCACAATCTCCGTGTAGGCAGCCGTGCCCATGACATCGGCCGTGTCGTGCTGAATTTCGGCCAGCGACTCATAGTGCTGCGTCAGCACCAGCGGAACCTGCGCGGGATGCGCAAGCGAATAGCTCCACTCCACGCAGTAGTCTCCGGAACGGCCGACGCCATGATCGGCTACTCTTTTAAGCTGCCGAACAACTTCAATCGGCTGATCGGCGATCGGAGCCGGGATGGGTTCATCGACCTGCTGGGATGCACCTATCCAATCCATCGCCACGGCTGGTTCCGGGGTAAACCGTGTGCATGACACACCCGCCGCGCCGAGAATTGTCGCCAGACATGCCGCCGCATTGAGCCCATGACTTCGCGAGTGATATTGGAAGAGATGATTCCACATAGGCTGCTCCAACATTGAATTTCACGGCAAAGCCACCGCGAATCCCGGGGTCATTTCATAGGGAGTAAGAGCGAACCGTGTGCCATTCCTGGCGGCGCGACATTCGTTGATTCTTGCGCCCAATCGGCCATACGCCCCATCACCGCCTTTCAAAGTGAAGGATGACTCGCCAGCGACCTTGCGGCAGGGACGACGTTACCTTCTGGTCAAACGACTTTGCGAAGCAGATGGTCCTCAATTGATTTCTTCAACTCGCCGAAGTCCACGGGCTTGGCCAGAAACAAATGCCCGCCTTCCTTTATTTCGTGGCCATCCGTCTCGGAGTTGGTCACAAGCGCCGTCAGAAAAATCACAGGTATGTCACGGAGCAGCGGATCAGCCAGCAATCGAGCGGCCACATCGCCGCCGTCTTCGCCGGGCATGATCACGTCCAATAGAATCAGATCCGGAAGAAAGCTACGTGCCGCGGCCAAGGCATTGGCGGGATCATTTTCGGTGTGGACCTCGTAGTCACCAGAGCATTGGAGACTCAACTTCAGGGCTCGGGTGACGCTTGGTTCATCATCCACAACTAGACCCTATCCAAGCGTAGTTTTTTAGCCCGCGGCCTGAATTTTCATCAAAAGAACTCGAAACGCCCCGCCTGACGTGGTAATATATTGGTGTTCATATCAACATTATTACTACGCAAGGAGGCGTTTCGAGTGAACAGTCTTGTATACCAGATTTTGGCTTCCCGCAAGCGTCGTCTCGCCGCCCGCATCCGCCACGACCACCGGCCCTCCGCGGTGCCGCTGCTGGCGGCCTCCAACATCCAGTATGAACTGTCCACCCGCGACCGCGGCCTGGCCTGCGGCGGCATCGGGGCGGTGCACCTGCTGGCCCGGCGGATCGGCCTCATCGCTGCCCTGGACCGCCACCTTCACCTCTTGAAGATCCATCTGCCGTATCATGAATCCGACCATGTGCTCAATGTCGCCTACAACGTCATCGCCGGCGGCGAGTGCCTGCAGGATCTGGAACTGCTCCGCCAGGACGAGGTCTTCCTCGACGCCCTGGGGGCCCAGCGGATTCCCGATCCCACCACCGCCGGCGACTTTTGCCGGCGGTTCACGGAGGCGGATGTTTGGACGCTCCAGGACGTATTCAACCAGTGCCGCCAGAAGGTCTGGGCGTGGCAGGGGCCGGAGTTCTTGCACCGGGCGATTCTCGATGCCGACGGCACACTGGCTCCGACCACCGGAGAATGCAAGCAGGGGATGGACATCTCCTATGACGGCCAGTGGGGCTATCATCCGCTGGTGATCTCGCTGGCCAACACCCGGGAACCCTTGTTCCTGGTGAATCGTTCCGGGAACCGTCCCAGCCACGAGGGGGCGGCGGCCTGTTTCGACCAATCCATCGTGGTGTGCCGGAAGGCGGGGTTCCAGGCGATCCTGCTGCGGGGCGACAGCGACTTCAGTCAGACGGCGCATCTGGACCGCTGGGACGCCCAGCGGGACGTCAAGTTCCTCTTCGGCATCGACAGCAGGCCCAACCTGATCGCGCTCG
>Ga0182027_10013106_pt1 | contig 11597 bp, 10 predicted proteins | sample 712E1DmetaG_FD_121300 | JGI IMG/M metagenome (GOLD analysis project Ga0182027, IMG submission 121300) | Permafrost microbial communities from Stordalen Mire, Sweden - 712E1D metaG (Illumina Assembly) | ecosystem: Environmental > Terrestrial > Soil > Wetlands > Permafrost | place: Sweden...
CAGGCGCTGATGCTGCCAGTCGCTGGGGATCCGCGCCAGCATGCGCTCGAGGTACGGAATCTCGTCGTCGTAATGGCCGGCGATCTGGGCCTTATTCGCCTTCATGCCCAGGTACGCGTAATAGTAGCCGTGCCACATGAGCGCAACAACCAGCAGGGCGGCCACGCCGAAGCCCAGGGCCACCCAAAGAAAAAACAGATCGGGGCCGGACTTGACCGGGGGCGACGTCTGGGCGGGCGCGCCCGCCGTCAGGGGTTCTGGATTTTGATCCATCGGCTCACCGCAACGCCACGGCTCGCACCGCCGGCTTGGCGTTCCTTAAATTTCCCTTCGTGCAGGCTCAGACTTCCGCGATCTCCGCCGAATTCTCCTCGGCTTCCACGTCGGCCATGCGCACGGGCATGACCAGGAAGAGCGAATCCAGATCGCTTTCGCACTCGAAGACGACCGGGGCGGTGTTTTCCTTGAGCTTCATATCGACCACCGCGTCCGGAGTGACTTTGAAGATTTCCTGCAAATATTGATAGTTAAAGGCGATCTTGAACGGTTCGCCCTCGTAATCGGTCTCGACGACGCCCTCGTACGAGCCGTCCTCGAACGACTGGGCGTTGATCTCGATCTGGTGGTTCACGAATTTGAGCACGATCGAGTGATGCTTTCGCTCGGCCAGAATCGCCGCGCGGTTGATCGCATCGGCCAGGTTGTTCTTCTGAATTCTGATGGTGCGCTTGAACGATTGCGGGATGACGGCCTCGTACTTGGGGTACGTCCCCTCGATGCGGTTGGACACGTAACACAGGTTGCTCAGCGTGAACATGATCTGGCGTTCGGTCAGGACCAGTTCGATTTCGCCTTCCTCGCCGATGGCGTGATCGATCTCCTTCAGGATGCGTTCGGGAATGATCGCCTGGATTTTTGCCGCGCCCCTGATCTCGATCGGTTCGATGACCGTCTTGCCGAGTTTGCGGCCGTCGGTGGCCACGCAGGTCAGCCGGCCGTCGGCGACGTCGAAGAAGATGCCCATCAGCACCTTGCGCGGATCGCGCGTGGGGATGGCGAACATGGTGTTGTGCAGCACGCGTTTCAAATCGGCCTGGCGCAGCAGCAGCGTGGTTTCGGGCTGCAAGAGCGGCCAATCCGGAAAGTCGTCGGCCGGCATCGTGGACAATTGGTAGGTGTTGCGGTTGCACTGGATTGTCATCCGCGCGCCGGAGGTCTCCAGCGAAACTTCGCCCTCGGGCAGGAGGCGGACGATATCGGCCAGCAGGTGGGCCGGCGCCGTCACCCGGCCGGTCTCTTCCACGCGGGCCTTGAGCCGCACGCGGCCGAAGGATTCCAGGTCGGTCCCGCTGATCGTGGTCTCTTCGGCCGAGGCTTCGATCAGGATGTTGGAGAGGATCGGCATGGAGGTGGTCGTGCTGACGATATTATGGATCAGCGCAATGCCACTGGCCAACGGTTGACGCTCGAAGATAACTTTCATGCTGCTAGACTGCTCCTTGGGCTTTGACGGCCGGCTCGGCCAGTGGGCTTGACTTGTCTTACCTCTAGCTTCAATATCCGGAGAAAAATTGTCAATCTCATTTCGTTGCGGAATCCGGGTCCGGCCGTATTTTTTCCGCGGCCCCAGAAGAAGCCTGAGCCCAGTTTTCTGCCAGGAAATCCGCTAGGTCACAGTCTTCGGAGAGCCGGCCTCCGTGCCGGCTGTCTGGAATGGCACAATTGTCTCCACGAGAATTCCAGCCGGCACGGAGGCCGGCTCTCCGGGGATTTTCCACGCCCCAATAAAAATCAGGTGAACGGGACTCCGACGAGCCCCCCGTCCACCTGAACGCTCAACCGATCCGCCTCGCTGACGCGAGGCACTCTCCAACGCTCCCCAGCCGCATCCCCTGAACCGGGGCGCGCGGCGGGGGAAGGCCAACGACAGGCACGGGCGTCCGAGCCGCTCAGCCGACCTTGTAGGGCAGCAGGGCCACATTGCGGGCGCGCTTGAGCGCCGTATTGGTCATCCGCTGATGTGTGGCGCAGTTGCCGGTGATCCGGCGCGGGAGGATCTTGCCGCTGTCGGTGACGTAATTACGCAGCTTTTCCAGATCCTTGTAATCGATATAAATCGCTTTATCGACGCAGAACTGGCAGACCTTGCCGCGATGGAAGCGGCGCGGACGGCGCCCTCCGCGGTCGTCGCGATCGTATCCGCCGCCGCCGCCACGGCCGCCTTCGCGCCCGCCTTCGCGGTCATAGCCGCCGCGGCCTCCGCGTTCCGAATTGTCTCTTGTCGATTCGGGCATGACTCTTTACTCCTTGAGAGTTCCTTTGCCGCCATGAGTTCAGAGGGCGGCGAAGGGGCCGGATCGTACGGCGCGCGTTGGGCGCCGGTCCGGCCATCGACTGGTTTTAGGATTCAAAACGGTAAATCATCCTCGGTATTGCCCGGAGCGCTCGTGGCGCCCGGCGTTTCAACGTCTTCCGACACCCGTCCGACGGACGCGGGCCGGGCCGGCTGGGCCACGGGCGCGCCAGATGCCTCCGCGCCGCCGCCCGAGCCGCCCCCATCGGCGCCCGAACCCTTGGAATCGGCGAACTGGACCCGCTCGGCGACCACGGTGATCTTGGAGCGGGCCTGGCCCGTCTGCTTGTCTTCCCACTTGTCCTGCTTGAGGCGACCTTCGATGATAATGGCGCTGCCCTTGTGCAGGTAGTTCTTGCAGAACTCGGCCGATTTGTCCCAAACGGTAATGTCAACAAACAGCGTTTCTTCGCGCTTCTCACCACTGGCACGGTCGAACATCCGGCGGTTGACGGCGAGGCTCAGGTCCGCCAGCGCCATGCCTGACGGCAGATACTTCAATTCGGGATCTCGCGTCAGGTTTCCGGCAAGAAAGACTTTGTTCAGTTCAAACATGGCAACCGCTCCCCTTCTGGCCCGCAGGCCTCAATCAGGACTTGGGTGAGGTGGATGGCCCGGCTTATTCGCCGGCGCCTTCGGCCGGCGGTTCCTCGGCCGGCTGGACTTCGGAGATTGCCGGAAGTTCGGCCGCCGGGGGCGGAGTAAAGGGCGGCGAAGCGGACGGCGGCCCGCCGCGATCGTGATCGAAGCGCCGGCGCGGGCCGTGCGAACGCGGCTCGAGCTTGAAGTCCGCCAGGTAGCCCGGCGTGGGGACCAGTTGCGCGATTTCCTGGCCGCGCTTCTTGGTCGGCACCTTGGTGATCATGCAGCGCATGATCTGCTCGTCGTATCGGCAGGTGCGCTCGAAGGCGGCGATCACGTCCATTTTCTCTTCCAGGGTGAAGTAGTAGATCGCGTAATAACCTTCGGCCTTTTTCTCGATATCGTAGGCCAGCCGGCGCTTGCCCCAGCGGGCGATCTCTTTCAGCTCGGCGCCGCCATTGCGCAGCACCGTGGCCAGACGCTCGACCAGCGTCCCGGTTTCCTCCTCACCCAGCGTGGGGTTCAGGATCACCATGGCTTCGTAGTTCCGTATGGTTGACGGCATCAGATTGTGGCCTCCCTTTGGCTTGATGCAGTCCCGGTCCTTCACGATGGATTGAACCGGAACAGGGGGTTGATGGTGGGCGCCCGATGCAGGTCGGGTCACCTGTTTTTATCGACTCAACGCGCCACCCGCAGCTTTTCGGCGAAAAGTCCGCCGGGCGGCGGGTCAGGGTTCACTCTCAAAACGCCGCAAGCCGTTGATCTTGTCGGCGGTCTCGGCGCTTCCTTCGCGGATCCAGGCTTCCGCCGCGTCGGCGGCCAGCCCGATCATTTCGGCGAGCTGGCCTTGCTCGAGCGGCGGCAATTTGCTCAGCACGAACTCGACCAGATCCTCCACTTCCCACGTCGGCTGGATCCCGATGCGCAGCCGGGCGAACTCTTGGTGGCCCAGCCGCTCGATGATCGAGCGCAAGCCGTTGTGACCGCCGTGACTGCCCTGCGGACGGATCCTCAGCCGCCCGATCGGCAGATTCACGTCATCCGTGATCACCAGCAGATCGTCGGGGCCGAGCTCCCGGTTGCGAACCAGTTCGGCCACGGCATGGCCCGAGAGGTTCATGAACGTCAGCGGCTTGATCACGAGCGCCGCCTGGCCGGCGATGACGCCTTCGGCGACGTCGGCCTTGACGCGCCAGTTTTCCTGAAAGCGGAGGCTCCAGCGCCGGGCCAGCTCATCGGCCACGCGAAAACCAAGGTTATGCAGGGTGGCCGCGTATTTACGGCCAGGGTTGCCCAGCCCGACGATGATCTTCATGGCCAAGCCCCCGCGGCGGGATTATTTTCCCTTTCCCTTGTCCTTATCCTTGTCCTTCTTTTCCTTTTCTTCTTCTTCCTTAGTCAGCTTCTTCTCACCGATCACTTCGGGTTCGGCGGCGGCGACCGCCCCTTCAACCACAACCGGCTCCACCTCGGCCTTCGGCGGCAGGATGGTATAGAGCGGGGTATCGGAGTCGTCGAGCACCACGACGCCCTCGGGCAGCACCAGGTCGCTGACGTGGAAGCTTTGGTTCAGGTCCAGGCTGGACAGATCGGCATCGAGCCGTTTGGGAATATTGAGCGGTTTGCAGCGGATCTGCACCGCACGGGTGACGTGTTCGAGGATGCCGCCGGTCTTGACGCCCTTGGGATCGCTCCCCACGGCGTGAATCTGGACGCTGACCTCGATTTCATCGGTCAGGTTGATCCGCTGGAAATCGATGTGCACCAGGCGATCGGTCACCGGGTGGCGCTGCATCTCGCGAATGATGGCCTGTTCCTCTTTGCTGTCCAAGGCGAGGTTGAAAATGATATTGCTGTGCCGTGCGCCGCGCAGGATCAGTTCCACTTCGTGGTCGTTGACGGCCACTGACGCCGGGGCGTCCTGGCCCCCGTAGATGACCGCGGGAATGGTTCCCGACCGGCGCAGGCGGCGGTTGTCGCCCTTGGCCACCTTTTGCCGAAATTGAGCGTTTACGCGCATCTGTTCCATCGTCGCTATGCTCCTCAACTTCTTACCCGCCATCCAGACGTCGTGAGCGGCGTCCGTGGACCTGCGCGACCTCCACTTGCCGGACCCGCACAGGAGATGGCTGGGCGCACTAAGCAGAATATCTTATTAAACAATTGGGGACATTGCAATTATAAAGTTCACGCTATCGTCCCCTGGAAGCAGATGGTCATTCTACGGCATGAATGTTCTGTAACAGTAATCGATCCAAGGGACTGCGGCCCCAGCGGGGCCAGCGCCAGTAGCCCCCGGCGAAGCGTAGCGCCGCCGGGGGACTGGGGAAGCGGAGATTGGGGCGCCCCGAAGTGGGCGCGCGCAAGCGGTTTCGGCGTTCACCTGCTGGCCCGGCCTTACGAGCGCCCGCTTCGGGGCGCGCGCTGCGCACTCGCCGACCCGGAGCGGCGCTTGCGCTTCGCTCCGGGCTACTCGCGGCGGCCCCTTTCCGGGGCCGTCTCTCATCCGTTGATGGTTGAATTGTGATCTACAAGCTTCTGCACTCAAGGTTCATTACGAATTGGTATGAAGTCCCCGCAGAGGCTGTAATCCAACTTCTTCCAGCAGAGAGTTCATGATATCGATAGTTTTCTGGCGCTCTGCGTCCATCCAGTCCCCTAAATCTCGATCGTGTCGAAATGAGTCCATACGATCTTCCAATTCCTCTGGATGACCCGAGTGACCATATCGTCCATACTCATATAGCATCCTATTCAGTCCCAACGCCTCACTGAATCTACTTCTGATTCCTTCAACTATCCGGCCTATATCCTCAAGCTTTCGCCGCCACTCTGGATTGACGATACATGACTTTCCCCGGCTACGCTCGATTACCACATTATCGCGGGTTCTCCAATATCCCGTATTCAAGGCAAGCAGCGTGTCCTCCATTGCGCGATCAAATGCGAGATAGCTCAATTCCTGATGAAAGTAAGTCCGGAATGCAGAACGATCAAGGCATTGCGCGAAGAAGACAATGAGTTCTTTGTCTTTTCCCCAGTCGATACTGCCAGGTGTCCATTTTCCTTCTCGTTGTAACTGTTCGATGGTTCGCTGACGATGCAAACGCAGCTCTCCATCGGTATAAACACGGGTCGTTCGACCTGGGGCATAGACCGAGTGTACCTCGTCGTGGCAATTAGGGCACAGGGGTATACCATTATCGATTTCATTGGTTCCACCCTGGTTTTTTGGCTTAATGTGGTGAACTTGCACTCGATGTAAAACACCACATATACAACATCGTCGTCCGCAGTCTGCCAATAGCGCTTCAATTTGCTCCGGATCGAATTCCATCGCTGATTTATTCATCTTCATTCTCCTTCAATACCGCCGGCCTTCGTCCACCATGGCCAGGTAATGATCGACGGGGATGTAGTCGGCCACGCTGTTGCCGGTACCCAGGCAGTAGCCGCCCCCCGGCATGCAGGCATCGAGGATCTCGCGCGTGCGCTGGCGGATTTCGGCTTCCGAGGCCCGGCAAATGAAGACCATGTCCATCCCGCCCAGGATCGCCGTTCGCCCGCCCCAGCGCGTCTTGGCCTCTTCGACCGGCATGATCGCGTCCTCGTACGAATGCTTGCCGTCCATCCCCACGTCGTCGATCAGATCGTCCATGATCGCATCCACCCGGCCGCAGCAGTGGACCAGGTAGAGCTTGCCCGCCTCGTGGGCAATGCGCGCCAGAGCCTTGTGCCAGGGGAGGCACTTCTCGCGCAGCGCCTGGGGGGGCAGGAGCGTCTGGGAGCGAAAGCCCATGTCGTCGCTCCCCCAGAAGGCCCCAATCCGAGTGAACTGGGTCATCAGGCGGGCTTGTTCGACATACAGCTCACCGACTTTGCGGAAGATCGCATCGACCAGATCCGGCTTTTCGAACAGGCCCATGCAAAGCGCCTCGTATCCCATCGACTGGCTGACCATCTCCAGGATGCTGCCGGTGAATTCGACCATCGCCATGTCGTCGGGCAGGTTGCGCTCGGCCCATTCCCACGGGCGCAGGTCGATATTCTTGACGCTGGGCCAGGGATAGCGCTCGAAATCTTCCCACGTCTGGATCGGCCCGCTGCGCGCGACCCAGGTGCGTTGGGCCAGCAGGGGGTCGGGCGGCGGAGCGTCGGAGTGAACGCGGTCGATCGGGAAGTCAAACCCGGCCGTCCAGATATAGAGCGTGTCCATGCCCAGAAAGCGGTGCAGCGCCAGGTCGCGCTTGATCGAGAAGAAAGGATCCGACGGGCGCAACGCGCGGTCCAGATCGTAACGCGAAACGATCGCGTCCTTGATCGCCCCATCGATCAGCAGTTCGAGGTGATGCACGCGCTCGGGCGTCCCCTGGCGCAAAATATTGCGCCGAAACGCCTCAAAATCGGGTTTGACTTTAATGTCCAGCAGGCTCACAAGATCCCTCCTTGATGGTTTCTGTTCACTTCGTCCACTGTGTCCACTTCGTCCATTCTCTTCCTTATCAGCCGCCCCCGAATCAACCCATAAAGTAGCACGACCAACGCGATCAGGCCGATCATCCGTCCCAGGAGCAGGCCATCGGGATGAAATTCGAAGACCACCTGGTGCCGACCGGCGGGAATGGCGGTGGCCAGAAACGTGCCGCAGTAATGAGTGAGAGGCTGAATCTGGTCGTCGACCCGCACCATCCAACCGTCATAATTGGACTGGGCGAAACAGAGCAGCGCCGCCTGGGGGTAGCTCACGTCAAAGTCGAAGTGGTTGGCGCCCGCGGCCAGCGCTTTGACCTGAAACCGAGCGTCGATCTTCCGGGCCAGGGGCTGGCTGGCCGGCAGGATGGTGGCGATGGCCGGATCGGTAACGATCGTTTCTTCCGGGGCGAGGGCGGGGTTCGCGGCCAGTTGCGCCGAGAGGGCAATGGCTTGCGAGGGGTCCGCCGCCGTCGGACCCAACGGAGCCGCGAAGGCCATGCCGCGGAAGCGCGTGTTGCGCCAGACGGTGAGCGTCCCCTCGGGGAACGGGAACTTGGCCGCCGCGACGAGCCCCGGCGTCTGCGACAGATCGCGGTAACTGAGGACCGACTCCACGCCCATCAGGCTTAGCCAGGCGGGCCGCGCGATCGCCGGCAAGAACATCATGCCGCCCGGTTTATCCAGCGGGTTGCGCCCGGCCAGCAGGTTCATCCACACGCCGATCCAGCGGGCGTTGACCGGATCGTATCCGCGCGCGTCGGGCAGGTCTTTCATGACCAGGCGGTTCAGATAAACCTCCGGCTGGTTCTGATCGCGATCCCAGTATCCGACGTCGTCGAGCCAGAGGATCCGCCCGCCATGATGCTCGCACCGCAGGGCCTTGATCAATTCGGTTTCGGGGTAGAAGTGCGCGTCGAACGCGCCCAGCCGCTCGCAACCCATGTTTTCCGGCGTCATCTTGCTGACGAGTGCTTCACCGTAAACCCCCTTGATCAGCCGGAAAAACAATTCGCCATGCTGGAACGGAAAAATAACGACCGCCAGTTCGGCCAGCGCCAGCAGCGGCAGCAGCCAGACCCAGCCGCTGGTTCCGTCGCCCGGCCTGGCGGGCCGGGCCGTCATCAGCCCCAGCGCGGCGGCGGCCAGCAAGACGCCGGCCGAAGCGAGCAGCGCCAGGTGCAACGCGTGGGCGCTCATGAGCCGATAAATCGCCGCGTTGGTGACCATCCCATTTTGATAAATCGGCGCGCCCATGCTCGTCCAGAGCCCATCGCGCCCGAGATAGGGAATCCAGAGCAGACCCAGCCCCGCCACGGCCCCCAGCCCGATCACAAGCCGCAAGCCGGCGATCTCCTTGCGCCGACGTAGCAGGCCATCCAGCGCGAGGGCGGCCAGCAGCGCCTCGCCGGTAAAGAAAAAGGTCATCAGTCGCGCCGGCACGCGGAAACGGTTGAAACCGGGCACGAGGAGATAAAACATTTTGAACAGCGGGCCGTATTGCCCCAGCGCCAGCAGCACCCCCAGCCCCATCGCCACCAGGCCCAGGATCGCCAGGCGCCGGCGCGGGGACCGCTCGCCCCCCGGCTCGCTCGACGCCGTCAGGGGATCGCGACGCCCGAAAAACAAAAAGGCGGCCAGCGGCACGAGCAGCAGCAGAACCCACAGCGGCGCGTATGAGCACGACTCGGCGTAATCCATCGTCGAACCCCAGTAAAAGGCGCGGTCGGAATAGCCGGGGCCGAAAAAGCCGGGGTTGACCAGCAGCCAGAGCAGGCGCGGGCTGAGCGAACCATCGGTGATATACTGCCAGCCGGCCCCCTGGCCTCCGCGCGCGAAGGAACTGCCGATAAAGGCGGCGGTCTGCGCGGTTTGGATCGCCGTCAGGCCCAGTGCCAGGATGAACGAAGCGGCCAGCCAGAAAATTTTGCGCGAAAAAATCCGCCCCGCCCCGCCCGGCGGATTCCACGGCAGCACCAGCCCCAGCGCCACGACCATCAGCCAGCCGTAAAATGTGATTTGCGGCGAGGAGGCCAGCAGCGACAGCGCGAGCGCGAGCGTCAGCACCGTCATGCGTCCGAACCCGGGCCGCTCGCTGAGGCGCGCCGTGGCCAGCGCCAGCCAGGGCCACCACGCCCCGACATAAATGAACAAAACGATTCCCTGGTACGACTTGAGCGTGAAAAACGGGTTCATGCAATAGAGCACCGTCCCCAGCGCCACGGCCGCGGGCGCCAGGCCCCAATGCCGCCCCAGCCGCCAACAGCCGGCGATCATCCAGGCCCCATGCAAAGCGAGCAAAAGCGCGAAGCTGAGCGGCAGCGGCAACAGCCAGTGCAGCCAGTTGGGCGGATACAGCACCCCGACCTGGATGTCGGCCATCAGCGGCCGGCCGCAGAAGGTGAACGCATTCCACAACGGCGCCTCGCCGTGACGGATCGCTTCGCGGATCAAGTGCTGGTAGGGCATATACTGGTTGACCAGATCGCCCCCCGAAGGGGCCCAACCGGCCAGGTATTTTCCGTAAAGATAGACGAAGAGCAGGCCCAGAAAGCCCAGGCCGATGCGCCGTTGCCAGGGGTCGTTTTGTGGTTGATTCATGCGTGGTCCTCAGAAAGATCGTGCCCTATCCGTCCCCATCGTCCACACCGTCCATGCCGTCCATGCCGTCCATTCAGTCAAACTCGATCATCGCCTTGACCACGCCGTCGGCGTAAGCCTCGACCAGATCAAAGGCTTCCTTGGTTTTGGCGAAGGGGAAACGGTGGGTGATCATCGGATCGGCGTCGATGCGGCGCTCTTCGATCAGGTCCAGCGCGGGTTGGACGCAGCGGACCTGGCGGCGCACGTTCTGGATGCAGATCTCCTTGCGGCGAAGCTTGTCGACACTGAACGAGAAACGCTCGAAGCCGGGAATGCCGATGAGCATCAGTTTGCCGCCGGGCTTGAGGATCTCGAGGGCCTGATCGACGGCCTCCTGCTCGCCGCAGCACTCGAAGACCACGTCGAGCCCAGCCGGCTCGGCGGCCTGGATCTCGCCAACCACATCCTGAGTCTCGGGGTTGCCCGTCCAGGTGGCCCCGGCCTTGCGGGCCAGCGCGAGGCGCTCGCTGATCTTGTCGGTGCCGTAGACCGCCGCCGCTCCCTGGGCCAGCGCCGGCAGCATCACGCTCAGGCCGATTGGCCCCAGGCCCAGGATGCCGACTTTGGCCCCGGCCATCGCGATCGATTGCTTGACCGCGTAAACGCCGATGGACAACGGCTCGGAGATGGCCCCCTGCGCCAGGGTCGTCGCCTCTTTCAACTTGAAGCAGCAGCGCTCGGGCATGACGAGGAATTCCGCGAGGCAGCCCTCGATCTGGCCGGGGCAGCCGAGGAAGAGGAGGTTGCGGCAGGTGTGCTCGCGCCCTTGTCGGCATTGGTCGCAATGGCCGCACGAGATCGCCGGTTCGATCGCCACCCGGTCGCCGCGCGTGAGCCAGCGGACCGCCGAACCCACCGCGCTGACCGTGCCGGCGCACTCGTGCCCGACGATGAAGGGGTACCGCACCACCTGGTTGCCAATGCGCCCGGAGACGTAATAATGGATATCGGAGCCGCACACGCCCACGGCGCCCATCCGGATCATCACGTCATCGGCGTTGCGAAGCCGCGCGTCGGGGACCTCGCTCAGGGCCATCTGTCGGATTCCGGTCAGGACCATCGCTTTCATCGTGACAACTTCTTTCGGGTGCATGGTAACGAACGGGCGCGGGGGCGTCAAGGCCGGCAGATCGCGCACGGGGTCATGCCACGACGCAGGGCCTCGCCCAGGGTGATGGGGGTCGCGCCTCGCTTGATGATCCGGCAACCCGCGCGATGATATTTCTTCCCCTTGGCCGTCACGTAAACCGTTTTGTCCATTTGCCGGCGCTCCGCGGGCGCGGTTGGCTTGAGCGTCGAGCCGCCCGCCGTCGTGGCCATGGTGGCGCGATCGTAATCCCGGGCGGCGGCGACGGGTTTGGCCCACATCCCCTTGCCCGCGGCCCGAGCCTTGGCTTCCTCGCGCTGGAACTGGCTGGCGTAAGCAAACGGATAAACACAGGTGGCGCGGGCATAGCCCTGGCGCACCAGTTCGAGATTGACGAACAATGCGTCGGGGACCCGGAAGAGATAGGCCAGCAGGCGCTGGCAACCATCGAACTGCGCG
>Ga0182027_10013107_pt1 | contig 11597 bp, 9 predicted proteins | sample 712E1DmetaG_FD_121300 | JGI IMG/M metagenome (GOLD analysis project Ga0182027, IMG submission 121300) | Permafrost microbial communities from Stordalen Mire, Sweden - 712E1D metaG (Illumina Assembly) | ecosystem: Environmental > Terrestrial > Soil > Wetlands > Permafrost | place: Sweden...
GCGTTGCGCGCGTACTTCTTTGAACTGAACTGCGATGTTTCGCCCTGGAGTGAATAGGTCCTGAAAACGTCGTAAAACCACAAGGGATCTCTCATGTCAAGCGCGGCCTGCAATCCTTCCCGTATCGGCCTGTACCCGCCCAGCATTTCGTCCGGCCCCTGGCCGTCCAGCGTTACCGTTATGCCATGCTGTTTTATAAACCTGTACAGGACCCAGATCGGGTAAAACGCGAGGGAGTGCATCGGCCCGTCGCATTGCGTCATTGCCTCCTCGAGCTGGGCCGGGGAAGGCGGAGTAATGTCGACAATGTCGATTTTTGATCCCATGGTCTGGGCAAGGTCTCGCGCCGCATTGCTCTCGTCAATCGGGCTGCCGGGGAAAGCGGCGCAAAATGAATGGTGCGAGTACTGGGAATGAGCGCTGCCGGAGAACGAATTTATCGCCGCGGTGATGCTGCCGCTGTCAAGCCCGCCCGACAGGCATGTCCCGATTGGAACATCGCTCCTCAGCCGAATTTTGCACGCGTCGATGAAGATCTCGCGGAATGACGCTGCCTGGTCTTTGAACGACTTGGGCACTTGCTGCTTCTTAAGGTTGTACCATTCGTACGTCTTGAACGAATCGATAGTAACGACGGCATTGAACCCTGCAGGAAGCGAAAAGACGTTGTGCAGGTATGTTTGATTTGTGCCGTGATTGAGAAAACTTCCGGCGCCGATGTCGCCCAGTACCGTCTTGTTGAGAGGATGATCCGGGCCGAGCAGTTTGTGAATTGCGGTCACCTCAGAGGCAAAGGCGATCCGTTGGGCTGAGACGTAATAGTAAAGCGGTTTTACCCCGTACCGGTCTCTGGACAGGAACAACTTTTTGTTTGAAGCATCAAATATGGCAAATGCCCACATCCCGTTGAGCCTATCGAGCATGGCATCGCCCCACTCTGCGTAGGCGGCAAGGATGACCTCAGTGTCGGCCTGCGTCTTAAAGCCATGCCCTTTTCTTTCCAGTTCATTGCGCAATTCAATGTAGTTGTAGATTTCGCCGTTGAATGTTATCCAGTAGCGCCCGTCGCCATAGGACATGGGTTGTTTCCCGGCCTCGCTCAAGTCGATTATCGACAGCCTTCTATGGCCAAGCGCAAGGCCCACGCTGTTGTCGAACCAGACGCCGTTTGCATCCGGCCCGCGGCGCTTGAGCGCATCGGTTACGGTGCCTATCGCGGTGGTGTCGACCGGGGTCTTGTCCAGGTTCCAGATGCCGGCTATGCCGCACATAGGGTTACACGCGCTCGATGGTTAGAGTGTTGCTGGCGGGTATTTGCTATGATTGAGCATAAGACGGTTCTCCGCTCTTGAGAGTCATGCTGCATGTCCTGGCGCTCTTGAGGATAGTCTTCTTGTTGTTTTCACCTTAAGGTTCTCCCATTTATCAAAATACCATACAAATCCGTTCCAAAACATTCTTGCCATCATGCCGTCATTAGAGGTGAAGGGTCCGAATCTTCTCGTCAGGACCATTTGTGTTCTCAATTTCCAAATCGCCCTAGTTGGCTTACTTGCAGGCATGCCTTGAACTGTCTCGATGAACCCTTCTTGCATTCGTCTGTAGGGCTTGTCCGGGATTTCGAATGCTTTTTCACCCAAACTAATCTTCCATCTTTCCAAAGATTCAGCAAATGTCTCTTTTCTAATTTCACGCATAAGGATCTTTGTTGATGTTGTATACACGAAGGTGCCAAGGGATGCCGCCTTGCACAGTAATACAAGGTCACAACCAGCAAAAGGCTCACGTACGAATGATTGTCTAAGAATTTCTGTCTTGAACAGTCCATGCAACAGGGAGCAATCATTTAAATGCCTGGCCAATGAACAGACTCTTTTGAAAGGATTCGTTGAGACCAGGTCGTTGTGGAAGAAATACTCATAAAGCGATGTAGATTCCCCGGAGCTTCCTATATGCTCAGCGGGGGTATAGGCGAGAACTGCATCGGCATTCTTTCCCAATTCGGCCTTCAACTGGGCAATATATCGCTTGTGAAGAATGTCGTGTCCGCCCAGCCACATGAAGTACTTGGAATCAGCAGCGTTCAGCAAATAACCGAAATTATTTAGAGACCCTATGTTCTTGTCTTGCCTTATGTAAGCAATCTTTCCATTTTTCTGCGAAAATTCCCTGCATATTTTCTGCGTGTTGTCTGAAGATGCGTTGTCTGATATGATCACTTTGTCTATGTCATCAATATTGTCAATAACAGAATTCAAAGTGTCTCGAATGTAGCTTTCTTCATTCCAAACAGGGATACCGACCGTCACCAATTTGCTAGCCATGTGTTCCTGCCAACGGTGGAGGATCGGATGAGCATCCCACGCTGCGGGGCAAGATGCAGAAGGAGCCGGAATTGCGAGACAAGGATCTTGGCATTGACCTGAGGCTACCCTAACCCCTTAATGATCTTGTCTCCATTTGGAACCTTCTTTATCAACGCACGTAGAGCTGAGCGGGCCCTGAATCTGAGGAGTAAGGGCTTGCTATGGAAGCCTGGCGGGTCAAAAAGCCATTGTGCCAGCCCGGAAGAAACACATTCCTTGCATACCGGATGATTCTTCTTGCGTTGCCATATTTCATCCTTGGACATTTCCAACAAATTTCCAAGAATGTATTTTGAATCATACCTTGTGGTACCGCAACAAAGCAGCAATTGTCCGGTTTCATCGAGAGTGATGTGATCCCAGGCTGGACAATAGTAATCTTTGGACTTGCTCTTGCTGTAGGCTATGCCCTTGCGCATATGCGATAACGAAATATCTTTTTTGACGCTGGCCATTCTTTCCCGGGGTAAATTCCCTTTTACAAAATCCCACATTTCCACGCAGTCATTCAAATAGGCAACCGTGGGAGCAAAGGTGATGCCGGGCCTGTCAAAGTACTTGAACGCATCTCTGTACTGTTTTTCATTGAACAAGTAGCGATGCCATGCAATCAGAATTCTTGTCTTGGGAGAATACAGTCTAAAATCTGCGTATAGTTCCTCGAAATTCTCAAGAACCTGGCTTAGATTTGCCCCGTGAATCCTGCCATAGGATTTCTGGTCAAATCCGGAAATGCTAAATACAAAGCCTTCAATCACAGGATAGTTCTCCTTATGAATGTTGGCCTTTGCAATGAGATTTGAGCTGATTGTGGCATTGAGGTTCCTGCTCGCCAAAAACCGTAGAATGTCGTTTATTTTAGGATTTAGAAATGGCTCTCCCCAATTATACAGATTGACAGTGGAAGGACAATTATCATGGACTATCTGCAGCCTTAGTAGATGATCGATCAATTGGGAAAACAACTCAGGTGACATGATTCCGCCGAAATGGTTCTCCAATCTGAGTCTTCTTTGGGCGCAGTATGGGCACTTAGCATTGCACATGCCGGAGATTTCAAGGTAAATGACCTTTGCGTTGTCCACGACGACTCCTTTTTCCCGACCTCTTTGCAATGAACTCTAGATGGCGCCTCCAACCAATTGTTCTGATTTCTCAGCCAATTGGGCACGGCAGCAAGCACGGGACTATTTCATCACTTCACACATTTACAAAACAGATCTATGTTATTTTCTTTAGCCATGCCCCTGGCCAATAGGTGACATTTTCGGATAGCCCATTGCTTTCATTGAATCGCCAAGTAGGTTGTTCAATTACGAAGTCCTTGTGCTTTGCGGCAAATTCCTGAGCAGCACAATAAGGATTGTTGGTTTGCCAATCACTATTTGAACGCGGAGCGCCAGCAAGGTCCTTCATTATCCCATCTGACGCGACAGCATAGGAATTCTTTGTAACCAAAGGTGCGTAGCACTCCAGCTCCCTTAAGACGTGATCCTTCGTGTGATTGGAATCTAGAACAACTAGGACCGTATCTTGTGATCCGACCATCTCCTTGACACGGTTTACAACTGCCAATTCCACAGAACTGCCTTCTATCAGTGTTATGTACGGAAATAGTTCATGCGTTTCAATAGCAGTCCTATTGTGGGGTCTAATCTCGACATCAACCCCAATGACTTTGCCCCGACCTATCAGTTTGCATAGACTAGCATAGTAAACCAATGAGCCACCATGGGCAATGCCGGTTTCAATAATGACACTTGGTTTAAGGCTGTATATGACTTCCTGAATGCGAAGCATATCGTCTGGCAGTTGAATGATGGGCCTACCAAGCCAGGTGAACCCGTATACGTACTTGGTATCCCACCCGCACCTCAACCAGGCCTTTGACACAATACTGAAGGCTTCCGAAGAACTTATGCTAAAAGATTCTTCCTTCCCATTTGTCACGGTTCTTACAACACCTTTTTCCGGGTCAATGATTATCATAGCTCCAACCGTCTCTCTATAAAGAGGTGTCTAGGTGTCGATGCCAGTATAGAACCGTCATCGATTTTTCTTGAAGAGGCATGCACGCTGAGGTCCGTAATTGCCAATGTTTGGAACAATTGCTGCAGTCTGGTGAATTGGATGATTATAGTCAATTTGTTCATTATTCATTTTGGCGATATAGGAATAAAGCAACCTCGTAATGAGGTAGTAGGATGAAGATGGAGATGACTTCTCGACTAGCGACAGCTGCTCGGAGACATGTTTTTCAAAACCTTCGGTCAGCAATGTAAGATGTTTGTGAATGGGCAATAAAGTGAGTCCCATGCCCAACCGGTCCTTATTGATTTGGGCGTACCCATCAGCATAGGATTCAATGAAGAAGAAAAGGCCTTCCGGTTTTAGAAACTGCATCAGTCTGTCAAAGACTTTGCACTGCATTTCCAAGCTTTCGATATTCTGAAATACGCGAATTGAATAGATTAGGTCAAATTTCCGTTTAAAAGGTGAACTCAAGATATCGACCTGTTGAAAAGTCAGATTGGGAAGGTTCCCATCTGTATGGGTTTCTTTTGCCACTCTTATCATATCACGATTTATGTCGATGCCCACAAACTTACATTTGCCATTTATTTTTGCCAAGCGCCTGGTCGTGTAGCCGTTTGCGCACCCGAAATCAAGCGCATTGGCTATGCGACATGTTTTCAATATCTTGTCTACGCGGCCAATTTCAACTTCGCGCAGCCAAATATCATTTGTGTTGGCACGCGGATCAGCTGAGAATTCTTTTGCGCGGTTGGACCAGAACTTTGTCATTTCCGTCCGTTTGTTCTTCATTGATACGCTCCTGCCGACTATCTTGGTTTTGCTTTGGTTGGAAAAAATGGGGACATTTCTTTAGCGTAAAAATGATTCCTGTGCAAGAAAGGTTACTTATAGAATCCTCTGATTTCCTGGCACACATTCTCGATGATCTCGTCATCCATAAAGGACCACAATGGCAAGGTTAATATCTGCTTCCCGATTTCATCAGTTACTGGAAGCATATCTGCTCCGCGGCAATTTCTTAGCAAAGTAAAGGTATTCCCTGGTGCCCAATGGATACCGGTGTCGACGCCCCTTTCTTTCAAGAAAACCCTAAGCCGTTGTCGCTGTTCATCCAATACCCGTATTACATAGTTAAAGGTGCTGATATTTTCATAATCTGTTTTTGGTAGAACTATTCCGTTTACTCCACGAAGTAATTGATTGTACTTACGAGAGTATTTTTGCCTGTTGGCAATGAAAGTATTCAACTTAGCAAGTTGGCTCAATCCAATATTCGCATGGAGGTTTGCCATGTGGTAGCGATAGCCTTGTTTGAATACATCAAAACCATATGCCCTACTGTTCGAATAGAGGACATCGTTACTTTGAGACATACCCAACAAACGCGCTTGGTACAGATAATCGGCCTCCAGTTGGCTGTTTACGGCTACCGCTCCTCCATCAATGCAGGTTAGAGTCTTTATTGCATCAAAGCTGAAGCATACAAGATCGCCATAGCTCCCTATCATTTTGCCTGACACTCGAGTTCCAACAGCATGAGCCGCATCTTCAATTACCCGTAGGTTGTATCTCTTTGCAATGGCGAGAATGTCGGAGATGTCGCAAGGAATACCGGAGTAATGAAGTGCGATAATCGCTTTCACTTTCGGCCCGATGAGCGGCTCAAGTTTGGATGGGTCCAGTCCAAGATTCTCCTGTTTAATATCGCAAAACACTGGATGTGCGCCACACATTCCAATTGCTTGGAAATCACCGATGTTGTTGAGGGCCGGAGTTATGACTTCATCTCCGGGGCCAACACCTGCAGCCAGCAGTGCGAGGTGTAATGCCGAGGTACAGGTGTTCACTGTTACAATTCTTCTTTGATCCGGCAATTCCAGGAAATTCCCCAATTCCTTTTCAAATGCCGCAACATAACTGCCCATACCCAGCCATCCAAGCTCAAGCGCATCAACTGCAGCTTTGCAAGTATCGGCCCCAATATAGGGTTTAAAAACAGGAATCATATCAATATGCCCTATCTAGGTTGAAGAGCATTGCGTTATGGTAATCATGAAATTTTTTCGCACTCCCACCTAAGCAAAGGCCTAACCACACCAGGGATACGAACCGGAATCTGGCCTCTGGTTTCGACATTATCCAAGGGATCAACCACATTCAACTGCAATACCTCTTTTTCATAAAAATGTACCTTCTGGGTCATCGGAGTTGTTAGTGCTAGCCCGATATAATAAGTGTCTTGATTCAAAAAGTTGGCGGGCAATATGCACTTGGCGCGATATATTCCTTTTTCTTTTTTTAGATCGGACTTTGGGTCGATAGACACATCTGAGGACATGAACGCACACACACCTTCCGAGGTGTAAAACAGGAAATTGGGACTTACCTTTGCCTCGGAGAGTGTAATTTCGTATTCCATTTCAATAATAACACTTCTGTTTATCAGACTTTCCGTTACAATCCCGCCTTCTTCATTGGTCATTCTCGCATGCAAAATACGCGCTGTTTCATCTCCATGCGCCCTGCCGTCTTTCGTGAAGTCGACGCTCCCGTCCGACGCGATTCCCTTCGAGTAGTACGCCTGGATCACTTCCGAAGTCGCTCCCATTCTCAGTATTCTGCCTTCATGCAATAGAATGCAGGTCTCACATAAAGATGAAATCATCGGCATATTGTGGCTTACAAAAAGCACAGTTCTCTCTTCGTTTTTCGACACATCCTCCATCTTCCCCAGACATTTCTTCTGAAAATGTGCATCGCCGACAGCAAGGACCTCGTCGACGAGAAGTATCTCCGGTTCCAGATGCGCTGCGACCGCAAATGCCAGTCGCACATACATGCCGCTCGAATATCGTTTTACCGGCGTATCGATAAATTTCTCAACTTCGGCGAAGGCCACAATTTCATCGAATTTCTTTCTGATTTCCGCTCGCGACATTCCCAATATTGCGCCGTTCATGAAGATGTTTTCCCGGCCTGTAAGCTCGGGGTGGAATCCAGTTCCAACTTCAAGGAGACTTGCAACGCGGCCATTGATAATTGCTTGGCCCGAGGTAGGCTCGGTTATTTTGGTGAGCAGCTTGAGCAGCGTGGATTTGCCCGCGCCGTTCCTTCCGATAATGCCCACTCGGTCTCCGCGGCGCACCTCAAAAGAGACCTCTTTAAGTGCCCAGAACCGTTCTGTTGTTTGGTGTTTCCCGAACAGTTTTTTCGGCAGCGACAGGAGGGTTTCCTGGATTGTCGAGTATCTGTTGACTTGCACGCTATGGCGTATGTCGTAGGCTTTTGACAGTTTCTCGGCGCGTATGACCACATCATCCATGGAACTTCAATCCTCAACGGAGCGCAGGTTATATGACATCTGCGAATTTTCGCTCGGTGGTTCTAAAATAAATGAGTCCCGTGACAAGGGTGACGGCTGCGACGCCTGCGGAGACGAACAGCATGGACGCCGACAAGGTGCCCCTGCCAAGAACAGACCACCGAAACCCTTCAACGAAGCCCACAGCCGGATTGATACTGTAAATCCAGCGGTATTTTTGCGGTATCAAACTCGATGCATAGACGACCGGAGTGGCATACAGCCAAACCTGTACGAGAAACGGCATTGCATACATAAAGTCTCTATACTTTACGTTAAGGGCGGAAAGCCACAGGCTTATGCCGATTGCCGTGACGAGGGCGAGCAGAAGAAAAGCCGGGAAAAGGAGGATGTTGAGGCCCGGTGGCATCCTGTACACGATCATGAGAGCAACAAGAATGAGTCCGGTAATCAGGAAGTCAAACAAGACGGCGCCAACGCTTGACAGTGGCACAATTATCCTGGGAAAGTACACTTTGGAAATGAGATTGGCGTTGCCCACGAGGCTGTTGCCTGCCCTGGTAATGGCCTGGGAAAAGAGGTTCCAAATCATGGTGCCGGTAAAGACAAAGAGCAGGTATGGACTGCCGTTGCTGGGCAATTTGGCGAACAAGCCGAAAATGACGGCGAAGATGGCGGCAGGCAGGAGAGGCTGGAGAACGGCCCACACAACGCCGAACGCGGTCTGCTTGTAGCGGAGTTGGATTTCCCGGGCGGCCAGCATGAACAACAAATCGCGGTAGCGCCAGATTTCCCTCAAATCAAGGTATGCCAGGCCTATGGACGGGCGTATGATTGTTTGCGGGTTGTTTGTCATGGGTCGAGATATTGAGTACCCAACATTGGGTATACCCATCTATCTTGCTGCGTCCTGTTCCGAGATGCCGGCAACTGGTTCCGGCCACTCAATCGCGACCTCCGGATCATCCCACCGCAGGCCACTTGCGCTTTCCGGATGATAACACTCCGACATCATATAGAACACTTCCGCGTCGTCGGTAAGCGTCTGGAACCCATGTGCGATTCCTTTTGGAATATACAGCATTTCACGGTTGGCGGCGGAAAGCTCAACGCCAAACCACTTCTTATAAGTTGGGGACTTTAGCCGGATGTCAACTATCACGTCGAAAATTGCACCACTGCAGCAGCACACGATTTTGGCCTCTTCGTGCGGCGGCGCCTGGTAATGCATGCCGCGGAGGGTGCCTTTCTTCTTGTTATACGACAGGTTGCATTGCACGCAGGAGAAATCGAGGCCGTGCTTCTGAAACTCCTCTTTGCAGAATGTTCTGGCAAAGAAGCCGCGGTCATCTTCGAGGAGTTCCAGCTCGATGAGATAGGCATCGCCAAATATTGTGGGGACAAACTTCACGGGATTATCTCCAGCCTTGGCACGGCAACAACGAACCTGGCGCCCCATTCCCGTATGAAAGATATTTGTTCCATGATCTCGTTCTTGATATTCCAGGGCAGGATGAGGACCAAGTCCGGTTTTGTTTCCCGAATCCTGTTGGGATGATACACGGGAATGTGCGAGCCGGGAAGAAACATGCCCTGCTTGTGCGGGTTCATGTCGACGGTGTAGCTTAGCAAATCGGAATCAATGCCGCAGTAGTTGAGGAGCGTGTTTCCCTTTGCCGGCGCACCATAGCCGACGACATGCCGGCCTGATTCGCGAGCTTGCGCTAGAAACTCGAGGAGGTCCGTCTTTACCTTTTGGGCCTTTTCCCCAAACCCGGCATATATTTCGTTCCCATCTAGTCCCAGGCTCCTTTCCGCGCACACCACCCGGTCGACGGCAGCCGTCTTGTTGCACACTGCGGAGCCGGTGTGAGCCGCGTACACGCGCAAGGATCCACCGTGAGTGTGCAACTCTTCCACGTCGAAAATGCAGAGCCCGAATTGATCAAACAGCGGGATAAGGGGAACAAGACTCAAATAAGAATAGTGCTCGTGATAAATAGTGTCGAACTGGTTGTTCTTCATCATTTCCAGAAGATGCGGAAATTCAAGGGTGATGACGCCATCGGGTTTGAGCGCAATCGAAAGGGCTTCCACGAATTCGCGGAGGTTGGGATTATGGGCCAGCACATTGTTGCCTGCGATAAGATCGGCGTTGCGGCCGGAGTTTGCCAGTTTTCGCGCATAGGGTGCGTCAAAAAAACAGACGTCCGTCGGAATTCCCTTTTCGATCGCTGCGGCCGCTGTTGCGGCGGCCGGTTCTATTCCCAACACGGGGATGTCCTGTGCCTTGAAATATTGAAGCAAATACCCGTCGTTGCTCGCCACCTCCAGCACGAAGCTTGACTTGTTGAGAGCAAGCTTCGTTGTGATCATTTGCGCGTATTGTTTGCAATGTTCGAGCCAGGACGTTGAATATGAGGAAAAGTACGCATAATCTTCCTTAAAGATGTTCCCGGCTTTTTCAAATTCGGGCAATTGAACAAGGTGGCATCTTTCGCAGTGGTAAACGTCAAGAGGATAGGCCGGTTCCGCGCGGTTGAGACCCTCACGCGTAAGGTAAGCGTTCGACAGCGGTTGCTCGCCGAGGGACAGAAAAGGAGCAGGCAGAGGAGTCCGGCAGGCGCGGCAGAGAAGTTTTTGATTGTTGTTCGATGACATATGGTTTGGTATATTGAGCAGCAAAAATCTATCGCCTATCGTATTCTGTCAGACAAGCCCCCCCGGCCCCCTGTGGGGGCGCAAATCATTCAATAGTGCGCCGCTCCCTTAGGGAGTCGGAGGGGTTCGGTATGAGTTTGACCGATTTGTCGCAACAAGCGAGAACCCCCGCAGCACGGCAGTGCCTACGCCGTACGTTACTTTCGACTGATTGCTTTCTTGGTGTTTATTTTCTTCTCGAAAGATTCAATCCTCTTGATCCTGTCCAGGAAAAGCTCATCGCCCCGGGTGTGTTCCATTATCCTGTATTCCTCCACGGTATTCCTTATTGACTCCTTGAAAGTAAATACCCTTTCCCAACCAAGCAGGCTTGCCGCCTTGGTACTATTCAATTGCAAATGATTTGCTTCTCTCGGTTTGGGCTTTTTTGAATCAAGAAACCTGACGGTTCCATTGCCCCACACGCCGACAAGTTCCTTTACAAGTTCCTCAACCGTTCGACTCTGGCCGGGCGATGACCCGAAGTTCCACGGTCCGCAGAATTCCTTGCCGGCCTCAAATAGAGAGGCGGCAAGGAGCAGGTAACCGTAAAGCGGCTCAAGAACATGCTGCCATGGCCGTGTCGAACAGGGATTCCTAACTACAATGGGCTTCCCTGATTTGAGCGCCCGGATGCAATCCGGAACAATCCGGTATTGTGCGAAATCGCCGCCGCCGATGACATTCCCCGCACGGGCGGAAGCCACGGACGCGCCGGAATCCCTGGCAAAAAATGATCGTGAATACGATTGCGTTACTAATTCCGCAGCAGCCTTCGAACCGCTGTACGGGTCGTGACCGCCAAGCCGGTCCGACTCCCTGAACGCCCTGCCGTCCTCCGAATTCTCGTAAACCTTGTCCGTGGTGATCACCACGGCCGCCTTGATCGACTTATACGCGCGAACCGCCTCAAGAAAATTTACGGTGCCCATCACATTTACGTCAAAGGTATCAACCGGATCCTTGTAGGATTCGAGAACAAGCGGTTGGGCGGCAAGATGAAAAGCCACATCGGGCTTTGCCCCATGCATCACTTTTTCCAGGTGCCGCGCATCCCGGATATCTCCGTCGACGTGCCGCATTTTCCGGGTAAGGGAGCATGCGTCAAAATGTTCGCGTTTTTTCGGCGGAAGCGCATAGCCAATCACCCTGGCGCCGCGCGAAAGGAGCCA
>Ga0182027_10013108_pt1 | contig 11596 bp, 11 predicted proteins | sample 712E1DmetaG_FD_121300 | JGI IMG/M metagenome (GOLD analysis project Ga0182027, IMG submission 121300) | Permafrost microbial communities from Stordalen Mire, Sweden - 712E1D metaG (Illumina Assembly) | ecosystem: Environmental > Terrestrial > Soil > Wetlands > Permafrost | place: Sweden...
CATAGAAGAATACATTCGTTGCAATAACGAGAACCCCAAACCTTTTATCTGGACCAAGCGGGCAGATGAAATTATTAACAAGGTCGCCCATTGTAGAGTTGTTATTGAGACACTACACTAGCACCCAAAAAGGTAAGCCGGAGTATCTTCGGCGATTCTGGTACCAGAGCATCAGCAGGACAATCAGGCACACCGCATTTATGATGACGTTGGCAAACATTACGGTCTGCATGTCAAGCGCTATCGTATTTAACCTCCAATCGGATTTGAAGGATAAAAGCGGAATTAATCCATTTCACACACGCACGCTATTTTATGTTAAGTCTATTATGATACTTCACCGTTGTCAACGTTACAGGAGGTTACTCACCTAAACAAATTGTTACCGGGCAATTTAATTTAACAGGTTCAGCGCAATCGCAAAGTAAATCAAAAAGTGACCAACCTTAATATTTATTAACCTGACGATTACTCTATCAAATCCATCATGCGCAAGTCTGATTCCCAATATAGATAGAAGGATACCGTCTTCCGACGGTGTGGTGTTTTACTAAAACATGATGACGTGATAAATTATATAGTTTAATAGCATCTTAATTCCCCGCCCTCAGTATGGTATAATACCGCCATAAAGAATGTCGTAAAAAGGATACAAACATCGGACGTATTGTTTCGGGAAAACCCGTCGTTGAAGACGGCATCATAGAAACCAGCCTTCGCCCGCGCCAGATGTCCGAATTCATCGGGCAGAATAAGGTCAAGGACAATCTGCTGATTGCAATCGCCGCCGCTAAAAAGAGGGGCGAAGCCCTCGACCACATGCTGCTCTACGGACCGCCGGGATTGGGCAAAACCACGCTGGCCTACATCGTTGCCGCTGAGCTGGGGGTGCAAATCAGAATCACCTCAGGTCCGGCTATCGAACGCACCGGCGACCTCGCCGCAATACTTACCAACCTGAAAAAACAGGATGTATTGTTTATCGATGAAATCCACCGCATTAACAAGGCGGTAGAAGAAGTGCTCTATCCGGCAATGGAGGATTCAGCTATCGACTTGATGATTGGCAAGGGGCCGGGCGCGCGCAGTCTGCGTCTGGATTTACAACCCTTTACTTTAATCGGCGCTACGACACGTTATGCTTTACTCGGCGCGCCGCTCAGAGATCGTTTCGGTAGTGTCTATCATCTCGATTTCTATGATAAAGAAGCGATTAAAACCATCGTCAAACGCTCCGCGCAAATTCTACAAATTAAGGCCGAACCGGACGGTCTGGATGAAATTGCCAGCCGTGCCCGGGGAACACCGCGCGTGGCTAACAGGTTATTGAAGCGCGTCAGAGACTACGCGCAGGTCAGAGCACAAGGGATTATCACCAGAGACGTGGCCGTGGCCGCCCTCTCCAAACTGGAAGTCGATCCCATCGGGCTGGACGACCTCGACCGTAAAGTGCTGCATACCATCATCGAAAAATTCGGCGGCGGCCCCGTAGGATTGGAAACCATCGCTGCTTCCATCAGCGAAGAGGCAGATACTATCATGGACGTTTACGAGCCCTATTTATTGCAACTGGGCTTTCTGGACCGTACCCCCCGCGGCAGGGTAGCTACTCCATTGGCCTATCAGCACCTTGGTATTCATTACAACAAAGACAAATCCCCACAGCAGAATCTTTTATAACTAAATTTATAAATTAAAAAGGGGCTCCTTCATTTGTAAGGACGCCCCTTTTATTTTCCCGCTCGATATGTTTTCTCGGGCTTAATTGAAGGCTTCACTATTGTATTGTGAAATCGCGATTACTGAATAGCATAAACCACTTGCACGGTCATTGTGATATCCAATTCTCCCGGGCTAATCGGTGTGGACGATGCTCCGGCCGATGCATCTTTCGCATAAACCGGCATTACCTGTGGCACGAATACGTTATTTTCTGATATGGAAATCGGCTTCCCCAATTTCACCCCGGATAATTTGGCTAATTGTGTTGCCGCATCATTGGCGTCCGCCATGGCTTTGTCCCTCGCCTGATCATTGTAAATAGTTGGGTCATCTACGGAAAATTGAATACTATTAACACGGGTTAAATCGCCCCCTGCCAATGTCACCGCATCTATAACCGTACCGGCATTGTTCACATCTCTGATTTTAGCATTGACAATATTGTTAATCTGGTAACCGGTGACAACCTGTTCCTGGGTATCGTTATCCCATTTAGTGATCTGTTGAATACTATATGTTTGAGTCTGGATATCTTTCTTGGCAACTCCATTATCAGTTAACGCCGACATTACATCATTCATCGCCTTGGTCGCCTGAGCCTGAGCATCGGCGACAGTAGTGGCTTGCGCTTGTATACCCAGTTGCACATTGACCACATCAGGGCTGACTGTGACCTTACCCTCTCCGCTTACTGAAATACCGGTTTGCTGGTTCGCGTTGACTGCGGTGGTTTCGGACGCCTGACAGCCGGCTAATAAACCAGTCATCAGTAAAAGAATCGCGACTCCGGTAAATATTAAGATAAATCTTCTCTTCACTATTTACTCTCCTTAATTAACCTGTTCTAATATTTATAACGAAAAAATACACAAACGGATAGTAGTTGATTACATGTTTCCGGGGAAAAGGCCGCATATCAAATAGACAAAACTAATATGATTAAACAATTTGACGCTTTACGGATTATCAGGGTCGCCCAGATTGCTAATGGCGTTCTGGTAACCGGCTATTGAAGCTGCCAATGCCCGCCGTAGATCCGGCTTGACACTTTCCGGAACTTTATCGGAATCCAGCAATTCCTGAATTATTTCAGGGTGAATTTGAGCATAATAAATCAGTGTATTCTTTAGTTTGGCGATGTCATTCGCACTGGCTGTATGCTTGTTATTCACGCTGGCGCTATTACCGGTTGCCCCGTTAGTCACGTTATTTCCGGAGGCCGACATTACACCGGTCGGTATGATGACAGTGACAGTAGGTGTAACGACAATTTCGGTAGAAGTTGTTGTGGGTACGGCTGTCGTTGTCGTTGCGGTCGTCGTTGCTATTGTCGTATTAGTTGTAGTTACCTTCGCCGCGGTTCCGCCGGCATTACTCACGGCGGAAGCCCCTGATTGTGAATTTAAAGCAGTCGGGGGTTGCGCTGCCAGTGGGGCAGTTAATGATGGATTGGCCGAAGATTCACTCGTATTATTCACGGTAGCATTAACCGGCTGGAGTGCACCTATTTCCTCAAAATCGTTATTAAGCCTTTGTACGGATGCTTCCATGTCGGCGGTTTTGTTGTTATCCGCCATCCATACCATTTCGTTTACCCGTCTATCGGCAAGGGTCGCATAGAGTTCTATCTTCTCTTCCTGAGATCCGGCCAATTTAATGCTCAAGTTTTCAGTTACCAGTTTCACACCGTACAGGGGGCTGCCCGGCATACTATTATCTGCTGCCAATACGGTGCCACCGCCCAGTACAAAAAGCAAAAGCACGGTACATACCGCAATCGCCCATCGCGGTACGAATGCAGCACGTCTCGGAGCCTTCGATTGAGCCATCATCGTCTGCAACTGGTAGCGCGCTTTTACCCGGAAATCCTCCGACGGTTTCACATCGACAGCTTTATTCACTAACACGGCGGTACGCAGTAACGGCTCGAGCTCTGCAACGTATTGAGGATAACGCTGGAGGCACTGCTCGACCGTTTCCTTGCCGGTCAGCAGGTTGTCCAGGCATTCATCCAGAATGGCATTAAACTGTTTGTTGGTTCCCACCCTTGTCTCCTGCCAGCAATGTTTTACGCAAAGCCAGTATCGCGCTATGTTGTAGCGCTTTCACCGCCCCCTCACTCTTCCGCATCGTTTTTGCCGCCTCGGTAATCGATAGCCCGCCGGCAAAACGCAGGCTGATGACCTCGCGTTGCGCTTTTGTTAATTGTTGCGTGGCTATCATTACTTTTTCCATTTCTATCTTTGTTTCGACTTCATGCTCGACGTCGCAATCATCCTCGATGGGGAGTGATTCATCGAGCGGAATCGTCTGTTTTTTACTTTGTTTTCTAACGTAATCCACCATTTGATTATGTGCAATCCGGAACAGCCAGGTAGAAAACGGTATGCCTTGCGACCGGTAAGCTCCGATTGATTCATAAGCTTTGACAAAGACTTGCTGGGTCATATCCTCCGCCTCCGCCTGATTGCGAATCTTCATGACCACATAACGGAAAATCTTATCAAAGTTTAATTCGTATAACCGGGTGAAGGCTTCTTGGTCCCCTTGCCGCGCCCGCTGGACAAGGTTCAGTTCTTCTTGCACTAGATAAATCCCCTCTCAGCCTGACCAGGATTTGGTTTATTATTTTGTCAAACTCACTCGGGTTTTACCCCGTGCACAAAGTATAACGGATATCGGCGCCTTAATGTACATTTCCGGAACAGGTAAGCTCTCCTTTCCATATTCCCCTGTACACTCTTTTACACCTCTACTATATACAACGAAGTTTCCCCGGAAAAGATAGGTCTGCCTGTATTGCCAGATGTAGTGCTGGACGTGACATTTCTATTATATCTCATATAAAACACATGAGGGCGAGTTTTTTAGACTCCCCCTCCTTCCAGTCTTACTTTTTCGTCCTAATTATAGAATGAACGTTGGGATGATTACATGTGGCAAGATGGGGCGTTACCAATCTAACGGCATGACCCGCACTTTATCACCTGCCTTTACCTCTCTGCCAACCGGAATACCTGTCAGGGAATTGGCCTTGGCTAAGGAGAACAGTGGCCCCTTTTCAGATGTCATATTAAATCTTACCCGATATTGACCATTAACCAGCTTCAGATCCGTCCAGCATACGAACTCCATTTGTTTCTTCTCCGACATGGCATCTTCCGCAATAGCTTCAATCAGAGGATGGTCCGTATTGGTGCATCCGCGCATTTTCAGGAGAGCAGGCCTCACCATTGTCTCGAAATTGATCATACAACCGGCCGGCGGCCCGGATAAGCCGAATACAGGGACAGTCCTCGTCTTTCCATTGCTTTGCATATGATATTCGCCGAAGGCAAAGGAAGCTCCCGGCCCCATATTGATTCTGGCGAGAAACACTTTGCCCGCCTTTTCCAGGATAAGTCTGACCAGATCATAATCACCTTTAGAAACGCCGCCGCTGGTAATGATCGCGTCCGCTTTTAGCCCTTTGCGGATTGTGGTTAACAGCGACTCTTTGGTATCCCGGGCAATACCGCATATCTTGGTTATGCCCCCATAATGGCAGATAAGCGCCCTAACCGTGCCGGCATTACAATCGTAGGCTTTGCCGGAAGTTAAGGGTTGCCCGGGCTCGATCAGCTCATCACCCGTAGAAATTACCGCGATTACCGGACGGCGGTGCACTTTGATTCTATTTTTCCCTATTGTGGTCAGCACCGAATACTGTGTCGGACCGATAGTGCTGCCTTTCGTGAGCAGCAACGCACCTTTTTTAATGTTTTTTCCGGCTTGGTTTAAATTGATTCCCGGTTTTTGGTCGACGAATATTTTCACTTTGGTGGGATTGTTAATATTAGGCCCGCTTTTGTTGGCCGGTTCATCGGTATCCTCGAACCGCACAACGCAATCCGCCCCTTCGGGTACGATTGAGCCGGTCATAATTCGAATTGCGGTGCCGGCCGTTACCTTGTTCTTCGGCATGACTCCAGCTCTGACAATCTCGATGATTTCGAGTATCGCCGGGGTGTTTTTGCCGGCTCCTTTGATATCCGCCGACCTCACCGCATAACCGTCCGGTCCGGAAGTATCCGTCAATGGTAAGCTGTAATCGGAATAAATATCTTCTGCTAAAACCTGCCCGATACATTCCGGCAGCGGTTTTTCTTCCATCTCTAAGGTATTAACATGTTCGAGGACTATTTTTAATGCTTCTCGGTAACTTGTCATCATTGCCTTCCCAGTTTGTTATACGCTTTTCTATGTCTGCATTATACTCCGTAAACTTGAACCGCCGTATTCTTGAATGTCAGATAGACAATGCTATTAACTGCCAGCCCTGATTTTTGGTAAGCCTCCGGAGTAGTCAGGATGATAAACGGGAGTCCGGTATTCACATCCAGTTTCACGATGCCATCCTGAACTAAAATATCCTTAATCTCACCGCGCAGGACGTTTCTGCCATCCGTTATCGGCGGTGTAGTTGACACGGCGATGTTATTCGAGGTGATATAAGCTTTTACCCTGCCGGTTTTTTGCGTTATAGCTTCGATTTTTATGCCGTTCTCCAGTTGAATATAACTGCTGCCGCTTTCCTGTTTCGCTTCTCCGTAAAAGACATTTTCAATCCCCGGCAAACCGGCAAAAATATTAGCAGTCGATTCTTCTGCTGGAATACAAAATCGTATCATGTCATTAGCGATTGGGTCATCTGCGGCGAAGATTCTGATATCAATCCCGTAAGTGCTCTTTAAATTATCTTCGTTAAGCACTTTTGCGGAAGGACCAAAGGCAATGAAACTGCCCTGATTCATCATCGCTACTTTGCAGGAATAAAGCATGGCATGATTCGGGAAATGAGTCGAGAGGATGATGGTAATCCCCTGATCGGCTAATTTTTTAATCATCCTCAGGACTAGAGTTTGATTTTTAAAATCTAATGCAGACGTCGGTTCATCCATCAGAATAACGTCCGGCCCCTGGGCTAGCGTCCGGGCAATGACTACTAATTGTCTTTCCCCGCCGCATATCTGGGTAAATTTTCTGTCTTTTAAATCCAGTATACCTACTGTTTCCAACGCTTTTTCTGCGATCTCCGTATCATGTTTCGTCGGGGTGGAAAACATTTTCAGATAAGGAGCCCGTCCCATTTTTACCACTTCAATGACCGAATAAGGGAAAGGAGCGGTATGCTCCTGAAAAACAAACCCAATTTTTGTCGCCAGCGTATTTGTTTTTAAGGAATAAATATCGGTTTCATCCAAATAACAACCACCCGATTTTAGTTTCAGGAATCCTCTCAAACAGCGAAGCAGCGTGGTCTTACCGCAACCATTAGAACCCAGCAGGCATAAAATATCTCCCTCCTGGATTTCAAAGTTGAGGCCACTGAAGATTGGCCTTTCTCCATAATCAAAACCTGCGTTGTTTAATTTAATTTTACAAGACATGTATTTTACTCACCAATGGCTATTATGACCAGCCGCCCTTGGTTTTACGTATTAGATAACCGAAGAATGGCGCTCCGATGACCGCCGTCAAAATACCTAACGGTATTTCAGAGGCAGCGATAGTTCTGGCAACATCATCTACCGCCAGCAAGTATACTGCCCCTAATACCAGACAGACCGGTAATAAAACCCGATGGTCAGGACCAACCAGCATTCGTCCGATGTGAGGTATCACTAATCCTACCCATCCGATAATTCCCCCGACACAAACAGCAGCCGCAGTCAGCAAAGTTGAGCAAAGGATTACCACACCTTTTAATAACTCTGTATTTACTCCGAGCGAAGCCGCTTCTTCATCTCCCATAGAAAGGATATTGATACGCCAACGTACCAGCAATAATCCCGTGACGCCCACTACCATAAACGGAAGTGTCCAGACCAGATCCTTCATACCTACACTACTCAGGCCGCCCATTAACCAAAACGTAATCGCGGGGAGTCTGGAATAGGGGTCAGCGATTAATTTGGTGCCCGATACCAAAGCACTAAAGAAAGTCGACACCACGATGCCTGAAAGTACCAGCATCACAATCGGGGTACTCTTATACACGCGGCTTAGAAAATAAGTAATTATCACTCCGATAATACCAAATACTAAAGCAAAAATACGTATCATCGCCGGGTCTACCGAAAGTAATATTGCTAAAGCTGCGCCAAACCCGGCGGCGGCGGATACCCCGAGTATATCCGGGCTCACAAGCGGGTTCCGAAAGATACCCTGAAAAGAAGCCCCGCTAATCGAAAGCACCGCTCCGATACACATCGCCATCACCGCTCTGGGGAAACGCACCTGTAAAACGACCACAGCGTCTGTGTCAGACCACGTATGCTTTATCGGCAAAAAAGTAGACAGCAGAATTTTTATGCAATTTACGAATTGGACATGGTATCTGCCGATTACCAACGATAATAAAAATAGCGCCACCGGTAGAATTATTAAAAGTACCATGACTTTTTTTGAAATGCGGGTGGTATTCTTGTTTTTCTCTGTGTTCTGAGTTTTTTGCATTATTCTCTTCTTTTAGCTAAAGACGGAGATTTTTTATTTTTATTCATCGTTTTACTATCCTTCCACATGGTCTTAATATTACTCAGCTCATCACCTACTAGAGCAGGAGTCTCCTGAGGACTTCTTAACGCCGCGGAGAAGGCATTAGCTCCGCATCTTATTCCCTAGGCATAGTTGACCGACGTATTATCACAACCGAAGGAAGCTGCAATATTCAGATCTTTCATGCTAATCCGGGCAGCCGCCACGACCATAGCCACGAAATAAGGTTTGGGCCTTCCCCATGTCTCAGTTTCCGTGAAAGGCGTAGGAACAAATGAAGTAATCGATAACAAACTAAAGCCGAGTTCTTCTGCCAGTCTGATACTGGTATCAATATCATCTATCGATTCACCGAGGCCGATAATTAAATTGGTCGCGATTTCAAATCCTAATTCTCTGGCATTTTGCAATGTTCTCAGTCTGGCTTCGTAACAATCTCCGGGTTTTAAGGCACGGAATATGCCGATATTGGTGGTCTCCAAACTGCATGAAATGCAATCTACTCCAATTCCCTTAAGTATAATCAGGTCTTGCCGATTGACTGTGCCGAAATCAGCTATTATTTTCAGGCCGGTATTGTTCTTTATGTCGGTCAAATCGTCAAAGAAATACTTAGGCAGCGCTGTTCCCATCCATCCCGATAAAATGTGAATACAGTCTACCCCCGACTGCTTAATGTGCAGAGAACGGGAAATTGCTTCCTTTTTACTGATCTTTGCGTTCCCATAGTTTTTCATCACTCCGTGGTAGGCTCGCCAATTACAATACCGACAAAGCGGAGCTACCTGGCATGAACGGGTCATGATAAACGGCGCCGATAAAACCAAGGGTCTTTGAGAAGCCAATTCATAGGCCTTTTCAAATAAACTCTCTTCCTGACGAATCAGTTTCTTTATGGCACCTTTGCGTATCATTTTTGCCACCATAACAAAGCCTATTTACATTTCATGTCCAACTTGAATCCGTTGTTTTTCTGTATATTACGGAGAATAAAAGTCATCAATTTGTCTTTTTGTCCCTTGGTTTCTACTCTGATGTGACTGTTTAAAATCTGAAAAGCGTCTTCGGCTTTTTCATACCGGAATGAATCGGTATAATCGATGAAATCGATGTGCGCCAGTATACCCATTTGATACAACAGCTTATAACCATAAATATAGTCCTGATACGTCCGGTACTCTTTACCTATTTCCTGATACAGGTTGGTGTAAAACTTATAAGCATCATCGTCAATTGTTTTTAACGTTAAATAGACGTATTTTTTTGCTGCCTGATTCAATTTTAAAAGCGATCCTTTAGGATTTTGTTTTGGGAACGCCCGCGAGCATACGACAACATCATGAGGTTGTATGTCTTTGCCAATAATGACATCTTCCAGATCAAACCGTACAAAGGTGATATTGGATATTTTTTGTGCCGTGGCTTGTTGTTTAGCCAGTCGTAACATGTCCTGCGACATGTCTAAAGCGGTCACACTCTTCACGCGCGATGCCAGCGGGACAGCCAGGTTGCCTGGACCACAACCGACATCTAAAACGGTGTAATCCGGCTCGGTGTGCACTTTTTTCAATACTTTGTCACGATAATCGCTGCGGCTATATTGCCGTTCGAATTGCTCGGCGAATTTATCCCAGTTCAATTGAGTCGTATTCTCTACTTCCGAGCGTTTCAGCTCATCTTTCCATAACTGTTCCCAATTGATTTTGTCAATTTCGCGGTTACTCACAAGTATCCTCTTCACTAATACTATTATGTGGTTATAGATACCAAACGATAATTTGGTATCTATAACCACTACATTCCTAATCTTAGCTTAATATCCCCATTTTGAGGCGTCTGGCGGAAGTTTATGTTGCAGAATCAATGTCGCCTGGTCGTCAGTTAATTTATAATTGAAGAATTTGGAGTAAAAATCTTTCAGTTCGGTAGTCATATTCAGGCTCTTGAATTTATCCGGATAGAAGATTTGTGCCATCCATTCCAACTGAAGAATGCCCTGTTGTCCGGCATCCCAGAAAAATGCGCCTTCGGGACTGACATAAACCCTATGATTCTTGACCGCATTTACTGCCTGTAATTGCGGGTCGCTCATAATCTGGTTGTATACTTCACTGGCGTTCGGTGTGTTTGATGTCGTACTAGCGCTGGGGTCTGGCAGGTCGGGAGCATGGTCGATGATAATAATATCCGGATTCCATTGCATCATTTGTTCGTAATCGATAACCGCCGTACCCTGCGTCGCGTCCTTGGCGACATAGATACCGCCGGCTTTTTCCACCGTATCGCGCATGACAGAATTACCACCTCTGGTTCTTAACGGTATGCCGCTGGTGACATAAACTTTAGGCTTCTGGCTATCCGGGATAGTCGATGTAACCGAAGTGATACTGTTGTACTTTTGGTCGAAATAGGTATTGTACGCTTGGGCTTTCTTAATAGCATCAGGACCTAATACCTGTGCATAAGCCATCAGCGAATCTTTCAAAGATTGTATGGTGGTGTTGGTGCTTCCCGATGAGCAAACGACGGGGATACCCGCGTTTTCCATTGCTTTTACATTTTGATCGTTGCTGAACCAGAAGACAACACCGGGTTTATAAGTTAACAAAGTCTCGACGTTGGGGGCCTGCGGATTACTAACACTCGGGACTGAATCCAGTCTTTTGTAAATAACATGCGCCCAAGCGGCATGAGTTTTATAAATCGCCACAGGCGACAATTTTATCCTCTGCGCCCAGTATTACCAGCTTTTCATAGCCGGGGCCGAACAGGGTCACCAGATTATTCACCGGAGAGGCGACTTTCAGGGTATGCCCGGTTACATCGGTGACGGTGACTGTAGACGTAACCGCTGCTGTCAATATCGTAGATTGGCTACAACCTGCCAGTACACTGATCAACAAAACTGCTACTAGCAGTATCGGGAAAAACTTAAATAATCGATTTTTCATGTAGGGATGAACTCCATTCTTTTTTATTTTTTCATGTATAACCGACTCGTAATAGAAATTGTCTCGTCTCCTTATAAACCTCCTCCTTACCTAGACTTTCGTTTCTTCTTGCTTCCGCCACCAGATTAACGCCCATACAGAATAACCCTCGTGGGTAAAAACCTGGGCATTATTTTGCTCGGCAAACTTCCTCTCTAAAAATTCCCTGAGTTTCACTTTTTCATCGGGAGTAAAAGGCTCGGTCCGCCATTGCAAATCCTTGATCGTCTCTTCAACATTCGGAAATTGAACCTTTACCTTGGAGCGGAGAATTTCTACGTTAGCCATGATTCCCATTTGATAAAGCAAATTATAAACATAGACATAAGGTGGATGTTTTTTAC
>Ga0182027_10013109_pt1 | contig 11596 bp, 7 predicted proteins | sample 712E1DmetaG_FD_121300 | JGI IMG/M metagenome (GOLD analysis project Ga0182027, IMG submission 121300) | Permafrost microbial communities from Stordalen Mire, Sweden - 712E1D metaG (Illumina Assembly) | ecosystem: Environmental > Terrestrial > Soil > Wetlands > Permafrost | place: Sweden...
GATTCGGCGAGGGCGGCCTGGATCTCCTTGTCGGCGGCGAAGGCCTTCGCCTTCTCGCGCAGGATGAGATACGTCCGCATGCACCCCGCGGCGAAATCCCACACGCCATCCGCATCCTCGTTGCGGTAGGCGTGGGCGTCGAAGTGCCGGGGGCCGTCATACCCGGACTCCTCGAGCAGCTTGACCAGGAAGAAGGCGTCCTTGAGCCCCTCCGAGCCGAAGCGGAGGTCCTGGTCGTAGCGGCCGATCTTCTGGCCGTTGAGATCGATGTGGAAGAGCTTGCCCTGCCAGAGCGCCTGGGCGACGGCGTGGTAGAAGCTCAGGCCCGACATCGTCTCGTGGGCGGTCTCGGGGTTGACGCCGACCATCTCGGGATGCTCGAGCGTGCCGATGAAGGCCAGGGCGTGGCCAACCGTGGGCAGGAAGGTGTCGCCCCGTGGCTCGTTCGGCTTGGGTTCGATGACGAAGCGCATCGGGTACTTGCGATCGAGGACGTAGCCGCACAGGAAGTCGATTGCCTCGCGGTATCGATCGAGGGCATCGGCGGGCGGTTTGGCCGCCATCGCCTCCACCCCTTCGCGCCCGCCCCAGAAGTCGTACACCGGCGCGCCAAGCTCGGCCCCGAGGTCGATCGCCCGCATCGTCTTGGCGATCGCATAGCGGCGCACCGCCCGGTCGTTGCTCGTAAAGGCACCGTCCTTGAAGACGGGATGGCCGAACAGATTGGTCGTCGCCATCGAGACGACGACGCCGGTCTCGTCGAGAGTCGCCTTGAGGCGGCCGACGATCCGGTCGCGCTCGGCCGGAGTGGCGTCGTAGGGGACGAGGTCGTCGTCGTGCATGGAGATGCCGAATGCGCCCAGCTCGGCCAGCTTGCGGACGCTCGCGTTCGGGTCGAGGCGCGCGCGGGTGGGTTCGCCGAACGGGTCACGGCCGGTGTTGCCGACGGTCCAGAGCCCGAAGCTGAACTTGTCCGCGGGGGTGGGTGTCAGCGATTCGGTCTCGCTCTTGGCCTGGACCATTGCTCCGACCTCCTGTGCGCAGCCTGCCCAATTCTCGGCGGCACAACCCGGCGCGGGGGTCGCGCCCGCCGTACGCAGACTTGCAGCCTCTCCTGCCCCGGACCCTATCGCCCGCGACGGACCGTGGCCTCCGGTCACTCGACCGCACGCGCCACGCTCGTCGCGGCTCTCGATGACTCCCAGACTGGCCCACCGACCAACCGACACGAGCCGGCGCGCGGCTGGGCAATCGTATGCCGCCCATCCCACGTCAGCAAGACCCGGGCGACTCTTGACTGCCATAGCATGCGTATGCTACATAGGTATGCAGCCGGTCGGGGCCGGGTGCAAGGGAGGCCGGAATCGGCTTCGCGGGGAGTGTAGGAGGCGCCGATCAGAGAAGTTGGTCTCGGGTTGACCCCTGGGAGGGCGGCGCGAGCGTCCCTCGCCCGGCTGGATGGTTCTCGCCAAGATGAAGGAGGATCGCAAGTGAACTTGGTCCCCAAGCGGTTTCTCTCAGGAGCCGTAGTGCTAGCGGTCGTGGTGGGTGCGTGCTCGTCCACGGCCGCCACGCCGTCGCCGGCGCCGACGTCGGTTCCTACGACCGTAGTCTCGGCGACTCCGGGCGGCCCGACGGCCACCCCGGGTCATACGCCGGTCACCATCACGTGGTGGCACAACGCCAACGTCGGAGCGGGCTTGGTGTTCTGGCAGGGCATCGCCAACGAGTACACCATCGCCCATCCGTGGGTGACGATCCAAATCACGCCCATGCAGAACGAGGACTTCAAGACCAAGCTGCCTCTGGCAATGAACGCCGGCACCGCGCCTGACATCTTCCAGTCGTGGGGCGGCGGCCAGCTCCGACAGCAGGTCCAGGCCGGGCAGGCCAAAGACATCAGTGCCGACATGACGGGCGCGTGGGCGAGCACGATCAACGCGGGCGCCCTGAGCCTCTACCAGGTCGACGGCAAGCAGTACGGCGTTCCGTACGACCTCGGCGTCGTCGGCATCTGGTACAACAAGGCCCTCTTCACCAAGGCCGGCATCGCGGCCGCCCCGGCGACCTGGGACGACTTCATGGCGGATATCACCAAGCTCAAGGCCGCCGGCGTCGCTCCGATTTCGGTCGGCGAGAAGGACGCGTGGACGGGCGCCTTCTGGTGGGAGTATCTCGCTCTCCGTGAGTGCGGCAAGGACAAGATGGACGCGGCGGTGAAGCAGAACTCGTTCACGGACGGCTGCTTCCTCAAGGCCGGCGAGGATCTCAAGGCGCTCATCGACGCCACGCCCTTCCAGGCCGGGTTCCTCGGGACTCCGGCTCAGACGGGCGCGAGCAGCGCTACAGGTCTGCTTGCCAACGGCAAGGTCGCCATGGAGCTGCAGGGCCAATGGGAACCGGGCGTTATGGCTCCGCTGACTCCTGATGGCAAGGGTCTCGGCGACAACCTCGGTTGGTTCCCGATCCCGACGGTCACTGGCGGCGCCGGCGCGCTGACCGAGTTCATCGGCGGCGGCAATGGCTTCGCCCTCTCTCCCAAGGCTCCGGCCGAGGCGGTCGATTTCCTCAAGTTCATCTCGAGCAAGGACGTCATGACTCGCCGCGGCCAGCTCAACGACGGCATCCTGCCGACCACGATCGGCTCCGAGGCCTCGGTCACGGATCCGAACCTCAAGGAGCTCATCAGCCAGCGCACGAGCGCTACGTTCGTACAGCTCTATCTCGACCAGGCTTTCAGCCAGGCGGTCGGGCAGGCCATCAACACCGCGGTTCAGGGTGAGTTTGCCGGCGCATCGTCGCCCGCGGACGTCCAGAACGCGATCCAGGCGGCCACCAAGAGCTAACCAGTCATCGACAAGTACGAGGGCCGGCTCAGGCCGGCCCTCGAGCAAGCAGAGGACCACAGGGCTGAGATCCGCGGGCTGACGCTATGCAACCCCCGTCGGTCCGCGGACCTCGTTATTCTCTAGCGAGCAGCCGCGGAGGGATCGATGACCGGAGAGACCAAGACCGGCGCCGTGGCGGCGATCAGCGGCTCGAGCAGGCGCCATCGCCCTGCGGGCCGCGCCGCCCGGAAGGCGGGGTGGATCGGGCTGTTCACGGCACCCGCATTCGTGCTGTTCGTGCTGTTCGTGCTGGTCCCGCTTGCCTTCGCCGTCTACTACAGCTTCTGGCACTGGGACGGGCTCGGCCCACTGGTCGACTGGAGGGGGATCGCCAACTACCAGCAGGCGCTGGCGGACCCGTGGTTCGTCGAGTCGATTCGCCACGCTCTATTCATCACGGTCCTGTCGGTCGTGTTGCAGCAGCCCCTCGCGATGCTCATCGCCCTGGCGCTGAGCCGCAAGTTCCCGGGCCGCACGGCCTTCCGAATCATCTTCTTCGCGCCCTACGTGATCTCGGAAGCCACGATCGCCGTGGTGTGGCTCCTGCTGCTGCAGCCTGCCGGACCACTCGACTCGGCTCTCGGCGGGATAGGCCTCGGCAGTTTCACGCAACTGTGGTTAGCGGATCACAGCATCGTTCTGTTGACGATGTTCTTCGTGATCACGTGGGAGTACATCGGCATCTCGATGATCCTGTACCTGACGGGCATCAGCCAGATCCCGCGTGAGCTTATGGAAGCGGCTTCGATCGACGGCGCCAACGCTCGCCAGATGTTCCGCTACATCACTCTACCCTTGCTTGGACCGACGACCCGCGTCGCCGTCTTCCTGTCGATCCTGGGCTCGCTCCAGGTCTTCGCCGTCATTCAGATCATCACGGATGGCGGCCCATTCCACGCCTCGGAGACGCCGGTCATCTACATCGTTCACAAGGGCCTGCAAGAGACCTCGATGGGCTACGGTGCGGCGCTCTCCGTGATCCTGGGATTGATCGGGCTCACGATCTCACTTCTCTATCAGCGGTTCGTCTTCCAGCGCGATGTCGAAGGCGCTGTCACGTCGTACGCGGGGTGATCCGATGACACCGAACGTGAAGCCTCTCGGAATCGATGGGCGGGAGTCCAGGAGGATTCTCAGCAGACTCGCTTCCAGGGTGCTGCTGTACTCGGCGATGTTCCTTCTCGCCGCGATCGTCATCCTGCCGTTGCTGTATTGCGTCGTCAGCGGCTTTCGCTCGACCGGCGACATTGCCGCCTCACCCCTGGGCTGGCCTGACCTGACGCGCATCGTCAACTACCAGACCGTCCTCGGATCCGGTCTGTTCTGGAGCGCGTTCGCGATGAGCACGTTCATCGCCCTGGTGACCGTGTGTATCACGCTCGTCACCGCTTCCCTTGTGGCGTACGTGCTTGCGCGCATGGAGTTCCGCGGACGCGCCGCACTTTTCACTCTGTTCACGCTGGGTCTGCTGTTCCCTTCGGCGGTGATGATCCTGCCGCTGTACCTGTTGCTGAACTCGCTCGGCCTCCTGAACAACCCTTGGGGCATCATCTTGCCGCAGGCCGCGTTTCAGCTCCCGGTATCGATCATCATCCTTAGGCCCTACTTCCGAAGCATTCCCGCCGAAATCGAGGACGCCGCCACGCTGGACGGCTGTACGCACCTGTCTTTCTTCTGGCGAATCCTGATCCCAATGTCGCGGCCGGCCATCAGCACGGTCGCGATCCTGGCCACGGTGGTCAGCTGGAACGCGTATCTACTGCCCTTGATCGTCTTCACCTCGACTGCGCAGGCGACGCTCCCGCTCGCCGTTCGCAACTATTCGACGCAATACTCACAGGACACGGCCATGGTGCTGGCCTTCGCGACGCTGGCAATGGTCCCAGCCCTCATCCTGTACTTGGTCGGGGAGCGGCAGATCGTCGCCGGACTGGGCGCCGGCGCGGTGAAGGGCTGATGGGCCTTCCGGGCTACCGCGATCCGGAGGTCTCAACGGAAGAACGGGTCCGCGATCTTCTCGAAAGGATGACGCTCGAGGAGAAGCTCGCCCAGCTGGGCTCGTGCTGGTCCTTCGAGCTGCTCACGGGCATGGCTCTCGATCCGGCCAAGGCTGCGCAGAAGATGGGCCACGGCATCGGCCAGATAACGCGGATCGCCGGCGCCACGAACCTCGGACAGCGCGCGGCGGCCGAAGTCGCCAACGAGATCCAGCGATTCCTCATCGAGAAGACGCGGCTCGGCATCCCGGCCATCGTCCACGAAGAATGCCTGCACGGGCTCCTGGCGCGCGAATCGGTGTGCTTCCCGCAGTCGATCGGCCAGGCTGCGGGCTGGGATCCGGAGCTGGTTCGGGCGATCACCACGAAGCTGGGTCGCGAGCTTCGTGCCGCGGGAGCGCAGCAGGCTCTCGCTCCCATCCTCGACATAACCCGCGATCCGCGCTGGGGCCGGATCGAGGAGACGTACGGAGAGGATCCGTACCTGGTCGCGGAGCTGGGCGCCGCCTACATCCGCGGGCTCCAGGGCGAGGGCGCTCCAGAGAAACGCGTCCTCGCGACGGGCAAGCACATGGTCGGCCACGGGTTACCGGAGGGCGGCCTCAACCACGCGCCGTCGCACATCGGCCCGCGCGAACTGGAGGATGCATTCCTCTTCCCGTTCGAGGCCGCCGTTCGCGACGCCGGCCTGGGGTCGATGATGCACGCCTACGACGACGTGGACGGCATGCCGTGCGTCGCCTCGCGGTCGCTGCTCACGGAGACGCTGCGCGAGTGGTGGGGCTTCGACGGCATTGTGGTTTCCGACTACAGCGGCATCGACGAGCTCCTGACCTCGCACGCCATGACGACCGACCCCTCGGCCGCGGCGGCGCTGGCACTCGAGGCCGGAGTGGACGTCGAGCTACCGACGACGCAGTTCTACGGGAGCCCCCTGGCGGGGGCAGTCGCCGCCGGCAAGGTCCAGATGGCCACCGTCGATCTGGCGGTGGGGCGCGTGTTGCGGGCCAAGTTCGAACTCGGGCTGTTCGAGAAGCCGTATGTCGTTCCGGACGCGGCCGAGATCCCCTTCGGCGAGGATCGGGCGCTGGCGCGGGAAATGGCTCGCCAGTCCATCGTGCTTCTGGCCAACGACGGGACGCTGCCGCTTCGAACCGATCTGCGCACGGTCGCGGTCATCGGTCCGAATGCCGACGACGCCAGGAACCTCCTGGGCGACTACGCGCACGTGGCCCACATCGAGGCGCTGATCGAGATGGGCGGGTTTGGCTCGCAGCTCCCGGAAGGGCTCACCGTGGCCGACGAGCTCGCGGGCCACGGCACGATCCTGGACGCGATCCGTGGCCGGATGGACGCCGATACGGAAGTCCGGTTCGCCGTCGGCTGCGGGATACTCGGCGGCGACGACGAGGGCATGCGCGCGGCTGTGGCTGCGGCGAAGGACGCCGACGTGGCGATCGTCGTGGTTGGCGAGAAGTCTGGCCTCACGGACGACTGCACCTGCGGCGAAGCTCGCGACCGAATGGATATCGGCCTGCCCGGACGTCAGGGCGAGCTCGTAGCGGCCGTGGCGGCCACGGGGACGCCCGTCGTCCTGGTGCTGGTCGCGGGACGCCCGCTGGCGATCGAGTCGGAGGCGGGCGCGGCGGCTGCCGTCGTTCATGCGTGGGTTCCGGGCGAAGAAGGGCCCGAGGCAATCGCCGACGTCCTGTTCGGCGTCTCCAACCCGGGTGGCAAGCTGCCGGTCACGGTCCCGCGACGGGTCGGCCAGATCCCCATCTACTACGGCCACAAGCCCTCCGGCGGACGCTCGAGCTGGAAGGGCCCGTACGCGGACGGGTCGAATCTGCCGCTCTGGCCGTTCGGGTTTGGGATGTCGTACACGCGTTTCGAGGTCCGAGACCTGCGCCTGGATCGGCGGGTCGTGGCAATCGACGGCGAGTTCGCGGCGAGCGTCGAGATCGCCAACGTCGGCAATCGCGCCGGCGACGAGGTCGTTCAGCTGTACGTCCGCGACGAAGAGGCGAGCGTGACGCGGCCGGTGAAGGAGCTGCGTGGCTTCAAGCGGATTCGGCTGGCGGCAGGCGAGAGCCGCAGGATCAGCTTCCGGCTGGCGGTCGAACAGCTGGCCTTCTCCGGCGTGGACGGCCGTCTCCGAGTCGAACCAGGGCGAGTGACGGTGATGGCCGGCACGTCGTCGGACGACCTGCCCTGCATCGCGGAGATCGAGATCGCCGGCGAGGCCGTCTCGATCGGCAAGCGAAGCCGCTACTTCACGAGGGTCGTCGTCGAGTAGGCGGCTGCCGACGGCTTTGAATCGGTCGACTGGACCCGGCCGCGGGCAGGGGGGCGTTCGGCGAGGATGGGCCGCCTCAGGGCTCCACGATCACCTTGAGGCCGCGGCGCTCGACGAACGTCGCGAACGCCGCCGCGCCCTCGGTGAGCGGGAAGCGGTGGCTGATCAGGGATCCGAGGTTGACCGCGCCGGCCGCGGCCAGATCAGCGGCGTGGACGAGGTCGCCCGGCAGCATTCGGCGGCACAGCGAGATCGTGAGGCCCTTGCGCCGCGCGGCCGAGGCGCTGAACGAGGTGCGCTCGTCGGAGGGAATTCCGATCAGGACGACGCGGCCGCCGGGGCGCACCGTGGCGATCGCCGCGCCCACTGCGTCGTCGTCCCCGCCCGTCTCGAAAGCCACGTCCACGCCACGGCCGCCGGTACGGTCCAGGATCAGCTGCCGCTCACCGCCGTCGGGCAACGTCTGCAGCGCCTGCGTGGCGCCGGCCTTGCGTGCGGCCTCCACGCGGTGCGCCAGCCGCTCCGTGGCGTAGATCGGGCCGGCGCCACAGGCGCGCAGAGCCTGGATCAGGAGCAGACCGATCGGGCCGCAGCCGAAGACCCCGGCCGACTGCCCTGGCCCGATCCGGCCGAGGTCGGCGGCATGTAGCGCGACTCCGAGCGGTTCCAGCAACGGTCCTTCGACGTCCGCGACGTTCTCCGGCAACGCAACGAGGCATCGCTCGGGCCAGGCCATGTAGGTCCGCAGGGCCCCGTCCGTGGTTCCGTGGCCGGCGAAGAGTATCGACCGACACAGGTTGGGCGCACCGCCGGCGCACATGTCGCAGCGGCCGCATGAGACCGCCGGATCCGCGGCCACTCGCTCGCCGGCCCGCGGCCCGGATTCGATCCGGCCGGAGAACTCGTGGCCAAGGACCAGCGCCTGCGTCAGCACCGCATCGCCGATCGAGCCTTCGGAGAACCAGTGCATGTCCGAGCCGCACAGGCCGACGGCGCTGACTCGGATCAGCACTTCGCCCGCCTTCGGCTCGGGCATTGGCTCCCGCGACAGCACGACCTCGCCGGGCCTGACCAGTCGGAGCGCGGTCACGGACGGGTTTGTGCGAGCGCTCGGCGCGGCTTCCTTCGGAAAGTCGCGGCTCATCGACCGCGATCAGGGGCGGGTCCGGATGACTCACGGACGACGACCGTCGGCTTGAGGATCTGGAGAGTCGTCGCCTCGCGGTCTTCGCCCTCGTCGACGGCCGCCTTCACGCCCGCTGCCGCCATCTCCGCCATCGGCATGCGGACCGTGGTCAGAGCGGGGGTCGTGTATTCGGCCATCGGCAAGTCGTCGAAGCCGACGATGGAGATCTCGCCGGGCACGTCCAGGCCCATGTGGCAGGCGGCATGAAGCGCGCCGATGGCGAGGACGTCGGTCGAGGCGACTATCGCGGTGGGGCGTTCCGGAAGTGCCATCAGCTCCTCGAGGGCTCCCGCTCCGCCGCCCAGCGTGTTTCGCGCGTCGCGAACGAACCCATCGGGTGTCTCGAGCCCCTCCGCCGCCGCGCGCTCCAGGAATATCACCCGTCGCTCGCCGATGTCGCCGATCAGGCGGCCCTCGACGAAGACGCCGCCGATGAACGCGATCTTCCGGTGACCGAGCCCGAGCAGGTGATCCATCAGGCCGCCAACGCCAAACCTGTTGTCCACGCCGATGATCGAAATGCCGGGCATCGGGGCCGTACCCTGCCACAGACCGACGACCGGGAAATTGGTGTCTCGCAAATCCTCCATGAGACGCGGCTGATCGCTGGTGTCTCCCAGGAGCAGGATCGCGTCGCAATGGCGCGTCTCGAGGACGGCGCGCAGGGCGATGGCCTCGTCGGTGCGGCCGTGGGCATGGCCGAGGACCACGTTGTAGCCACGTCGGTTGGCCTCGGTGGAGATGGCGTCGACCGCGCCCGCGAAGAATGGGTCCGTGATCTCGCGCACGATCACGCCCAGGAGCATGGTGCGGGCGCCGCGCAGGCCGCGGGCCAGCGGGTTCGGGCGGTAACGCATCTGGCGTGCCACTTCGAGGATTCGCTCTCTTGTCGCCGGGTTGATCGGGATTGCGTTCGGGGCGCCGGTGAGGACCCGCGAGACGGTGCTTTGGGAGACGCCGCTGGCGTCGGCGATGTCCTGCATCGTCGGGATGCGCGCCGGACGCGCCGCCGCGGCCGACCCCGGGCCCTTGCCGTCTTGCGGCCTCGAACCGGCGCCCTTCGGGCCGCCGGAATCAGTCGACCAGACCTTTCCCTTGGAGGCTTCGCGGCGAGATGCGGTGGAACTGCGCTTCGAGCTTCTGGGTGCCATCAGTCTCGACCTGCTCCGTTTGTGGCGAACTCGATCGTTGCCATCGAGTGCGGCGGCAACGTGACGGTGCATCGTCCGGCCCGAGAGTGATCCACGTCCAGACGACGCGGCGACACTCGCTCCGGGTTGTCTCGGTCGTTGACCGCATTGGGCGAATCCGCCGTCAGCAGCCAGCTCGACGTAACTCGACCTGCTGCCTGGACGGTGGCGGCGATCGGGCGTCGGTACTCCCGGTTGACGAGCGTGATTGCTACGCCGCCCGAGCGACCCGAAGCCGTGGCGCTCAGAGCCGGCCGTCCGAACGGGCCGGCAGACTCCGCCTCCACTTCCGCCTGCAACGCCTCGGCGCCGATGTGCGGTCGATGCATCGACAGAGCGTGATAGGTGGGGGTCTTCACGCACGTTGGCCCGTCCGTCACGATCACGGCCTGGAGGACGTTGACCACCTGGGCGAGGTTGGCCATGGTAAGAACGCGGCACTGCCGATGGAAGCCCTCGAAGGCGATCCCGGCGGCGAGGGCGTCCCTCAGGGTGTTGGCCTGCTCGAAGGTCGCGGGCATCCGGCGGTCGACGTTGCCCGGCCCCCAGGTCCGCGCTTCGGGATGCCAGACGCCCCATTCGTCCAGGGCAATACCGATCGGGTGCGAGGGCTTCGCCGCCGCGGCGAGCGTCCGAGCCGTTCGCTCGATCAGGCGCTCCGTTTCGTCGGCTTCGTCGAGAAGCGCGTAGTAGTCGTCCTCGTCGAAGTCGACCTCCGGGCCGCCTCGACTCCAGTAGCGATGAATGGACAGATGGTCGACCAGATCGACGGCCGGCCCGAGCGCGGCGAGGAACCTGGCGTTCCATTCGGGATCGAGGCCCATCTCCGGCAGGGCATCGTCCTCGAGCCCGACCGCCACCAGCTCCGCACGGGGATCCACATGGCGAATCATGGTCGCGTAGCGCCGGTATTCGTGGGCGTAGGCGACCGGGTCGAACCGACCGCCGCAGTCCCAGCTCTCGTTGCCGATGCCCCACAGTCGAACGCCCCAGGGCTCGGGCCTGCCATTGGCTGCTCGCTCGCGAGTCAGGCTTGTGTCGATGGTCCCGTTCACGTACTCGACCCAGCCGCACAGCTCCTGGACCGATCCGGTGCCGACGTTCCCCGCCAGATAGGGCTCGGCGCCCAGCAACTCGCATAGCTTCAGGAACTCGTGGGTTCCGAGAGCGTTGCTGTCGGGCACACGGAGCGCACACGACATGCCGAGAGTCGTCGGCCGCGACGGCGGCATCCCGATGCCATCTCGCCAGTGATAGTGATCCGCGTGACAGCCGCCCGGCCAGCGAATGAGCGGCACGGGCAGATCGCGCAATGCCGCCACGACGTCCGCACGAAACCCGTCCACGTCGACGACGGGGCCGGCGCCGATCCCGACCCACAGCCCGCCGTAACAGCACCGGCCCAGGTGCTCGGCAAAATGGCCGTACAGGCGAGGTGAGATCGTGCCGAGCGGTTGGTCCTCGACTATTACCGAGGCTTCCGTCACAGGCGCCTTCCCCCTGGACACGCTAGGTGGACGAGCTGGGACTGCACAGTGCAATCGAATGTAGCATACCATTTCCGGCATTGCGTTCAGGCCGTGGGAGGTGGATGAATAGGCCGTCTGGGAGCCGTCGTTGCTCCGGCCGCAGCCTTGCGCAGCTTCGAACGCAAGCCTGGCAGAAACGCGCCATTCGACTCTGGCGCTGCCCGCGCGGCCGCCTAGCCTGCTGTCTGGAGGTGACGAACCGCCGATGCAGAAGCTCGAAGGATCGGACCGTAAGCGGCTCCTGGACCTGGCATGCGCCGCCGTAGAGGCGACAGCCACTCGCGGTCCTCGACCCACCCTGGAGGAGGGGGACCTGACGCCCAACCTGCTGGCTCCCGCCGCGGCATTCGTGACCCTCCACGAGGGCGGCCAGCTGCGCGGCTGCATCGGGATGATGCGGTACGAGATACCGCTCTGGATCAACGTCCGGGATTCGGCGATCGCCGCCGCTCGGGACGATCCGCGCTTCCTGCCGGTCGCGGCGTCGGAGCTGCCCGAGATCGACCTCGA
>Ga0182027_10013110_pt1 | contig 11596 bp, 9 predicted proteins | sample 712E1DmetaG_FD_121300 | JGI IMG/M metagenome (GOLD analysis project Ga0182027, IMG submission 121300) | Permafrost microbial communities from Stordalen Mire, Sweden - 712E1D metaG (Illumina Assembly) | ecosystem: Environmental > Terrestrial > Soil > Wetlands > Permafrost | place: Sweden...
CATCAGCCGCATGGTCATCGACGTGGTCGAGGCCTCGCGCCTCGATGAAAAGCGCCACATCGAGATGAGCCCCGAAGTCCTGGATGCGCTCATGGCCTTGCGCGACTTCCTGTACGAAAAAGTCTACGAGCGGCCCGAAATCCGCGCCGAGTTCGAGCGCGCGCAGCGCGTGGTGCGCGAGCTGTGGGAATACTTCAACGCGCACGGCGACGAGTTCCGAGCCAAGCATTGGCCCAAAGGCTTGCCTGAGAGCGAAGAGCTGCCGCGCGCCGTGGCCGACTTCATCACCGGCATGACCGACAGATACGCCATGCGCACCTACGAAGAATGCTACCTGCCCCGCCGCTGGATCGTGTTGTGATTACTGCTGAAGGCCGAAAGGCAGGCGTGGATTGCGCAGCCAGAATCTAAGCGAAACTGCGCGCGAACAGAGCCTCGATCGCGGCCTGCCCGTTCGCCTCCAGGAAACGCGTGCCGGTGCCGCAGAAAAGGGGCTGCCGGATGTGCGGCTCGCCGGCATCTTGCCAAGCATCGCCGTTCCAGCGCCACCAAGCCGAGCGCACTTGATCGAACACATACACCGGCTTGTTGAATAGGCGCGCGTACTCGGCCGCAATTCCGGTGCCGCCGGTGACGGTATCATCCGGGTTGATCTTTCCCACCACGAAGATCTCCTGCCCGTTCTGTACCTGGTGCCAGATGGTTTGCAGGACCTTGCGGAAGAGCGGCGTGTCCGGATACTTCCGGTGCATCAGCTTGCCGAGGTAGCCGAGGCTCACGTCGCCATGGCGCAGCTCCGCCTGGGTCAGGTCGCGCCGGCCGCGCTGGCGGGCGATGGCGTGCCCCTCGAATGTGAAATTCACCTCGTCGATGCCGTAGCGCTCCGCCGCCGCACCAAACGCGGCCTCGGCGCCGTTGGCGGCACCGCTGAAGCAAATGCAATCTTCACGTTTCATGGTCGATCCTCGTTGAATGTATCGGGTCGCGACGAATGTTGCGCAGGCGCGTGAGCAAACGCGGGAGAATGTCCGACCGGAAGGTCGCCGTCAACCCTTCACCAGCATGCGCACGGCGCTGACCAAATCCGCGCTGCCGACCTGCACGGCAATCGAAGGATCGAGCTTGCGCAGGAACCAGCGCACCGTCCACTGCGAGCTGGCGCCGGGCGCGAGGCTGGCGTAGGCGCCTTGATTCTCCACCTCGATGTAAGTGTGGGCTGCGTCGGTGTAGAGCTCGATCTCCGCCTCGCCGGGCGCGGCTTGCGCGGCTGGCGTATTGCCGAATGCCTTGACCAACAACAAGTCACCATCGACATGCGCGATCCAGCCTTCATTGCCGTCGGCAAAAACCTTCTGCTCGTTGGTGATGGTCGCGGCGTCGTAGGCGAACCAGGCCACGCCGCCCGACATCTGCAAGCTGAGCAGGTCCTGCGTGCCTTTGGTCGGTGCGCCGTCGCCCATCGGGAAAAAAGTCAAGCCGCCGGCCGCGACGCGCGTGATTTCCCACGGCGCGACCGAGCGAGCCTGAGTTCCACGATTGACCAGCCCGTAGTCGATGGTCACCACGCCCGCGGCGCTGTCGATGGAAAACGTCTTGGTCACGGAAAGCCCCAGCGCGCCGGACGTGGCGCTCGCCAGCGACAGCGTGTCGCCCGCCAACGAAGCTGTGTACGGATCGGGGTCGATTTCCGCCGGAGGTGGCCAATTCCAGGCGCTCTGCGGGCTCGGCCAAAAGGTCGAGCCCCAGTTGTTGTCTTGGCTGTTTTTCGCCGCCGTGAGAATGTTGCGTCCACCGAGCGAGAACGTGACGATGCGTCCGCCGATCGCCGCATTGACCGCGAACAAGGTGTCACCAAAGGCGTAGGTGTAAACACTGCCTGCTACCGTCGGCGCTGATGGATCCTTCGTCATCGTGTCTCCTGGTGTACCTGTGGTGCCGTCGCCGCTGCATCCCGACAGCACGCCGAAGCCGCCCGCGAGCAGCATCGCCACCCATGCGACCGTCCGGTCGGCGGTCCGGCCGGGAAGCGATCGTTGGGCTCGGGATGGATGGGTCGAATGGACGCGGGGCATGCTGGCCTCTGGCCGGACATCTTGTCACAGCTCACGCCGCCTGACATCTGCCCTGTTCGCCGCGGCTTCGTTCTATTGCGCCCGTCCCGCCAGACGAACCAGTGTGTTGGCCAGCGCGGCCACCACGTGCTCCATGCGACGGACCGCGAATTTTTCCATATGGCCCCCTTTCCGCCCCTGGGCATAGAGCAGAAGTGCCGTCTGTCCCGAGGCGATAACGGGAGCCACCAGCACCTCGCGCGGAGGCTCGCTGGCAAGAGCGAGCCACAGCGCCCGGTGCACGTTCTGGCCATCGGGAGGCGGCGGTCCATGAAAAATCGCGCCCTGCGTGTGGGCCAGGCGAAAACACGAAGGCAGGGACAGCGAAAAGACCAGGCTCTCGACGCCCAGGCATTCCGTGCCTTGGTTGTAGCCGAAGCGGCCCTCGGCAAAGACGCCGTTGACGACGAACATGGCCCCAGCGCCAAAACAGGATCGCATGAAGGCGAATAGGTTGTCGGCCGCGGTTTGGCGATCCGGGGCAGAGGCGATCTGCTCGACCGCCGCGTCCGGGCCGGTGACCGCGACCATGGGTGGAATTGGCGTCTGCGCCAGCGCCTCTTCCGCGAAATTCGCCGGCGCATAGGGATCGTGCCCCGGCGTCGCGGGCGCGAACATCGGCATCTCGTTCATCGCCGGAAGGTAGGACTGCGTCTGCTTTATGGAACGCGACGCCGTCGGTCTGGCCGCACTCACCGGCCGGCGCGGGAGCCCGGACGGACCCGGCGTATAGGGTTCGTCGTTGACTGCGATGGGAACGATGTCGAGGCGGCTATCGTGAGCGACGGGCGTTCGTTCCGACCAATTGGAAGACATCCCAGCTACGCTTACGATGGGGTTGAACCCAGTCGTGCGCCGGCGGGGCATGGCGTAGAGGAGCTCCAGCTGATGGGCCAGCACCATCTCGGGCACGACCATGGGTTCGATGCTCGCGCCGAGGACGAAGGCGAGCTCCTCGATGATCTTGAGATTGCCGGGATTGACCATGGCCACCGCCACGCGTCGGGTGTGGGTCACGAAGAGTGGAATCGACTGAAAATTCGCCGCCTGGTGCGCGCGCAGACGCTTGCGCAGGGTCGGATCGGCGCGGGCAAAGTCGCCCTCCAGAGCAGGAGGTAGCCCGTGGAGGACACCCAGCGCCTGGGCAAGTTGATCGGTCGTAATCGCTCCGCTGTTCACAAGATCGGCGGCCAGCTGATCGTCGGAAAGATTCGCCGGGCCGACCAACGAACGGAGCTGAGTCAAGGTGATGAGCCCGCGCTCACACAGAATTTCCACCAACCTCATCGCGGCCTCCGGTCATGGCTAGCGCTACGCTGTTTCATGGCTCTCCCCGGGGTCAACAAAGTTCCCCAAGGTTCAAATTCTCGGCAGGCGGACCGGATTCCTGGAGCCCGCAAACTCCAGCGCGCGCAGGTCGCTAATTACACACGTCAAATTCCGAGATCGTCGTTTCAACGACGAAGTCCGAACCAATCGGGTGGCGCTCGGCGAAGAAGATATGCATGGGATAGATCCCGCCTTTGACCATGCCAAGCTGGTCGGCTTGGGCGTCGAGATCCACGGTCTGCGACATGATGGAATGGATGCCGCCGAGGTCGATGGCCAAGGTGCGATTGATGAACACGAAGACGTCGTCGTCGCCGGAAAAGGTAAAGGTCTCGCCGCCGTTGTAGACGAAGCGCGTCGCGACCTCGGCGGTGAAGGCGTAGTTGTGCGGTTGGCCTTCGTTGCCGAAGAGCTGGTTGTCGATGGGAAAAAACGCAGTGTTGGTGTAGGCGTACACGCTCTTGGTGGAGTCGGCTGTGGTCAGCGGAATGTCGAGCGAGGTAGAAATGTTCACGCCCGGAACGTCGTTGTACCAATCCACAAAGGTGTCCGGGCCGCTAACGGTGGCCGTGGGTCCGGTGTGGGCGTAAACGGGTTTGTCGTCCGGTCCCAACGCGGTGGCCACGATGCCCGTTTCGGCGATGCCGTCGTGATTCATGTCGGGGAAGGTAATGTGAAAATCGCGAATAGTTGCGGTGAGCTTGGGCTGCTTGGGTTGTGGGGCGTTACAAGCCTGCCACTGGTTGTCGGCGCACGTCAGCACACCCGGGCCGCAGATGCTGGAACAGTCCTTGGTCACTACCGGCACTTGGCACACGCCCTTGATCTGCTCGTCTTCGCACAGCAGGGTTCCTTCGCCGCAGGTATTGCTGCACGGCAAGCCGGTCGGCGGCACCACGCAGGCCGACCACGACCCGGCCTTGCACGTCATGGCGCCCGCGCCACATTTTCCGGTGCACGGCTGCGTGCCTCCTTCCGTGTAGCAGGGATAGACATGAAGGCGCGCGCTCGACTCGCAAGCAACGAGTCCCAAGAACGCCGGCAGCAACACGAAGCGAATGCGAGTCATGGCGATCGACGCTACGCCGGTTGGCCGGCGCCGACAACTGGCAAACGCTGTCGCAAATACGATCGGCTGTGTGTCAGCCCACGATCCAACGCACGACAAAGACGGCCGTGGCCGCGCCGCCTGCCAGCATGGAAGCAAGCCAGAGCCTGCGGCTTTCGATGAGCGCACCGATTGCCGAAAGGCCGATCGACACCTGCAGCAAGGTCACCGTGCTGGCGAACCATTCATGCCGGGCCAGCTCCTCCTTGGATTCTTTCTCGAGGCGGCCGGCCTCGCCCCGAATCTCTTCCTGTTCACGCAAGTACTTCTCCACGTCGCCGCGAATGGCGCCGATGCGGGCCGGGTCGGCATGCAACTCAGCTAGGATCTCCAGCTCCGACGTGCGCGTCGCCGCCTTGTTCCCCTTGGCCTGGTAGTAGGCCCACTGATCCGTCGCCAAGGACTGCTTGAGCAACGCCTCGTTCGCGCAGCGACCCGACTTGAGCGACGCCACCGCCGCGATCACCGCCAGGCAGGCCGAAGACACCGCCAGGCCACGCAGCCAAGGCACGCGATGCTTTTCCTCTTGAGCCTTCTCATGTGCCGCCTCGGCCGGCTTGTCGACGCCGACTTCTCCGATTTCGGTCTCTTCCATGACACTCCATCCAGTTGTTGCGCGGCGGCCATCCTAGCGCGAAGTGGCCGGAGAGGCCGGCGGATTTGGCGTGTGGGCTATTGCGCCGGCACTGTCATGGGATTGGGAAAATTGCCGGTCAGGAAGAGGTCCGAATACACGCCCAGCGACTCCTGGAAGTAGCGATCGTTTTCAATCGTCGTCGAGATCGCCTCTTCGATGGCCTCGCGGCGGATGTCGCTGGTCGTTGCATTGCCATCGTTGAACAAGCTGACGTAGTTGCACATAGCCATATTGACCGTGTACGAATTGTGTCCCTGGCCCGGATCGCAATTGGTTACCGCGCCGTCGCCGTGCAGACTGTCGCAGATCGATGAGAAACGATTGGCATTGGCCTCGACTGGATTGTTGACATAGAAGTTGTTGAAGAACTGCTGCGTATTGTCGATCTTGGCTTGCATGCGCGACTTGGGACCAAAGTGCGCTGAAGAATTGGCCGCGTTTTCCGGCAAAGCTGCATTACCGAACCAAGCTGCGTCGATGCCCACGCGCCACAGCGAACGCAACCCTTCGTAGGTTCCCAAGTTGACGTCCGCGCAGGGTGTTTTGGCGTCCCCGGTGTCGCCCACGAGCCCGGGGTTCAACCCGGGCTGGTCATAGCACTGCTCCAGCATCTGATAAACGGTCTGGGCGACTTTGTACCAGAAGTCGTGGTGCGATTGTCCATTCGACGCCGTCTGGCCGCTGGGTGCATTGGCGGCCAGGTAGTCGCCGAACACCCTGAAGTACCCGGGCGGGTAGTAGTCCATGTAGATCTTATTGGGGACGCCGGGCGTGTAGGAACAGGGTTGCCCCGGGTAGTTCTGACAATTCTTGCTGTCCGTGTCGCCCGACGACGGATAGTTCCAGACCCCGTCGTATTTCGTATTGATTTCGCACTCCATCCTGGTCAGCCAGCCAATCGCCGCCTGTTTGTAGTCGGCGGGCCACTGCAACGCCGCGTACACGAGACCGATGCCGATATCCACGTCGCCATCAAACGCGCTGTCCTCGTTGCCGCTGCAACTTTCCTTGGCCGGATCGCAGGGCGAATCGAGCGCTCGGCACGGGATGGTGCCATCCCACATCCAGCCCATGAGGCCGCCGCAGTACTTGTCGGAGGCCTGCGACAGGTAGCGGCGAGCGAAATTCCACAGAGAGTCGAAGGTCGCCTTGTCGCCGATGGCGGCCGAGATGGCCATGCCGTAGCCTTGGCCTTCGCTGACCGTCTTGGGCGGATCGGTCCTGACTCGCGCGGTTCCCGGTCCGCAGACGGAGTCCGAGGTCTCGATGTAATTCTGCTTCCAGATCCCGTAGCGCTCCCATACGAAGGCGTTGAACAGATCCTGGACCGTGGACGATTCTGGATAGAGGTACGCGAGCGAGCCGCCGTAAGGATAGGCGTACTGCGTCCGGTTGTACGGGAACCAGGCCCCGTTGCCAAAGCCGACCGTCACCGGCGTGGCCGGCGGCTTGGGCGCGCACATGCTGTCATTCCAATTGCCGGTCGCCGACCAGTCGCCATTGGTGCCGTCAGGATAATAGGTAAAGAACATGAAGTTCGGCGGATCGACCGTCCTCGGAATATCAGGCTTGCCGTAATACCAGCGCAGCCAGTAGTCCGCAGCCGTGGTGGGGAAGGGTCTCGGCGCGACTGTGTTCCACTCTGGATTGTGGGTCTTGTCCACCGCGCGCCAGGTCGCCCCCGGAGCGAAATACGCGTCTGGAACCGGACAATTGAACCACGGGCGATCCTGTTCGCGATAGCAAATGACCTCGAGCGTATTGCCGGCCGTCACTTCCATTTCGATCCACCTGGGCATGAGCTCCGGCTTGGGGAAGAAGGTGAAGGTCTTCTGCCCGGCCCAGATATAGCGGAAATGGACGGTGTGATAGTTGGATGGCTGGGGCGGATTGCATGGATCCACGGTCACGGTGGTGCCACCGCAGCCCGGCCCTGGATCTGCCGTGTAGATGAAGTAGGTGTTCGATTGTAGTGACCAGTCCTGACACAGGGGCACCGACGCCGCGGTGTTGTCCGGCGCGCCGGCGTAGGCAATCCAGTACTCGTTCGCCGTGCGCGGTGGCAAGGTGATGCCGGGCGTGTACAGGCCGACCGCTTGATTGGGGTAACGAAACACGATCTGCGGTTCGGTGCCGGTGGCCGGCCACACGCTGTTGGGAACCATCACGTAATACCAGGGACATTGGCCGTCCTGGAACTCCAGCACCGCATCCATCGTGCAGCCGCCGAAGCCCGTGACGGTAAGGCTGCCCGGGTAGGGCGGCGGACTGAAGCCGAGCTTGGCGTCGCCGCAGCCCGAGCCGGGATACCCGGTCTTGACTGGATCGCTCCATGGCCAGCGGAAGTGGAGCTTGGTGTAGCCGGCTGCGACCGTTTCGTCCGGGGGCGTTCCGATCTTGCAAGCCGGCGCCGCGAGCGTGCTGCTGTCCGAGGTGAGGTGGAACTTCCCGCTGCCGATGGGCACATTGGGATAGGCGCTGTAGTCGGCGGTCAGCGAGCTGCTCGGCCCGGTGTACTCGATCCAGAATTCCTTGCTCTGGTTCACCGAGGTGATGTCGAAGGCGCCCGAGGCATTGCTGGCCGGACAGGAATTGGCGCCGATGGGCTCAAGCTGAATCTTGGTGACCGTGCTCGGGATGCAGACCGAATAGTAGGTGCACGGCGGGTTGCCATTGATATCGGTCGAGCCGTCGAGGCGAGCGGCGTAGGTGCTGTAGCTGCCGGTGGGGTCGATGATCACGACGCCGAGCGGCGGCGACGGCATCGTGTTCATGGTCGGGGTCACGCCCGAGGACCACAGGTCGCGCACGTGGACGCGCACCTCCCCAGGCGGGCAGGTCAGCGTTTCGACAGGCGGTGTGGTGTCCGGTGAGCCGAGACCGCCGTCCGGCTTCAGGTTGACCGTGGGAAAGAGGTTGGGCAAACCCGCGTCGGAGAGGTTTATCGGCGGCGCGGATACGACCGTCGTCGGCTCGGTGACGCCAACGGCACCAGGCTGAGCAATCGACACGAGCAGGAGATGCGAGTTGCAGCTGATCAACGCGCCGACCAGGCTCACTGCCGTGAGCCCGATGCGCAGGTACTTCCAGACGGAGGAATTCATGAATTTCACCCGACATAGATAACATCGGGTCCGGGGCGATTGGGAAGGAAGCTGATGACGAGCAGGCCCGCCCACCTTTCCGTGCGGTCTTGGCACCCGAAAAGATGCGAATGCCGCCGACCGCTACATTTCGCTTCCTCTGCTTGGCAATGGTGCATACCGCCAGGTACTGTGGGTTGGGCGCGCAAATTCTTCCAGAACGCCGACAACCCCGATGAAGCCAGGCAACGAAAAGCTGAGCGCCACGCGCGAAGAGCTGCGCGTGCTGCTGCGGCTATCGCTGCCGCTCATGGCCTCCCAGGTCGGGATGATGCTGCTCGGCGTGGTGGAGACGATCATCGTGGGGCGGGCGGGGACAAGGGCGCTGGCGGCCGTGTCGCTTGGCAACGTGTGGAGCCAGGGCACGATTCTCATGGCGATGGGCGTGGTGATGGGTGCGGATCCGCTGCTCAGTCAGGCCTACGGAGCGGGCGATAACCGGACCGCGGCCCTCACCTTTCAGCGCGGCCTGGTGTTGTCCATGCTGCTCGGCGTGCCGCTGTCGGTGCTGTGGCTGTTCACGCAGCCGGTGCTGGCCGGCTTGGGCCAGGATCCCGGCCTGTCTCACCTGGCCGCCACCTTCGTCGCGGTGCAGGCGCCCACGGCCTTCGGCTTTCTGGTTTTCACCTTGACCCGCCAATACCTGGCAGCCCGCGGCGTCGTGGCGCCCGCGCTGTGGGTCGTGTTGGTGGTGAACGTGCTCAACGTCGGCCTCACCTGGTGGCTGGTGTTCGGCGGAACCGGGCTGCCGGTCATGGTCGGTGCGGGCCTGGCTGGCGGAAGCGTGCGCGCGATCTTGCCCGCCATGTTGCTCGGGCTGATCTTCTGGACTGGCCTGCATCGTCCGGCATGGATTGCCTGGGGCCGCGCAGCCTTCGACTGGCGCCGCATCGGCCGCATCGTCTGGCTCGGGCTGCCCATCGGCGTGCAGTTCGGCCTCGAAGTGTGGGCCTTCCAGATTTCCACCCTGATGGCCGGAAAACTGGGCGAGGTGCCGCTCGGCGCGCAGGCCATCGTGCTCAATCTCGCTTCGTTCAGCTTCATGTTTCCCCTTGGCATCTCCACCGCGGCCAGCGTGCGCGTGGGCAATTTGATCGGCGCCGGCGACGAGGTCGACGCCCGGCGAGCCGCGCGCCTGGCCCTGCTGCTGGGCGCGGGCGTGATGTCGCTGTTCGCCGCCGCCTTCCTATTGCTGCGCTGGCAGTTGCCACGCCTGTACGGCGCCGAGCCCGCGGTAACCGCCGTGTGCGCCCGCGTGCTGCCCATCGCGGCCGCATTCCAAATGCTGGACGGCACCCAAGTCGTGGCGAGCGGCATCCTGCGCGGCCTCGGCCGCACCAAGCCCGCCGCGCTGATGAACTTCGGCGGCTACTACCTGCTCGCCCTGCCGCTGGCCTACGAATTGAGCCTGCGCCGCGGCTTGGGATTGCAAGGCGTGTGGTGGGGCCTGGCCGCCGGGCTGCTATTCGTCGCCGCGGGCTTGCTGCTGCTCGTACTGCGCAGAAGCGCCTACCGCACGCGCCGCACGCATGTATGAGGAAGTATTTCAAAGGAGAAGCACATGAAGACAGTTCATTTCCTCGACTATGGAGGCCCGGAGGTCCTACATGTCGTCGACGTCGACGAGCCGCATGCTGGCCCCGGCCAGGTGCGGATTGCAGTCCGGGCCGCCGGGGTCAATCCCTCGGACTGGAAAAGTCGGGCCGGGCTATACCGCGAATTCGATCCGGTTACATTTCCCTCGGGTGTGGGCGTCGAGGCGTCGGGCGTCGTGGATGAGGTCGGCCCGGGCGTTTTCAACGTCTCAGTCGGAGACGCCGTCTTCGGCTACGGCGCAAATACAGTGGCCCAATACGCCGTCCTCACACACTGGGCTCACAAGCCGGATGATCTGTCGTTCGAAGTTGCCGGCGGCCTTCCAGTGATCGCCGAAACGGCAACGCGCGCCCTTGACGAAGTGGGTGTGAAATCCGGTGAGACGCTTCTGGTGAGCGGAGCCGCAGGTGGGATTGGTTCGGCCGTCATCCAATTCGCGCGCCAGCGCGGGATTGCCGTCATTGGCACTGCGAGCACGCTAAAGCATGACTATTTGCGCGGGCTCGGCGCTATCCCGACGACCTACGGACCGGGCCTGGCGGAGCGTGTGAGAGAGCTCGCGCCAAAAGGCGTGGACGCAGCCCTCGATGTCGCCGGCTCGGGGATCATCCCGGAATTGATCGAAATCGTCGGCGATCCTTCGTACGTTCTTTCCGTCGCCGATTTTGCGGCTGAGCAGTACGGCGCGAAGTTTTCTTACGGGCCTCCGAAAAATCCGGAGCGGGTCTTGGCCGATGTGGCTCGGCTTTGTTCCGCGGGCCTTTTCCGTTTGCGCGTGGAACAGACCTTTCCGCTCGAACAAACGGCACGGGCACAGGAAGTGAGCGCCAAGGGGCACGTGACGGGCAAGCTCATCATTTCCATCGCTCCGTAACCTTGCCCTTGACATGCAAGTAATCGCTTGCATATTAACCGCACGATGAGCGACGCAGATCTGCTGTTCAAGGCACTCGCCGACCCGGGGCGGCGGAAGCTCATGGACCGTTTGCACGCCCACGACGGCCAAACCTTGGGCGAGCTCTGTCAGCACTTGGACATGACCCGGCAGGGAGTAACCCAGCACCTTGCCGTGCTCGAAGCAGCGAACCTGGTAGCGATCGAGTGGCGTGGGCGCGAGAAGCTGCACTTCCTCAACCCGGTGCCGCTGCAAGAAATCTACGACCGCTGGATTTGCAAGTTCGAGCGGCCGCGCCTCAAGGCGCTGCGCGACTTGAAACACCGTCTGGAAAAACACGGCGATTACTAACCCACACCCAACATCCCCAACATGGAGAATGCCATGAACGCAACCAACCGAAGCCACTTCATCTACGTCACCTTCATCCGCACCACGCCCGCAAAGCTATGGGAGGCGCTGACAGAGCCGCAGTTCATCCGCCAGTACTGGTTCGACTTCACTATCGCGTGCGACTTCAAGAAGGGCTCGCCCTGGAAGATGACCAGCCCGGACGGAACTCTGACCGACGCCGGCGAGATCCTGGAGAGCGACCCGCCCCGGCGCATGGTCATCCGCTGGCAACACGAGTGGAAGCCCGAGCTCAAGGCCGAAGGCCCAGGCCGCTGCACCCTCGATCTCGAGCCCGCGGGCAGCGCGGTGAAGCTCACCATCACGCACGAGATCGAGCAGCCCGAGTCCAAGCTCATCAACGCCGTGTCGGGCGGTTGGCCGCTC
>Ga0182027_10013112_pt1 | contig 11594 bp, 8 predicted proteins | sample 712E1DmetaG_FD_121300 | JGI IMG/M metagenome (GOLD analysis project Ga0182027, IMG submission 121300) | Permafrost microbial communities from Stordalen Mire, Sweden - 712E1D metaG (Illumina Assembly) | ecosystem: Environmental > Terrestrial > Soil > Wetlands > Permafrost | place: Sweden...
GCTTTCATGTATTCGCTCAAGTCAACCTGAATATGGTTGAAACCTTTTTGTGCCAATAAATCACTAAATCTTTTTGTGGTTATATTTGTAACGACGTTTTTACCTATGTTTACCGCATTACAAGTGAAATATGATGCTTCTTCAGCATTAACTATTATTCTTTTTTCTTCCGGAACATTACTTTCGATAACTTTGTTGGCATATGAGTCAAAAGCCTCAGGGTAATATATCAAATAACCGCCTTCAAGCGGGCAAAAACAGGTATCAAGATGGTAGAAACTTTTGTTAGAAAGTTCAAGTGAGACAACCGGGATTTTCAAAAATTCGGAAATATAGGTATGCGCAGCAATGTCGCTTCTCGGAATATATCCCGAATACAAAACGCCATCTAAATACAAAGCGTCGCCAGCTCCTTCAAATGCCATATCATCCGGCAAAGTTATGGGCTCATAGCCGTTATTTTTAAACCATTCGGCAAAATATTTTTCTTCAGCTTGACGTTGCTCGAATTTGAATCTGGCTATAACAGCTTTGTTGCCGTACATTACCGCGGCATTGGCCGTAAATACCATATCAGGCACGTCCTCTTTTGGCTCGACTAATTTTATATCAACCCCTAGATCTTCTTTGAGAATTTTATATAAATCATTCCATTGTTTTGTAGCTTTTTCATGGTCCGACTGGATTTCAACTTTCATCCACGGATTAATTTCATATTTTATCCCATAAAAATCGGGCGGACACATTAATATTTTTTCCACTTTGTTCACATAGTTCATGTTCTCTAAATCCCCATTGCTCCGTGTTTTTTTGCATACTTTATTGCTTTTTCCATCAATTCTTTATTATCAGTTTCAATGATAAAAATTGCCTCTGATACATCTTCTCTTTTTGCCCCGACTTTAACGTCTGCAGTATAGCAATAAACTCCATAAGAAGCAATTTTATCTAATATTTTGGACAAAATAAGCGAATCAATAATATGTCCTCTCAACTTTAATTTTTCAATCATGGCATAATCCTTTTTAAAAATTTCAACAAGGCTATTATTGCTTTTTTAAATTAAATAGTCAAATTATTAAGCATTATAAATATGCTTAGAGCGTGGTATAATAATTTACGAGATTTTAATGAAGGCAAAATTATGGGAAATTCGCAAAAATATATTGATTTAGAAAATTTGTACGGGGCAAATAATTATAAACCGCTTGACGTAGTAATCGAAAAAGCCCAAGGAATCTGGCTATATGACGTTAATGGTAAAAAATATATGGATTGCCTGGCTGCGTATTCAGCTGTCAATCAAGGACATTGCCACCCTAAGATTTTGGCTGCAATGATTGAACAGGCAAAAAAAGTTACATTAACTTCTCGTGCATTTAGAAATAATATGTTACCGATATATTATGAAAAAATCACCAAATTAACAGGTTTTGAAATGGTTTTACCAATGAATACCGGTGCTGAAGCGATTGAAACTGCAATTAAAACAGCAAGAAAATGGGGCTATGTTAAAAAAGGTGTTAAAAAAGATTGTGCAGAAATTATAATTTGCTCGGAAAATTTTCACGGCAGAACAACAACAATAATAAGCTTTTCAACTGATGATATGGCAAAATCTGATTTTGGACCTTACACGCCAGGCTTTATTACTGTTAAATACGGTTTTATTGATGAAATAGAAAATGCTATTAACAAAAACACCGTGGCTATTATGCTTGAACCGATACAAGGAGAGGCTGGAATAAAAATTCCGCCTAAGAATTATTTAAAAGAAATACGTGAAATCTGTGATAAAAATAATATTTTGATGATAGTAGATGAAATTCAAACAGGATTTGGTAGAACGGGTAAGTTATTTGCCTATGAACACGAAAACATAATGCCTGACATGATAACGGTTGGCAAGGCTCTATCCGGAGGGTTTTATCCTGTTTCTGCGGTTTTATCCGGCAGGGAAATTCTAGGTGTATTTAAGCCCGGAGAACACGGTTCAACCTTTGGCGGAAATCCGCTTGCTTGTGCAATTGCAATGGCTGCGTTGGATGTTATCGTGGATGAAAATCTTGTTGAACGCTCAAAAGAATTGGGCGAATATTTTTTAAATAAGCTTAAAACTCTTAGCTCACCAGTGATTAAAGAAGTTAGGGGGCTTGGATTGTTTTTGGCGATTGAATTGAATGAAAAAGCAAGACCTTATTGTGAAAAGCTTTTTAGAGAGTATGGGATTTTGATCAAAGAAACTCATGAGCAAATAATCAGAGTAGCTCCTCCTCTTATAATTACAAAAGAAGAGATAGATTTTGCCTTTGATAAAATCCAAAAAGTATTTTCATAAAATAAAAAGGAATAGCTTTATGTATTTTAGACTTTTGCTGCCTGGACTACATCCACCACCACTTTTTCTTAGATTTTTCAATTAGCCCGTTTTTTGATATAAAAATGCCCGCCACCAGCGGGTCTTTCGACTTGAGATTTTAACAAAGAATTTAAGAGAGAGAATTTTTTCAGCTTTTTTCTCCATTGTCTACAACAACCGGAATAAAAATTCCTATCGTTTTTATGATACACTAGCAAAATAAAAAAAGGGGGAATATGCACGATAGTCAAATATTACAAATAATAATATTGTTGTCAATTGTAACTGTTTTTGCAGTCTTCTTTGGCGGATATATGGCTAAAGTTTTTTCAGGAGAAAAAACTTGGTTATCACTAATATTCAGACCCATTGAAAAAATATTATATAAGTTATTTGGTGTTAATGAAACTCAAGAAATGGACTGGAAGACATATGCTTTCAGTCTTGTTATTTTAAATATTATTGGAATTATTGCTCTGTTTGTTTTGCAAGAATTTCAACATTTTTTACCCTTTAATCCACAAGGCTTTGGAGCTGTAAGATGGGATACTGCGTTAAATACAGCAATATCTTTTGTTACAAATACCAGCTGGCAGGCTTATAGTGGAGAACAAACAATGAGTTATTTAACTCAGATGCTTGGTATAACGGTGTGGAGTTTTATATCAGCCGCAATGGGTATTGCTATTGGTGCTGCTTTTATTAGAGGATTTGCAAGAAAGACGGCAAATAGTATTGGTAATTTTTGGGTAGATTTGACTCGTTCAATAATATACGTGCTTTTGCCTTTATCAATTTTATTTTCACTTGTTTTTGTGTCACAAGGAGTAGTGCAAAACCTTAACCCTTATGTAAAAGCTCATACATTACAAGGGCAAGTTCAAACAATAGCTCAAGGTCCTGCAGCCTCGCAAGAGTCGATTAAGTTGATGAGTGGCGATGGAGGCGGTTTTTTTAATGCCAATTCTGCTCATCCTTATGAAAATCCGAATCCTGCAACTAATTATCTTGAAATATTTGCTATGTTGATAATTTCTGCAGCATTCCCTTTTATGTTTGGAGCTATGATTAACAATAAAAAACAGGGCTGGATAATATACTTAGCAATGATGGTATTATATTTAATTGGGCTTAGTATTGCTTTAAGGGCGGAGTTTCATGGAAATCCCTTGCTTTCTAATCTAGGAATTGAGCACGGGATGAATATGGAAGGAAAAGAAGTTAGATTTGGAGTATTAAACTCTGTAGTTTTTGGTCAAACAGCAACAACAACTGCCGATGGAGCCGTAAATGCAATGCATGATAGCTTAATGCCTATAACAGGGTTAATTTTAATGTTTAATATGAAAATCGGAGAAGTTATATTCGGAGGTGTCGGAACAGGTCTTATAGGACTTCTGGTTTATGCTATTTTAACAATGTTTTTTATCGGGCTTATGATAGGAAGAACTCCTGAAATATTTGGCAAAAAACTTGAGCCTTATGAAATGATAATGGCTGTTGTTGTATTAATAATGCCTGCAATTACACAACTTACTCTAGGTGCTATTGCAGCTTCTACACATGTGGGACTTTCTAGCTTAAATAATGTAGGTCCGCATGGGTTATCTGAAATCATTTACGCTTTTGCTTCAGGTGCTGGAAACAACGGCTCAGCATTTGCCGGGCTGAATGCAAATACTCCATTTTACAATCTAACGATATCTGTTGTGATGTTAGTTGGTCGTTTTGCAACAATTATTCCATCTTTAGCGATAGCAGGTTCTTTGGTTGAAAAAAGAGCTGTGCCCGAAGAAGTAAAGTTCCCAACGACAAGTAAGTTATTTGTAGCCTGCTTAATATCTGTAGTAATTATTGTCGGAGCATTGACCTTTTTTCCAGTACTTGTATTAGGTCCAATACTTGAGCATTTATTAATGCAAGCTGGACAAATGTTTTAAAGCCCCACCCTATATGGTTTAAACAATTTCCGTTATGACTTTGATTTCACGATAAGTTTTTGGTAGCCCTTTAATTTAAAATGGAAAATACATTAGTTTTTAAATTAAACTTTCATTATATAATGTAAACAATTACAAAAAGATACGAGAAAAAATATGAACTCATCAAAAGCATTTTTGCTTTTAATTTTATCCTTGTTTGTAAATATCGGTTTCGCGGCAGAAAATTCCGATGAATATTTGAATGCAGGAATTTCAAAATTCAATCAAAAAGATTATTCTAACGCCATTATTGATTTTGACAAGGCAATATCAAATGATGAAAATTCTTATGAGAGTTATTATTGGCGAGCAGAATCAAGAATAAAAAATGAAGATTATGATAATGCTTTGATTGATATTAATAAATCAATTAAACTTAATCCTAATTTTGCAAGAAGTTATACTTGCAGGTCGGGAATTTATATTGATAAAGAAAAACTTGCTGATGCATTAACAGATGCAAATAAAGCGATAGAAATAAATCCTCAACTGGATTCAGCTTATAGAAATCGGGCATTGATTTTTATAGAACAAAAGAAATATGATTTAGCAATAAAAGATATAAATACGGCTTTAGCATTAAACCCATCTTTTGATAATCTTTATCTTCTTGCCTATTATAAGCATTCTATAAAAGATTTTATTGGTGTAATAGCAGCGGCTGACAAAATTCTTTCACAGAACAGCACCGAAAGAGGTGCATATCTGGTAAAAATAGAGGCATATAATAAATTGAATGATTTTAAAAAAATTTCTGAGACTTCAGAAGTTGCACTGAAAAATAATCCGGCAATAAATAAAAATCCATCCTTTTTGTATTACCGAACCATAGCTTTTTTAAATACAGGAAAAACTAAATTAGCGGCAAAGGAAATTGAAACTGCAATCAGTTTAAATCCGAATAATGCAGAATATTACAGGGTAAGGGGGGAAATTGAGGCGAGCTGTTATAAAACAAGCAAAGCAAAGGCTGATTTTGACAGGGCAAAGGCATTATATTTAAAAGCGGGGGACAATGAAGGTTATCTGGAGGTTGTAAAAACGCAGGAAGAACCTCAAAAAATGAAAATAAACCACTAAAAAGTAATATCAAAGACCACGAATAAATTTAGGGTTTTATTGTAGACAACAATGTATCTAATAATGTTCAAATCAAAACACAGACTCTTAAGGAATCTGTGTTTTGATTCTTTGGCGTTATTTAGTCGTTATTTTACCGCCGGCATCTTTTGAGTAGTATTCGTTTTCGTGGTTTTAGTTTCGGTAATATTTTTTACAGTTGAACCTTTATCCTTTGTCGTTACAACTTTTTTGGCGGGTTGAACAATCTTTTTATGAGCAGGTACTACTTTGCGGGGATAGGTTATTGTGGTCGTCGTTGTTGCCGCTTGCATAGGAACTTGTGCTAACATGAACGATGCAACAAAAAGCGCTGACAATACATAAACAAAAGTTTTCTTCATTTTAATCTCCTTTTTTGAGTTTTTGTAATTAACTTGAATTCTATACTTTATATTAAAATAGGAATATAAAAAATATTCATTGCCTGATTGGATAGCAGTATTATTTATTTAGCGTATTCTTTTGTTTTTGGCTTTAGTTTTTTGGTTAGTTTACTTATTAATGGTTTTATTTTTTCGACGCTTTTTTTACCTGCTTCACCTATTTTATCTATGATTACAGGTTTTTTACTCTGCTTAATTGTGCTTTCATCTTTGGGTGTTATTTTGATGTCATATTTGTTTTTTATTGCCTTAATCAAGACTGTTACAACAAAGATTGAGACAGGGGTAAGAATAGCTAACATTGGATAGATAATAATTTTTTTCATTTCAATCTCCTAAAGTTTTATCCTACTCATTAAAGTATGATTATAAGTAATCTTCATCCCCTGTTGTGCCATAATTATATAATATTTAGTTTAATATCAAAGAATTTATTATGCTCTGTTTTATACCATTTCGTGTAATGCTTTTTACTTCAAACACTATTATTATTAATTGTTACTACTAATAATAAGGAGATTTAGTGATGGGAATACTTGATATAATAATAATTATCTTAGTAATAAGTTGGCTCGGAGGATTTTCTTTCCGTTTTGGGGGTAATTTTATCCATTTATTGTTAGTCATTGCACTTGTTTTATTGATTTTAAGATTACTCGGTATTTGAAGAAATAATTTAGAAAAACTTAAAGAGTTCACATCAAAACATAGGCTATATAATAAACCGACACCAACTTTACATTTTTCCTTATCATTTATCTAATTCTTTGCTTGATTCAGTGATATTTAGTATCGCGCCTTCAACTTCTCCATTTTTGTCAAATATAGGAGTGCCATCAATCAGTAGATTTTTAATTTTTCCACCGGATAGCTTTATCGTAAGAGGATAATTATTTATAAGCGTTTTCTTGGTTTTTATTAAATTAAATAGCTGATTTTTAAGAGAAATCTCCTTGCCTGTCTTATCTGAATATTCAAAAGCAGGGGAAGCAAGGATTTGTGAACTCTTTTGTTTAAACACTTTTTCAAATTCCTTATTAACATATAAAAATTTGCCATATTTATCTATAATTGCATTTCCTGTTTCGCTTTTCTCAAGCACTCTGATAAGGAGCTCTTTCTCTCTTAATATTTCTGACTCATTATTTTTACGGTTTGTAATATCAAGAATTGCTACCAGAATACCATTAATCATACTATTTTTTGTCAGATACGGAATAATTTTTATTAAATACCAGTTATGTTTTTTATCCTTTACCTCTATTTCTTTTAATTTTTTAGTCTTTATAACATCTTGGAAAAGTTTCATAAATCCGGGATATTCAAAATTATAAGTTATGTGAGATAGTGGTCTTCCTATATCAGATTGTCTGATGTTAATCAGCTTTGTACTAAATTGGGTTATTTTTCGTATATTCAAATTCGAGTCGAGGAATAATATCCCGACATTATCAATATTATTCAACAGATTATCTATATCGCTATTTAAGCTTGTCAGTTCATCTATTTTTATTTGGTGTTCGGCGTTCACTGTATGCAGTTCTTCATTTACAGACTGTAATTCTTCATTAGAACTTTGAAGTTCTTCATTTGATACAATTAATTCTTCGTTTGAAGTTTGCAGTTCTTCATTTGACGTTTCAAGTTTATCTACTGTAGATTGCAGAGTTTCCTCTGTCAGCTTTAATCTCTGTGTTAAAGACTCGGATTGTGTCTTATATTGTTTAATTACGCTTATATTGTCTGTATTTTTAGCATCCGAATTATCAGATGACAAACCATCCAAACTGCTTTCAATTTTGTCAAAAGAAATAATGGCATAATTAGTTTTTGTAGTTTGGCTTTCCCAATATTTCCCAACTATGTTAATTGTATAAAGCTCCTCTTTTTCGACAAACTGAACATTTTTGTACTCAACTTTTTCTTTATCTTTTAAAACTTTTTGAATAATATTCATTATGGTTCCTGAAAGTTCCGGATGAACCAGCTTTGATATATTAAAAGTAAGTTTCCCCGGTTTTATTTTTATATAAGGAGTTACATCCTTAAAGATTTGGACTATTTTATAACTTTCATCCACAATCACTGATGGTGGTAAATAATCTTCCAATAATAAATCATAAAAATTTTCATTCATATTCAAATTCTCAACCTCACTAGATTTATATACATTTATATTTTCTTTTTCATATTTGATATCCATTTTTTTATTCGTCTGGGCAATAAGCAGCTCAGGAAGATACTTGCCGATGTCTTTATTGTTACATCGATATATTTTCCATTTTTGACTTACTGCCGCAAAAGAATCCGCTATATCTCCCAATGTTTCACTTTTTCCCATAAATAAATATCCGTTTTCCTTTATAGAAAAATGTAAGGTGGAGAGAACTTTCTTTTGCGGATAAGCATTTAGATAAATCATAAAATTTCTGCAAGATAACAAATCTATATTCACAAATGCAGGATTATGCAGGATATCATGGTAGGAGAAAACAACCATTTTCCTGATTGAGTCTGCTATTTTATAACCTTCAGAATAAGGTACAAAATACTTTTTTAAATAATTAGCCGGAACCTCAGTAAGCTTATCTTTTGTATAATAACCAAAAAGTGCGTCTTCCAGTGCTGTTTTATCCACATCAGTTGCAAAGATTTTTATTGGGTCTTTAATTTTGTGTTTATCCATATATTCTCTGAACAAAATAGCCAAGGAGTAGGGCTCTTCTCCTGTTGCGCAGGCACAAGACCAGATACGAATAGGCCCCCCCTGTTTTTGATCATTAAATACTGCAGGAATAACCTGTTTTTTTATAATATCATATGCCTCAGGATCTCTAAAAAAGGATGTTACACCTATCAATAATTCGCGATTTAAATTTGATAATTCGTCTTTTGTTTTTTTCAGAAAAGCCAAATAATCCTTTAATGCAAAGATTCTATTCGTTATCATTCTTTTTTCAATACGACGTACAACGGTACTTATTTTATAATCGACAAAATTAATTCCGGATTGTGATTGAATTAAGTTAAGAATTTCCTGAAACGTCTTATGGTTGCTGGCAACCATAGTTTCAATGGAATTGGGTTCACCACGTTTTTTTGTATATTTTATAATCTTCACGGGCATTCTTGCAGGCTGGAGTAAATAATTTACACAACCTGTAGCGATAGCCGAACGAGGCATTCCGTCAAATTCCGCAGAATCAGGATCCTGCACTATTACTAAGCCGCCTTCATCATATATTGCTTTTATCCCCAGGCAGCCGTCACTTCCCGTTCCTGAGAGTATAATTCCTATAGCTTTATCTTTGTGGTCATGAGCAAAGGACTGAAAAAAAGTGTCTATAGGCAAATTTATAACATTTTTTTCAGTGTTTTTTATCAGATGAAGATGATTCTTTACAATTGTGACTGTATGATTCGGGGGCAATACATAAACTGTATTGGGCTTCGGCACAAGCCCATCTTGAATCTTTACGATTTTCATTTTTGTATATCTGACAAGTATCTCATTTATCATACTTTTATGATCAGGTGACAGATGCATAATAACAATATAAGCAAGACCACTATCTACAGGAAGGTTCCTGAAAAATGCTTCAAGAGCATTCAAGCCGCCTGCAGAGGCACCTATTGCGACACACATAAGCTCATTGTTTTTTAATTTTTGGATGTCTTTACCCTCATTATATAAGTTTATTATTATTATATATAAAACAACAATAAATTAACATAATATGACGATATTGTTATATTATATTATAATTCATGCTAATATAAAATAACACCAAGCTGCAATCAAAATACGTCATCCTGAACTTGATTCAAGATCGCATCAGCGAACGACCATGCGATGCTGAAACGAGTTCAGCATGACGTTCAGGGAATGCATTGATTGCAACTCGGTATAACAAAACAGGAAGCAAGCTTAATGGTTATGAAATTTTTAAATCCTAAAAAAACAGATACCCTTGATCAAGTAATCCAAAGATCAGTTGAATCTTCTTGGGATATTATTTTTATATCTGAGGTTAAAACTCTAAAAAATATTTTCGCAAATAAAGCGGCTGAATCTCAGCTCGGATATAGCTTAGATGAATTAATGGACAAAACACCTTCTCTTTATGACTTTGCACTTATGAACGAGGATAGGGCAAGGGTCCGCTTGGACTATTTGTTGAATGGTAAAGAGTCTTCTATTACTTATGAATCCATTTATATGAGAAAAGACGGGTCTACTATACCTGTTGAGGTAAAAATGTATCTCGACAAAATAGAAGATAAGCACGTTTTTGTGTCTATAGCAAAAGATATTTCAGAAAAAAAGAGATTAAATGACCATAAAAGTCTGTCAAGCCATCTTTTAAACGATCAGATCGGGCAAATGACAAGGTCAGCAGAATTGAAGATAACACATTTGAGAGATATTTTTGATAATTTGCCATTTATGGCATGGATTAAAGATATAGACGGTACATATATAGATATAAATAAGGCGTTTATCGACACTTTTGACTTATCAATTAACGAAGTAATCGGCAAAACCGATTATGATATATGGCCTAAAGATATAGCTGATAAAATGCACGAAGATCTTTTTAAGGTAATTAAGTCAGGGCAGCAGGAATTTATTGAGGAATGTTTCATTGGAATAAACAATGAAATATGGACTGAAACTACCAGAATGCCTGTTAAAAATGAAAAAGGTGAAGTAACAGGTATTGTGGGAATCAGAAAAGATATTACTAATCGTAAAAATCTGGATAGAGAGTTAATTATGGCAAGAGAACTCGCTGAATCATCAAATCAGCTAAAAAGTGAGTTTTTGGCTATTATGAGCCATGAAATCAGAACACCTTTATCAGGTGTCAACGGTTTTTTACAACTTTTAACCGATACCGATTTAAACGATAAACAAAAAAAATATATAAATAATATTAAAATATCATCCGATTCCCTGCTAAATATTATCAGCGATATACTTGATTTTTCTAAAATCGAAGCGGATAAAGTTGAAATTGAAAATATTGAATTTAATCTGCAAGCCTTGATTAATGATACTATATTAAATACCAGAGCAAATGGGTATAAAAAAGGACTTGACATTAATGCCCTGGTTTCTCCTAACGTCCCCGAAAAGGTGTATGGCGATCCGGGAAAATTAAGGCAGGTGCTTAATAATTTATTTAATAATTCAATTAAATTTACAAGTGAAGGACATATTTTCTTAAAAGTAAAATTATTAAACAATGAAAACAACAAGGTTGATATTTCTTTTGAAGTTGCAGATACAGGTATTGGAATTTCGGAAGAAAATATCGAAAAGGTATTTAAGCCTTTTACTCAGGCAAATAATTTTGTTGGCAGAAAATATGGCGGAACGGGTCTTGGGCTTGCAATATGTGAGAGACTTGTGAGGCTAATGGGTGGGACTCTTGCCATTGAAAGTAAAGTCAATAAGGGATCAAAAATATCTTTCAATATTGAATTTACTCCTATTTATGATGCGGCAGAAAAAATTATTAACCCCGATAAAAAAGAAATATGTCAAGCTTCACTTGATAGCTTTAAAATTCTTCTTGTTGAAGACAACAAAATGAACATTGAATTGTTTTCAGAAATATTAGACTCTATTAAGCTCAAATTTAATCTTGTAACAAATGGCCTTGAAGCAGTCAATTCATATAAAAACAATAATTATGACCTGATATTGATGGATTGTGAACTTCCCGGTATTAGCGGATATGA
>Ga0182027_10013113_pt1 | contig 11594 bp, 7 predicted proteins | sample 712E1DmetaG_FD_121300 | JGI IMG/M metagenome (GOLD analysis project Ga0182027, IMG submission 121300) | Permafrost microbial communities from Stordalen Mire, Sweden - 712E1D metaG (Illumina Assembly) | ecosystem: Environmental > Terrestrial > Soil > Wetlands > Permafrost | place: Sweden...
AACGCTGTTTGGCCGTACGAAAAGGTGGGTTTGCCAATTGGGGTGGGATGATAGGCGGAACCGACACTCTTTTGCAATTTAGCGGGGATTGCGCGAAAACAGCACAGCCAGCGCAGGCCGGAAGTGCATTGGAATATGGAATTTCACTGGAAGAATCGCGCGCTGAAATACGAATCGCAAGCGGGTCGTGATGAGATGGTTGAGATTCCATTCATCGGATGTTTTTATTTCACACATTTCATTCCTCGATGCGAGCAAAAACCATCGGTTTTTAGAGGTCGCCGGCGACGTTCGACGCTCCAAAAACGAGGTCTTCGGGCAGGGTTGAGATTCACTCGCATTAGGGGCAGGCAAGATAACCAGATCGCCCAAGGTGGAAGAAAATATCTCGTCCGAGCGAGGCGCCTTTGTATTTCCGCTTCATGGAAATAGTACAAAAGAACGAGTCGGTGCGTGTCCCGGCCGACGGCGGCGACCAGCCCGGAGTCGCCAGGCCGTGGGTAAAGAATTTGCTGGAGGGCCAGGGATTTTCACTCCCTGAAAAGGTGCAGTTCTGGTGGAGTGTGCATTTGGAGGCATTCCTGCGCTACGCCCGGAAGCGCGGGCCTGCGATTCAGCTGGATCAGCTTGTGAGCGATTACCTGACGGGATTGCGGCTTGAGGAGCCGCCGATTCCGGCATGGCGGGTGGAGCAAAATCGCATGGCACTGGATGTCTTCGCCCGGGGAATCGAACATTGGCACTGGGAGACCGACTCGCGCGGGCGCCCGTTGCCGCGCTTTCGTCTCAAATGCGCGGTTGAAATTGCGCCTGAAAACGTTTCGTTCGGGGCGCAGCGAGGCAAACTCCCCGCACTCGGGCAGCCTCAGCGAACGCAACCATCAGCTGCAGCGATGGAATGGCAGCCGGCTAGATTTCAGCACGACGAGGCAAACGCCGGCAAAGGAACTGTCACGCCAGCCCAATCTCTGCCCACGCCACATTGCCCGTTGACTGACGCAGCGCCAAAAGACGTGGACGAGGCGATCGAGCGCCTAAGACGCGAGATACGACTGGCTCACTATTCCTGGCGAACCGAACAGAGCTACACCGAGGCGGTTGCGGGATTCCTGAAGTACTTCCCGGGTGCAAAGCCAGCGGAATTGACGGACGCTCACGTCAAAAGCTAGCCGAGCACTGAAACCGGACGATCCGATCTTTTCAGGGAAGAAGACGAAGGGGATCAAGCGTTGTAGCCGTCCGCGCTGAGGCCGGCCCCGACGGCGCGGAACGCCTGCCACGCCGTAGCCTTGCGCGAAGGCTGGCCGCGCCGCTACGGTCTCAAGAAACAGCGCTTGTGTTGTAGCCGGCCGCGCTGAGGCCGGCCCTGACGGCGCCAAGGATTCGGCGGGCAGGCCGGGGTCGGCGCCCCCGGCTACAAGGCGGACCGCGGTCGACCTGTTCGACGGGTTCGACAGGCTCACCGCAAGCAAGCTCAGGGCAGGCCCGTTCGACAAGCCCCTCGACAGGCTCGGGGCCTCAAGCTCGCAGAGATGGCTCAGGGTCTGCGACACAGCAAGCAGGCTCAGGATGACCCTGAGACCGAAAGGACTCGCCGCGTCAGGGCAGCGTCAGGCGGCGGACCGCCGTATTGCCGACCTCGTCTGCGAGGCGGATCTCGACCGACGTGGCGCCGGAGACCTTGGCGGCAGGGCATTGAACCTCGTACGTTTCCTCGCGTCCGTCGTTGATCCCGTCGACCGGGTGCTGGCCCGATTCTCGGTATCCATTGTTGAATACGAACTCCGCGCCGTCGAGCAGCGACAGGGCATCCCGGCCGTGAACGGTGACGATCACGTTGGCGCCATCGCGGCGCACGCTTGCGTCGAGAATCTCCGGCGGGGTGTGGTCGACGACAAAATCGTCGGTTTCAAACGTCGCGCCGAGGCGTTGCGCGGGCGGGCGCGGCGCCTGCTCTGCGACGGCCAACCGGCTTGCATAGAGCCCGTCCGGGAGGTGCGCGGTGTCGAACTGCACGTAGTTCTCGCGGATGTTGACCGCGATGTCGATCCACTCGGCCGCATCCGGCGGTTTGATGGAGAAGGTGTAGGCGAGGGTGTCGCCATCGGGATCGGACACGGTCCAATAGACGGCCTGATTGCCGGGCTCGGGCACGAGCTGGCTTCCAAGGAAACCAAACTTGCGCCGGTTGTCCGGAGCGCCCTCGGGATTTGCGGGCGGCTGGTTGGGGTTGAGCAGCTGACCGAGCGTCGTGACCGACGGCGCAGGCATCTCCGGCGCGGGATTCAGCATGTAATTCGGCGGGAGCACCCGGCAGTCGACCAGGACGGGAGGACGGTTTTGAGGCAGGTCGTAAAGGGTCGCCGTGCCGATCTCAAAATCGCGCGCCCCGGCTGGAACTGTGATTGTCAACTTCACGCGCCGGCCGCGCAGATCAGGGCTGTAGTAGGCGCCATCGCGGACAGCGAGGCGCGCCCAGTCGGTCCAACCCTCGGTGTCGTCCGATCCCAGCGTGGTCTTTTCCTGCATCTGGATCGAATCGACTGCAATGTTGCGCATCTCTGAAAATCGGAGATTCCCCAGCTCGGCCGGGATTCCGAGATCGAGGCTGCCGGTTTCAAGTCGCCGCTGTCCGGCGGCCTCGAATTCGAGAAGCGCCAGACCAGGCGCGTTGTTCTGCAATAACAAATACCGGTTCGGGGAGCCGGGGACTGGCGCCAGGCCGTTGAGCTGCGATCCAACGCTGCCGGCGAATGTCAGGCTGACGCGGCTTTTCAGATCCCACCCAAGCAACTCGCCCTGTTCGCCGGCCGCAATCAGCAGCAGGTCGCCTCTGCGGGCGAGGCGATAGAAGGCGATGCCACTGCGCGTCAGAAGGGTTTCCGGAAAGCCGTCTGCGGGAAAGAGGACGACGTTGCTCCGGCCGGCGAACCGCTCGGGTTTCGGGAGGTCCATCATTGGCGGCAGAGTGACAATGCTGTTCTCCGGGGTTGCAACGGCGCCCGCGGCTGGGGGCACCGCGGGAACATTTCCGGGCGCGGCGGGCACGATTCCGGGAACGCCGGGCCGGTTGATCCGGCGTTCGACCGGCGCGGAAGAAAACACGATGCTTGCGTAGAGATCGCCGTTCGGCTGCGGCAGAAGATCCGTGACCTCGGCATCGCGGTTCTCCTCGAGAATGAGCGGGCTGCCGCCCTCCTTGGAAAAGACATAGACGTTTCCGCGCGGCGCGGAACCGGCGACAATCCTGCCGTTTGCCAGCTGGGCGAGCCGGCGCACATTGCGATCGCGAATCTCGCCGAACATCGTGATGCCCTTGGCCGCGAGCGCCGCGGGGTCGGTGAGGCGGGCCGGGTTCACACCGGCGGCGGCAAACTTGTCCAGGTCCACCTTGTAGATGCGTCCCGGGTTGCCGGTCGCGAGGAGGGCGACACGGGCCGGCGGGGGAATGGGTGCGCTGTTGTCCGTCTTCAGAGTCGGGCCCGCCTGCGTGGCTGCCGCAGTTGCGGGAAGGAGGACGATGTCGAACACGGAATCGACGGGAAGCACGACGCGCGCAACCTGCCTGCCGTTTCGGATCAGGTAGAGCGCCCCGGTCGGCGAGGTGCCTGCGAGCAACGATCCATCGGGCAGGGCCTTCAGCGCGAACACCTGTGGTTCGGCGAGGCGGATCACCTCGCGCATGCGGTAGGCGGTGCCGTCAAGCGTCACCTCTGCGATCCGGCCTTCGGGTCCGGTGCCGACAAACCAGCCTGCGCCGGCGGCACCCTCGGGCTCGAGGGTCCAGAGCAGTTCGCCGACGGCGGGTCCGGCGAGCCCGGTCAGCGTGGGGCCGGGGACAATGCTCCCGTCCGAACGGGTCGCGAGGCCCTTGAGGTCGCGGCTGGCGACGTCGCGACCGAAATCGATGTCGAGGTGCCGGGTCAGAGGATCGGATCCGAAAAGCCCGGATGTCCCGGCGAGGATGGCGAGAAGCGCGAGGCGAATTCCAATGCTCATGATGCGGAGGGCAGCGTGGTGGCTTCCGGGCTCTACTCGGTCACCTGGAATGCGCGGTGCACGGTGGCCTGAATGATCCGTCCGGCGAGCACATGCTGCTCCCAGAGCGGCACCATCGCCTGCTTCCGATGGAAGCGCTGTTCGTCGGCCTTGGTGGCGATCCGCTCGAACGACCCCGGATAGCCGACGATCGGCCGGGCCTGGTCGAGGAACACCGCGGACTTCTCCATGACGGCGACATAGAGGCCGTCGGTGCGCCGGCCGTCCTCCAGCGCCGACAGGTACTCGTCGAAACTGCGTATTTGAGACTCGGATACCGTGAGCGGCACACCGGTCAGCTCGTCGAGCAGCGGGCCCGTGGTCACGACCACGTCGAGCGTCCTGCCCGCCCAGGCATGGTCCACCGGCACGTTGACGATTTCCGTCGACCGCACCTCCTGGTAATCCCGCCAGGTGATTGTCAGCTGCACGGTGTCGCCGCCGGCGGCGGTCGTGCGGGAAAGCTGCACCACGTCGAGGACGGCCAGCGGATTGTGGCCGAGCGCCTCGACGTCGAAGGAGACGCTGGTTGGAAAGACCTTCTCGAACGGATTCTGCAGCCATTCCGCCAGATCCCTGGAGAACTCGCCGATGCCCGCGGCGAAGCCCTGCGGCCCGGCGTACAGATCGTCGGCGGAGACGGTGCGCCCTCCGGGGAAGGTGACATGGCGCCGGACACGAAAACCCTCGGCCATGCCGGCGTCGTTCGAACCCAGGATGCCCTGGGCGAGGCCCGCGGCGGCGACCATCGGCGCGATCTGGGCCTGGCGCACGACGGAGAAATGGAGGGTGCGCGTCCCGCCGTGATTGGGCACCGTGACCGAGATCGGAATCATCTCCGGCAGGCGGCCGATCTCGCCGTAGACCGCGGACAGGCGGTCCTGGCTGATCGTGCCGATGACCGGACCGACGTTCGCGACCTTGTACGAGTTCATCGAGCTCGGCAGGATCGTCACGATCTCGCTGGAAGCCATCGGCAGGTCGACGGCGCCGAGGTGCATCAAGGGGTGTCCGAAGGCGAGCAGGTGATTGCCGTCGACGCGCGAGACCGTTCCGGTGCCGGCGATCGTGATGTCGCCCGTTGCGAGCGCGACCGAGACGGCGTCGCCCGGGCGCAGCGTGCGGGGGAAGCGGTCGCCTGCGGCCGAGTTCCCCTGGGCATCCGCGTCGGCCTGGAAGCCATAGGAGCCTCCGGCGGAGGCGACCGTGAGACCCAGCTCGCGGAATTGCGGCGCAAAGAGCGCGCCGACCTCCGGATCGATGCCGCTCAGGGTGAAGACGGGAGTCAGCGGCTGAAACGGCAGATCGAGTCCTGCGGTTGAAACCGGCTGCTGCGCGGACGGTGTCGCGTTGTCGGCGCGCGTCGCCTTGAGCGGGATCGGGGCGGGAAACGCGTCGGGGCCGGGCGCGGGGATGCGGCTCACCTCCATCAAGTCCTCGATCGGCGTGAATCCGGCGTGGGGCACCGTCTCAAAGCGCTGCAGCTGGTAGGAGAGTGCGCCGGCCAGCCGTCCGTCGATATAGAGAGGGCTGCCGCTCATGCCCGCTCCCGCACCCATCTTTTGCACACGGGGGTCAGTGAGCTTGCAGAGGATCATGTTCTTGCCCGGGCCGAGCGCGTTGCGAATCACGCCGACAACCTCGACGGCAAACGGCTCCGGGCGCGTTCCCCGGAACACCGTCCAGACCTCCCCCTTCATGCCGGCGCGGATTTCATCGAGGCGCATCAGTGACGCATGGAATGGCTGCGCCTCGACGAGGCCTGCGCCTGCAATCCAGAGCGCGCCGAGCAGGCATAGAATCGACTTGGTCATCTCAAGATACTACGGACAAACACAGAAAAGATTAGCTCGCATCGAATACACGGCGGCCGAATACGCAATCAAAGGCGGAGGGCGCCGCACAGTCTTTGCCGGCGTTCCGGCCACGAGACCCATGGAGACGCGACGCCCAGGAACGTGGAGGGCGAAGCCCGACAAGTTCAACTAGAGACCGGCGATCGCATCGGTCATGATCTGACAGGCGCGGTCGATGGCCGCACCCTCGTGCGCGGTGCTCAGGAAGGCCGTCTCGTAGGCGCTTGGCGGAAGGTAGACCCCGCCTTCGAGGCAGGCGCGGAAGAATTGCGCGAACCGCTTCGCGTCGCTTGAAAGGGCCGTGGCATAGTCGCGCACCGGCGTGGCGGTGAAGAACACGGCAAACATGGAGCCGACCTGCGGGACCTGCAACGGCAGGCCCTTCTTGCGGGCGGCGTAGAGCAGGGCGTCGCGAACCTTGCAGCCGAGCCGGTCGAGGCGCGCATAGGGATCCTGTTCCTCAAGCAGTTTCAGGGCGGCAATGCCTGCAGCCATTGCGAGCGGATTGCCGCTCAGCGTGCCGGCCTGGTAGACCGGACCGAGGGGCGCGAGAAGATTCATGATCTCCGCCCGGCCGCCGAACGCGCCAACCGGCAGGCCGCCGCCGATGATCTTGCCGAGCGTGGTCAGGTCGGGCGTGATCTTCTCAATTTCCTGGACCCCGCCGCGCGCCAGCCGGAAGCCTGTCATCACCTCGTCGAAGATCAGCACTGCGCCGTGTGCGGTGCAGAGAGCCCGGACGTACTGGAGGTAGCCGGTTTCGGGCAGGATGAGGCCGACGTTCGCCGGATACGGTTCCAGGATGACGGCGGCGATCTTCCCCGGGTTGGCCTCGAATGCGGCTTCGAGGGCGGCCGCGTCGTTGAACGGGAGGACGATCGTCTCCTGCGCAAAGGCCGCGGGCACGCCGGCGCTGTCCGGGTGGCCGTGGGTCAGCGCTCCGGAGCCGGCCTTGATCAGAAGCGAGTCGGAGTGCCCGTGGTAGCAGCCGGCGAACTTGATGATCTTGTCGCGCTTCGTGAAACCGCGCGCCAGGCGGATCGCCGACATGGTCGCCTCGGTGCCGCTGTTGCACATGCGCACCTTCTGGATCGACGGCACGAAGCGGACGATGAGCTCCGCCATCTCGACTTCGTAGGGATTCGGTGTGCCGAAGCTGGTGCCGTTCTCGAGCGCGGCGGCGATCGCGGCCTTGATCGCCGGGTGATTGTGGCCGTGGATCGCCGGACCCCACGTGCAGACGAAATCGATCAGCTCGCGGCCGTCGGCGGTGACGAGGCAGGCGCCATGCGCCGCCGTGACGAAGAAGGGCGAGCCGCCGACGGAGCGAAAGGCGCGGACGGGCGAGTTCACGCCGCCGGGGATCACGCGAAGTGCGCGTTCGAACAGTTGCTCGGAGGTCATGGATTTAGCTGACGTATTTCTGCACGATCGGGATGCGGCGGCCGACGCCGAAGGCGAGGGGAGTGATCTTGAGTCCTGGGGCGGCCTGTTTGCGCTTATACTCGCTGAGATCGACCTTGCGCGCCACGTCATTGACGACGGCCTCCGCATATCCCATGGCGATGAGGTCGCGCCGCGAGAGCCCCTGCTCCACGTATTCGCGGAGGATTGCATCGAGCAGGTCGTAGGGCGGAAGGCTGTCCTGATCGGTCTGCCCCGGACGCAATTCCGCGGACGGCGGCTTGTCGATCGAGCGCTGGGGAATGGGCGGCGTGCGTCCGGAGCTCCGGGCGTCGTCATTGATCCAGCGCGCGAGGGCGTAGATCTGCGTCTTGAAAACGTCGGAGATGACGGCCAAGCCTCCGCACATGTCGCCGTAGAGCGTGCAATAGCCGACGGCGACCTCGCTCTTGTTGCCGGTGGTGAGCAGCAGCGAACCGAACTTGTTGGACAGCGCCATCATCAGGACGCCGCGGACGCGCGCCTGGATGTTCTCCTCGGTCACGTCGCGGGCCCGAGCGGCGAAAGCGGGGCCAAGCACGGATTCGGCCGCAGCCACGACGTCTGCGATGGCGATCGTCTGGAATGCGATGCCGAGGTTTTCGGCGAGTTCGCGGGCGTCGTCCCTGCTGTGTCCGCTGGAGATCGCGGACGGGAGGCTGACCCCGGTGACGTTCTCCGGACCAAACGCGGCGGCGGCGAGCACGCCCACGACGGCAGAGTCGATGCCTCCGCTCAAGGCAACCAGGCTCTTCTTGAAACCGCTCTTGAACGCGTAGTCGCGCAGTCCGAGGACCAGCGCCTCGAAGACATCCTTCATGTCCGCCTGCGAATAGGATGCGGCGATCGATGGCGCGGTGTCACCGGCTCTCGGTGCGGCGCCAGAATTCACGACGCGCAACTCCTCCTGAAACGCAGCCAGACCGGCAACCACGGCGCCGTCGGCCGACGCCACAATTGACCGGCCGTCGAAGATCAGCTCGTCGTTTCCCCCGACGGCATTGCAGTAGACCACCGGGCAGCCCAAGGCCCTGGCGGCGCCTGTGATCAAAGTCTCGCGGAGATTGCCCTTCCCGTGGTGCCAGGGACTTGCGGAGAGATTGATGACCAGATCGCACTTTTGCGCGGCGAGCTGCTGCACCGGATCGAGGCCGTTGTAGAGGCGGCGCGTGGAGATCATCGGATGCGTCCAGATGTCCTCGCAGATCGTGATGCCGATGCGCCGGCCGCCAAAATCGACGGTCCGCGGCTCGGTCGCGGGTTCGAAATAGCGGTCCTCGTCGAACACGTCGTAAGTCGGCAAAAGACATTTGCGGGCGATCAACGCCACCTCGCCACGGCGGCACCACGCTGCGGCGTTGTGGAACGGCCGGCCCGTGCCGGTCGTGTTTGTTTCGACGAATCCGACCAGCGCCGGGACATCGCCGATCGCGGCGGCGATCTCCGCCAGGGCCGATTCGACATCGGTGACAAAACGGCGCTTGAAGAGCAGGTCGCGCGGCGGGTAGCCGGAGACCGCCAGCTCCGGGAACACAACGACTTCGGCCCCGTCGGAGACGAGGGCGCGGTAGGCGTCGAGAATGCGGCGCGTGTTGCCGGAAAGGTCGCCGACGGTCGTGTTGATCTGTGCGAGGCCGATGCGCATGGAAGGTGAAGGAATTCACTGTGGGGGGGAATGGCGCGCCTGACAACTTGCAAGGTGGGGTGCGTATCCGCAACGCGCTCGATCAGCTCCTCGCTTCGGCCCGCTTCGCTGCGCGGATAACCGTTGCCTCCTAATTCGCCAGTTCGCCAACCTCCGCCGGCGCGCACCACAGCACTTCTGCCGACGCGAGGTCGCGCGCGGCCGCGGAATCCCAGCCACCGGTCACCAGCACGCGACCACCAGGGAGAATGGTCATCGTATGCTGCTGCCGTCCTTCGCGCATCGATGCGGCAGGCGAGAAATCGTCGGACACGGGATCGTAGAATTCGGACGTGTCCAGGGTCGCGGCCACTCCGTTCTCGCTGATTGAGTAGCCGCCGCACACCAGTACGCGGCCGTCCGGCAATTTTGCCACCGTCGCAGCACTCCGGCTTGTCAGAAGTCTGCCGGTCTGGCTGAACCTGCCGCTCAAGGGATCGTACAGCTCTCCGCAACGGGCGGATGCGCCTCCGACGATGAGCACCCTTCCGTCATCGAGAATCTGGGGCTCGGTGCACCAGAGGTTTCCATGCGAAGAATTCATCCTGCCCGTTGCCTCGAATCCGCCGCTGACCGGATCGAAAAGCTCCGCCGTCCTCAGGTCTCCGGGCTTTCCGTCCGGCCGGACAAGCCCCCCTCCGACCAAAAGAACCAGGCCGTCCAGCAACAGCACCGCGCCATGACCCGTTCGTCGTTCCACCATCGGACCGACCGTCTTGAACCACCCGGTCATGGGGTCAAAAACCTCGGCATACGCCAAGCCGGCGTTTTTCGGTCCGACTTCTCCACCAGCGACCAGCACACGTCCGTCGGCCATCAACGTGGCGGAATGGGCGGAGCGGGGGAAGCGCAGGCTGCACGCCTCGGCAAACCGCTCACTCTCGGGGTCGAATATTTCCGCCGAGCCCGGAGCATCGGAGCCCCCGACGATCAGGACCCGCCCGTCATTCAATCGTGTGGCGGTCGAATAGACGCCATGTTGGTACACCATTGCGCCGACAAGTCTGAACTCGCTCGAGGCCGGATCGTAGATCTTTGCGATTTTCGAGTAGGATCCCGTGATGAGGACCTTTCCATTTGCCAGCAGGGATGCGCGGTGTCCCCAGCGCGCCGGTCCCATCCTCCCGGCTTCGGACCAAATGCCTGCCTCAAGCAAGGCACCTGCAATCGCTCCTGGGGCAGTCAGATGTCTGCGGGGACCCTTGATTTCCGCCTGCGGCCGGGTGAGAGAGGCCGAATTCTGCGAGAACTTTCGAAAGACTTCGAGGATGGAAGGTGCTTGGGAGTCCATGGGATGATCTGATGCCATGTACTAACGAAGATCCGGACGAAGGTTACGGCCGGTGGGCGTTTTCCCTGCGACGTTCAATCCCGTGCTTGCGTTGGGGCGTGATTGCAGGATAGGGAGGCAGCGAGATGATCCCCCAAGGCTCCCCAAAAGCCGTTCCCGAACCCGCTCGCCCCCAGGCTGCATTTGCAACGACTCACTGGAGCATGGTTGTTTCTGCCGCCGATTCCGGCACCGCTGCAGGCCAGGCGGCGTTGGAGGAGCTTTGCCGGATCTATTGGTATCCAGTTTACAGTTTCGCGCGCCGCGGCGGGGTCGCGCCGCATGATGCCGAGGATCTCACCCAGGGTTTTTTTGCGGATCTGCTCGCACGGGGCGCAATCGCGCGGGCCGACGCTGCGCGCGGCAGGTTCCGGACATTTCTTCTCGCGGCGTTCCAGAACTTCCATTCCCACCAGCGGACACGCGCGGCCAGCCTGAAACGCGGTGGCGGCAACGAGATCGTCTCGATTGATGCGATCCGGGATGCCGAAGGGCACCTGTGGCCCGAACCCTCTGCGGCGGAGACACCGGAGGCTGATTTTGACCGGCAGTGGGCGCTGCGTCTGATCGAGCAGTCGCTGGGCGCCGTGCGACGGGAGTATTCCGCGGCCGGAAAGGCGGCAGTCTTCGACGAGTTGAAGAGTGTGGTCTGGGGCGGGAATGATCCCGGTCGCTATTCAGAGATCGGGAGCCGGCTCGGAATCGCCGAAGGTGCGGTGAAGGTTGCGGTGCACCGGTTGCGGCGGAGCTTCCGGAACCAGCTTCGCGCGGACGTGGCCAGGACCGTGATGGATCCGGCGGAGGTGGATGATGAGATCCGTCATCTGATCCGTTGCGTCGATCGTGTAACCTGAGCCGCGATTTCGGTTAGAACAGCATCACCGGCCCCATTGCCCCGTGAACGACCTCTCGACCTGCCCGAGCTGCAACTCAGTGTTCCATACGCGATCGTCGGATGGACTGTGTCCGGCGTGTTTGCTGCGGTCGGCCCTCGGCGAGGAAGACGACGAATTGGAGGAGGAGTCGGGGCGGTTGAAGCTGCCGTATCGGTTCGGTCCCTACACGTTCGTCGAGGAGATCGGTCGCGGCGGAATGGGCGTGGTCTACCGGGCCCGCCAACGCACGCTTAATCGGACGGTGGCGGTGAAGCTGCTCCTCTCGGGTGCGTATTCGAGCGAGGCCGCGTTGCGCCGGTTCCAGCTTGAGGCCGAGGCGGCCGCCGGGCTGCAGCATCCCAATATCG
>Ga0182027_10013114_pt1 | contig 11592 bp, 11 predicted proteins | sample 712E1DmetaG_FD_121300 | JGI IMG/M metagenome (GOLD analysis project Ga0182027, IMG submission 121300) | Permafrost microbial communities from Stordalen Mire, Sweden - 712E1D metaG (Illumina Assembly) | ecosystem: Environmental > Terrestrial > Soil > Wetlands > Permafrost | place: Sweden...
AACCCACGCACCGGCGCAATCGTTCCCGTCAAGCCCAAGCGTCTGGCCTTCTTCAAGGTGGGCAAGGAGCTGCGCGAGCGGGTGAACCATGGACGGCGGTCGACCGGCGCTTCTTGATTGACCCAGCTTTGGTGCGGTACTTTCACCTCATGACCAAATGGAAATGGTGGCATTGGGGCAAAGGTCCGGTTGATTTTCAGATTCGGGAACTACTTCGGGCGGTCTGGGATTTGCACTCGATGTATGGGGCTGATGAACCCTGGCTCTGGCGAGGACAGGCCAATTATCGCTTCAGCATCATGCCAGCTGTGCATTCGCGGGTTAGGGTGCGATCTCGCCTGGATGACGACATCGTGAAGAGTATCACCAAAACCTTGATCCTGTCGGCACGCAGAGCCTCCCTTGACATGCATGAGGGCACAACTTTGCCCGAGCTGGCGCTATTGGCACTGTTGCAGCACCACGGGGCAGCTACGCCGCTACTCGATGTCTCTCTGGACCCAGTGGTCGGCCTTTACATGTCCGTCGTCAGTCCGTCCACCAAAGACGACGATGAAGATGGGGCGCTGTTTGCGATCAGGAAGCCAACAACGACCATTGCACCTTTCGATTCAAGGAGATTTGCAACTGTCTACGACTCTCTTCCACGCGATAGAGTCATCTTCTATTCGGCCCCCGATATCAGCGAGCGACTAAGAATCCAGCGGGGGCACTTCCTGATCGGCAAGGTCAGCAAGGATGACGTCCGAGTCACTATCCCGCTGACCGTGGATGATGCAAAGACTCTAAAGGGCACTTGGCTCTGGCACCGGCTGGACAGGCGAGGCAAGAAGGGAGCGCCTCCCTCGGCAACCACTGATGTAGGCGTTTTCCGAATTCCCGCCCAATTCAAAGACAGGATCCGGTCTTGGTTGGAGGAAGGCACAGGTCTCACCCGAGAGTTTGTCTATCCGACTTCATGGCATCAACTTCATCTCGACAGATTTGCAGCTAGTCACGGACGCAAGGCGCCCCTGTAGCGCGGCCAGCCACGGCCGACGCACGACCAGATCGCCGCCGAGCTTGCCAGTGCGACCCATAGGCTCACCGCCGGCAAAGTCGCCGGCGGGATTGCGGGCAAACAACTTCCACCTCTGCCGGCCGATAGACCAGCATGACCTTGCGCGGTACCTGGATGTACCAGGCCGGGGCAGACCTCCTTCGTCTGGCCAGCCTGGCCCTTGCCGGCAACAGCTACAGGGAACTTGGAAAGACGTTCCTGTCAGGAGGCATACGGTTTCTGGAGAGGGCGATGACAGGAAGATGCCCGTGTGGCTGGACGGAGCCGGAAAAATGCCAGGACTGCGGCGAGGATGAGGAAGCGTGTCTGGGCTGTCCCCATGTGATCGCCTGAGTCTCCCTCTCGGTTCGTGCGCTACGAGGCGGCCCTGGTGGAGATGGCCTCCCTTGCGGGCCTCCGGGGTGGTGCATGGGCCTGGCCGCTGCCCAGGTGGCGCCGGTGCCCCGGTTACAGAAATGCTACTTGCCCATTTCGCGTTCTGGGCATATGCGTATTCTCGGTGTCACGCTGAGGCATCTTGAGCGGCGTGCGCTGAGCCTTGGCGCCGAACGCGCCAGGGCCGACGTGCGTCCAGCTTGAGCTTTTGGCCAAGGCTTGGCTTGCAGCAGCCCCGCTGCCGACGCGACATTGCCGATCGCCGGCCCGAAAGCCTGCCCCTCAGCGGAGCTGCCCCTGCCTTCTGGTAGTGTCCCTGCCGACTTCCTGGTTCGCACAGCTCCCGCTCAGCAAATCAACCTGGTTCGGGGATTCCCATTTGATGGGCGGTCAGTCGGACGCATGCTTGACAGCGTCCATAGTCCCATGCTCTGGTGCCAACCTGCTGGTCAACCATCCCGAGGTTCTCATGAGAAATTGGCAGCTCGCGGTTCTCGGTTTCGGCCTCGGTCTTTTCCTGTTCAGGGCCAGCGCCTTCGCTCAATGCACGAAGGACACGGACTGCCGGGCTCCTCGAATCTGCAACAACGGCGTGTGCATGAATCCCGAGGTTGGCGAGACAGCGTCTCGGTCGCTGCAGTCACCCGCGCCCATTCCCTTGGCTCCACCGCCGGGAAGCCCCGTTGCGCCGACAGACGAAAGAGCCGGGGCTGCCTCAACCGCTGGATCCGAGTTGCCAACTCCGAGGCTCCAGGAACCAAAGGAGCCGGAATGGTTCAGAGGCTACGGCAACATTGCAGGCATCGTTTCGTTTCACTCGTGGCTTGGGCGCGCGCATTCCGAGGACTCCGACACTCTGTATGAGAACGCGGGCTATGGCGTTCACGCCGCAGGGTACTGGGTCATGGCGCCGCTCTTCCATCTTGGGGCGTTTTGCGACTTCTACAAAGCGAAGGTTTCGGACCAGGAATGGTCAGGGGGGGATGTTGACATGGCAAACGCGTGGCATGTTGGCACCGGCGTCTCACTCAAGATTGGCGGTTTTCTGTCTGAACGAGTGTGGATTGGGGGCGTGGCCGACATGGGGGTCCAGATCGTCATGCACCCGTCCGATTCCGCCAAGCTCGGTCTAGAACTATTTCCCAAATTTGAAATCGATTCCCTGGCTGTGCAAAGCGGTGGGGTCAAGCTTGGCTTCTTTGGCGCCTTCGGACCGATGTTCGTCCCTTGGATGGGGCAGTATGCCCACAACGCAGATTCGGCAGTGGCCCTACAACTGCTCATCGGCCTCATGTTGGGCGGCTGATCCGAGGAGGGCGCCAGAACGGTTGCGAACGGGCTCAGGGGGCATTAGCTTGGCGGCAGGGAATTACGCGTGAAGCCCCGTCTTCTTATCATCTATTTCTGCGCTGCTGTGTTGCCCCCGGCGCTCTCGGGTTGTGGGGCGCAGCGGGGAAGCAAGACGCCGGCGCTGGCCAAGGAACGGCTGGCAACGGCGGTGGTGGCGCGGGATCCCCTGGAGCTTTGGCGCGCCTTGGACCTGGACACGCAGTGGTCTTGGATGACCATCCGGGTATAGGGCCGTGACAGAGTGTCTTATATCGGGCATTTGCGGCCGCGGTTTGGTGAAAGCAAAAGGGCGCTTCTTTCGCCTGTGCTCCCGAAATCCCGCGCTATTGCGGGTTCATCTCCACCCTACGTCCCTACCCGCACCGGCGCTGGCGTCGGGTGTCCGGCCGACACACGCTCGCGTACAGCTTGCACGGCCTACTGGTCAAGCCCGAGGTGGCCCAGCGCCAGGTCGAGGCAGAGAAGACGCCGCCGCCCGTGGTTGTCCCGACACCTGCCCCATCGCTAGGAGCAGGTGGCAGGGCTGGCCCAAGCGGGGCCACAACACCGCCACCAGCAGCAACCTCGACACCGCCACCGCGCAAGCTCAAGCGCTACCACGGCAGCGTGACACTGAACGCCACCCGCGCTGGCCGCGACGCCGGAGCCATCGCCGAAGAAGTCATCTCGCACCTGGCCGGCCTATCCGGTGCAAAGGTGACCGTCACCCTGGAAATCGAGGCCGAGGTCCCCGCCGGGGTGCCCGAGAACGTCATCCGTACCGTCACCGAAAACGGTCGTACCCTCAAGTTTACGAGCCAAGGGTTCGAGGAGGAGTAGGAACGAGCCATGCCCAAGGCAAAGAAGACCAACGGCCCCAGTAAGTCGGCTTCGTCCGCACCAGGGACGGACCTGCCCCGCCGAGCCCTTAGCATACGGCAGCCATGGGCAGAGATGATTCTGCGGGGCAAGAAGAAGATTGAGGTGCGTTCGTTCGCGACGAACATACGCGGCCCCGTATGCCTGTACGCCAGTTTTACGCGGGGTGCAGACGACTCGAAATGCCAGCGTTCCGTCGGCTGTTCGTGGGAGGAACTCGACCGTGGCGTGTTGGTGGGGGTCATCGAGATAACCGACTGTTGGGAGTTGCAGTCCACCGACGGTCGGGCTGCGGGGTTCTCAATCTACAACCCGGAGGGGTTGTTCGCGTGGCTTGTCAAACCGCTGAAGCGTTTCGCCAAGCCCATCGAGCCCAAGGCGCACGCCCAACCGAGCTTCTTCTTCCCGTTCGGCTGAGACTCTGGCTACGCCTTCTTCATCCCCTTCGCCACCTTCACCGCCTCGGCTACGCCCTTCTCCTTGGCCACGGCCTTGACCTTGGCCTTGTCCTCGACAGACAGCGCTCGCAGCGAGCCCAGGTACTGGCCCTGGAGCTTCCTTGCCCGCGCCACCTTGGGCGAGGCCTTCTTGGCCTTCTTCGCCGCCGCGGGCTTCGCAGTACCTGCAGGGGCAGCCTTGGCCTTGCGCTCCTCCCGGTACCTCTTGATCTTGGACTTGGCCACGTTCTTGTGGTCCTTGCAGACCATGCCGAAGATTGGTGCTGCCACGTTCTTGCACCCCGGCACTGGACAAAGCTGCCTTGGTGGCTTCTTCCTTTCCGCCGTCCTCTTCACCGCCACATGTGCCACATGTGCCACAGCCTGCTTGGGTGGCCTTCCTGGTCCGCGCTTCTGCGGAACGCCAAAGGCACCAGCAAGGGCAGCCTGGATTCGTTGAGCTACGGCTGCCTCCACGGTGGCAACGAGCTGCTGGGTAAAGGTTTCGATCTGAGCGGTGATGTTCGGGTCGGTGTGTGGCATGAGGTCTCCTGGGTGTTTCTTTCCCGGCCATCGTATGGGCTGCGGGGAAGATGGGCAACCAGATCGAATCGGCGCGAGGGAAGTTGGTTTCTGGCCGCGCAGACGCCTGGATGGCTGCACTGCTCCCAAGTTAGCTTTCGCCCCGCAAGAAGAAGCCGATCCTTTGAACGTGGGTCCCACGAATTGGGGTGGTCACGCGGTCGAGATAGGATCAATTTTGGGGTACGATCACGTAATGCAGACTGAAGAGGAATGGACGAAGGAGCGCCTGGTACCACTCCTTCGTCAACTGCGGTTCATCAAGGTCGAATACACCCATGGACCGAGGGAGAAGGGCCGCGACGTGGTCTTCGCGGACTTCGACCGATTCGGCATCATGCGCTACTACGGTGCTCAGGTGAAGGTCGGCACTCTGGACGCATCCCAAGGCGGCCAGGTGTTGAATGCTGTCATCGCGCAGCTCGAAACCGCGTGGAGCGAGCCATATCGAGACGCCTCCAACGGCACAGACCACCAGCTGTCTGGCGTCTACCTCATCGTATCGGGCCGGATCACCGAGGAAGCACGCGAACGCATTTCGAACAAGACCGGAAACTGGCTCCATCTGGTCGATGCCGATCAGCTTGTCCTGGCGGAGCACTCCTCGCACTCGATGATCTCGAACACCGAGCGCATAAGGATCATCTGCATGGCCAAAGTCGAGGTTGCCAAAGCGAGACCGCGACTAGAGCGACTGCTTCAAGACCTCAAGGCTTTCGAGCAAACGCACTCCCTAGGCATCGCCGCCGTCTTCTTGCCCACCCGCTCTGCGGCACGTGCGCTCGACACCCTGCTTTTCGACCTAGATCCGAGAGACCTTTCCAGCCTTTGGGACTACCAAGCTGCTTTGGGTCAGGTCAGATTCACGATTGAGCGCGTGCCGATCGGCACACCGAGTGGGGACATCTCCGGAACGATAGGTTGCCTGATAACCTCCTTGCCGGACGTGCTAGGGCTATGCCGGCGAGTCGAGTGGATCTTGGACCACGCCGTCCGTTCCGAGAGACCTGGGCCCGGACAGCGGCTGATGCAAGCGCCTGCCACATCCGACGACGCCACCTCTCCCCAGGAAGAGGGCAAGTGAGATCGACCGGCTGTGACGGTCGGGATAGACTCGCGCCTCACGGTCGACCAGACCGAGGTGGCCCCCCGCCTTGGTGGTCTATGAGCCCGCCGCTGCCCACGGTGGCCGTAGCTGATGATGACGAACCTGCCCGTCGGGCCGCCGTCCGGCACTTCCTGTGCACAGGCGGGTACGACCCCAAGTTCCCCGCCTGGTCAGGGAACATCATAGAGCGGGAGACCAAGGCAATGGCAGACATGCTGCAGGCCCTGGTGGCGGAGGTGATGAAGCTGTCTGGAAGAAGTCATGCTCCTTCTTTTCCCGCCGACCTTGTTGCATTCACCCGCAAGAAGGTGGAGCCCATGGTGCGTGGTCTCTTCCGGCGGGACGAGCAAGAAACCGTGCTGGCCGTGTTGGAAAAGTCACTGGTCTTTCTCACCCCCGCGAACATCGAGCAGGTGCTGCTCGGGTGCACATGGCCCCACAGCGCATGGGACCTGGCAAACCTGTACCTCGGCAGCATGGATACGCCTCTGCTTGGGCCAGACGCTCCCAAGATCGTAGGGCTGAGCGAGGAGACCACCTGCTACGTCTCGCTGGCCTACTTCCACGAGGGAGACCCCTTTGACGACTTCGTGGTCCACGAGGCCGCGCACATCTTCCACAATTGCAAGCGGCGCACGATAGGGCTGGCGGAAACAAGAAAGCGGGAATGGCTGCTGGATATCCAGTACCGGAAGCGCGAGACCTTTGCCTACACCTGCGAGGCGTACGCACGCATTCTTGAACGCGCACCGAGGCTACAAGATCGTCTGGGGCTGGCCATCGAGTACGCGAGCAAGGTGCGCGTGTCGGGTGAGCGTGTGGACCCGGTCGAGGTGAACAGCATCTTGGCTGATGCGTGCGTGGCCAGAAACGGGTGGAAGGTCATCCTGGCCAGGTGTGCGCCGGAGAAGAGCAAGACCATTTCCTCGCCGCCGCGATGATGATGGTCATCTATCCAGTTAGCTATCGCCGCACGAAGTGAGGGCGGCCCCGCCAGCCTGGGTCACGCGTGCCGGGGGGGTAGGGTAGGGTGACGTCCCTGGCTGAGCACAACGCGGCGCAGGGGATGCTGGCCATCAGGAAGGTCAACCGGGCCCGTGGGAGACGCCCCTGATGACGTCGTTCTCACCTGTAACCACGGCGTAACCAACGGTACCGTATTCTGTACCAAACCGGGGCGATCACGAATGACCAGGTCCTTTCGTTGAGCTTCAAAATCCCCTATAAAACAAGGGGATTTGAGCACAAAGGGTGATCATCCGTGATCACATCCGGGTGAGTTGGGAAGCCGATGCTCTACCAACTGAGCTACTCGCGCGAACGTAACAAATTCAACAGCTTAGGCTAACTTTGATATCCATCCCTCAGACTCGCTTGACGCCAACCTGCCGCCAAGTTCCCCCGACACAGGTGGAAGTGATACCACGGACCCGGCTGGCTTGGAAAGGTCCACATCCATGGCGGCGAAGGTGGCTTCCGTGAACAGGTCGGGCCGCAGGTGGCTGTAGCGCTCGGTCGTGGTCACGCTGGCGTGCCCCATGAGGGTGTCACCTTTCGCACGGTGTGGAAACTGGCCAAGGCAGGGTCGTCTTGTTCACGTGGGATCCGCAAAGTGATGGCTTCTGGCTCTGTGACTACTTTCCGCGCCTGCTGGAAATGGACCGACAGCGGTTCCCCACTCTCACGGCGATGCGGACAGTTCTGGGCGAAATCCAGGCGATCCCTGTGCCGATTTCTCATGATTGCAGTGACGGTTTCACGGGAGCTTACTGGCGCCGCCCGTCGGCCTACCTTTGATCCCGAGGTTCGGGCGGCCATCTCAAGCTTGGCTACCGGGGCATCAGACGTCTCCCTTGCCCGTCTCGCCGACGACCTCCGTACCGGTGCTTGGGAGCGCAAGCACGGACGGGTGCTCGAGCAGGACGCGGTCGATTTGGGGTATCGTCTCGTGGTTGCGATGGACCGCTCAACTCAGGATGGGATTATTGGGTCCCGTGCCAAGCGCTGAGCCAGCGACGCCGAAGCTGCAAGCTGCGGCCACCGGCCTGCCCCTGCGTACGCTGGGCTTGCTCTTTGGCCTGGCTCTGGTGTTGCGCCTGGGGCACTTGCTGGCCATGACCGCCAGCCCCTACTTCGACAATCCCATAATCGATGCCGGCACCTACCAGGATCTGGCTGCGTCGATCGCTGCCGGCCGGGGCCATCCTGAGGCCGTGTTCTGGCACCCGCCGGGCTATCCGTATTTTCTTGGCCTGCTCTGGTCGCTGGCGGGAAAGTCGTTTCTCTGGCCGCGCTTGGTGCAGGCCCTGCTGGGCGCGCTGGCGGTGGCGCTGACTGCCTGGATCGGATCGCGGGTTTTCGGACCGCGGGTGGGGCTGGGCGCTGGCCTGGCAGCGGCTGGCTACGGGATGCTCATCTACTTCGATGGCGAGTTGCTGCCACCCACCCTGGCGCTCTTTCTTCTCGTGCTCGCGACGGCGATTGTGATTGCCAGCCGCGACCGCCCGAGCCGCTGGCACTGGCTCGCCGCCGGGGCGGTGGGCGGACTGGCAGCCACTGTCGTCGCCACATTGCTGGTGGTGCCGTTGGTGATCGCCGGTTTCGCCTATCGCCAGGCGGGCTGGGTGTTGTTGGGTGCAGCACTCGCGATCGCGCCGGTCACACTCCGCAATGCCGTGCGAGGCCACGAATTCGTCCTCATTTCGGTCAATGGCGGAGTGAACTTCTGGATTGGCAACAACCCGCAATATCAGAAGATGGTCGACCTGCGGCCGGACGTGGGCTGGAAACGTTTGGTCGACGAGCCAAGCCGCGCGGGAGTTCGGGGCGCGGCCAGTTCGTCACGCTACTTCGTGAAAAAGGCATTGGCGTGGGCGGCGCACAACCCTTTGGCCTTCGCGCGCCTGCAATTGCACAAGCTGCACCTTTTCGTCGGTGGCGACGAAATCTACCGCAACCACTCCATCTATCCGGCGCGCCTTGATTCGCCCGTACTGCGTGCGCTGCTGTGGAAGCTCCCCGGCCTGGCGTTCCCCTTCGGTCTGCTCTTGCCCTTGTCGGCGCTGGGCTTGTGGGTCGGGGTGCGCTGCGCACCCCTGCTGGCAGCGCTAGTTGCGGCGCTTACCCTGTCAATAGTCGCGTTCTTCATCACTGCGCGCCACCGGGTGGTGGTGGTTCCCTTTCTCCTGGTCTTCGCCGGTCAGGCAGTGGCCTGGCTCGTCGGTCAGCCCGCGCGGCGGTATCGCCTGATCGCCGCCGCGGCCATCGTCGCAGCGCTCTTCCTCGTCGCCAACCTGGGCCAGGGCCGCATGGATGACAAGATGAACGCCGACGCTGAGTACAGCCTGGGCGTCAAGCTGGGCGAGAAGGGCCAGCTCCAGCAAGCCGCCGCCCTGTTTGAATCGGCCCTGGCCAGCAAGCCCGACTACGCGGAGGCGTGGCTCAATCTCAGCGTGTGCTACGACGCTCTTGCTCGGCACCAGGATGCGCGCCAGGCATTTGCGCGCGCCTTCGCCCTTGACCGCAAGGCCACCATCCGCTCGGTGCGCGACTTCCTTTCCGATGGCAGACAGGAAGCCACGCAGCATCTGCTCGGCCATCTCCACGCCATGCGCGCCGAGCGCGCGGAATGACCGCGAAAGTGCTGCCATGGCCGCCCATTCAATTCCTCCGCAGTCGTGTAGCAGCACTGCCCCCGCGTGACTTGGTCGAGCTTGGCGCAGAAGCGAGCCTTCTCGTCTGCCTTGGGGATGTCTTTGGGAATCTTGGCGAACCATCGGAACGCCGCAGGCTCGCGCTCAAGACCGAGCAGTTCCTGGAGAGCAGTGCGTGATTCCTTGTCCATGCTCGCCTTCGCGGCGGCCGCCAGCAAGCCTCGTGCCAGCACCCCAGGAAGCCGAGGATTTCCGCCACGATCCTCGTGCTGTTCACCTGCGATTGCACTTCAAGTACAAGGCCCTTGTGCTTGAAGTTCAGCGACGGACATCCCGCCAATCTTGTGAGGAGCGCAATGACCCATTTTGTCGAGCCACGGCCCCTAATCCTATGCGAGCCCCAGATGCAAGGACTCAAGCTCAGCGATATACTGAAAGACTGCCATGATGCACAAAAGGAGCCTCTGATGAAATTCGCGGAACGCGTGTCGAGAAGGGGTCGTCAACATTCCCTGCATACTTGGCTACTTGCCGGCCTGGGCCTGTTCGTTGCGAAAAACGTGTTTGCGGCGGAGTACTACGTGTCCCCTACGGGCAGCGATTCTAATGCCGGGACCGAGGCGTCGCCGTTTGCCACGCTTTCGAAGGCGAACAACTCCGCCGCGGCGGGGGATACCATCTGGATGCGTGCGGGAAGCTACTCCATCACGAGCCAGCTCACGCTTTCGAAAAGCGGAACATCGGACACCAACCGCACCAAGATTTGGGCGTATACGGGCGAGGTGCCTGTTCTCGACATCTCGAACTACGGAGCGGCCAGCTCGGGGTCGGACGTTCCAGCCGTCCTTGTGACCGGGAGCTGGATGCATCTCAAGGGAGTCGAGATCGCCAACGCCAAGGTCGGGTCCAGCGGCTCCCACTCCTACTCCATGCTGCGCACCAAGAATGCAAGCAACAACACCTTCGAACTGCTCAACATCCATAACGGCTTCGGGCCGGGGCTATTCATCGACACGGGCACGGGCGGCAACCTGATTCTGAATTGCGATTCGCACGACAACTACGACGTAAACGGCAGTCAGGGGGATGGGCAAAACGGCGACGGATTCGGTGTTCACTATCAAACCACCGGCCCCAGCACCATCATCAACGGGTGTCGCTCATGGCACAACTCCGATGACGGGTACGACTTCATCTCGCAAGAGGTTCCTGTCACCATCGAGAATAGCTGGGCCTTCAAGTGCGGATACGGTTCCTCCGGAAATGGCAACGGGTTCAAGATCGGAAGCAGCAAAACCGGCATTCGGCATCTTGTACAAAACAATGTTGCGTGGAGCAACTCGGCGTCGGGCTTCTATGCCAACCACTCTACGGGTGGCAACACCTGGTACAACAACACGTCGTACCAGAACGGAACTCAGTACAACATGCTGGCTAGCAGTTTTGATTCCGCCGGCAACGTAACGGGGACCATTACCCTGACCGGATCAAAGGCCCACATAATGACAAACAACATCGGCTTTCCCGACAAGAATTCCAACATGGGAGGGGTCGTCACCACGTCCAACACGTGGGACTTGGGTATCACCCCGGCGGCCTCGGATTTCGCCAGCACGACGGATACCCCCTGCACCGGCCCCCGCGAAGCGGACGGCAGCATGCCAGCTGCATGCACCATGTTGCATCTGGCTGCCGGCAGCAAGATGATCGACAAGGGCACGAACGTCGGTCTCCCCTACGTCGGTGCGGCGCCAGACCTCGGCGCCTATGAATACGGAGCTGCGGGAAGTAGCGGTGGAAGCGGCGGGGCGACAGGAGCTGGCGGGGCGTCCGGAAGCGGCGGGGTGACGGCAACCGGCGGTGCTACCGCCACTGGTGGCAGGACCGGAAGTGGCGGCGCCACGGGAACTGGCGGTAGGACCGGAACCGGAGGCGTTACCGGAGCCGGGGGAGCCACAGCAGCCGGTGGAGCACCGGGAACCGGCGGAGGCACCGTGGGGGCGACCGGCGGAGCACTGGGCACCGGCGGGAGGGCTGGCGGCAGTGGAACGGGTGGCATGGTTGGCACTGGGGGCGCCGTGGGAACCGGGGGCAGCATTGTGGGAACTGGCGGCAGTATTACGAGCGGCGGAGCTATGGGAACGGGCGGATTCTCTGCAAGCGGCGGCG
>Ga0182027_10013115_pt1 | contig 11591 bp, 8 predicted proteins | sample 712E1DmetaG_FD_121300 | JGI IMG/M metagenome (GOLD analysis project Ga0182027, IMG submission 121300) | Permafrost microbial communities from Stordalen Mire, Sweden - 712E1D metaG (Illumina Assembly) | ecosystem: Environmental > Terrestrial > Soil > Wetlands > Permafrost | place: Sweden...
ATTCACATAGTCCTGAGGAGTGTAATAAATTTTTAGATTATAATTTCCATCTTTAGGCAGCACAAAGCTGTTAAATCTTCCATTAAATTCTGAGCTTTGAATTTTGAATTCTGAATTTGTTGCCGTCCACTTCGCGTCATAACTCTCGGCAAACACCACTCTGCCTCCCTTCTTAGCGTTTTGAACATTTAGTGAATATTCTACTGGGCTTATATATTCATATGCCAGCTCTGATTTTTGATCTGTTATATAAAAGTGATCCTTTGCATTTGGCACTGCAAAAACTGCTATTTTTCCAAAACCCGATACTGGCATTAACCACGGAATTTTTTTAACTTGATCTATTGTTTGCAGATAACCTTTATCGTCATATTTTCTATCACTTAAGAAGATTTCTCCCTGACTATCGTATGGAATAACTACATATCTAACACTAGATTCTTGTAATAATTTTTCCGAACTGTTCAGTTTTTGTATTAATTTTTTATTATCGTAAATACTAAATAGATCTTGCGCAGAGATAGCGGGATGATTATTTGAATAGAAACCAAACCGTTGATTGGTGGGCATCCATAAAGTTCTGGAAAAATTTTCTTGACTTGATAAAAACTGTTCTAGCTTTGTATATTCGGCTGGAATAGTTGTAGTCTTAAATGTTCCACCCAACTGCCCCAAAAGCGCAGGTCTAATTAAAAATAATAAATAACCAACAACTAAAACAATAAATAATTTCGGGAGTAAATTACCTAAAATTTTAGGTTTTAGGTTTTCAGTTTTACGTTTTATAAGTTCATAAATCTTAGAGACACTGAAAGGTATCAATATGCTGTATGAAATCGCTATCAATAGATAAAATTTCGTCGAATCTCTAAACATTACGAAACCGGGGACATGATTAAACATCCATAAATATATTCCGCCAAACGGATCGTTAGATCCTTTCGCTAAGAACGCACCAATTAATCCTAAAAGCGCAAAAAACAAAATAAATGTTTTTTCCCTAGATACTTCTTTTCTTTTGATGAAGAATAAAGACATAAACGCTAAGATTGGTAATATTAAAAACTCCGGGCGCATAAAATACACTTTGCCAAAAATATTTTCCGGCCAATTCGGATGCAGCAATGTAATCGCATTTTCAAACTTCGCAAAGCTAAAATATTGAACCGCACCAACCGATGTATAGGCTGCTCCCAACTGCGCGACAGGATTTTGGTGACTCAATAATGTCGGCAGTAACCAAAACGAATTAAGCAAAACAGTTATTACAGAAACCATAGAGAATAGTTTTAAAAATTGAATCCAATTTTTAAATATCGTTTTTACATTATGCGCAGTATATATTGCAATCATTACTAAGGTAACATATGTAATCCGGGGATCTAAAGTCAAAGATAAAGATAATAGAAGACCAGCAATCAATGCGTTTTTTATTTTAGGTTGATCAATTAAGCTAATAAATACGGCGAGAACAATAGGACTAACAGAGATTGCCAACATTATTGTTAATTGGCCCCCACCTAAAACCAATAGCATATAAGTATTGGCCAGAAAAATTAATGGCGCAAGAATAAATCCTCTATTCAAAATTTTTCTTGCTAGGAAATATGAAGAAAAAATGGATAATATTAAGAATGGATACAGGTATGCAAACCTTTCGATTAAAACCCATGGCAAATGCAGAATTTTACCAAAAATAACTAAGGGAATAGTAAACTGCATAATTGCCCACAATAAGGAGCTTGAGGATTCTCCTAATCCACCTGTTAAGAGATTTCCCCAGGCATAAGGCAGTAGTGGAATAGTACTATAACCAAAAAAAGGAAAATCGCCTCCATCGACAAATGATAACGAAAACCAAACTTTAAAAACCAGCAAAACAAAAAATAGTAACAATAACCACGATATTTTTGATAAATATTTCATTCTAAACTTTCGCCTCCATCTTTTCTAGATTTTACTAACTCTCCAATTACAGCTATTGCTAAAAACATATAACTCCAAAGTGCCGTTTTCACTGCAATAGATTGTTGCGTAAATAACTGAAAAAAGAAAGAGATTACTAATAATGATAACGCCAACTTAAAGGATAAATGACTAGTAAGTTTAAGCTTCCAGACAGAGATAGTCCAAAGAATGGTTATTGCCCAAAAAATCCAGTCATAAACACCGGCTATGAAGAAACAATCAAATAATACTAGAAATACCACTAAAGAATATTTTCTTTTAAATTTAGATATGAAATATAGGTATGCAATTAGGGGTAATAAATATATAAATGAAGAGACAAAATAATTACCGACAGAAAACATATTTATCATTTTTTCAAATAAGAAATTTGCAAACATCATCTTATTCTCACGGATTCCTCCCATTGGAAACTGATAAACTGCAGTTAAATCTGGAGAATTTTTATCAAGACTCACAGCGTTTTTACTATTACCATTAAGGGAAATAATTTCAAATTGAAATAATTTATTCTTTGAATTTAATATACTTGGAAAACCAAAAGGAAGATCGGGATTTTCTTGTATTAAACCAGACTTGTACTTATTCTGATAATACCAGCCGTCCCTTCCCACTTCTTTTATTCTAAAATATAGATCATCTTCCTCATCGTATCTAACTTTATCCATCGGAGCGAAACTTATGGTTATCGCCCCCAAATTATTCTGCTTTGCGATAAATTCTCCTTTAACTACTAAACCTTTTATAAGTTTATTATTATAATTAGCAGATGTATTTATAACCTTGCTGTCATATAACAAGACTGAAAAAGGAACCGCTGAATTTCGCACCAACGATAACACTATCCAAAGCCCCACTAAGAGAGTAGGAACCAATATCCACTTTATTAGTCTTATAAATAATAATTTAAACTTTATGTTTTTTTTCATATATATAAATTAAACTCAGAGTTACAAAGCCAAATATTAATAATAATCCATCGGCAACAATGCCAATGTAGAAATAGGATTGTGGTTTAAAATACATTGTTAATTCAATATTAATACTTCCATCGGAATTAACTTTATAATAATCGGGTGAATAATTTTGCTTTATATAATTCTCGTTAATAACCCACTTATTAGCATAATCATTAACCATTACATGACTCTTGTCAGCCAGTGGTTGTTTTATCAAATATGAGAGCTCTTCTCCTTCAAAAAAAGTTCTTTTGCTAACACATTCTGTTGTGGGAAATAGTGAATATTTAAACAAAGGTTTGCACCACAAACCATTTGGATTTTTATCTAAGAATAACTTCCACTCCGGATTATAAGACTGATTTAGAATAATACTTTGATTATCTTTTAAGGCAAGATTGACTTTATATTTCGTTGGATTTATTTGCTTAAATAATAGATTACCAGAAGATGATATAAGTGGCATTAAATATTTATCTGCTACTTTATATAAATCAAAATAATCGTTTGAGGTTGTAAGTTGTAATATGTGTTTACTTTTCAACTCAGCTAGCAAGCTATTTATATACTTTGAGGCAATTATCCACCTTGGATCAATATCCTTATGATAAAAAATGTATCCTCCACTAAATTTTTCTAGGTCAGACAGGAGTTTGTTAATTCCCACCCTTTTCTCATTATCAACTTTAAATGAAAGTATATTTTGTACATTCGGATGATCGTACGTGTTTGCAGATATATAAAATTTATTTGTCAATTCACCAAGTACATCCTGACCGACAAAATACCACTTAGGATAATTAGCCCAATTAATGGAATTGTCTACTGAGTAAGGCAATGATAGAACGCTATTTAATCTCAAGTCTCGATTGATAGCATTAAATGCTGTTTTATATTGATCTGGAATGTTAATAACATATTTATATCCATTATCATCTAATTTATTAAGTGTTCTTACTGTGTTACCAAGATAGAAATTATAAGGCAAAATTAATAGAACGAAAAAAATAACAATTTTAAACTTATTTCGTATTGTTGATTGGATCATCAACAGCGAGAACAATGCTACATACACGAAGGGCAAAAAAATAAACAATTTATCTGGTGATCTAAAAAATTGGAAAACTTTAAAACTATATATTTGATAATTAATAAAATCAAACGGTTGCGCAATTCTAGTGCATAAAAAAACAAGAAAGATAAAAACTGCCAAAAAAATTAACTGCAGTTTATTTATTTTTTTAATATTTACTATTATGCACAAAAGGATAATCCCGTACAGCCCATACGATACTGATGTTTGAAAATTAAATCCATTTATATTGAAACTAAATATGTTTAGTATCGTATTCGATGTTGCTCTAACAATATTCATCGTATCTCCTCCAAAGGCCATATCATGTGACAACTGAGAAGAGAAAGAAGCTAAAGAGGAATAAAAACTTAGCACAAACCAAAAAAATGCTATTAAGTATATAGAAGCTAGTCCTGCTAATTTTAGGATAAGCATTTTATTCAAAAGAACTGTTTTACTAACCAATAAGCAAATAAAAATAATTAACTGGAGAAAAAGAATAGCTAAGAAGTAAGCAATGTTATTATAAGCAACAATAGATATAACAAAAATAATTAAGAATAATAACAAATTCTTTTTCATGTCAACTTTATCTAAAAGTATTTTTACGAATAATAAAACTAAAGGTGGAATAAAAATATAAATTAACACTTGATGAGTAAATCCCCAAGGATATGAAAATATATTAATTGAAAAGCTATTTAGGGAATACAATAATCCACTTCCAATATAAAACCATTTATTCTCACTGGGTAAAAAATATTTAAAAGACAAATAGAAACTTAAATATGAAAGATAAAAAAAGAAAAACATGTAAAAAGACGTCATCAAACCAGAACTAAATTTAAAAAGATCTAGCAATGACACTAGGACATAAAAGGGATACGAAAGCAATAAGGTATTAAACATGCCTTGCCCAGATTGATTAAACCATAAATAAAAATAAGAATATAAGTGTTTCAATGGAATTAATAATTGATAATAATCACCACCTGCTATAAAGGACTGTGAAGGAAAAGAATTTGCAAGAAATGATATAGATAAAAATCCTATTAGAACACTTGCTTGAATTAAAACCATAATTCCTATTTTTTTTATATTTTTCATTTAAATTTATTCTTCCATGCTGACAATTTATTTTTATTTCTAAACCTAGATAAATTAAAATAAAAAAAACTAATTAATATAATTGAAAGCCAAACAAATAAACTTGTGCCATCCCAATATCGTCTTATATTTAATGCGTCGCGTAAGAAGTCGTAATGAATAAACATAAAATAATAAGATGTCGCAATATAAATTGTAGCAGTAATGAAAAATATATATAAATACCTTGGAGATTTAATTATTAAAAATGGCACAATCCATATTAGCCACTGCATACCGTAACCAATAGTAAAAATAAAGAAAAAAAGTAATAATCCTAAAATTTCCGAAAGAACATCTTTTTTTTTCTGCTTAAACGCAAAAATTATGTATGATAATAAAAAAATATCACTAGCAATTGGCACTATATTTTTACTTAAAATACTATCATGCCAATTAAATATTAATAGTGGAATACCATAATAGCCTACTACACCCCTGTATTTTAAAATCGTTGTCAAAATATTTATCACGCTTGAATGAAAAATTACAACGTATAATGAAATAAATACTAATGGCATAACTAGGATGAATAAAATAGTAAATTTATTTACTTTCTGCTTCAGAATTGGAAGTAAAAAAAGTAATGGCCACGTTTTTATTAAAACTGCTATTGATGCTACTATAAAAAATAATCTATTTTTTTTATTTATAAATAATACAATAGAAAGTAATAGAAAAAATAATGGCATTGAATCAAATTGTCCATGAAAACATGTAATAAAAATTGAAATAGGGTTTAATGCATATAGAAGTGCCAGATTCTTATTCCTATTAGCTAACTTATAAACTAGACAAACTATTCCGATATCAAATAATGCAAATGTTGACTTAAGAAAAATTATTTGATCTATACCAAATCTTTGAATAAAGCTAGCTAAAGCCTCCAAATATAAGAATGCTGGAAGATAAGGATTATACAATGAAGCAAAAGCAGGATAAATATTATGTCCCAATAAAGTTACTTCACCTACTAATTTATAGGAATTTAAATCATAGTTTTGAATACCTATAGAGAGTATAATGACCAGAATACGAAGTAAAATACCAATTAATAAAATGTACTTAAGGCCAATTTTTAATTGCATTTTGTTAGCCACTACTAACGAGCTAAGTAATATAAATGAAAGAACAATAATCCACATAATCTTTTTAGTTACTTATTTGAAAATATTAACTATTTGATTTACTCTATTATGATATGTATGCTCCGCTAAAACTCTTTTTTTACCGGCTGTAATAATTACGTCTCTTTTTTCGGGAAAACGCATAAAATAATCAATTTTTTCCCTCCAGTCTGCTTTATTTCTTGCTATTATAATTTCTTCTCCGTCTTTGAAATATTTTCTTATACACGAAACGTCATCGGTTATTTCAAATCCTCCTGCCATCGGTATTTTAAATGTCCTCTCATTACAATCTCCCCCAAATTTCCTTTGAGAATCTTCATGTATATTTATGGAAACTGCTGAAGAGATATAAACATCTCCCTCATCACCAAGGGATAATTTTGGTTTTTGAATCGAGCGAAGATAAGGCAGATTGAAATATTGCCCTCCCCTTTGAACCCAACCCAACATTTTATCTATAGTCGTCCAATCTTGTCCGTATAATCTTAAATCGTATTTATCTCTAAGCGGGAGAATATTATCTTCGAAGTATTTTCTTTTTTCAGGAAGGTTTGTGCCAATAAAACTAATGTCAGATATAAATTTATTATTAAGTTTACTTTCTTCTAAGATTATTTTGTCAGCTGCCAATGGGATGGTATAAAATTTGTACCCAGTTGTCTTTTCAAACCCATCCATTCTTGGATCTCCTTGTTCAACTACGTGATAAAAATAATCCCCTATTAATCCTTCTTTTATTAAGGCTATAGTTTTTTTATCCTTGCGTAACCCCCCCACCTCATTAATCCTTCTGCTTGAATAAAATGATTGCCAAAAATCTACTTTAGTTAGCATGCACATTCCTTTATTTCTGTAACCATTCAATAATTTTAGGTCTAGATATTTTTGATAGAAAGGATGGGTTTGCGTCATAAATATATCTGGTTGAAATTGATATAATAACTCTTCCAAATTATCGCCCGCAGTATATATTTTAAAATCATATCCCATATCCTCAAATGCATTCTTAAAACCGTTCACAACGGTTCTGTATGCATATATAGTGGTTTTATAATGTGGTGAATGATATAAAATTTTCATTTTTACTTACTATTTCTAATAAAATTAAAGATTTTTATTCTTAAGCTTGATGGTAAAGTATAAATAGAAAAGAGATGTAAATAATTATAGACGTTATCTAAAGTTGTTACTTTATATTCTTTATTCTTCAAATTCTCATTCCTTATCTTAATTGTTTTAAGTTCCATTTTTTTTGTACTTCCTAGTGTTATTGACTTTGAGCGCTCCCGATATCTTAGTAGAACATCGGATAAATTAGCGAATTTAGTATAGACTCCTAATCTAAAATATAATTCATAGTCTTCTGCAGAGTCATATCGAGAATTGTATAAACCTGCTAAATCAAGTACAGACTTCCTAATCATAATTAAAGGGTGAGAAAATGGACTGTATCTAAACATTTTCCTTCTTATCTCTTTATCTTTCGATGCATACGTTCGTTTACCAATAGACTTTCCATTCTCATTTATAATCTCCATTGCTCCACCAAGCACTCCTATACTTGGATTGTTTTCCATAAACTTAAACTGTCTTTCTAATCTATGTGGATAAGAATAATCATCAGCATCCATTCTAGCAATATATTTTCCTTTTGATAGATTAATCCCAGTATTTAGAGATTTACTAATTTTTAAATTTACTGAGTTATTTATCAAAATAATTCTGGAATCACGATTTTTATATTTCTCAATAATCTTTAGTGTGTTATCCTTTGAGCCATCATTAACAATGATGAATTCAAAATCTTTAAAAGTCTGATTTAAAATACTTTCAATTGCCTCGCCTATATACTTTTCCGCATTGTACGCAGGCATTAAAACAGAAACTAAAGGATTCTTATTCATATAACACTCTTTCGAAAATTAAGGTTTTCGAATAAACAGTCCATTATGGGCATTTCTCCTTCACTCACATCTGCATAATTTCTAAAAGATAGTAATTGAAAATTGTATTTTTTAGAATACAATAAGCTCATCAAGGATGATATTGAATAATTGGGATTATTCTTGATTGTTATTTCAAGAAATAAATATTTTGTTTTTGACAAAGCACTTTTAGACCCTAATAAAACATAATTTTCAAATGTTTCAACATCAATCTTTAAAATATCTATGTCCTTAATTCCCTGCTCTTTAATAAAATTATCTAAAGTATTTGTATTAATATAAAAATTTCCATTCCTACTAATTTTACTAGCGACAGAATCATATTTGTTAAAAATCATTTTCTGCTTACCTTTTTTATCAAACGCAGCAAAGTCGAACAATTTAGTATTTGAATCCTTAATAAAATTTTTTTTAATTATTGCAAGTATTGCAGGAACTGGCTCTATAGCATAAATTTTAGAATTAGGGTATAAAGATCTCACCATTTTAGAAAAAAACCCGACGTTTGCTCCAACATCAATAATTGTCGACACACTACGTATATGGTTAATTTTTAGTAAATTTTGATGCCTACATAAGATACTTTGGTAATCAGCTAATCCAAAATTTGAATCATAATATATCTTTTCCCCAAATAAAAATGCGCTGCTTTTGCCCAACTCAAATTTAATAAATTTATGCTTTATTAATATGAAATATTTAATAAATATAAACTGTATCTTTTTACTGTTTGTCCATTTAGAAACCTGAATAAGCTTCAAATCTAGCGCGATGGACCTTTGAATTAGCCATAGTATATTGCTCATAAATTAATTTTTGAATATAGATTATTTTGATTATATATAGCATATGATTTTTTGGCTTTTATATTAAAATTGGCTGTTTCAAAAAATTCTAAATCATGACTTATTCCATCAAGGTCTAGCTTTGAATAAACAATTCCAAGCCCATTTTCTTTTATATAACTTGAAATTTCCGGAACAGAAGACATTAAAACTGGAACACCACAAGCCAAGTACTCAACAACCTTCATAGGAGAACAGTAGTAAGTCCACTTGTTATCCAAAGTATACGGCGCTAAACCAAAACCTGAAAATTTTTGCATATAATTTATAACGAAGTCTCGATGCTTATAGCGATAATGCTTAAGGGATATTTTCTTATCTTTACATAAATCTTTGATCTTTTCCATCTCATCACCATACCCAATTATCACAATTTTTTTCATCAAGGGATAAGCAATATTTATAAATTCATATAATCCATGCTCCCTAGATACACTCCCTATATAAATAAAAGAGTGTTTCAATATTTTTTTCTTTTTAAAAACTAGGCCAGGTAAATTAACACCATTCGGAAGCACTAGACTATTCTTTTTCAATAAACCTAACTTTTTCCTTTCACTTTCTGCCCGTTTTGTATTTGAAATTGTAAGATCAGAATATTTTACGACTATCTTTTCCACTAACGCATATATCTTATCCAGAATTAAATTCTTGAAACGTTTTTCTGAGTAATCTGTAGAAAAATAGATAATCCTTTCTATCCTTTTTCTTAATATCTTCCTGCTAAATATGGCACTAAACGTATCAAAGTTATTAGACCCTATGAAAACTGAGAAATCAGTCTTATATATACAATTTATTGATAATAAAAAATCTAATATCAAATTAATTAGATTTAAAGAATATCTTTTATACGACTTGATTAATTTATTATTTAAAGAAATAGTAGAACTTTTACCGGAATAATTATCTAAAGGATGAGAGAGCATATGCACTAAATACTTTCGACTAATTAGATAATCAGTATACTTATTAATAGGACCACTTGTGCCTTCAATATCATGGGAAATAGTAAAAATTTTCTTTTTATTTATCATCTTAAATTCATTTCATGCTTATATTTTTTATCGTAGTAGCGTAAGATTCGTAGTCTGTAAAAAACGGCGGCCGTATCCCAAAGCATTGAAAAAATCACTTTCCAGAAATTACCAGAGGTTACACTACTTGCGTGGTTAAAGTTAAGTTTAACAGGTGCTTCATAAATTTTTGTATATCCTAATTTTTGCGCAACTGTTAAAACCTCGATATCAAAAGCAAATCTTTTTACAATTATTCTGGAAAAAACATCCTTTGCCACTTTTCCTCTAAACAATTTAAATCCAACTTGAGTATCCTTAACATTAAAACCAAATAAAACATGAGTTAATGTTCTGTATCCCCATGAAAGAATTTTTCGCTGGATCGGATATTTAACCTTTGATTCTGGATGAAGCTTGCTGCCAATAACAATATCTGCTTTATTCCATTCCATAATATCTAAGGCAATTGATATTTCTGTCGGATCGATATCCATACCAGCATCAATAAAGCCGATTATATCTCCTTTGGCTTTTTCTACTCCGTGTTTTATCGCGAAGCCTTTACCGATATTTTTTTTATATCCTGCCACGATTATGTCACTACCTTTTACACTTTTTGCGTTTGCAAATGTCTTATCTTCTTCGCCGTCTACAACAACAATAATTTCGTGTTTAAAAGGAAGGGTTGACAAGATTTTTTGAAGATTTTTAATATCTTCGACAATCGTTTTCTCTTGTTTATATGCGGGAATTACTAATGATAATAATTTAATATCTTTCATCAAGTTTAATAAATTCTAAGCACAAGTATAGCACAACCAAACGTAAAATTTGAAACATAAAACTTAGTATTTGAGTGGTTTATTTAACTAGCGAAGTATTCAAAAAAGCTAGATTAGTTTTAAAATTTTTTAGATTGCCGTGATCTTTAAGAAAAACCAAAACTAACGTTATTAACAGTAGTGCTGAAACGAATATGGAAATCCAAATTATTTGATAGAAATTATTATGATAAAACCAAATTAAAATTATCTGCAAGAGCGCTGCCCCAACAACTAAAACCGCAATTGCGGTCCTGCTAACTGAAAGAAAAAAGCTGACGAAAATATTTATTAAACTATATAGAGTAATAAATATGCCGAATAACCCTATAAAAGGAGCTACTGTTAAATAATTTCTGCCTCCTAGAAATAATGTGATTACAAATTGAGGAGATACAAAATAGAATGTCGTAATCAAAACTGAAGGAATTAAGACTAGTGAAACTGCCAACAAAAATAATCCACTAAAACTTTTCTCCCAAGCCAAGGAGTTTTTTTGCAACGTTTGATATTCCTTCTTATTCTTAATTAAAGCAACTGCTTCTCGTGCCATTTCTTTTGCGGAATTTTCCTTAAGAACAATCCCGGTTCTGGCGTGCTTGACCGAATCTCTTAAGCCGGAAACATTATAAACGACACTTGGCGTCCCCTGGCTGGCCGCTTCGATTACTACCAATCCCCA
>Ga0182027_10013116_pt1 | contig 11590 bp, 10 predicted proteins | sample 712E1DmetaG_FD_121300 | JGI IMG/M metagenome (GOLD analysis project Ga0182027, IMG submission 121300) | Permafrost microbial communities from Stordalen Mire, Sweden - 712E1D metaG (Illumina Assembly) | ecosystem: Environmental > Terrestrial > Soil > Wetlands > Permafrost | place: Sweden...
GAATACATACCGGGAAGGCAGAAATTTGATATTTCGTAATGCTCATAGTTATAAGAACCAAGGTATTGCATCAGAAACCTGAATTTCGATACTGACTTATCTTCATCCGGTCCGGGCATTTGGTTTTTTCTGATCATCACATCCATTGCGGTTTTAGGCTCTATGGTCAGGGCATAGGCGGAAATATGCGGAATGTGAAAGATGACAGCCTTTTCAAGGTTGTTTTCGAAAGCGGCATCAGAAAGTGTGGGCATGCCATAAATGAAATCGACCGAGAGGTTTGAGAACCCATGTTCCAGGGCAAGCTGAACTGATCTTTCGGCCTGTTCTCCGGTATGGATACGGCCAAGATACTTCAGGTCATCAGCTTCAAATGACTGTATCCCTATGCTCAGCCTATTGATACCGGCCTTTCGCCAATCCTGCAGGTTTTGAAAAGTGATGTCATCGGGATTAGCTTCCATGGTGATCTCAGCGGATTCCTCAACTGAAAAAACAGTCATGATCTTTTCAAGAATGAAGCTTATATGGGAAGGGTTAAGCAAGGAGGGTGTACCACCTCCGAAATAGATCGTTTTAACGTTCTGTTTACCCAGGTAATTCTTTTGAATGCCGATCTCACGGTGTAATGTTTCCAGAAAAACATCCCTTGTTTTAAGGGAAGCCACTGAAAAGAAATTGCAATAAGGGCATTTGCTTTTACAGAAAGGGATATGCAGGTAGATCCCGGCCATCCTTCTATTTTTTCAGGATAATACGGAAAGTCGTTCCTTTCCCGAGGGTGGATGATTTTACAAAGATCTTGCCGTTATGGTAGTTTTCGACGATCCTTTTTGACAGAGTAAGGCCCAGTCCCCATCCCCTTGATTTGCTGGTGAAGCCCGGATGAAAGATGGTCTTGAACCTTGATTTTGGGATCCCTTTACCGGTATCGGTGATGTCGATATGGATATGGTCAACATCGTCGGTTATTTCAATAGTGATCAGCCCGCTGCCTTCCATTGCATCTACAGCATTTTTGCAAAGATTTTCAATGACCCATTCAAAAAGATGAAGGTTCAGGGGAATTTCCATGATTTTGACCGGAGGAGGGCTTACTTCGAATTTTACTTTTTGGGATGTGCGGGAACTGATATACCCCACAGCCTGGTGAACGACCTGCACGATGTTCAGTTTTTCAAGTTTGGCAGCAGATCCTATTTTGGAAAACCGGTCGGTGATTGTTTCAAGACGCTGAACATCCTTTTCAATCTCGGTTACCGTTTCATTATCAAGTCCCTTGAGTTTAAGCAGTTCAATCCAGGCAATCATTGATGAAAGCGGGGTTCCCAACTGGTGCGCAGTTTCCTTGGCCATGCCCACCCAAACCTGGTTTTGTTCCGATTTCCTTGCATAACTGAACAACAGGTAGGCAATGAAGAGGAAAACAGTAATCACGGCCAGCTGAACATAGGGATAATACTGAAGCTGTCGCAGAAGGAAAGAGTCTTCAAAATAAATTAAATGAATGCCTGTATTTGCAAGGTTTACCTTGATCGGCGCATTATGGGAAGCCATGGAATTGAGTGTTTGCTCTACAAACCTGGCGTCCTCCATTTTTTTCCTGGGGATATTGCCATAGCTCGTCCAGTTCTTTCCCGTACTGTCTGTAATGATAACCGGAACAGAAGCCGAATTCAGCACAACCTCCGAAAAGAAGGAGCGAACAAGATCGTCAATAACCTTCTTCAATTCCGCGAAAATGTTGGAATCCTTATAATACAGGTATATCTTCTTGTCCCGGTAATAATTTACAATAATGGGGGCGTAAACCTTAAAATCCTTAAGAAGTTTTCCGTCTAATTTTTTTCCCTCAAGTTTGACCAGTGTATCCTTGCCTAACCTCACATTACGGGAGAACCGAATGATACCCTGATCGTCGGTCTGAATGACCGGAATGGTTGTGTTATTTGCAATAATCTCAAGAAAAAAATTCAGATCCTCATTGGATGTGGCTGTGATGATCCTCCTTTGCGCTTCGGCAAGAGTCACGACCCTGCGCCTTTCCTCATCCTTGATCTGTTCGAAGAGCTTGTTGGTTACATTTACCAGATCAGCTTTATGGTGGATGGCATCCGCCCAGATCTCAACATTTTTACGTTCATCTTTACGGATCTCGTTAACCAGTATATTGGTATAATATAGTGATGCCGCCACGATGATCACGGCAATGGCAAATAGGATCAGCTTCCAGCGTCGTTTCCTGAGGTAAATATCCACTATACGCGTTTTATTCATAACGCCCGAAAAGCGATTTTATTTTTTCTTACGGGCATAATGAATTGGAAAGCAAATATATTTACTTTTGTAATAGGAACTTAAAATGAAGCATTTATGAGAGCAAAATTCATGTTATCCCTGATGCTTTCGGGGATATTGGTATTATCTGTTATGATGACCGGATGCAGGCCCGGGAAACCTGCGCAGGTAAGGCAGATCCCTGTGGAGGATTTCTTTAAAAATCCTGAGAAAGCGCGTTACCAGATCTCGCCCGACGGAAAGTATTTCTCGTTCATGGCGCCTTATCAGAAAAGGATGAACATTTTTGTGCAGGAGATCGGCAAGGACAATGCGGTTAGGTTGACTTCCGAAACCGACCGCGATATTTCCGATTATTTCTGGAAGAACCCCACCAGGATACTTTTCCTGAAAGATACCGGAGGGGATGAAAATTTTCGTCTCTATGGTGTGAATGCCGACGGCAGCAACCTGAAATGTTTTACTGATTTTCCGAAGGTCCGTACTGAGATCTTTGATGAGATGGAGAACTTCCCCGACGAAGTACTTATCGGTCTGAACAAGAGAAATCCCCAGGTATTTGATCCCTTCCGCCTGAACATTGTGACCGGCGAAATGAAACAACTCGCCGAAAACCCTGGCAACATACAGGGATGGATGATGGACCATGATGGGAAACTTCGCGTGGCTACTGCTATCGTGGACGGAGTCAATACACAAATCCTTTACCGTGAAAAGGAAACTGATAAATTCAAACCGGTGCTGACAACCAGCTTCAAAGAAAGTGTTTCCCCTGTATTTTTCACATTCGACAACAAGAACGTGTTTGCGATTTCCAACCTGGGAAGGGATAAAGCGGTAGTCTGTGAATTCGATATAGCTAGCGGGAAAGAGATCAAAACCCTTTATGAAAACCCAGATTATGATGTGAGTGGTCTGAATTACTCCAGGAAACGCAAAGTATTGACTACAGCAGATTATGAATCCTCGAAAATTGAGCGGTATTTCTTTGATGAGGAAACCAAAAAAATCTATGACAGGGTGCAGAAGGAAGTTGGCGATTTTAATGTGAATATTCCCTGGGCTACAAAGGCCGAGGATAAATTCATCGTAAGGGTTTACAGTGACAGGTCCCTTGGTGCATATTACATTTATGACAAGACGGCGGATAAGCTTACCAAGATAGCCGATATAGGGCCATGGCTTAAGGAAGATGAACTTGCCCGGATGAATCCTATTGAGTACAAATCACGTGACGGGCTGACCATCCATGGTTATCTGACCCTTCCGAACGGGCACACCATGGAAACGGCAAAAAACCTGCCGGTTGTGGTCAATCCTCACGGGGGCCCCTGGGCACGCGACAGCTGGGGATTCAACCCCGAGGTACAATTCCTTGCAAACCGCGGCTATGCGGTTCTCCAGATGAATTTCAGGGGATCTACCGGGTATGGTAAAAAGTTCTGGGAGGATTCCTTCAAACAATGGGGACTGAAGATGCAGGACGATGTGAGCGATGGGCTGAAATGGCTTGCCGGCAAAGGCATTGTGGATCCGAAACGGGCTGCTATTTATGGTGGAAGTTACGGCGGTTATGCAACACTGATGGGGATAGTGAAGGACCCGGATCAGTATTCAGCTGCCGTGGATTATGTAGGCGTTTCCAATATGTTCACCTTCATGAATACCATCCCTCCTTACTGGAAGCCCATGCTCGATATGTTCCACGAGATGGTTGGTGACCCGAAGAAGGACAGTATGTCTCTTGCTTCAGTTTCACCTGTATTCCATGTAGATAAGATCAAGACACCATTATTTATTGCGCAGGGAGCCAACGACCCGAGGGTTAACAAGGCTGAATCGGATCAGATGGTGGCAGCCTTGAAAAAGAAAGGTGTTACGGTTGAATACATGGTAAAAAACAACGAAGGCCATGGATTCCATAACGAAGAGAACCGTTTTGATTTTTACAGGGCGATGGAGAAGTTCCTCGGGGAACATCTCAAAAAGTAGGCGCTGGCTTTAAGCAACGGGGCCGCCACGGATTCCCGCGGCGGCCCCGTTGCTTTTTCCGGGACGTCCCGGGACGCTACACGTATTTCTCGCCTTTCTCAAGCCTGACGTCATTCACGAACTGGCGTATCTGCTGTTCATCTGCTTTGCGGCAAACCAGAAGCACATTGTCAGATTCCACTACAATATAATCCGTAAGACCTTCCAGAACAACAACTTTATCATTCGGCATGTTCACAATGCAGTTTGTGGAATCGTAAAGTATGACATTTTTACCAACAACGGTATTGGAATGCTTGTCCTTGGGGCGGTTTTCAAAGAGTGAACCCCAGGTTCCGAGATCCGACCAGCCGAAATCAGCGGCAAGAACATAAACATTACTTGCTTTTTCCATGACACCATAGTCAATGGAGATGCTTTTACAAATCGTATAGGTATCCCGGATGAAGGCTTTTTCTTTGGGGGTGTTATAAACTTTTATTCCTTTTTTAAACAGGACATCAACTTCCGGTAAATGTTCTTCAAAAGCCTTCATAATGCTTTTGACCGACCAGATAAATATCCCTGAGTTCCAGAGGAAGTCCCCGCATTTCAGGAAAGTAATGGCAAGATCAAGATTGGGTTTTTCGGTGAAGGTTTTCACCCTTCTGATATGAGGGTCTTTGGCGTAAACAGTGCCTTCGATATACTGTATGTATCCGTAACCTGTATCCGGCCTGCTGGGTCTTATTCCGAGCGTCAGAAGCCAGTCGTGATCAGAAGCGGCTTCAAGAGCCGATTTGATATTGCTGATAAAAATGTCTTCTTTGAGTATGATATGGTCTGAAGGGGCGACGACTATCCTGGCTTCCGGATCACGCCCGAGGATACGGAAATTGGCATAAGCAACGCAGGGTGCTGTGTTCCGGCGTGAAGGCTCAAGAAGGATCTGGTCGGGCATCATTTCGGGGATCTGCTGCCGTACAAGGTCAAAATAGATATCGTTTGTAACGACATAAATGTTCTCCCCCGGGCAGACCTTTTTGAAACGCCTGAATGTCTGCTGAATAAGGGTTTCGCCGGTTCCCAGAATATCAATAAACTGTTTGGGGTGGCTGGTCCTGCTCATGGGCCAGAAGCGGGCGCCAATACCACCGGCCATGATCACGCAGAAGTTGTGCTTTGATTTTGTCATAATACCATGAACTATTCACCTGCAAACATAATTATTATCCCGACGAATTACAATATTTTTCCTCCCACCTGGTTTTCACCGGCAATATCATTGCTTCGGGACTGAAAAGATACATCCGGCGCGATTTGACGCACATGCACCGGTAACGTTTCCTAAGCTTGTCCATTTTCACGAAAATTCTTCCTGAGCTGGTCATGAATAGTTCTCCTTCGGGGATATCAGTGATCATTATGTGTTCACCGGGAGGGTCACAGGCCTGCAAAAGCCTTTGGAGACGGCTATCGGCAGAAGCCGATGCTCTGGGATCCTCAAAATAGGATACCAGGGCACTTTCAATTTCAACCGGAAAAACATTTATACTGATAAACGGCTGCATAAGTCCTGTAAAGCGTTTTTTCCACTCCTTCCCATGAGGCCTGGGCCTGTGTTTACGAATGAGAAATACATTGGCCTTTTCAGCATCCAGGTAAACGAAAAAATGCGCTACCTCATGAATCAGTGTAAGCAGGAAAGCATAGGGATTAAGATCTCCGTTGACCGTGAGCCTTGGTGGCTGGCCATTTCTGGCAGGACGGAAATCCCCTGTCTTAGTCGAACGCTTTCGTGTGATCCTGCAATCCAGGATATGCCCCTGCAGGCAGACGATAAGCATGTCCATGGCATTCCCGGGGATGAAGCCCCTGAAAATTCCCTCGATTTTTTCAGGGTTCAGCTGGTAACGTTTGTCGGCTGTGTTCTCAAATAGCCGAATGAAGGGCAGTTGCAATTTTTCGGATGTTTTTGTTTTGAACGTGATGGGTATCGCTGGGATGAACAGGAGGAAGCCGCAACGACAAGCACCGCTGCAAAAATCAGTAAAAACCACCACCGAATTATAAACTTCCGCATAGTTTATCAACAGTATAAAAATAACTGATATTCCAATAAAACGATAATTTTGATAAAATTGGTATCTTAGCACTGGATTTATGTTAAGGCCCATCTCAACCATCGGAAGTTATATGCTGCTGATGCAGCGCGTTTTCACCAGGCCCCAGAAAGGCAGGCTTTTCTGGCAGGCTTTACTTTTCGAGATCGACCAGTTAGGCATTGATTCAATCGGCATCGTTGCTTTTATCTCCACTTTTATGGGGGCCGTTGTTGCAATCCAGACAGCCTATAATATCGACAACCCCTTTATTCCCATGTCAATGGTCGGTTGGACCACACGGCAGTCGATAATCCTTGAATTTTCACCTACGGTGATCAGCCTTATCCTGGCCGGGAAAGTCGGATCCCGCATTGCCTCACAGATTGGTACCATGAGAGTGACAGAGCAGATCGATGCACTCGAAATCATGGGAGTGAATTCTGCCAACTATCTTATACTCCCAAAGGTTGTAGCTTCCGTTCTGATCAACCCGGTGCTGATTGTTTTCAGCATGTGGCTGGGAATCATAGGGGGATGGGGCGCAATGCTCTTTTCGAAACTGGTAAGCACGCATGACTACATTCATGGGATACAGATTGATTTTCAGGCATATATAATTTTTTATGCCCTGACCAAAACCATCTTTTTTGCTTTTATCATTTCTACTGTTTCAGGATATTTCGGTTACCAGACCCAGGGTGGGGCTCTTGAAGTTGGACAGGCCAGTACAAAGGCTGTCGTAGTCAGCAGTATCGTCATTATTCTGTTCAATCTTGTGCTAACTCAACTCCTGCTGGGATGATAGAAGCAAGGAACATCGATAAATACTTTGGAGAAAATCATGTGCTCCGCGATGTTACCTGTAAATTCCATCCCGGTAAGACCAATCTGATCATAGGCCAGAGCGGTTCCGGAAAGACTGTTCTGATGAAGTGTCTGGTTGGGTTGTATGAGGTCGATCATGGCCAGGTGTTCTATGACGGAAGGAACTTCTCTGTCATGAATATCGGGCAGCGAAAAGAAATCAGGCAGGAGCTGGGAATGCTGTTCCAGGGGGCTGCATTGTTCGACTCAATGAATGTTCAGGAAAACGTGATGTTCCCTCTTAATATGTTCACCAGAAAGTCTGCAGAGGAAAAACTGGACCGGGTGAATTTTGTATTGAAACGGGTAAACCTGGAAAACCAGAACAAGCTCACGACATCGGAACTCAGCGGGGGAATGAAAAAACGTGTTGCAATCGCGAGGGCTATCGTGATGAACCCGAAATATTTATTTTGTGATGAGCCGAATTCAGGATTGGATCCAATTACCTCCAATCTGATCGACCTCCTGATACAGGAACTAACGTATGAATACGGAATAACTACCATAGTTAATACACATGATATGAATTCCGTTCTTTCAATAGGGGATTCCATTGAGTTTATATATCAGGGTCAGATCTGGTGGTCGGGCAGCAAGGAAGAGATCCTGCATATGGGGAATAAGGAATTGAATGATTTTGTATTCGGCATGGAATTAACCAAAAGACTGAGAAAATGAATTTTTTTGATGTCCTTATCCTGGGCTTTCTGGCCCTTTTTATGATCAATGGTTTCAGGAAAGGCTTTATCATAAGCCTTGCTTCCCTGGCCGCTCTCGTTCTCGGGATTTATCTTGCCGTTCATTTTTCCAATTACATCCAGTCCATATTACTTGACAACTTTCATCCGTCCAGAACATGGCTCCCCATCCTTTCCTTCACGGCAACATTTCTGATTGTGGCCATACTTGTGCTGATCGTGGCCAAAGTGATGGAAAAGATCATAGATATCGTAGGCATGGGATTTCTTAACAAACTGGCCGGGGCAATGCTGGGGTTTGTCAAAGGTGTGGTGGTTGCAAGCATTATCCTGTTTATATTTTTCAGCATCGATAAAAAACAGAAATGGATCACTGCGGAAGACCGGAAAGGGTCCATTACAATGAACAAAGTTGAGACGGTCTTTCCAAAAATAATATCCGGGCTGGGAAGCAGCATTCATTTTCCCCTTCTCAACGATGAAAAGAAACCCTGAGAGCCGGAAAAAATAAAAATAAATAAACCGGGAACCCTATTCCATGACAGCCTTGATACCGGGCAGTTCCTTGCCTTCGATATATTCAAGCATTGCGCCGCCGCCGGTGGATATATAACTTACCTTATCGGACAGTTCGTATTTGTTGAGGGCGGCAACCGAGTCCCCTCCGCCTATGAGTGAGAAAGAACTATTGGCAGTAGCATCGGCGATAGCCTGTGCAATGCTTTTAGTGCCTTCCTCGTAGTTGTTCATTTCAAAAACACCCATGGGCCCATTCCACAATATGGTGGAAGATTTTTCGATAACATGCCGGAATTTCTGGATTGCAGAGGGGCCGATGTCGAGGCCGAGCCATGGTAGAGGAATATCATAGGCGCTCGACATTTTTTTATTGGCATCATTGGAAAAGGCGTCGGCAATAATTGCATCCGGGGGAATGTAAAGGTTCACACCAAGTGCTTTGGCCCCTTCGATGATATTCTTTGCAAGTTCGATATATTCATCTTCCACGAGGGAAGCTCCTGTTTCACCTCCCAGGGCCCTGATAAAGGTGAACATCATCCCGCCACCAATAATGAGATTATCGACCTTGTCCATCAGATGATTGATTATTTCAATTTTAGTCGAGACCTTGGCTCCGCCCAGAATAGCCGTGAAAGGCCGCCTGGCGTTTTTCATGCATTTATCGAGATTCAGGATCTCGTTGGCCATCACATAGCCGAACATTTTTGTTTCCGGGAAGAATTTTGCGATAACAGCCGTGGAAGCATGGGCACGATGTGCTGTTCCGAAGGCATCATTAACATACAGGTCGCCAAGTTGTGCGAGCTTTCCGGCAAATGTTTCGTTGCCTTTTTCCTCTTCCTTATAGAAACGGAGATTTTCAAGAAGAAGAACATCACCAGGTTTCAGAGCTGATGCCATTGTAACAGCTGAGGGCCCGATACAATCATCGGCAAACTGAACCGGCCGGTTTAGCTTCGACGAGAGATAGACTAACAGATGCTTCAGTGAATACTTTTCCTCGGGTCCGCCTTTTGGCCTTCCAAGATGGGACATCAGTATCACTGAACCTCCTCCGATCAATATCTTGTTAATAGTGGGGATAGTGGCGTCTATCCTTGTTGTGTCGGTTATATTGAACTGAGCATCAAGGGGAACGTTAAAATCTACCCTGATCAACGCTCTCTTGCCTGCAAAATTGACATCATCAATAGTTTTCATGATCCTATTTTTAAAACTCAGGCAAAATTAAAATTTTTAAGCAGGACAATGCATATCTTTTTAATTTTACCCTGAAATTCAATCGTCTCAACATGCAGGATTTAAAAGTAGCTTTTATACAAACAGAGCTTAGCTGGGAAGACAAAACCCAGAACCTGAAACGTTTTGACGAACATCTGAAATCTATCAATGAAGAGGTTGACCTGATTCTGTTGCCCGAAATGTTCAATACAGGCTTTTCGATCAACCCGGAATCCTGTGGAGAAGAAATGCGTGGCGGAGGCGTTGAGTATCTGATGAAAGCTTCGCAGACATTCAATGCCATTGTCATTGGAAGCCTTCTGGTGAGGACAACTGGGGGTTTCGTTAACAGGCTTATCGCCGCACATCCCAGCGGTAAACAGGAAACATATGATAAGAGGCATCTTTTCCGTTTAAGCGAGGAGTACAGGATCTTTAAAGAAGGGAATGAAAGGCTTGTGGTCAATGTAAAAGGCTGGAAAGTCCGGCCGCTTGTTTGTTATGACCTCAGGTTTCCGGTCTGGAGCAAGAATACATATTCCGACGGAAAATACGAATATGATGTACTGGTATATGTGGCCAACTGGCCTGAAAGCCGTTCTAATGTCTGGAAAACTTTACTGGTGGCACGTGCAATGGAAAACCAGGTGTATTGTATCGGTGTGAACAGGGTAGGTGAAGACGGTCACGGAATATACCATTCAGGGGATTCCATGGCTGTTGATGCCAAAGGAAACATCCTTGCCTCCGTCACGTCAGGGGAAGAAGCTGTAAAAATTATAAGCCTGTCGGGCCGGAACCTTGAACTGAACAGGGAATCTTTTACTCTGGGTATGGACTGGGACAGGTTTAAAATAGAACTATAGGTATATGCCTCCGATATCAGCGGTCATCATAACAAAGAACGAAGAGGACAAAATCCGGCGCTGCCTTGATTCACTTAAATCATTTACTGCCGAGATCGTGGTTGTGGATTCCGGTTCGGAGGACCGGACTGCAGAAATCTGTCTGGAATCCGGATGCAGGGTTTTTCGCAGGGTGTTTGACGGTTACGGGAGCCAGAAACAATTTGCCGTTGACCAGGCTGTGAATGAGTGGGTGCTTTCTATGGATGCGGATGAGGTTCTTACTCCGGAACTTCAGAAAGAAATGGCAGGAATAGCAGCAGCAGGGGAACTTCCGTTTGATGCTTACGGTATTCCCTTTTCGCTGGTATACATGGGAAGAATACTTAAACACAGCGGAGTGGGGCATGAAACACATCTCCGGCTGTTCAGCAGGAACAAAGGCAGATTTACAAACTCGCCCGTTCATGAAGGAATCGTGACCAGCGGTACCAGCGGCAAGCTAAAGAACCGCATTCTTCACTATTCCTACAGGGACATCACTCATCATATTGAAAAGATCAACATCTATACTTCCCAGGCGGCTGAAGGATTTATGAAGAAAGGGAAACGATATTCCCATTTTGCCATTGCATGCAAGTTCCCCGTAAGTTTTTTAACATTTTATCTGATCAAAGGTGGCATACTTGACGGTTACCCCGGCTTTATATGGTCATTTCTCGCAGCCTTCTATGCTACTGTAAAAATTGCAAAAACCATAGAACTTCGTGAGCTTACCTGAGATCATAATACCCGTTTTATTTATCCTGGTTCTCAGTTATCTGACCCTTGAATACAGCCTGCTGATTCCTCCCGGGAAAGGTCTTCCTGTACTGATGTATCATAATGTTTCCACTAGCCTGTCCAGCGGACTGAACATACCGGCCGACAAGCTCGAGCTGCAGTTTATGTATCTGAAAGAAAAAGGGTACACCAGCTTATCGCTTAAACAGCTTTCAAGGCTGATGGCGGAAGGAGGCGGATTACCAAAACGGTCATTTATCCTTACTTTCGATGATGCATA
>Ga0182027_10013118_pt1 | contig 11589 bp, 7 predicted proteins | sample 712E1DmetaG_FD_121300 | JGI IMG/M metagenome (GOLD analysis project Ga0182027, IMG submission 121300) | Permafrost microbial communities from Stordalen Mire, Sweden - 712E1D metaG (Illumina Assembly) | ecosystem: Environmental > Terrestrial > Soil > Wetlands > Permafrost | place: Sweden...
GGGTAAGCAAATGCATATACAGGTATATACATCAAGAGCATATATTCATAGATGCAAGGATATATTAATAGATGCTTTTTTATATTGGTAGATGAGGGGTGGGAGTACACACAACGGGTAGTTAGCGGCAATAAATTTAAACAATGAAATTGATAGGCGGCGGCAAGAAAAAGAAAGAAAAATCAAGTAATCCTTTACAAAAATGATGAAGGCGGCGCGAGAAAAAAGATTTAATGGCATAAATAAAAGTCATGGGGGGGGTGCAAGAATGAAGAAAGAATCAAAAGCCTGAAATGCAAAGGCTATTTTAATAAAAGCCGCGCCCCAAGGCAGGCCCGGTCGTCCTAACCGGGCGAAAGAAAGGAAAAAGCCAATGCAACAACCTGAAAATAATGAGTTTTTTATTGTAGGTTCTACTTATCGCAATCGAAAAAGCTCATATGAGGTATTACAAATTGAACCTAAAGAAATTATGGTTAGACTTGATGATGGTAAAGAAGTCAGGTTGAATAAGAATATTGCGGCAAGAATTGCTCAAAATATCACCCTTGAGGAAGTCAGTACAATTCCACCCGGCATTCGCAGCTCAGAAACACCGGATTTTTTTTGGACACTGGGCGCCATTGCTATTAAAGGTGATTTACAGGCAGAAATCCCTCCACAATCATGGTATGGTTTTTGGGCAGATTATACCCGCATAACTGGTATCCCCGCGTCAAATTCGTCGCCCGGTATTTCACGAATCACGATTGGCGGTCAGAATAAGTGGGGTTGCGAATTGCGAATATACATACCCGTTAGTTTTTACCAAATGTCTCGGTTTCGTTTACCAGCTGATGTTCATTCAGCCTCAGGTAACAACCCAAACAACCTTCGAATTAATAGTAATTGGTTTTGGTGGCACTTAATAAGAACCTTTAACTATCGCTCTGGTAACAAACAGGATATAATGCAAATAGAAGCTACGGTTCCGAAGGCATTTGTGCAAGATTTTAGACTAGGTTATAAAATATGACCATTGATCAAACACCTATCCCAGCAAACACAAACAAGGAAAACCAACAGGTTGTCTCAAAACAAAGAGTATCCGACCATGGAGAGGTTTTTACTTCAAAGCGTGAAGTAAATGCAATGCTTGACTTAGTGAAACAGGAAACAGATCGCATAGAATCCCGTTTTTTGGAACCAGCCTGTGGTGATGGCAATTTCGTTGCAGAAATTCTTGAAAGAAAACTCAAGATTGTAGAAACAAAATATGGTAAAAGCCAATTGGATTTTGAAAGATATGCCATAGTTGCAGTATCAAGTATTTATGGCATAGATATTCTTAAAGATAATGTCGAAGCTTGCCGGGGTCGACTTTTTTCTATTTTTAACGCCAACTATACTGACCTTTATAAACTCAATTACAAGGAAGAATGTAGGACTTCAATAAAGTACATACTGAGCAAGAACGTAGTTTGGGGGGATGCGCTGACCCTTACTACTGTTTGTGATAAAAAGGAACCTATTGTTTTTTCGGAGTGGTCACCAGTCAATGGCAGCATGATAAAACGTAGGGATTTTGCCTTCCATGCGCTTTTATCCAGTTCGCAAATGAACGAGTTACCGCTGTTTTCTGATTTGGGTGAAGATGTGTTCATCCCCGAACCAGTTAAAGAATACCCGCTAACGCATTTCTTAAGGATATCAGATGTTGCCTAATATTAACTATAATCCTGATGTTCTAACCTGCATTGCTAACTTGAGCAGCGACGAAGTTTTTACCCCGCCGGTTCTGGTAAACAGAATACTAGACCTATTCCCAAAAAACATCTGGTGCAACAAAAACATAACTTTTCTTGACCCCTTTTCTAAATCAGGCGTGTTCCTGCGCGAAATTGCTAAAAGATTGATTATTGGTCTTGAAAAAGAAATACCAGATATGCAAAAACGTCTCAACCATATTTACACCAAGCAGCTATTTGGCATCGCTATTACTGAACTTACTGTTTTATTATCCCGCCGTTCTGTTTACTGTTCAAAAACAGCAAATGGGAAGTATTCAGTTTGTAACGTTTTTAAAAATGAGGCTGGTAATATTATTTTCGACAAAGTTAATCATAATTGGCAAGGTGGCAAGTGCTTTTACTGTGGTGCAAGTCAAGAAGTGTACGAGCGTGAAGATGCACTTGAAACACATGCTTACCAATTTATTCATACTGAAAACCCGGAGGACATTTTTAATATGAAATTCGATGTAATCGTTGGGAATCCCCCCTACCAGCTAAGCGATGGCGGTTTTGGTCGGAGTGCCTCACCAATCTATCATAAATTCGTTCAACAGGCTAAAAAACTGAATCCTCGGTACTTGACAATGATTATTCCTTCGCGGTGGTTTGCAGGTGGAAAAGGGCTTGATGAATTTCGTAATGAAATGCTAAACGATGTCCGCATTCGCAAAATTGTTGATTTTGAAGACGCTAACGAATGCTTCCCCGGTGTAGACATTGCTGGCGGCATCTGCTACTTCCTTTGGGAAAAGGACTCTTCTGGTTCATGTGAAGTTACAAATATGCACAATGGTGTTGAATCGAACTCAACACGTTCTTTGAATGAATTCAAAACATTTATAAGGCACAGTCAAGCGGTACCGATTATCCGGAAAATTCTCGACAAAAAAGATAAAAAAATGTCTGAGCAGGTTTCAAGCAGGAAACCATTTGGCTTGCCTACAAATGAACGGCCACAAAAGAAGGGTGATATTATACTCCATTGGCAAAGCGGTGAGGGCCCCTACAACAGGAAAGACATAACTGTTGGCGTTGGTATGATAGATGAATGGAAAGTTATCACATCTTATGTAGGTTATGACCATGCCGGTAATCCTGGAAAAGATGGTAAGCGAAAAGTCTTTTCTAAAATCGGTATTCTGCCGCCGGGAACAATCTGTAATGAAACATATCTTGTCATTGGCAGCTTTAAAAAAGAAGCTCATGCAAAAAACCTTGTTTTTTACATGAAAACAAATCTTTTCCGCTTTCTTGTTGCTCAGTTTATGTATTCACATCACATTACAAAGGAATCATATTCATTAGTCCCAATATTAGATATGTCAATTAAATGGACAGACGAACTCCTTAAAGAACGCTATGGTTTAACCAAAGCTGAGGTTGATTTCATCGAATCAAAAATACGCTCAATGGGGAATGAAAATGAGTAATGTCTTCTTTCCCCAGCGTCCTGACGAAATTCCATCAATATATGCCTACGTGGATACAAACCCTCAATACAACGGCTTATTAAAAATCGGTTTCACTACTAAAAGCGTTCAAGGTCGTGTCGCTCAGCAATACCCGACTATTAGACCCGGTGCTTTACCATATAAAATTGTACTTGAAGAATCAGCAATGCGAAATGATGGCAGTACCTTCACCGACCATGATGTTCACCGCTACTTACGCCAAGTCGGAGTCCGGAATCCTGATGGTGAATGGTTTAAATGTAATGCAGATAGAGTGAAAACCGCTATTATTGCAATAAGAAACCGTGAGTTGGAAGAAGAATCTAGGACGCTTGATTTTTGCATGCGCCCTGAACAAGAAGAGGCAGTACAGAAAGCCATCGCATACTTTAAATCCTTTAAAAAAGAGAACCCGCGCAAGACCCCGCATTTTTTATGGAATGCAAAAATGAGGTTCGGTAAAACCTTTGCATCCTATCAACTTGCAAAACAAATGAGCTGGTCAAAGGTTCTTGTTCTTACATTCAAGCCTGCTGTCCAGAGCGCATGGGAAGAAGACCTGAAATCTCATGTTGATTTCAAGGGTTGGCAATTCATCGCCCGTAACGGTCTTTCTTATGATGAAATAAAGAGGAATAAGCCATTTGTTTGTTTTGCCTCATTTCAAGATTTCTTAGGCAGGAATGAAGCAGGCGGCATCAAACTAAAAAACGAATGGGCACATTCAATAAACTGGGATTGCGTTATTCTTGATGAATACCATTATGGTGCGTGGCGTGAAAATGCGAAAGAACTTTTTGTCGCAGAGGACAGTAAAGAAGTTCAATATGGTGAAGGTGAAGGAATTGAATATTTTGACGAAAGCATTATGCCCCTTACCACAGGTCATTACCTATACCTTTCCGGTACACCTTTCCGCGCAATAGCTTCCGGTGAATTTATTGAAGAACAGATTTTCAACTGGACATATTCTGACGAGCAACGCGCAAAGGAAAATTGGAAGGGCCCCAATAATCCTTATGCGGCACTACCAAGAATGGTGATGCTCACCTATCAACTACCTGATAGTATTCGTGAAATTGCTCTGAAAGGAGAATTCAACGAATTCGACTTAAATGTCTTTTTCTCCGCAGACGGAATTGGCAAGCACGCTAAATTTAATTATCAGACTGAAGTGCAGAAGTGGCTTGACTTAATCCGTGGTGCTTTTTCTGAAACAACAGTTGACAATCTTAAGCTCGGTGCAAAGAAACCACCTTTGCCTTACTCGGATTCCCGGCTTCTCAACATCCTTTCGCATACATTTTGGTTTCTGCCGTCTGTTTCTTCTTGCTATGCCATGAAAAACCTTATAGATCAACGCCAGAACAAGTTTTACCATGACTATTCGGTCGTTGTCGCTGCGGGTTCAAATGCAGGTATTGGTGTTGAAGCTTTGCCGCCAGTTTTTGAAGCAATGGGTGACCCGTTAAAAATTAAAACGATAACATTATCTTGCGGCAAACTGACAACAGGTATTACGGTAAAGCCATGGACGGGCATTCTTATGCTCCGGAATTCATCCAGCCCAGAAACATATTTCCAAGCTGCATTCCGCGTACAATCACCATGGACAATAAAGAACCCAGATAGCACTTCTCCAAACAAGGAAGAGATTGTCAAAGAAGAATGTTATGTATTCGATTTCGCGCCCGATAGAGCATTGCGTCAGATTGCGGATTATAGCTGCCGTCTCAATGTAGATGAAACTAACCCTGAAAAGAAGGTTGCTGAATTTATACATTTCTTACCTGTTCTTTGCTATGACGGCAGTACAATGAAAGAGATTGACCCCGCTGGTGTCCTCGATATTGCCATGAGCGGAACTACCGCCACCTTGCTGGCCCGTCGATGGGAAAGCGCATTGCTTGTCAATGTCGATAATGACACACTCCAAAGGCTGATGAATAATAAAGATGCGATGAAAGCTCTAATGAGTATTGAAGGTTTCCGTAGTTTGAATCAGGACATCGAAACCATCATCAACAAATCGGACGTGATTAAGAAATTAAAAACGAAGGCAAACGAACGCGACTTGACGCAGAAGGAAAAGAAAGAACTCACCGAGGAAGAAAAAGAGTTTAAGAGCAAACGCAAAGAAGTACAGGAAAAACTCATTAAATTTGCTACTCGCATTCCGATATTCATGTACTTGACTGATTACCGGGAACGAACATTAAAAGATGTGATCATGCAATTGGAGCCCGGCCTTTTCAAGAAGGTAACAGGATTGAACATAAAAGATTTTGATTTACTTGTTAGTCTTGGTGTTTTCAATAGTGCTTTAATGAATGATGCTGTTTATAAATTCAAACGGTATGAAGATGCAAGCCTTGTCTATGCTGGCATTAACAAACATGAAAATGAAGATGTCGGGCTCTATGATACAGTCTTAAATCCTGTTGATTATAAGAATTCATTTGAATCAATATGATTTGAAATACACTTAAATCTAAAGGTACGTGTTAATTGGCTATCGACCTTTCTATTATAGGTAAAATACTTCTGAGTGACTTCGATGAACTGAATTCTAAAAAATTCAAACTTTCAGTAATCTATTCATTAATGAATGGAAAACCCTGTAAAATTCACATACTGAATGGAAAAGTTCTAAAACTTTTCGAAAATAAAAAAGGCCATTTAGCACTCTTTAAGCTTAGAATTGACGAAGCCATAAACTGGCTAATCGCAAACAGAATTATTATTCGCTTCGGCAATGATTATAGCTCTCTTAAACTTGGCGAAAATTATCTCGATACTTTTAATTATTTGAAAATGAATATAGACAGTGAGGACGATATGTTAAAAAAACCTGAAAAAACTATCAATCTTGTTGATTCTTTCGCAAAAACCAAGGAAGATTACCTCCCTCAAGATAAAATATCTAATCCGGATGAAATTATATGGTTTCTTAAGAGTGTTCTCGTCAATATTCGCCAAAGAGCAGGTGATAGCTGCAAAGATTGCAGTTATTTTAAATACCTTGCTGAATACTGCTTCGAGTACATTGAACCCGCACAATTGAATTCACATGTTGATTTTGATAGCAAATCTTTTGAAAGCCTTGCAATTAAACTTAAAAATCTTCAAGAAAAATCCGCAGATGAAGCGATGCGGAAAGCAGAACAAGGCAGGCATTAAAACCGAATAAAATAATGTTTAAACAGCCGCCAGCGCACGTCATGTGCGCAGGCGGAAGAGGGGCGCGGCAAGACATAAACAAAGAAATAAATGAAAGAGCACCCCCCTCCGTTATAAACCATAATTCTTAATAAAAAGTCAGGCGCCGCCGGAAAAAGGATAAAAGACAAAAGAGAAAAGAAAGAGCCGCCGCAGAAAAGAATACACTATGGTAGGTTTAAATTTACAGCCGCTAACACGCAAAGGGATGCAAGCGGGAATCTGGTTGTCTCGATATAGGCGCTGGTCCGAGGCAGCCATGTGTAAAGCTATTAGGAAGGTTATATTTAGATCAGCTTTACACATAGCAACCTCGGCGCGCGCCGGAACAATCCGGCCGTAGCCGAAAAGACGGGCGAAGCCAAATTTGGCCCGCCTGCACCCGTTTGCGAAACGTTGTAAGAAATGCTGCCCGTCTGAATGAAATTATAGGCGGCGGCGGGAGACAAGAAAATCAAATACATAATGAAGGGTGAAACCTATTTTTAATCGATAAAGCAAAAGAAAACGCCCCCCCCCTAAGACACGCCCCGTCCTAGGGCGAAATATTTAACACCAAGGATAAATTAGGAAATGCCCACGTTAGACTGGATTGGTAAGAAGGCTGTACTTAGCCATCATAAAGAAGTCCCTTTTCATCTCTTAGAAAACGATGAAAACTTTTCTGTAGGCGACACGGATAGTGGTAATTTAATAGTGCAAGGTGATAATTTAGTTGCTCTTAAGGCACTACTGCCCTATTATGCTGGGCAAGTCAAATGCATATATATCGACCCACCTTATAACACGGGTGAGCAAACTTGGGTTTACAATGATAGTGTAAATTCTGTCGAAATCCGAGATTGGCTAGGCAAAGTTGTCGGAAGGGAAACCGAGGATTTGTCTCGGCATGATAAATGGTTATGCATGATGTACCCGCGAATGCGCTTGTTAGTGCAATTTTTAAGCGAAGATGGTTTTCTACTGGTTTCTCTTGACGATGCTGAATTGTACCGCTTCAAATTAATGATGGAAGAAATTCTTTCTCCAAAAAATTTTGTTGCGACATGTATTTGGAAGTCCCGCCGCAACCTTGACAATAGAAGCCTACACAATGTTTCTGTTGATCATGAATACGTTATTGTGTTCAGAAAAAGTGACGCCTCATTTAGAGGCGCTGAAAAGGATAAAGATAAATATAGCAATCCCGATAATGATCCGCGCGGCCCATGGATGTCAGATAATCTTGTCGGATTAGCTACTAAAGATCGCCGACCTAATTTGCATTATGACCTTGTCAATCCAGCAACTGGTGTAGTTTACCCTTGTACACCCAAAGGTTGGCGCTATTCCAAGGAAACAATGGCGCAGAAAATTACCGAAGGCAGAATCCTTTGGCCGAAAAGCGATACTGGCCGACCTCGACATAAAAAGTTTTTTGCTGATTTAGAAAGTGAGTTTGCCGGATTCTCATCTTTCATAGAATGTGGTAACACAAATGAAGGCACTGAAGAAGTTTCAAGAATAATGGGTATTGAAAAGTTCATTTTTCCAAAACCTCGGTCTCTAATTGAAACACTTCTTAGACAGACAACGTCCAAGGACTCACTTGTTCTTGATTCGTTTGCAGGTACTGGCACAACAGCGCATGCAGTATTATCGCTTAATAAAGAAGATAGTGGTAATCGACGTTTTATCCTCGTTGAAATGGACGAAAATATTTGCAAAAACATAACGGCAGAACGGCTAAAAAGAGTAATAACAGGCTATAATTTTCAAAAATTGCCAGACACAACTGATAGCGTTGAAGCGCTAGGCAGTGGGTTTAAGTACTGCAAGCTTTCCGAACCGCTTTTTGATTCCGCCGGACACATACAACATAATGTCCGATTTTGTGAATTGGCTGCACATGTATATTTTTGTGAAACTGGTCAACCTATTCCAAAATCACAACGTTCCAAATCGCCTTTGATTGGTATTCATAGCGGCAAGGCTGTTTTCTTGCTCTACAATGGTATTCTTGGTGATAAAACTCCACAAGGTGGCAATGTTTTAACCCGCAGCGTTCTTGACGTTTTACCTGAACACAATGGTCCAAAGGTGATTTACGGTACAAGTTGCCGTATTGGCGAGGAACGACTTAAGAGGGATGATATAACATTCCGTCAAATTCCATACGCTATAAAGGTTGATTAATGCTAAAACTAAAAGATTATCAATTAAGGGCACTAAACGCGCTTCGCGAATACTATGAAGAATGCGTACGTATTAATGATTCAAATACAGCATTCTATTCAACAACACGGAAATATTTCGGCACTGGCATACCCTACCGTTCTGTTACGGATTTACCGGGCTTACCTTACATTTGTCTAAGGGTGCCAACTGGCGGCGGCAAAACAATTATTGCTTGTCATGCAGTAGAGACAACTGCCCGCTATTTGTTGCATACAGATAATCCAATAGTTCTTTGGCTTGTTCCTTCCAACGCTATACGAGAGCAAACTGTAAATGCATTGAAAGATCGCACTCATCCTTATCGGCAGGCTCTCGAATCTACTATTGGCACAACGGCTATTTATGACATCGAAGAATCACTTTATCTTAATAAGTCTGATATTGATACCGGCACTGTGATTATTGTTTCAACATTACAATCCTTTAGGGTTGAAGATACTGTTGGACGAAGAGTTTATCGCGATTCTGGTTCCTTGATGGATCATTTTAGCGGTATTGATATTTCTGCCTTTCCTGGATTAGATAAAAATGAAGCTGGCACGGCAATTCGAAGTCTTGCAAATGTTTTATATATTCGGCGACCGATTATTATAGTTGATGAAGCTCACAATGCGAGAACGGATCTTTCGTTCGATACCCTTAAAAGATTTAACCCTTCTTGCATAATGGAATTTTCGGCTACACCTGCACGAGTCACAAACCCTAGTAATATTCTTTATAGTGTTTCCGCAGCTGAGCTTAAATCTGAAGGAATGATAAAACTGCCTATTCGTCTTGAAACAAGAACGGAATGGAAAGAACTCTTATCTGATGCCATAGCATGCCGTAAGAAACTTGAAATTATAGCACGACAAGAGCAACAACAAACAGGCGAATATATCCGACCAATAATGCTTATTCAAGCACAACCACATCGCCAAAATGAAGAAACGATTTCTGTTGAAACAATAAAAGAGACACTTGTTGCAGATTTCAATATACCAGAGAATCAAATAGCAATCGCAACTGGCGCTAAAAATGAAATTGACAATATAGATTTATCAAAAAATGATTGTTCCTTGAATTTTATCATTACAATGCAAGCATTAAGAGAAGGCTGGGATTGTCCATTTGCTTATGTTCTTTGCAGCGTTGCTGAAATACGATCAACAACATACATAGAACAAATCCTCGGCCGCATATTAAGGCTCCCAAAGGCAACCTGGAAGAACCATCCTGAATTAAATATGGCATATGCTTTTGCGGCGTCTTCACACTTTCATGAAGTTGCAAACAAATTAACAGATGCACTAGTTGAGAATGGATTTGAACGTCAAGAGGCCAAAGACCTGATTGTAGAAATGCCTGTTGAACAACTCAGGCTTAACATCGATGATGACAAGCCATTCTTAGGCACGGTATTAATTAATACTCCCGAAACACCTGATTTTAGCGGCCTTTCCGAAAACCTAAAAACTAAAATTGAATATTTCCCAGCAGATGGCACAATTGCTTTCCGCGGTGTGATGGAAGAAAAGGAGCTAGAAGAAGTAAAAACTTGTTTTAAGAGCGATGAAGGTAAAGCTGTTGCAGAACAAGTTTTTAAGCGTTCGAATTCCCTCCCAGCTTTAGATAATGGAACACCTTCTGAGCGTGGTGTTAAATTTGCAATTCCTGTATTGTCTGTGAAACAGGGTAATATTTTTGAAGAATTTGAAGAAACCCACTTTCTCGACCACGCTTGGGAGTTGTCAAAATGCGACGCATTCTTAAATGAAGCGGAGTATTCAGAACACCGTCCATCTGGCCAAAAGGGCGAAATAACCGTTACAGATAAAGGTGAGATTAAAACTAGTTTTTTAGAAAACCTTCATGAACAAATGTCGCTTTTTGGTGATGAAAGTTTTACCTTAGGTGGCCTCGCAGCTTGGTTTGATAAACGAATACCACATAGTGACATTGCGCCGCAAGAATCTGGGATTTTTATTACTTCGTTACTACAATTATTAATTGACCGCCGGAACTTTGCGCTTGCTCAATTGAACCATGATAAATATAGGTTGAAAGCCTCTATTGCAAATAAGATTGATTTGCACAGACAGGCAGCTCGATTTACTGTTTACCAAACATTTCTCAACCTTAATTCACCTAGCCCCTTAGTTGTTACACCAGAAAAATGTTTCGCATTCGACCCCAAAAATTACCCCTATAGTTTTCCGTTTAAAAGTAGCCGTTATATTTTCAAAAAACATTACTACCCTGAGATCGGGAATTTGGAAGACACTGGTGAAGAATTTGAATGTGCTCAATTTATTGATCAGCTTGACGAAGTAGCTTTTTGGGTCAGAAACCTTGAACATCGTTCAAGAAACTCTTTTTGGCTCCAGACCAAAACAGACAAGTTTTATCCCGACTTTGTTTGCAAGCTAAATGACGGCAGATTTTTAGTTGTTGAATACAAAGGCGAGCATCTTTGGTCTGCTGATGACGCAAAAGAAAAGCGAGCACTTGGAGAGCTATGGGCCGCGCGAAGTGGTGGAAATTGCATATTCATAATGGTGAAAGCACGCGCCTTTTCTGAAATACTCACATCAATCAGGTAGCCTATACTATGATCGATAGCCTGCTTTCGTTTTGCCATTCACATTACATCCCATCAAAAGACCGGTGTGATGGATGTACGAATAATTGTCAAGGCGGCTGTGAGCAATGCCTCGATGCAATCCATTTTAGTAGAATTGACAGAATGTACAATTGCCCCAACATCGCGCATTTTTACACTTGTAAATACTCTTATAAATATTCTTCTGAAATCGATATTCTCTTATCTAAACTTCAATCTTTAAAGAATTTTGAATCCTTTAATGTTATTTCGATTGGTTGTGGCCCATGTACGGAACTCCTGGGTTTATATAGGTGCATGACAAGGTCTGGATATGATAAACCATTAA